>Ga0310786_10010953_pt1 | contig 11350 bp, 6 predicted proteins | sample AusTroGonzalo_MG_FD_203881 | JGI IMG/M metagenome (GOLD analysis project Ga0310786, IMG submission 203881) | Bovine rumen microbial communities from tropical cattle in Woodstock, Queensland, Australia - Gonzalo_03 (v2) (version 2) | ecosystem: Host-associated > Mammals > Digestive system >... | reverse complement strand
AGTCCGCCCATTTTGCGGTTGGTGCAGAATCGGTCACGGCGGCCGGTAAGGATCTTGTGTCCGTAGGCCTGGTGCCCTACATCCCATACAATACGGTCATCGGGGGTATTGAAAACATAGTGCAGAGCTACGGTGAGTTCGACGGTTCCCAGGCTTGATCCGAAATGGCCGGGGTTATGCGAGAGCTCATCGATGATCATCTGTCTGAGTTCATCGCAAACCTGCGGCAGCTGGTCCGGACTCAGTTTCTTAAGGTCATCCGGGGAGTCTATCTCTTTCAGCAGGTTGACTATTGGTTGTTCCTCCTGGGTCTTCTGCATCCTGTCTTCTTTTGCTTTTCAAACGGCAAATGTACCAAATTAGTATGAATGTAGAATGTTTTTCATTATACATATTGTCTTTTTTAATATGGTGACGCAAATAATGATTATCTTTGACAAACCGGAAAATTACTGATTCAAATGACATATTCCATAGACGATATCGTCTCTATGACGGGGGCCGAAAGGCACGGTTTCTGCCAGGCCAGGATATCATGGCTGCTTACCGACAGCCGCTCCCTGTGCTTCCCCGCCGAGACTCTTTTCTTTGCTCTTGTCAGCAGACGGAATGACGGCCACAACTACATTCGCGAGCTTTACAACCGCGGTGTAAGGAATTTTGTGGTGAGCTACCTGCCCGATGACATGGATAACTACAAGGATTCCAATTTCCTGCTGGTAAGGAATACGCTGACAGCTCTGCAGACTCTTGCCGCCGAGCACCGCAAGAATTTTGACATTCCCGTGATAGGCGTAACCGGCAGTAACGGTAAGACGATGATCAAGGAGTGGCTCTACCAGCTTCTGGAACCCGATTATGCGGTTACCCGTTCGCCCAAGAGCTACAACTCGCAGATAGGAGTGCCGCTTTCAGTATGGCTTCTGAACAAGCAGTCCGAGATAGGCATCTTTGAGGCCGGAATATCCAAAAAGGACGAGATGCGCCAGTTGTGGAAGATCATCAAGCCTACCATCGGCGTGCTCTCCAACATCGGACTGGCACATCAGGAGAACTTCCAGTCACTGCAGGACAAGTGCATTGAGAAACTGCGTCTGTTCCAGGACTGTGACGTGGTGATCTACAACTGTGACAACGACCTGATACAGAGCTGTGTCGACAAATCCATCATAACTGCCCGTGAGATTGCCTGGTCGCGCAAGAATCAGGACAAGCCGTTGTACATTTCATCGGTTGTAAAGGGGGAGGCATCGACCGAGATTACATACCGTTACATCGGTCTTGAGAACAGGTTTACTATCCCGTTCATTGACGATGCCTCGATCGAGGACGCCCTTCACTGCCTTGCGGTCTGCATCTACCTGATGGTTCCGCCCGAAAAGATAACCGAGCGTATGGCCACTCTGGAGCCTCTTGCAATGCGACTTGAGGTAAAGGACGGCAAGCAGGGGTGCATCGTGATCAATGACAGTTACAACTCCGATATATCGTCACTGGGCATAGCGCTCGATTTCATGGCGCGCCGTCAGGATGACAAGTCCCGCAGCCGTACGCTGATATTGTCGGACATACTGCAGTCGGGATGGTCGGTACACGAGTTGTACCGTAGGGTTGCCCAGCTGGTCGAGAGCCGTGGCATTACCAAGCTGATCGGTATAGGTGAGGACATATCGTCCGAAAAGAAGCGTTTTGACGTCCCGGAGAAATATTTCTTCAATACGACCGATGACTTCCTGAAATCGGACCTGATGAAGAGGTTCCATAACGAGCTGATTCTTATTAAAGGTGCCCGTGTATATGAGTTTGACCGGATATCGGAACGTCTGGAGCTTAAGGTTCACGAGACCATTCTTGAGGTTAACCTGCAGGCTCTGGCCGACAATCTGGACCGTTACCGCGGAATGCTCCGCATTGAGACCGGAATCATTTGCATGGTCAAGGCATCGGCCTACGGGTCGGGAGCCATCGAGGTGGCCAAGACACTGCAGGACCGTCAGGTGGATTATCTGGCTGTGGCCGTGGCCGATGAGGGTGCCGAACTGCGCAAGGCGGGCATCACCACCAGCATCATGGTTATGAATCCGGAGCGCACGTCGTTCAACACTCTGTTTGACTACAAGCTGGAACCTGAGGTTTACAGCTTCCATCTGCTGGACATGATTATCCGCGCTGCCGAGCACAACGGAGTGACGAACTTCCCCATACACATCAAGATAGATACCGGTATGCACCGTCTGGGATTTGCCCCTGAGGATATGCCGGAGCTGGTACACCGCCTGCAGAAGCAGACTGCCGTTATACCATGCTCCGTATTCTCCCATTTCGTGGGCAGCGACAGTCCCGATTTCGATGATTTCACCAAGCTTCAGATTGAGCGTTTTGACAAGGCGGCCGATGAACTGCAGGCTGCATTCAAGCATCATATCATGCGCCATATCTGCAACTCGGCGGCCATTGAGCGCTTCCCGGATGTACATTATGACATGGTCCGTTTGGGTTTGGGCCTGTACGGCATCAATCCTATTGACAATCAGCCGCTTGAAACGGTCTGCACACTCAAGACCACGATACTTCAGATACGTGAGCTTGACAAGGGAGAGACCGTGGGCTACAGCCGCAAGGGCAAGATAACCAAGCACTCACGCATTGCAGCCATACCTATCGGTTATGCCGACGGTCTGGACCGCCACTTGGGTAACGGAAAGGCTTACTGTCTGGTGAACGGACAGAAGGCTTACTATGTGGGTAACATCTGCATGGACGTATGCATGATTGATGTTACGGACATCGAGTGCCAGGAGGGTGACAGCGTGGAGATTTTCGGCCCCAACCTGCCGATACATGTGCTGTCCGACATACTGGGAACCATACCTTATGAGATTATATCGACCGTTTCAATCCGTGTGAAGCGTGTTTACTATACAGAATAACTAACCTAAATTCAATATGTCAACAAATTCAGATCCCAAAGCCCAGCGGATGACAAATTTCCGTTGGTGGTTGTGCGTCCTCCTGTTTGTGGCCACAACAGTCAATTACCTGGACCGTCAGGTGCTTTCATTAACCTGGAAAGATTTCATTTCGGCCGATTTCCATTGGACCGACAGCCAGTACGGAAGCATAACCGGTTTCTTTTCCATTTTCTATGCTGTAGCCTGCCTGTTCAGCGGCAAGTTCATTGACCGCCTGGGTACCCGCAAGGGTTATCTCTGGGCCATTTTCATCTGGTCGGTAGGTGCCTGCATGCATGCTGCCTGCGGATGGGCTGCACTGAAATGGGTCGGAGTGGAATCAATGGAGGCTGCCAAGAATTCGGCCGATATAGTTCTGCTCATTTCGACCGTATCAGTGTACATGTTCATGTTCTGCCGTGCGGTGCTGGCCCTGGGTGAGTCGGGTAACTTCCCCGCAGCCATCAAGGTTACGGCCGAGTATTTCCCCAAGAAGGACCGCGCTTTCGCCACCTCAATATTCAACGCCGGTGCGTCGGTAGGTGCTCTGGCTGCTCCTGCCTGCATTCCGCTTCTGGCTGCCAAGTGGGGCTGGGAGATGGCGTTCATCATCATAGGTGCGCTGGGCTTTATATGGATGTTCTTCTGGTTCGGACTCTATCAGAAACCTGAGAAATCAAGATTCGTCAACCAGGCTGAGCTGGAGTACATCCACCAGGATGACGCTGCTGAACTTGCCGCCGCCAAGGCTGCTGAGGCCGCTGCCAAGGAGGAGAAGTCAATACCTTTCTTCAAGTGTTTCACCTTCCGTCAGACATGGGCCTTCATCTGCGGTAAGTTCTTTACCGACGGTGTATGGTGGTTCTTCCTGTTCTGGGCTCCCGCTTACTTCAGCGACCAGTACGGCTACCGCTCAGACTCCAAGGAGGCTATCATGCTGATATTCGTACTCTATCTGATTGTTACCGTTGTAAGTATAGGCGGAGGTTACCTGCCCAAGCTCTTCGTAGAGAAGAAGGGCATGGAGCCTTACACCGGCCGTATGAAGGCTATGCTCATCTTTGCCTTCTTCCCGCTTCTGGCTCTCTTTGCACAGCCTCTGGGTAAGTACAGCGCATGGTTCCCCGCCATCATCATCGGCCTGGCTGGTGCCGGACATCAGGCATGGTCGGCCAATCTCTATTCAACCATCGGTGACATGTTCCCCAAGTCAACCATCGGAACAATCACAGGTGTGGGTACCACAATGGGCGGTCTTGCATCGTTCATGATCAACAAGGGTGCCGGTATGCTCTTTACCAAGAGCGCCGCACTGGGCTCTGCATTCACCTTCCTTGGCTTTGAGGGCAAGGAGGCAGGTTACATGATTGTATTCTGCATCTGCGCCGTAGCCTATCTGATTGGCTGGACAGTAATGAAACTGCTTGTTCCCAAGTACAAGCCCATTGTTGTTGACTGATGTCTGACCAGCTTGATTACAAAGCGGCCGATACCCGTTACGACGGGCGCATGCCGTATTTCAGATGCGGACACAGCGGAGTGAAACTGCCCGCAGTGTCCTTGGGATTCTGGCACAACTTTGGCAGTGTGGATGACTTTGACAAGGCTCATGCCACTGCCCGGTGTGCTTTTGACAACGGAATAACCTGCTTTGATCTGGCTAACAACTACGGTCCCGAATACGGCACTGCCGAGGAGAATCTGGGCCGCATGATGGACCTTTCTTTCCGTCCCTACCGTGATGAGCTGTTCATCACCACAAAGGCGGGTTATGACATGTGGCCCGGCCCGTACGGCGAATGGGGTTCTAGAAAGTACCTTATGAGCAGTCTGGACCAGAGTCTGAAGCGTATGCGCCTGGACTATGTGGACCTTTTCTACTCACACCGCTATGATCCTGAGACTCCCCTTGAGGAGACCATGCAGGCTCTGGTGGACATTGTCCGCCAGGGTAAGGCTCTGTATGTGGGCATATCGAATTATCCGGTAGAGACACTGGATTTCTGCTTCTCATACCTGAAGGAGCGTGACGTTCCCTGCCTGATCTATCAGGGCCGTTACAATATGATGGACCGCAGGGTCGAGGAGAGCGGAATACTTGACAAGTGCTTAGAGGCCGGAGTAGGATTTACCGCCTTTTCACCGCTGAATCAGGGTCTTTTGTCGGATCGTTACCTGAGGGGTATTCCGGCCGATTCCAGAATGGCCCGCAACTATTTCCTCAAAAAAGAGGTGCTGACCATGGATCTGGTTTCCAGACTCCAGCGCCTGAATGACATTGCAGCTGCGCGTTCCCAGACTCTCTCCGAGATGGCGCTTGCATGGCTGCTTAAGGATTCTGCGGTGACATCGGTCCTGGTGGGAGCAAGTTCGCCTGAACAGATCCTGACCGACATCAAGGCCGTCAACAACACCGGGTTCACAGCCGATGAACTGTACGAAATAGACAAACTTTCAAGATAACCTAACCTTATTGCTTCAATTATGAGTTACAACAAACCTACAGTCAGGGAAAAGATAGCATACGCCCTTGGCGATGCTGCTGCAGGTGGCATTACATGGAAGATCATGTCCATTGCCTTCCCTTTGTTTTTCACCAACGTTTTCGGATTGACCTTTGCCGATGCTGCCGCACTGATGCTTATAGCACGTCTTTTTGATGTGGTCACAGACCCCATTATGGGCAGTCTGGCCGACCGTACACAGTCCAAGTGGGGCACATACCGCCCGTGGCTTATATTCGGCGCAATACCTTTTGGTCTGATATTCGCACTGCTGCTCTATACGCCTGACCTGGGCCCCGCCGGCAAGCGTGTCTACGCATATGTTCTTTATCTGCTCATGATGGCGGTCTATACCGCAGTCAACGTACCTTACGGCTCACTGTTGGGCGTCATGACCGATGATGACAATGAGAAGAACCAGTTCTCATCATACCGTATGGTAGGTGCATACGCAATGGGTTTCATCACCCTGCTCTCATTCCCTTACCTGCAGAAGATGGTAGGCGGAACCGATGCACACCAGTATGCAGTGCTGGGTGCCGTATTCGGCATCATTGCCGCCGCCATGACACTGGCCTGTGGTCTGATGACAAAGGAGCGTCTCAAACCCGTCAGGGCCGAGAAGTACTCCCTGAGTCAGTTTGTTGACCTGTTCAAGAACAAACCCTGGATATACCTGACACTGATTGGTCTCTGCACCAACTTCTTCAACGGATTCCGTTATGCCGTGGCAGGTTATCTGATCTCATACTGCCTGGGCGGTGACGTGACCGTAGGTTCACTCATAATCAACTACACCGTGCTGATGGCATTCGGTGAGGTTACCTGCATGATATTCGGTGGCGTATCACCCAAGTTCGCAAAGTGGGTGGGCTCCAAGCGCATGGCATTCGTCTGGGCTGCAGTCATCTGCGTGGTATTCTCAGTTCTGTTCTTCTTCATCCCCATGAGCCCCAAGTACATCTGGCTGATGGTTGCAGTGGTTATCCTCACCTCAGTGGGCGTAGGTCTCTACTCACCGCTGCTGTGGTCAATGTATGCCGATGTGGCTGACTTTGCCACCGAGAAGTTCGGAACATCATCGACCGGACTGATATTCTCATCGGGCACAATGGCTCAGAAACTGGGCGGCGCAATTTCAGGTTCACTGATTGCCCTGCTGCTGGGTCTGGCAGGCGCACGCATGATCCCCGATGACTTTGGCAACATGTCAATTGATCCGGCATCGGTCACCGAGTCAGTACGTACCATGGTATGGTCACTGTTCTCACTGATTCCGGCAGTCATTGCCGTGATAATGGGATTCCTGGCATATAAGTTCCCCATCAAGAAGTGATCCCTATGGCTAAGGAATATGGACATTACGATGATGCGGCCAGGGAGTATGTCATTACCGATCCCTGCACCCCGTGGCCTTGGATAAACTATCTGGGCACCGAGGATTTCTTTGGACTTATATCAAATACCGCCGGCGGATACAGTTTTTGCAAGGATGCCAAGTTCCGCCGCATAACCCGCTACCGTTACAATGGCGTGCCCATGGATGCGGGAGGCCGATACTTCTACATCAAGGACGGTGACACCGTTTGGAATCCCGGCTGGAAACCCTGCAAGACTCCGCTTGATTTCTACGAGTGCCGTCACGGCATGAACTATACCTCAATTGAGGGCCGCAAGGACGGCGTCACCGCAAAGGTGCTCTTCTTTGTGCCGCTCATGACTTGGGCCGAAGTCCAGAAACTGACGCTTACCAACACCACCGATAAAGTAAAGAAGCTCAAACTGTTCAGTTTCCAGGAGTGGTGCCTTTGGAACGCATCTACCGACATGGAGAATTTCCAGCGCAACTTCTCTACCGGTGAGGTTGAGATAGAGGGCTCTGTCATCTATCACAAGACCGAATACAAGGAGCGCCGCAACCACTATGCATACTACTCAGTCAATGCTACGGTTCAGGGCTTTGACTCCGACCGCGAATCATTCCTGGGTCTGTACAACGGGTTCGATGCACCTCAGGCCGTGCTTGAGGGCAAGCCCCGTAACAGCGTTGCCCATGGATGGTCACCCATAGCATCTCACTATCTGGAGATTGAACTAAAGCCCGGTGAGAGTCGTGACCTGGTGTTCGTACTGGGTTATGTTGAGAACGCACAGGATGACAAGTGGGAGAGCAAGGGCGTCATCAACAAGCGCATGGCCCGCGAGACCCTGTCACGTCTGGATACCGCTGCCAAGGTTGACGCCGAGTTCAAGCGCCTCTGCCAGTATTGGGACAACCTGCTGCAGATATTCTCTGTCAAGAGTGCCGATGAGCGCCTGGACCGCACGGTCAACATCTGGAACCAGTACCAGTGCATGATCACCTTCTGCTTCTCCAGGAGCGCATCGTTCTTTGAGAGCGGCATAGGCCGAGGCATGGGATTCCGTGACTCCAACCAGGACCTGATAGGTTTTGTGCATCAGATTCCGGAGCGTGCCCGCGAGCGCATAATCGATATCGCATCGACCCAGTTTGCCGACGGTGGCTGCTACCATCAGTATCAGCCCCTGACCAAGCGCGGCAATGACGGCATCGGCGGCGGATTCAACGACGACCCGATGTGGCTCATATTCGGCGTTTGCGGTTACCTGCGCGAGACCGGTGACTTCAGCATCCTGGACGAGCCGGTTCCGTTTGACAACGTGCCTGGCAGCGAGAAGAGCCTGTTTGAGCATCTGACCATATCATTCGATCATGTGATCAACAACCTGGGTCCGCACGGACTGCCTCTGATAGGACGTGCCGACTGGAACGACTGCATGAACCTGAACTGCTTCTCAAATGATCCCGACGAGAGTTTCCAGACTACCGAGAACAAGACTGAGGGCAGCAAGGCCGAGAGCCTGATGATAGCTGGTCTGTTTGTCTTCAGCGGACGTGACTATGTGGAGCTTTGCCGTCACCTGGGCCGTAACGCCGAGGCTGACCGTGCCCAGAAATACATCGATGAAATGGTGGTTTCTGTTGAGAAATACGGTTGGGACGGTGAGTGGTTCCTGCGTGCATATGACTACTTTGGCCGCAAGGTGGGTTCTAAGGAGAATGAGGAGGGCCAGATCTTCATCGAGTCCAACGGTTGGTGCACCATGGCGGGCATCGGCCTTAAGGAGGGGCTCTGCGACAAGGCTCTTGACTCTGTCAAGGAGCATCTTGACTCGGAGCACGGCATTGTGCTGAACAACCCCGCGTTCACACGTTACTACATAGAATACGGAGAGATTTCAAGTTATCCCGCCGGTTACAAGGAGAATGCCGGAATATTCTGCCATAACAATCCGTGGGTCATCATTGGTGAAACTGTCCGCGGTAACGGCAAGGCTGCCATGGAATACTGGCGCAAAATCTGCCCCGCCTACATCAAGGACCAGACCCTGCACAAGGTTGAACCCTACGTCTACTCCCAGATGGTAGCAGGAAAGGATGCATTCCGTCCCGGCGAAGGAAAGAACTCATGGCTTACCGGCACAGCAGCATGGAACTGGTACACCATCACCCAGTTCATCCTGGGAATCAAGCCTACCTACAACGGCCTTGAGATTGATCCCTGCATCAGTCCCGACATGAAGGAATACAAGGTTACCAGAAAGTTCCGCGGAGCAACCTACGAGATTGAAATCAAGAATCCCAACGGTGCCACCCACGGAATCAAATCTATTTCAGTTAACGGAAAGGAAATTACAGGAAACTTAATTCCCCTATTTGAAGAAGACTCATTTGTAAAAATAACCGCAATCCTTTAATGGACTGCGGTTATTTCTACTGATGCCTTGCTGCATGGTATTCCCACGGGTGGGTTTTCCTTACTGACTTTTACGTTCAGCAAACTGATTGCGGGGAATGCGGCGAGCAGGGCGTTGGCTATCCGGCCGGCTACGTGTTCCAGTAGGGCGGAGCGGATTGCCATCTGCAGCTTTGTTATCTCTGCTACTTTGGCGTAGTTGATTGTTCCGCTCAGATTGTCGTTGAGTATGGCATCGGTGACATCGGCCACGATGGTGATTCTGACCGTGTACCAGGCGCCGACGATGGCCTCCTGCGGTTCGGCACCATGGTAGGCGTAGAACCGCAGGCTGTCAAGTGTTATTGTCTGTTCTTTTATCTTCATTTTATCCGCAACGTGATGATCCGCAGTTCTTGCAGATGAGGCATCCCTCCTGGTAAACCAGTGACTCGCTGCCGCAAACCGAGCATTTCTCACCCTTTACAGCGGTGCCGTCCTGGACGTATTTCTTCAGGGCACGCTCAACACCGTTCTTCCAGTTGTTGATATTTTCCGAGCCCAGGTCAAGTGAGCCGATAAGTTTGATGCAGAGGTCAATAGGCATCTGGTAACGGAGCACGCCCGATATCAGTTTGGCATAGTTCCAGTACTCCTTGTCAAACTTCTCGGACAGGCCCTCTATGGTAACCTTGTATCCGCGCTTGTTTGTAAACTGGAAGTCGTAGCGCTTACGGCCATCCTCATCTATGTTCTTGATTATCCAGCCTTTCTCGACTGTCTTGGGCAGTACAATACCCTCCTCGTCATCCTGCAGACCGGTGAATATCTCATATGGACGGCCATCCAGGATTCCCACGAATGCCACCCATTTCTCCTTGTTGTTCTGGAAACGTACCACATCGGCCTCAAGTATACGCGGACGTACCTCAATTACCTGACGCGGCTCGCAGTCGCAAGGTGCCAGGGTAGGCTCCTTGCCGTCTTTCTTATCCTTTTCGGCCTTCTTGTCGCTCTTGGCGTCAACCAGGACACCGTCACGTGAACCGTCACGGTATACGGTACAGCCCTTGCAACCGCTCTTCCAGGCCTCAACGTAGAGTTGGTTGACCAGATCCTCGGATACGTCGTTGGGCAGGTTGATGGTGACGCTGATGGAGTGGTCAACCCACTTCTGAAGCGCGCCCTGCATCTTGACCTTGTTCACCCAGTCAACATCCTGTGCGGTAGCCTTGTAGTAGGGTGAGCGTGCCACCAGGTCATCGACCTCCTCGGAGGTGAACTTCTGGGCGGGGTTGATGCCGTTCACAATCATCCATTCCACGAACTTGTGGTGGAATACGATGAACTCCTCGAATGCATCGCCGTTCTCATCGGTAAAGGTGATATTGGCATTCTCGTCATCGCGGTTCACCTTGCGGCGGCGCTTGTAAACAGGCATGAATACCGGCTCCAGACCGGAGGTGGTCTGAGTCATAAGACTTACGGTACCGGTGGGTGCGATGGTCAGACATGCTATGTTGCGGCGACCGTATTTCTTCATGTCCTCGTAGAGTTGGGGATCGGCCTCCTTAAGACGCAGAATGAAGGGGTTCTTCTGCTCGCGTTTCCAGTCAAAGATCTCAAATGCACCACGCTCCTTAGCCATCTCGACCGATGAACGGTAAGCGCTAAGGGCAAGGGTGCGCTGTACTGTCTCGGCAAACTCAGTAGCCTCATCGGTACCGTAGCGGAGTCCCATTGCGGCCAGCATATCGCCCTCGGCGGTGATGCCTACGCCGGTACGGCGGCCCATGGTGCTCTTGCGCATGATCTTCTCCCACAGGCGTTTCTCGGTATACTTGGTCTCGTCATCCTCGGGGTCACTTGCAATCTTGGCCTGGATCATATCAATCTTCTCAATCTCAAGGTCGATGATATCGTCCATGATGCGCTGTGCAATTGCAACGTGCTTTTTGAAGAGGTCAAAGTCAAACTTTGCCTTGGGGGTGAACGGGTTCTTTACATATGAATAGAGGTTGATGGCAAGCAGACGGCAGCTGTCATACGGGCAGAGAGGAATCTCGCCGCAGGGGTTGGTGCTGACGGTGCGGAAACCCAGGTCTGCGTAGCAGTCGGGAACTGACTCACGCAGGAT
>Ga0310786_10010952_pt1 | contig 11354 bp, 19 predicted proteins | sample AusTroGonzalo_MG_FD_203881 | JGI IMG/M metagenome (GOLD analysis project Ga0310786, IMG submission 203881) | Bovine rumen microbial communities from tropical cattle in Woodstock, Queensland, Australia - Gonzalo_03 (v2) (version 2) | ecosystem: Host-associated > Mammals > Digestive system >... | reverse complement strand
TCAGATTAAAACTGTCGAAACCGACGGTTATAACGCTGTGCAATTGGGCTACGGTCAGGGTAAGAATCTGAGCAAGTCGGTTACTGGCCACGTTAAAAAGGCTGGTGAAAATATTAACCCTAAGGTCATGAAGGAATTCCGCGTTGAGGAAATCCCAGAGGGCCTCAAGCTTGGCGATGAGCTCACCGTTGAGAGCTTTAAGCTAGGTGACAAAGTGTCTGTCACTGGTACAAGCAAGGGTAAAGGCTTTGCAGGTACGGTTAAGCGCTGGAACTTCCAGGAATCCCGTAACACGCACGGCTTTAAGGGAGACATTCGTAAGGTAGGTTCTATCGGTTCGATGTATCCACAGAAGGTCTTTAAGGGCAAGCGTATGCCAGGTCGTATGGGCCACGACACGGTAACTGTCAAGAATTTGGTAGTTGCTTACATCGATGCAGCCAACAACCTTATCGGCATCAAAGGCGCAGTCCCTGGACCAAAGAAAGCAATCGTAACAGTAGAGGGAAAGGAGTAATATGGCTACACTTGATAAAGACATTTTCGGTCTAAGCGTTGAAAACCACGAGCTCGTGAAACTCGCTTACGATGCATATCTTGCAAACTCTCGCTCTTCTCACGCAAAAACTTTGAAGCGTGGTGAAGTAAGTGGTGGTGGCAAGAAACCATGGAAGCAGAAAGGTACTGGTCGTGCACGTTTCGGCTCTACCCGTAACCCTATTTGGCGCCATGGTGGTGTGGCCTTCGGTCGCACTGGCGAGGAAAACTTCACTAAGAAGATTTCCAAGCAGGCTAAGCGTCAGGCAGTTTGCCAGGCTCTTTCAATGAAGAATGCAGACAAAGCTATCGTTATGCTTCCTGCAGACGTCAAATTGACCGGCAAGACCAAAGACGCAGCAAAGGTACTAAAGGATTTGAAGCTCGAAGGCAAGAACGTTCTTGCAGTTGCAGCTGAGAAAACCCCAGAAGTACTTCGCTCTACTAACAACCTAGCAAATGTGAAACTCGTCAAGGCTACATATCTCAATGTCTTCGACATTATGAATGCAGATGCGATCGTATTCTCAGAAGCAGGTATGAAGAGCGCAGTTAAGTGGCTAAAGGGAGAGGAGAAATAATATGGCTGACAATTCTAAAATCAAGCTAAACATCCTCGAGCCTCGTGCTACTGAGAAAAGCTACTTTGAGCAGGCTAAGCGCACCTACGTTTTCCCTGTGAAATGTGGTATGGGCAAGCAGGAAATCGCTAAACTCGTTGAAAAAGAGTTTAACGTAACTGTAACTGATGTCCGCACTCTTATCCGCGATGGTAAGAAGACTAAATTTAGCAAGGGTAAGCATACTTATCCTGGTATCACTCATCGTCAGGACAAGAAATATGCATACGTTACTTTGAAGGAAGGTGATTCCATCAAGGTATTTGAAGAAGAAAATAAAACCAGCGCAAAGGATGCCAAGGCTGATAAAAAAGCTGACAAAAAGGCAGACAAGAATGCAGGTAAGGAGAATAAGTAATGAGTATTAAAGCTTACCGCCCAATTACTCCGGCTCAGCGTCAGAAAACGACCGAAGATTACGATCAGATTACGACGAACAAGCCAATGAAGTCTCTTCTTAAAGCTAAGAAGCAGCAGGCGGGTAAAAACAATCAGGGTCGCATTACCGTGCGTCACCGTGGTGGCGGCGTAAAGCGTCACTATCGCATTATGAGCTACAATTTGCCAAAAGGTCTTACACTCACCGTTGAGGAAATTGAGTACGATCCAAATCGTTCTGCTCGTATTGCTAGAGTTAAAGATCAAAACGGCGTGTACTACTATGTACTCGCAGATACCAAAATGACTAAGGGTACCACCTTTAAGACTGGTGACGAAATCGAAGTTGAGGAATCTAACCGTCTTCCACTCGAAAACATTCCAGTAGGTACCTTCGTATATGCAATTGAACTTACCCCAGGTAAGGGTGCTCAGATGGTACGTGCAGCTGGTGCTTCCGCACAGCTCATGGCAAAGGAAGATGGCTATGCCACCCTCAGAATGCCATCTGGTGAAGTACGCAAAGTTCTTGCTACTTGTGAAGCTTCAATTGGTACTGTATCAAACCTTCAGCACCAGAACGTAAAGATCGGTGCAGCTGGCCGCAGACGCCGCAAAGGTATTCGCCCAACTGTACGTGGTGTTGTGATGAACGCATGTGACCACCCACACGGTGGTGGTGACGGTGGCCGTCACGGTTCTGGTAAGGCTCCTCGTACTCCATGGGGTCAGCTCACGCTTGGTTACCGTACTCGTCATAATAAGAAAACTAATAAAATGATCGTGCGCAGTCGCCACGAAGGAAAGAGGAAATAATGTCTCGGAGTCTTAAGAAAGGTCTATTTGTAGACTACAAACTCGCGAAGAAAGTTGCCGCTTTATCCGCAGATGACCGCACCGTAATCAAGACTTGGGCTCGCCAATCTACGATTTCTCCGGAAATGGTAGGTAGGACTATTGCTGTTCACAACGGTAGAGTTCATGTACCTGTTTTCGTATCTGAAAACATGGTCGGTCATAAGCTCGGTGAATTTGCGCCAACTCGTAAATTTAAGCGCCACGGTGGTAAGAAAGCCGCTGAGGCTGCAGCTGCAAAGGGGAGTAACTAATCATGACTACTTATTTTGCACATGCATATGAAAAAGGTATTGATTCCCAGCCAAGGAAGACAAACATCGTAGCTTCACTCGTACGTGACCGCTACGTATCTGACGCTGTAGTGATCCTTGAGAACACTCCACGCCGTGCTGCAAAAGCAGTGCTCAAGGCTGTTGAATCTGCAAATGCGAACCTCATTAATAATTCTAAGGTTTCTATCGATCCAAAGACCATCAGAATTGCTCGCATTTTCGTAACCAGTGGCACCAGGATGCGTAGGTATGTACCAGCATCTCGTGGTCGCGCACTTCCATTTGAGAAGATTTCATCCAACATTTTCGTCGAGGTCGCCGGCGAGGAGAAAGTAAAGAAGGCTGCTGAAGCTAAAGAAGCCAAGGCAGAAAAGGAGAAAAAGTAATATGGGTCAGAAGGTTAATCCCATCTCTTACCGTCTCCAGGTCAGCAAAGATTGGACTTCTAAGTGGTTCACTAGAAAATCTGATTTTCGCCGTTGGCTAGTGGAAGACGTCAAGATTCGTGAGCTCATTGAAGATCGCTTCAAGAGCCGCCCAACGATTGCACGAATCAACATTGAACGCTCCGCCAACCTTACTACGATTACGATCTTGACTGCAAAGGCAGGTGCTGTGATCGGTAAGCAGGGTGCAGGTATCAATGAACTCAAGAAAGAACTTGAGAAGATCGTTGAAGGTCCAATCAGGATCAACGTTGAAGAAGTTAAAAAGCCTGAGCTCAACGCAAAGCTCGTTGCTGAAAACATTGGTTTCCAGCTCGGCAAGCGTATGAACTTCCGCCGCGCAGTAAAGACTGCACTTCAGTCTACAATGAATGCTGGCGCTAAAGGTGTACGTATCGAGGTTTCCGGCCGTCTTAACGGTGCTGAAATGTCTCGCCGTGAGAAGTTTATTGAAGGTTCAGTGCCTCTACATACTATCCGTGCTGACATTGATTTCCATTGTCATCACGCACCAACCATTGCTGGTATCGTAGGTGTAAAGGTCTGGATTTATAAGGGGGAGAAATAATATGGCTATTTTACTTCCAAAGAAAACTGCACACCGCAAGGTTCGCAAAGGTAAAAATGAAGGTGTTGCTACCCGTTGTAATACTGTAGCATTTGGCGATTATGGCCTAATGTCACTCGACAACGAACGTATCAACAGCCGCCAAATTGAGGCAGCCCGTCAGGCTATCACACGTTATATCAAGCGTGGTGGTAAAATCTGGATTAGGATTTTCCCACATACTCCTGTCACCAAGAAACCACTTGATGTAAAAATGGGTTCTGGTAAAGGTGAGCCACAATTCTATGTTGCTAAGGTGAAAGCTGGTACTGTGATGTTTGAAATCGCAGATGTAACCGAAGAACAGGCAAAAGAAGCTCTTCGTCTTGCATCCCACAAGCTACCAGTTAAATGTAAAATTATAAAGAAAGAGGAGTTCTAATATGGCACATTCACTCGTAGGAATCGTGACTTCCGATAAGCGTGATAAGACCATTACCGTCTCCATCACGAGTCGCGAAACTCATCCTCTTTACCGCAAACAATTTACGAAGACTCGTAAATATACTGCTCACGATGAAAAGAACGAAGCAAAGAATGGTGACAAAGTTGAGATCCGTTCCTGCCGTCCACTTTCTCGCACCAAGGCTTACACGCTTGTAAAGGTGATTGAGAAGGCTCGTGGCACTGTTGAGCTTAAAGAAGATGTTAACAATGTTGAACTTCCTGAGAAGGTCGGCGCTGACAAAATCGCTAAGACTTCCGAAGAGGGGGAGGAATAATTATGATTCAACAGGAAACTAGATTAAAAGTTGCCGACAACAGTGGCGCTAAGGAGCTCGGAGTAATCCGCGTACTTGGCGGTACTCGCGCTAGGTATGCTAAGGTTGGCGATATCGTCACTTGTTCTGTAAAAGATGCATCACCTACTGGCAACGTTAAGAAAAAAGCTGTAGTAAAGGCTGTAATCGTACGTACTGTTGCTCCAATCCGTCGTCCAGATGGTTCTACCATCCGCTTCGATGAGAACGCAGCTGTACTTGTGAACGAAGATAAGACTCCAAAAGGCACCCGTGTCTTTGGTCCTATCCCTCGTGAACTTCGTGATCTTGGCTTCTCCAAGATTATCAGCCTAGCACCGGAGGTACTCTAATATGGCACAGAATTTGAAAGCAAACGATACTGTAGTAGTAATTGCTGGTGACAACAAGGGTACTAAGGCAAAAATCGTTAAGGTAGACCGCAAGGCTGGCAAAGCTTGCCTTGAAGGTGTTGGCCTAGTTGAACGTCACATGAAGAAGTCTTACACAAACCCTAAGGGTGGTAAGAAGACTATCCATGTTGGCATTGATATGTCCAATTTGAAGCTTGTTGAGGCTGCTAAAGTTGAAAAGAAGGCTGCCAAAAAAGCTGATAAGAAGGCAGATAAAAAAGACGCTAAGAAAGGAGCTAAGTAATGGCGGAAAAGAAAACGGCTGCTAAGGCTGAAGCTAAAGCACAACCACGCCTTAAGGCTCTCTATAACAGCGAGCTAAAAGCAAAACTCGCAAAAGAGCTTGGGCTAAAGAATATTAACCAAGTCCCAGAGCTGAAGAAGGTTATTGTATCTTCTGGCGTGGGTAAGAAGCGTGAAGACAAGAAATTCACCGAGACTGTAGAGCTTACAATTGCTAAGATTACTGGTCAGGCTGCAACTTCTCGTCTTGCAAAGAAATCAATTGCGACCTTCAAAATTCGTAAAGGTATGGGTGCGCCAGTTGGCTACCTCACTACCCTTCGCAACGATAAGATGTACGAATTCGTAGATCGCCTTATCAATATCGCTTTGCCACACGTTCGTGATTTCCACGGCGTATCTCGCACAGCTTTTGATAAGCAAGGTAACTACAACCTTGGCCTCAAGGAACAGACTGTATTCCCAGAGATCACCTTTGAAGATGCTGCTGTTCTCCATGGTCTTGAAATAACGTTTATTATTAAGAATGGTTCAAAGGAAGGGAGCACAAAACTCTTGGAACTCTTTGGTATGCCGTTTGAGAAGGGAGATAAGTAAGATGGCTAAGAAATCTGCAGTTCTCCGCGACGAAAAAAGGCGTAAAATGTATGAAAAATATCAGGCTAAGCGTGCCGAGCTAAAAGCTGCTGGCGATCTTGAAGGTCTTCAGAAGCTTCCTCGCAACTCTTCAGTCACTAGACTTAAGAACCGCGATATGCTTGATGGTCGTCCACGTGGCTACATGCGCCGCTTTGGACTTTCCCGTATTAATTTCCGTGAAAAAGCAAGCAAGGGTGAAATCCCTGGTGTAACTAAGAGTAGCTGGTAGGAGAAAGGAGAAAAATATGTCGTTACAATCTACTGATCAAATCGCTGACTTCATCACGCGTATTCGTAATGCGGTAAATGTTGGCAAGACTGAGATTCTCGTTCCTACTTCCAAGTTGAAGTTGGCTGTAGCTCAGGTGCTCACAGACAACGGTTATCTCGCTTCTTGTGCTGTTGAAGAAGGCACCCCTCGTGGTCTACTACACGTAGTAATCAACGAGCCAGGCACTGTGGCTAAAATCAATGAAATCACTAAGGTTTCTAAGCCAGGTCGCCGTGTTTACTCTTCAGCAGAAGATCTTCCAGTTGTTAAGTCTGGTCGTGGTATGGTTATCGTATCCACTTCTAAGGGCCTCATGACTGGTCGTGATGCAAAGAAGAACGGTCTAGGTGGTGAAATCCTAGTCCGCGTCTGGTAATATACCGGTAAATGTGTTATAATATTAAATATAATATAAAGGATAAGAAATGAGTCGTATCGGAAAACAACCTATCGATATTCCGGCAGGAGTGACAATTACGGTCGGCGAGAGTGAGATTACTGTCGCTGGGCCTAAGGGTCAGCTCATTGTCCCGGTTCAGCCAATGACCACTACCAAGGTCGAAGGCACTCAGGCTATTATCACCCGCAAGGATGATGAGCCAAAATCTCGTGCTTGGCACGGCCTCCAGAGAGCATTGCTTGCCAATGCTGTCGCTGGCGTTACCAAAGGCTTCGAGAAGAAACTAGAAATTAATGGTGTAGGTTACCGTCTATCTGGTGGTGGACAGGAAATCGAAATGGCACTCGGCTTTTCACATCCAGTGAAATACCGTGCACCAGAAGGCGTACAGCTTACCACTAATAAAATGGAGATCACCGTATCTGGCATCGACAAGCAAAAAGTTGGCCAGGTAGCAGCAGAAATCCGCGCACTTAAGAAACCAGAACCATACAAGGGTAAAGGTATCAAGTACGCTGACGAAGTGATCATCCGCAAGGCTGGAAAGGCAGGTAAGAAATAATGAATAAGGTATTTAGAGCGGCAAGAACCCGCGCAAAAATTCATGGCACGGCTGAGCGCCCACGCCTATCGGTTCATTTCTCGAACCTCCACATTACAGCTCAAATTATTGATGACGATAAGAAGACTACTCTTGCTTATGCAACTACAGTTGGCACCAAGATGACTGGTTCTAAGACTGAAAAAGCTGCAAAGATTGGTGAGGAAATCGCCAAGAAGGCAAAAGCTGCTAAGGTTTCTAAGGTAGTATTTGATCGTGGTTCTAAATTATATGCTGGTCGTATGAGCGCCCTCGCTGATGCAGCTCGCAAGGAAGGATTGGAGTTTTAGTTATGCCTGAAACTGAAAATAAAGCCCCTCGCGTGATCAATAAATCTGGCACGCTAAAGATGGAAGATAAGGTGGCAGAGACTAAGCAGACTCGCGATATTGCTGGCCGCAAGATGGACCGCAGGAATCGCCGTGATCGTGTGAAAGCCGATGTAGCACCTAAGGAATTTGATGAGCTCACTATCGCTGTTGATCGTGTTTCTCGTACAGTAGCTGGTGGTCGCCGCATGCGCTTCAAAGCTCTTGTTGCGATTGGTAACCACAAGAATAAGGTCGGTATCGGTGTTGCTAAGGGCAACGATGTAACCACCGCTGTAGCAAAAGCTACTTCCAAGGCAAAGAAATCTATGGTCACCTTCAGCATGGATGGTGAAACAATTTGCCACGAGACTCGTACTAAGGTAACTGGTGCAGACGTTTTGATGAAACCAGCTGCTCCTGGTACTGGTATTATCGCTGGTGGTACCGTCCGTTCAATTATGGGCCTCACCGGTGTAAAGAACTTGATTTCTAAGTCTCTTGGTTCTACCAATAAGGTAAACATTGCTTACGCAGTAATCGAAGGCCTCCGTGCTCAGGTTCCTCGTAGCGAATGGACTGGCGCTAAAGCTGGTGCTAAGACCGTTAAGACCGAAGCTCCAAAAGCCGAGAAAGCTGTAAAGGCTGAGAAGGCTGAAGCTAAAGCTCCTGCAAAGAAGACTGAGGCTAAGAAGCCAGCCGCCAAGAAAGCTCCAGCAAAGAAAGCTGCTGCTAAAAAGGAGACTAAGTAATGAAATACAATGATTTAGTAGTAGAAAAGAACACCCGCCCAAATCGTAAGGGTCGTGGTATCTCCGCTGGTCAGGGTAAAACCGCTGGTCGTGGTACCAAGGGTCAGAAGGCTCGTACTGGTCACTCTAAGATGCCAGCCGGCTTCATGGGCGGTCAGCGTGCTATTATGCAGGCTGTGCCAAAGCTCAAGGGCTTCAAGTCCTTCCATGCTAAGGCAGAGGTTGTCTATACCGATCGTTTGAATGATCTCAAAGGCAAAGTTGATAACATTGTACTTGCAGAGAACAATCTAATCTCTAGCCCATACGTAAAGGTAAAAATCATCACCCGTGGTGAACTTACCTCTAAAGTTGAGCTCGAGACTCAGTTTGCTTCAAAGACCGCAATCGAAGCTATCAAAAAAGCTGGTGGTTCTTTCAAAAAAGTTGCTATTCTTAAGAAGGCAGCAAAAACTGAAGCTTAAACCAAGCTTAAGATAACAAAAAATAGCCTTTAGGGGCTATTTTTTGTGCTATAATGGGTTTTATGGAAGAGAAGGAGTTAAAAACAAGTGTAAAGCAACGTATTATTATAGGTGCGATTGCTGTTATTTTGGTGGGTTCATTTATCGCGTCTTACGCGTTAATTATTATGGGTGGTTCTAAGAATTCGTCATCTTCGTCGTCTGGTATTTCCGACGAAAAAAAGGCGCAGTACGAGGCTGAATATCAAGAGAAGATGGCCAGCTTCAAGACTCTAACAGAGAGCGACTATAATAAATTCGTAGCTCAAAAAGATGTCATCAAATCTTATAATGAGTCCGCTGCGAATACTAGTGGCATCCAGACCAAGGATCTTGTAACTGGTACTGGCCGTACACTTGAAGAGGGTGATACAAATTATCTTGCTTACTATGTTGGTTGGTGTGCAGATGAGACGATTTTTGATTCATCTTTTGACAACGCTACTAACCCTACCCAGTTCAAGGGTGCGCTTGATGCATCCATGGGGCTAATTGAAGGGTGGAATGCTGGCGTAGTAGGGATGAAGCTTGGCGGTATCCGTAGGATTACTATCCCTGGTGAGCTAGCTTATGGTGATAATATGGAGATTTGTGGTGGCTATAATAAGCCACTTAGATTTATGGTTATGGCGGTAGAAAAGAGCGATTCTTTGAAAGCGGCTGCCTCTGAGCTAGATACGGCCTATATGAAGTATCAGTACGCTCAGTATGGTATTGATTACGGTGAGTAGAGAGATACTCCACCTACTAGTTGACTTTTTGGCATAAGTGTGATATAATAAGGTTATAGGTTACGGGGGTGATACTACCTCGAAGCTTAACTAAAATAAATTTTCGGAGGGCACTACTATGATGTGTAGCGGTAAAGTTTTTTTGGAAGGCGGATGGAAGCTTGTTGACAATGATTTGAGGTCTGATGGTGAAAAACTTTTAGACCTCGATATGAAGCTGAGCACAGTATTTATACTGTGCGGAATATGGCTTCTTGTCATGATATTTGTTGGTTATAACAAATATCGTTATGAAGGTGGCGGCAGGATTCGGACACGTGCTGGTTACGAAGACAACTTTGCAACTAAGGGTTGCGCGGTTGGATTCGCGTTTCTACTTGGCTTCTTTTCATTGAGGCCGATGCTCAGGGCTATGCATACTGCTCTGGGTGTGCCAAATGAAGTAACATTTTGGCCAATCCTGTTACTTTACGTATTTTGGATGGCTTACGCCTTCTTGGCGCTTGGCTTCGGTTACTTTGGTACTATATTAAAACATGTCAAAGTTGCCAAGAAGAAGAGGATATATAACATCCAGAAGACATTAGAACGTCTGGATGTTAAGTATTAGATCTAAACGTTCTTTTAATCCCTCGGACTTAAAGTCTGGGGGATTAATTTTTTTGTTTAAAACTTTTGAAATATGCTTGCTATTTTAACGATTATGCTATAATGGTGTCATGAAGAAAGTGTTGTGTCTCTTCATAACTGCGCTTTGCTGTATTTTGGCAGCGCAAAGCGTAAATGCACTAACGTACCAACATGAAGTGAAGGTACAGTTTACTTTTAATGACGTACTTTCTCTCATGGTGGATGAAGAGTCTATCGACCTTGGAGCACTAAATCCAGGCCAAAATGCCGTAAGCACACCGGTGACTCTTACTGTGAATACGAACTATCTATATGGTTATAGCTTGCTTGCGACGGTGGGCGATACGAATCACGATTATCGTGAGCTGATGCGCACTGATGGGGAAGAGAGCTTTGCTAGCCTTGCGACAGACGCTAGCCTCGCTACGCTCGCAAATGAAACGAATAGCGTTTGGGGCTACGCATTGTCTACTGACAGTGGTACTACTTGGGGCAATTTTAGTGGTCTCCCAAAATATGATAGTGATGCTAAGCTTCTAAATTCGTCTAATGGTGCGGTTGCGAATGATGCTACGAATTTCCGTGTGGGTGCAAAAGTAAAGAATACTCAGGCGCCTGGTACTTATTCCAACGTGGTGAATTTTGTCTTGTTGACAAACCCGGGCAAGACTTACATCCAGGATATTACTCCGTCGCAGTGTGGTGCTGAGGAAATAACGGTTTATGATAGGCGTGATGAGACGGCTTATACTATTGGACGTGTGGGTGGTAAATGTTGGCTACTAGAGAACCTCAGTCTTGATCTAGTTGCTACGTCTCTAGAACAGTTGCAGGGTAATACGAATGCATCCAATGATACGCTGAATTACTTAAAGAACGGCGGTGGACGTTCGGTTAGTGGTTATATGACGACTCACTTCTACGGCACTGGAGGAGTGACGAAGTGGACAGCAACTAATAGCTATTCTGTGCCGATGTTCTATGATGACGTTAAGGGTGCAGTTATAGGTAATGATGCAAACGAGGGTGCTATGGGTAAGAGGGGCATTTATTATAACTTCTGTGCGGCAACGGCTGGTAGCTTCTGCATGGGTAGCGACAATAGCTCTGGGACTTGGACTACTCCGAATTATCCTTCAGCTACGGAAGATATTTGTCCTAGTGGATGGAGACTCCCGAGTGCTGCAGAGTATACTGCCCATTACACAGATTCTGCCTATGGCGGTAGTAGCACTAGCGCTGAACTAGCTCTACATTTACCTCGTGGCGGCAGTTACTATTCTGTTTCTACTGGATTTAGTAGCTTGGGAAATAGGGGCTATTTCTGGGCTCCAGAGTTAGCTTCTTCAGGGAGCGCAAAGGCCCTTTATAGCAGCAAAAGTGGTTGGGGTGTTGATAGTGGCCT
>Ga0310786_10010951_pt1 | contig 11355 bp, 6 predicted proteins | sample AusTroGonzalo_MG_FD_203881 | JGI IMG/M metagenome (GOLD analysis project Ga0310786, IMG submission 203881) | Bovine rumen microbial communities from tropical cattle in Woodstock, Queensland, Australia - Gonzalo_03 (v2) (version 2) | ecosystem: Host-associated > Mammals > Digestive system >... | reverse complement strand
TGAAAGAAGCGTATTACATGGGTGACCACCCATTCAGCGACGGAACAGCAAAGTATGCTGCTACCACACGGTCGAACCATCCACATGCCATCATCACCTGGACGCCCGACATTCCGGAAGACGGACGATATGCGGTCTATGTGTCATATCAGACGATGCCCAACAGTGTGGACGACGCGACTTATACGGTGGTGCACCGAGGAGTGCGGACGGACTTCAAAGTGAACCAACAGATGGGTGGTAGCACATGGGTATATCTCGGTACGTTCGATTTCTCAAAAGGACAGAACGCAGCGAACTGTATCCAACTCACCAACCACAGCGACCGAGAAGGAGTCGTGACAGCTGATGCCATACGACTGGGAAGCGGTATCGGTAATATCGCACGTGGTGCAGCCAACAAGGACAACTCGTATGCAGGCTTCACCACCAGTGGCAAACCACGATGGGCTGAAGCATCGCTCTACTATGCCCAGTGGACCGGTATGCCCGACTCGGTGTATAACCATTTCAACAGCGACCACGACTACAACAACGATATGTGGGCACGATGTGAGACAGTCAACACCCTTGCCGGTGGGTCGCCCTACGTTCCAAACCGCAAAGGGCGACAGGTTCCATTCGAACTATCTATAGCCTGTCATACCGATGCAGGTTACTCCCGCACTGGCGAACTGACCGGCACGCTGGCCATCTGTACCGCCCTGCCCAACTTCTACAACGCACAGACCGATGCGGGTATCAGTCGTCTGGCCAGCTACGACTTGGCGAGTACCATTCAGTACAACCTGACGAACGACATGAAGAACTGGAACTGGAGGATACGACAGGTATGGAACCGCAACTACTGCGAATCACGTGAGCCGCAGGTGCCGTCCATCATTCTTGAGATGCTGTCGCACCAAAGTTTCGACGACCTCTGCTACGGCTACGACCCACGGTTCAAGTTCGACTTCTGCCGCTCAGTGTACAAGTCCATCGTGAAATATATCGCTACGATGCATCGGCGCAGCTATGTCATTCAGCCCCTACCCGTCCACAACTTCGCTATCACCCTAAACGACCAGGACAAATGGGCGAACCTAACATGGGAGCCAACACACGACCCGTTGGAACCGACAGCCGCTCCAACGAAGTATATCGTGTACACACGTATTGACGAGGGCGATTTCGACAACGGAACGGTAGTCAACGGAACGTCGTATCTGGCACCGTTGGAGAAGGGACGGCTCTATTCGTTCCGTGTCGTGGCCATGAACGATGGCGGCATCAGCTTCCCATCCGAAGTGCTTTCGGCCTACGCGGCTCCACAGAACACAGGAACTATTCTGCTGGTCAATGCGTTCACCCGCCTCGAAGGTCCTGCGAAAATTTCTACCGAGAAGAATCAAGGATTCGACCTCGATGCCGACCCAGGGGTGCCTTACGGAAAGTTCGCTGGATTCTGCGGACGACAGATTACCTTTGACAAGAAGAATATGGGTAGCGAACTCACCACAGGAACAGGCTATAGCGGCAGCGAACTCGAAGGAACTATCATGATGGGTAATACGTTCGACTATGTGGCGCTTCACGGACAGGGCATCCAGCAACTCGGTAGCCATTCGTTCTGCAGCTGTAGTGAAGAGGCGCTACATTCCAATGTGATTGTTCCGAAAGAATATGCGATGATTGATGTCATCTATGGTGTGCAGAAGGAGTTCAAGGCCGAGACCGACAAGCTCCTGAAACGCTACACCGAACAGGGAGGACGTCTGCTGGTAAGTGGTGCGAACCTCACATCACTCCTCACACTTCATGCATCTGCCTCCGTCGTATCCGACAAGGAAATCACCGGAGTGAACGGAAGCAATCTCGACTTCAGCATCTGGCGCGAGATGAACGACAAGAGCTATGCCGTTCCACGCGTCCTTTCGCTGCAACCCAGCGAGGGGGCGTTTGCAATGCTGCAATATAGCAACAACGCTCCGGCTGCAGTGGCATACGACGGAACGGACTACAAGTCGGTTATTGTAGGATTCCCTATCGAGAGCATTCGCGAAACCGATAAGCGAAATGGCTTGATGAGAGCAATCACAAATTTCTTATGTAAGTAATGGTCAATGAACACGAATCAGTTTCTGCCGACAACGAAGAAGGAAGTGGAGCAGCGAGGATGGGACGAACTGGATGTCATCTTGTTCTCGGGCGATGCCTACGTAGACCATCCTTCGTTTGCTGCGGCAGTGATTGGTCGTATCATCGAGGCTGAGGGGCTGCGGATTGCGATTGTTCCCCAACCCGATTGGCACGGTGACTATCGAGACTTCACGAAATTAGGGCGTCCACGCCTCTTCTTCGCCATTGCACCCGGATGTATGGATTCGATGGTGAACAAGTACACGGCTGCCCGACGTCTGCGCTCGGAGGATGCTTACAGTCCAGACGGAAGGCACGACAAGCGCCCCGAATACCCCACGATTGTCTACACACAGATACTGAAGCGACTCTACCCCGATGTGCCCGTCGTGATTGGCGGCATCGAGGCATCGTTGCGTCGACTCACCCACTACGACTACTGGCAGGACTGTCTAAAGAAATGCATCCTGGTCGACAGCGGTGCAGATTTGCTCATCTACGGTATGGGCGAACGACCGATGCAGAGCCTGATATGGCTACTCAATGAGAACGAGTGCTTCGACAGTAGGATGTTCCGCAACCTCCTGATGCGCCACCCGCAACCACAGACGGTGATGTTGATGGAAAAGGGAGAGGTAAAGATTACTGACAAAGACATCGTGCTGCATAGTCACGAAGCATGTTTGCACGACAAGCGCAAGCAGGCAGATAACTTCCGTCATATCGAGGAGGAGTCGAACAAGGTTCACGCACAACGATTGCTGCAGGAGGTCGACGGCAAGTACGCAGTGGTCAATCCACCTTACCCACCAATGACGACCGAAGAAATCGATGCTTCGTTCGACCTACCTTACACACGTCTGCCCCACCCTAAGTATCGCGGCAAGCGCATCCCGGCATACGACATGATTAAGTTCTCGGTCACTATGCATCGCGGCTGTTTCGGCGGCTGTGCGTTCTGTACCATCTCCGCCCATCAGGGAAAGTTCATCGCCTCGCGAAGTAAGGAGAGCATCTCGCGCGAGGTGCAGCAAATCATCGCCATGCCCGACTTCAAGGGCTACATCAGCGACCTTGGCGGACCGAGCGCTAATATGTACGGCATGCACGGCAAGAACCTGAAGGTGTGCGAACAGTGCAAGAAACCATCGTGCATCCATCCGCGCGTCTGTCCCAACCTCAACACCGACCACAGCGCCCTGCTCGACATCTATCATGCCGTCGATGCACTCCACGGTGTGAAGAAAAGTTTCATCGGTAGCGGCGTGCGCTACGACCTCATCCTCCACGACACAGGCGATATTAATATAAATAAGGTGAACCTCCGCTATGCACGCGAATTGATTGAGCACCATGTGAGCGGCCGACTGAAAGTAGCTCCTGAACACACGAGCGACGCCGTGCTGCAACTGATGCGTAAACCCTCGTTCCAGTTGTTCTACGACTTTAAAGCCCTGTTCGACCAGGTGAACCGCTCGGCTCACCTCAACCAGCAGCTCATCCCCTACTTCATCAGCAGTCACCCCGGCTGCACCAACAAGGACATGGCGCAGCTAGCCGAAATCACACGCCGTATGGGCTACAAACTCGAACAGGTGCAGGACTTCACCCCCACGCCGATGACTGTCAGCACAGAGACGTGGTACACGGGTTTCCATCCCTACACCCTCGAACCTGTCTACTCGGCACGCACACCACAGCAGAAGAAGGAACAGAACCAGTACTTCTTTTGGTACAAAAAGAAGAAGTAAACAACTGACAAGTGCAAAAAGACGGCGATAAAGTTTATCCACTCGGTAAAAATTTCATGCAAAACAACAAATAATGCATGAACCATAATGTATAATTCATAATAATTTGCTACTTTTGTGGCGGAAATCAAATCTAGAAGCAATGAAAAAAATACAGCTATTTACACTGGCCTTGTTGCTCGTCAGCTCATCGCTGTCGGCACAGACAAAAGCAACACTGAGAATTGACAACACAAAAACTCATCAGCACATCACTGGCTTCGGCGGATTCGTCTGCTCGCCACAGTTTACGTACAACCACATGTCGGAGACGGAAATCCGTAAGGTATGGGGCAAGAACAGCACCATCGGGTGTAACATCATACGAATGTACCTTCCTATCGGCCGGAACTCATGGAGTCAGTCGCTCAACACAGCCAAACTGGCAAAACAGCTGGGACTGATTGTCTTTGCTTCGCCATGGGGACAGCCGGCTGAGTGGAAGACTAATAACTCGAGCAACGCAAAGAACAGTGAGGGCGTTGAGGGCAAACTGAAACGTGAGAACTGGGAGGACTATGCAAAGTATCTCGATGACTACGTGAAATATCTGCGCCAGAACGGCGTAGAACTTGATGCCATCTCCATCCAGAACGAACCCGACTGGCCTTGCGACTATGCTGGCTGTCTGTGGTCAACAAGCGAGATGGCTGAATTCGTCAGAACCTACGGCAGCCAAATCAGCTGTAAGATTATTGCACCCGAGAGCATCGGCTGTAGTGACGGATATGCCAACGCCCTGAACGCCACGAACACCATCGACTGCTTCGACATCTATGGCGGTCACCAATATGGCGGCATCGGGTCGGCCTACAAGAACCTCGCCAAGAAGGGCAAGGAGGTGTGGATGACGGAATACCTCATCAACTGGAACGAAGGAAAGAGCGATGCGGATAAGCGTAATTACGACTTCTCGAAGGACTTCTTCGACTTCTACCGCGCCATCAACACCTGTATGCTGGGCGACTTCAACGCATGGATTCACTATGCTGCCAAACGCTATTACGCCATGATGGGTGACGGCACAACAGGCGCAGGAGCTAGTGGCAGCATCACAAAGCGCGGCTATATCATGGCTCACTTCGCACGGTTCGTCACAGGTATGACACGTATCGAGGGAACCTTCACCGATGGAGGTATGGAGGGCACATATTACATGTCAACGACCGGAGATACAATCGTAGCGGTACTCGCCAACAACTCCGACGTAACCTATCACCTGACTGTCGACCTGCCGTTCTATACCGAGGGCGGTAAGCTATATACCACCAACCAGACGAAGAACCTCACGCTGACCAACATCAAGATCGAGGGCGAGACCTGCCGTCCCGAGGCTGAAGTAGCAGCACAAAGTGTCGTGACACTATGGTTCACAAAGAGCCGCGAGCGCATGGCATCGAACATGAAGGGAACAACGAAGCGCTTCGACCGCATCGACGACATGACCCCGTCGCGTAACACCTTCGGTACGAACTACAAATTGAGCGGCAAGACGAAGACCTTCGACCACGAGAACTCACTCATCTCGACACGCACCAACATCGCACTCGGCTATCTTGCACTCGACAACCGCTACTCCCGACTGGTCATGAACATCAAGAAGGTGACTTCGGCTGCCAACTACACATCATCGCAGACTACGCTCTACTACGTGAACAGCGCAGGCACCCTGTCGAAGCATGATTATGGAGAACTGAGCCTCGGAGCACGCGAGAACTTCAGCCTCGTGTTCGACATCTCTCCTAAGACGCTCACCGACGGTTGCATCGGCATCCTCTCGATAACTAACAACAACTATAACTCGAAGCTTAGCATCACATTCGGCGATGTCTTCTTTGCCAACGAAGGCCAGTATGCCGCCACACTCAGCGGTGCATACGTGGCTGATGACAGCTATGTGATGGACTACACCACCGACCCGTCGTGCACCAGCATCGACCTCACAGCTGTAACCGACCTGCCCACCGAACTGCCATGGCTTGAAGGCAAGAACCGCGTGGCATACGTCAGCGACACGCAGACCGTCAACGGCCCGAACATCATCACGGGCGACCAATGTAAGAGCCTCCGTCTCTACGACACTGGCGGCGACTTCCGACCAACGAAAGCCTTCATGGCAGACGAGGCAAGCATAACAATGGAATACAAACCATATTGGCATTTCGCTATCCCATTCTCTGCTCAGACTCCCGAAGGAATGATCGTATACGTCATCAACGACGACCTGACAATGACCCAGATGCGCTCCATTCCTGCGAACAAACCTGTGTTGCTCTTAGATAATGTTATTCCCACAGCACCAACGCGTTCTGAATATGACTTGGTAGTAAGTGGTAGTGGCGAAGTAGCGCCAGAGAATAGTCCGGCAGATGCCATCGTACGCTACACTTACACTGCAATGCCAGTATATCCTGGCGACTATGTCTTAGACAACAACGAGAAAGGTCTGGGATTTGTACGCGTCACAGAGCAAACCACTCTGCCGCCGTTCAGCATCTATGCAACCATAGATTCCAAAGAAGACTTTATTGTCATTATGCCAAACGGTGAATCGGCCATTCACGACCTCACTACTACCCTTACTCAAGGCAAGAGAAGTATATACAACCTGCAAGGTCAGCACCTTTCTGCACCAAGCAAGGGTATCAATATTATCAATGGAAAGAAGGTATTGATTAAGTGAAAGAGGTACAAATTCTTCTGAATGATAAATGGTTAAATGAAAAAAGGATGCCCGAGCATCCTTTTTTCATTATAACTTCTTCTGTTCCTTCAACTGGCCGAGGATGAACTTGCTAAGCATCCTGATGGCTTGCTTGTTATTGCCGCTGTTGGGGATGATGATATCGGCGTATTGCTTGGTGGGTTCGATAAACTCATCGTGCATGGGTTTAAGTACGTTTCGGTACTTGTTAATGAGCATTTCCAGTGGATGTCCTCGCTCGGCCATGTCGCGTACAATGACGCGTAGAAGACGCTCGTCTGCTCCGGCATCAACGAAGATCTTGAGGTCCATTTGGTCGCGCAGAGTCTTATCATAGAGGCTCATGATACCTTCGACAATGATGACATCCTTTGGCTCCACATGCATGGTCTCACTGAGGCGGGTACAGGTGATATAAGAGTAGGTAGGTTGCTCGATGGCTCGTCCTGCTTTTAGTTCCTCTATCTGGTGAGAGAAGAGTGGCCAATCGAAGGCATTCGGGTGGTCAAAGTTAGTCTGTTTACGGACTTCGAGCGGGAGGTCGCTCTGGTCGTTATAGTACGAATCTTGCGGGATAACAGCCACTGAACCTTCGGGCAGGGCCTCTACGATTTTGTTGACAACGGTGGTCTTCCCGCTACCTGTACCACCTGCGATTCCGATGATAATCATAAGCCTAATATTTGTTTGGCAAGGGGTACGACGGCGGTGCGAAGTGCCTTCTCATTTAAGTGATGTTCGCCGTCGAATCTTTGCGCGTTTGTATAGTACTTTTTAAAGAGGTCATAGCAGTTGACCGTAGTGTCATGGATTCCGAAAAGGCCGTATGTATTCTCGCGGTCGAAGGGTGTGATTCCCTTGAACTGCTGGCGCTCCATCAGATTCTGTTTCTGGATGATTTCCTTGGTGATTTTGAAGGTCTTTGCATTGTCTTTCCGGCCATTAAGGAACTTGTGTTCGCCCGTGCGGAACACCTTCGAAAGGGTGGACATATTGAACGAAGGATTGACAAGAATCTTACGGAAACCGAACATCTGCTGGGCGTACATGGCTCCCATGGATGTGCCGATAATCAGGTCGGGCTTTTCCTGTTCACAGAGACTGCGAAGGTATGGTAATGCCTCCGAGGGGTCGACGGGAATGTCGGGCGAAATGACTTGCACTTCGGGTAACATACGGCGCAAACTTTCGGCTGTGCCTGTAGCGCCAGACGAGGCAAAACCGTGGAAATAGATTATCTTCATTTCAGTTGTTCCTCCATCGTTTCATTGCCGGGATAACCGATATACTTACTCTTTACTTTTCCATCCTTATCGACAACGACATAGGTGGGAATTCCGTTGCTTTCGAACTGCTTGAGCAGTGCGGCATACTGGGCTTCAGTGACGTAATAGTGGTCGCCATGAATGTCGGGAATCGTCATCTCCCAAGTCTTCTTAGGGCTGGACGGACCGGTAACATAAATGAAGGTGACTTTGCTGGCAAGTGCCTCCTTCACAGGCAGGATGGTCTGCATGGCAGCCTTGCACGGTCCGCACCAAGTTGCCCAGAAGTCTACGAGCAAAGGTTTGCCTTTATAAGGAGCGATGAGGGCTTTGAAGATGTCTGCACCTTCCAGCTTGTCATCGATGCTAACGACGCGATAAGCGGTACTCTTCTTCGCTTCTTCGATGCGCTTCAACAATGCGTCGTTCTGGGCAAGAATAGCCTCGGAAAGTCCAGGGCATTCGGCCTTAATTGTTGCGATGTCGGCTGCGGAAAGTTCGTTGAACTCGGCAATGGAATTCAGGTACTTGTTGGCAGTCTGAAGCTGCTTGGTCGACGGATGCATGCGAAGGTCTTTCTGGTCGGAAAAATTCTTGACAATGTTGGTGGTCTGCATCGCAGCCAGCGTACTTTGTGTGTAGAAAAATCCAACCGGTTCGAACGGCTGCATGGTCTGCAGATAGTCGTAATAATCGGCTGGACGTTCGTAGGTTATCTCGGTCTCATTGGCCACGTTGAGGGTGGTGTTATAGAGCAAAGTCTTGATGATTGTCTGGTACTGATAGGTGGCATCGACGTACTCCTTGAAGGCTCCACACAGACGCTTGTCGGCCATGAGTTTCTTCTTGGAATCCTCATAAAGTCGGAGCACAAAGTCGCGGTATTCCGATACGGAAAGCCCACGCAGTTTGTCCAAACCTTCGCGGGTTTGTATGGGTTCAAGTATCTTGATACTCTCATACTCAGCGCCGTATTGATAGAGGTCATTGTTAAAGTCTGCGAGGTACCCACTATAGACCACTGCAGGCTTCTTTGGGTTGGGGTTTTCGAGGAGTTTCATCTCGATTTTCATCTCCACTTCCTGACCTGGTTCGAGCAGGATGATATACGTGTTATCGCGGAACTTGAGCGATACACGGTCCGTATATTTGATAGGGATTTCCAACTCGAAAGTGCCGTCGGACGGCTCCTTGGGATACATGGTCGAGATGACGGAATTGGCGGTCGTTGCCTCCGACGATCCGAAGGCAATGTAGGTGCAAAGCATCACCTCTTTATGCTGCGTCGTATAGTCTTTGATGACACCTTTGATGCGGGCAGGAGCATTGCTATACTTAATGTCGGGCAGGTGCTCCAGCCTACCCTTTGCATTAGCGCTGACGGCCAAAAGCAGTGCTAAGATAATCTGTAGAGTTCTCATTATTTCAGTTCTTCTTTTATCACATCATTGCCGGGATAGCCGATGTGTTTCGTAATCACTTCGTTGTCCGCTCCCACTACCACGTATGCCGGAATTCCCTGCACACCGAACTGCTTCAAGAGCGTGTCCCACTGGGCCGCTGTCACGTAATAATGGTCGCCATGAATGTCGGGAGCCATCTTGTTCCACAGTGCCTTTGGCGAGGTCTCTCCCGTAACATATACGAATGCAACCTTGCCCCAAAGTTCCTCCTTCACGGGCAGGATGGTCTGCATGGCTTGGCGGCATGGTCCGCACCAGGTTGCCCAGAAATCGACAAGCACTTTCTTGCCTTTGTAATCCTTGACAATCGCCTTGAAGATGTCGGTTCCTGTCAGCGATTCGGGGATGGTTCTGATATTGAAAAGGTTGTTCTTTTCATTGGCTTCGATGCGGGCTTTCGTAGCCTCGTTCTGTGCCAGAAGCACTTTCTCGAAGGCCGGACACTGGGCCTTTACGCCGCGCAATTGGTCATCGGTCAGGGGCTTAAGTGTCTCGAGCGCATTCATATACTTCGTAGCCGAAATCACCTGACGAGCCTGTGCCGGAATGGGATAAGTCATACCGGTTTCGCGACCCATCTGACCTGAAATACCCTCCAAACTTCCGCCGCTTTGATACAGATAACCTTTCTGCGAAGTGAAGTTCCAATCACGTATCGGAGCGTAGTAATCATCGGGCTTTGTGTACTCGCCCTGCCCGTTGTTTGCATACTTCAAGATGCGCTCATAGCCGGTCATCAGAGCAATGGTCAGGAACTGATAATGCGGCATCATGTACTCACGAAACTCGGGGGAAAGCTCTGGGTCATCCTCCAGTTTCTTCACCGCTTTATGATATAGTTCCATCAGCTTGTCGCGGTACTGAACCACCGTAAAACCCTTGAGTTTCACGAGGCCCTGTCCGTTGATTTCGGCATTCAGGTTCTGCTCTCTGTACTCGTCATAAAAGTTAGCCAACGAGTTGTTAAGGTTAGCCAAAGGACCCTCACAAGTCACCATATCATTCGACATATCTACGGTGACCTTCACCTCCTGTCCGGGCGTGATGTAGAACCGCTTTTCGTTCCTTGCACCGAGACGAATCATCGCCATCGAGGTAACACATGCGTCGAATCTCGCCTCGAAACGTCCGTTCTTGTCGAGGGCAACATTCTGGCTGATTTCGTCCGAAGACCACGACGGAGTCATGACGATGTTGACCGTCTCCATCGAAGCCGGAATGCCTATGATTTCGCCCTTAATCACCGCAGGTTCCTGACTATAAACGAGGTCAGGTAGCAACTGACTTTGGCCGTAAAGCGCAACATCCAACAGTAGGAAAGCGCAAATAATGAACAGTTTTCTTCGCATATCGATTAATTATTATTTTTATGATTTATTTCCCAGGGATTCCATGGCAGAAAATGGCGCTCTTTTTCCAGAAAAATGGCGCCATTTCTTGGCATAAAATAGCACCCTTTTTAGTCATGAAATGGCGCCCCTTTCTACAGCACATCCTAGCAATGTTTTGACCCATTTGAGTATTTTACATTATTTAACATTCCTATTCATTCACTCTTTGTCAGTACTTTCGACCGCTCGATACACCGCGGGAACTCCTCCTGATAATGCGTCACCATCACCAGCGTCTTGTTCCTACGAAGGCAGTACGTTTCGATAACATCTTTCACCAGCCTTCGGTTCATCAGGTCGAGGCCATGAAGCGGCTCGTCGAGGATGAGAAGACAAGGGTCTTTTACGAATGCTCGTGCCAGAAGTACGAGGCGTTGCTCACCGCTCGACAGCTGCAACATCGAGGTATTCTTGAACTGCAAAACTCCGAAGATGTCCATCCAGAACTCGCAGATTCCAAACTGCTCAGGCCGCGGACGTTTGTACAGACCAACCGCATCGTGCAGACCGCTTGCAACTACCTCTATGGCCGGATAATCGCGGAGAAACGCACGATGCATCTCGGGCGAAACATACCCGATGTGATGCTTGATGTCCCAGATGGATTCGCCCGTACCTCGCTGC
>Ga0310786_10010950_pt1 | contig 11356 bp, 9 predicted proteins | sample AusTroGonzalo_MG_FD_203881 | JGI IMG/M metagenome (GOLD analysis project Ga0310786, IMG submission 203881) | Bovine rumen microbial communities from tropical cattle in Woodstock, Queensland, Australia - Gonzalo_03 (v2) (version 2) | ecosystem: Host-associated > Mammals > Digestive system >... | reverse complement strand
AGCTGCGCAAGGGCTTCAACACCATCCGCCTTTCCAACGCCTCGGCCTGGATGCCGGATATCGACGGTATTACCATCGAATAACGAAGATTAATGTTTTAGCGTGCAATGAACATCGTTCCATATACAGCGCAGATGGCGCCCCAATGGGATGCCATGGTACGAGAGTCCAAGAACGGCACTTTCCTGCTGGAGCGCGCCTTCATGGACTACCACTCCGACCGCTTCTCCGACTGTTCGCTGATGGTTTATGAGGACAATGCCCTCGCGGCTGTCTTTCCGGCCAACTGGGTAGAGGAAGAGGCTACGGTGTATTCGCATCAGGGGCTCACCTACGGCGGACTGATTTACACGACGGCGGTGACGCAGAAGCAGGTGCTCCGCTTCCTGCAGGGGGTGATGATCTGGTATATCGACTATCTGCAGGCGCGTCGGATGGTGTATAAGCCTATACCTTATATATATAGTTCCTGCGCCTCGGAGGAGGATTTGTATGCCCTCTTCCGGGCTGGCGGACGGTTAACGGCACGCGGAGTGAGCAGTGTCGTCACGATGTCCAACCCGCTGCAGATGCGTAAACTGCGCCTGCGCGGTGCCAAGAAAGCCATCGAGAACGGTTTGTATATCGACCGGATGACGGAGATGGATTGGGACACGCTGCACGACTTCTGGCAGATGCTGACGGAGGTGCTCCGACAGAACCATGCCGTGGCTCCCGTGCACAGCTGCGAGGAGATGCAACTGCTGATGGAGCGCTTCCCCTCGCAAATTAAGCTCTTCCTGGTCCGGCAGGAAAGGAAAATCATGGCGGGCTGCGTCGTATTCCTGACGGAGAGGGTGGCTCATATCCAGTATATTGCTGCTGGCGAGGAGGGGCGCTCGATGGGGGCGCTGGACTTGCTGTTCCGCCATCTGATCAACGAACGGTTCCGCACGCTCCCGTATCTGGACTTCGGTATTTCCACGGAGCACGGAGGCGACTATCTGAACGAAGGCCTTATCTTCCAGAAGGAAGGTTTCGGTGCCCGCTCCGTGTGCTACGACTGCTACGAGGTGGCACTCGACAGGGCGCGCATCGCTCAGATGGAAGTGATGGAAAACATCCCTGTGGAGCGCGTGAAGTTCCTCGACCTGAAGCGCTTGAATGCCAGCTTCGAACCTGCGCTGAGCGATGCTGTAGTGCAGGTGGTGCGTGGTGGCAGGTATCTGCAAGGCTCCTATACGCAGAGTTTTGAAAAGCATTTTGCACAATATATCGGAAGTCGGCATTGTATCCTCTGCGGCAACGGACTGGAGGCTTTGACGCTGATGTTGCGCGCCTGCAAACAGCTGCGCGGATGGACTGACCAAAGCGAGGTGATGGTGCCGGCCAATACGTTTATTGCCACGATTCTTGCTATTCGCGAAGCCGGACTTGTGCCTGTGCTCTGTGAGCCTTCGCTGCAGGATTATCTGATGGACGTGGCACAGCTGCCCAAACTCCTGACAGAGCACACGGTGGCAGTCCTGCCCGTGCACCTCTATGGCCGTGTGTGCAATATGCGGGCCATCAACACCTTTGCACAGAAGCACAATCTGCTGGTGCTGGAGGATGCTGCGCAGGCACATGGCGCGATGCTGGGCAGCCGGAAAGCCGGGCATCTCGGCTTTGCCGCAGGATTCAGTTTCTATCCGGCCAAGAACCTGGGCGCGTTGGGTGATGCCGGTTGCGTGACCACCGACGATGATGCGCTGGCTGAACTCGTCAGACTGATGACCAACTATGGATCGAGAGAGAAATATGTACACGAGGTGTCGGGCTTGAACTCGCGAACGGATGAGATTCAGGCTGCTGTGCTGGATGTGAAACTGCCGCGCCTGGATGCCGACAACGAGCGGCGTCGCCAGATTGCCAAACGCTATCTCGACGGCATTGACAGCCCACTGATTGTGGAGCCTGTGTTGCCGCGTGATGAACGTGAACATGTTTTCTATGTATTCCCTATCCGTTGTCCCTATCGTGAGCAGCTGATTCGCTGGCTGTCGGACCAAGGGATAGAGACGCTGATCCATTATCCCATCCCGCCGCATCAGCAGCAGGCTTTCTCCGAATGGAAAGAGATGAAACTGCCTGTGACGGAACAGATCCACCGCGAAATACTGAGCCTGCCCATCTGTCCGCAGATGACGGACGAGGAAGTGGAGCGTGTGATTGCGGCCATCAACCAGTTTAATCCTGCCGGATGAGGATTTTTGTGCTCATATCCACCATCGATGAGGGCATCCGTCGTGTGCCGGACGTGTTGTTGTCGGCCGCTGACGGTGTGGAGTATATCGTTGTGTGGCAGCAGGAGCAGATGGTGGGGGAAGAGATTCCCCGGGTGCTACTCGACCGCGCTGATGTGCTGGTAGAGGTGATGCAGGGGCGCGGCCTCTGCCGCAGTCGTAACCGAGCCTTGGAGTTGGCGGTGAATCGACTCAAGAATCCGTTGGAGGATGCTGTGATGATTCTTGCCGACGATGATGAGCGCTTCGAGTCGGATGCTTTTACCACGCTGCGGGACATATATGGACAACACCCAAAACTGGATGTGGCGTTGTTGCGACTGCGTAGTAGCCGCGACGGCAGCGACCTGAAACCATATCCTGATAGTTGGACGGCCTACAGGCATCGACCGAGAACCTACTATCCGAGTTCCTTGGAGATGACCGTCAGGAGTCGTGTCCTCAGTACGGGGATTCGCTTCGATGAGCGTTTCGGCTTAGGCGCTCGGGAATTGTGTGCCGGCGAGGAGGAGGTCTTTCTGGTGGAGGTGCTACGGCGCAAGCTGTGCGCCATGGTTGTGCCGGCTTATATAGCTACTACTGAGCCTGCCACGACGGGCGCTCGGGTACTGGATACCAAAATGCTCCGCTCCAAGGGCGCCGTCTATGGCTATCGGCTGTCGCTTCCCCTGGCTTTTCTCAGAAGCTGGCGAGAGGCATTGTCTTTGGCTGTCCGCAATAGGGTCTCTCCTTTCGGGCTGTTTCGTCAGCTTTGGTGGGGTGTAAAATATGTGAGACGATGAAACCGCTGTTGTCGATAGTCGTTCCTGTTTATAATCGTGCATCGCTTGTCGTTCGCACGCTGGATTCCATTGCGGCTTCTAAGCGCGGGGATTTCCATCTCATCGTGGTGGACAACGGTAGCACGGACGGGAGCCTGGCAGCCTGCGAGAGATGGGCTGCGGCACATAGAGATGACGTGTTTACCGTGGAAGTGACTCAGGAATTGAGGGCTGGAGCTCCGGCTGCACGCAATACAGGACTGGCGCGTGTGACTACGCCGTTTGTGTATTTCTTCGACAGCGACGATCTGTTCTCACCGACATTTACGGAAACTGTGATTCCAACGCTGGCTACCACGGAGGCGGATTTGTTGTTCGTACCCGTGAATCAGGTGGAGGCGAATGGAACGTCTCACGTGAGGTCGTATATGGAGAAGGCATCGCCAGCTGTCCATATTCTGAGCTCCATGCTCTCCACGCAGTCGATGGTGTTCCGAACGGAATGGCTGCGAAGCATGGGCGCATGGAACGAGCAGATTACCATTTGGCAGGATTGGGAGCTGGGCACGCGGGCGTTGCTGGCACATCCACGCATGGCGTGGCTCACAGACGAGGCCTATCATGCTGTCATGATTCATCCGGAAAGCATCTCTGGTCAGTCGATGGCTCATACGTGGGCACAGTCCGTCCACACGATGGAGTGCGCACTGCGCGACGTCATGGAATTGACGTCATCTCAGGATGAGAAACAAAATGCCGTCCGTGCTCTTTACCTCAGAGCCCGCATCCTGATGGGACTCATTGGTCGCAAGCAGTTTCATCAAGGTGTCGAAACTTATTCGCAATTCCTTACGCAACGAGTGCCTCGCCAACCGATGTTTGTCCGGCTGTTGGGCCGCGTGTTGCAAACCTATACCCGCATGGGGGGGCGTGGAGCCTGGCGCATGGCGTTGTATGCGGTGAAATAACTCTTGATGATGACCCCGTCCGCAAATTCTTCAAAAACAGTCAGTGCTTTGACACTTGTTCCTCTTGGCGGCTTGTGCAATCGCTTGCGTGCCATTCTTTCGGCCATCGCCTTGGCGCGTGATTGCGAGGTGTCGTTGCAGATTGTTTGGTTGCGTGATAAGGGCTTGAATGCCCGCTTCGATGAACTCTTTGTACCCATGAAAGATTCACCTGCAGCGCAGGACAGCGGATGGCAGGAAATGGTGCTCACGGAGTCGTCGGAGAATTTTCGCTATAGTGTAGCACGGAAACGGAATCTGTGGTTGCCCTCGTTGTATCAGCGCTTGGCATTCGATACGTGCATGACGGATAAGGATTTGCTCAGTATCCTGCGCCAAGGTCTTTGTGATGACGATTTGAAGAAAGCTGTGCGCGAGCGTTTGCGGGGTAGGGTGTTGCTGCAGACGGGCTTTGGCTTCTATCCTGCAGACGACAGCCTGACGACACGTCTTTTTGTGCCCAACGAAGCCGTGCGGCGCCTGATAGAAGCGCGCAGCAAGCTGCTCACACCTCATACGGTAGGTCTGCATATCCGCCGCACTGATAATCAGGCATCCATAGCCCACAGCCCGCTTTCGGCTTTCGAGGCTGCGATGGAGCAGGAGATGAAAGACAATCCGGAAACGACGTTTTATGTGGCCACGGATAGTTCGGAGGTCCTCACGACTTTGGGTAAGCGTTTCCCTATTCGCTACAGCACGGGCACCAATTCCAGATCGTCCGTTGAAGGGATGCAGGAGGCAGTCGCAGAATTACTCACATTAATCAGTTGCGAGAGATTCCACGGTTCTTATTGGAGCAGTTTCTCGGATATGATTGTCGCCGCCCATCAAGCGGGGACGGCTGACATCATCTATGTCGAGGGCTGACCTGTGCCACTGGAGGTCCAGAAATCGAGGTAGCGCTGTGCCACCTTCACGTGGTCGTGGTGGCGGTGGATATATTCTATGCTGTCAAGTTGCAGCTGGTGAATATCTTCTTTGCCGGATAACAGACGGGTGGCTATCTGGTCATAAACATCCTGCTCGTTGGGTTGCACGTTGATGATGGGGCGCAGTTCGTGCTCTCCCAATAACTCATAATGCTCAGGCTCGCCGCCGCCCACGAGGATGAGACCCTTTGACATGGCCAAGAGTCCGTTCATGGCGGGGGTGTAGCTGTAGAGTTGGTCGAGCAGTACGTGGCTGCTGTTCATCATCTGCTGGTATTTGGCAAAGGGTACGCTCTCGGCTTTCACCATCTCCACACGTTTTTTGCCATAGTCCTTCTGGAGCCGTTCCAAGGCTGCCAGCATGATATCCGTACCCTTATAGGCCGAGCGCTCTTTTTGAATGCCGATAAAAAAGCGGAGTGGAGATTCTTTAATCTCTAATCCATAATCCTTAATCTTTAATCTATCATCAATAATCTCAACAGCTGCGCAGTCGATGGGGAATGGGATAAAGCGTGTCTTCTCGGGATAGAAAGGTCGATAGCACATCTCGTATTCGCAGAGACCGGTGATGATACCGTCGCAGTCGTCGGCGATGCGGAGGTTCAGCTCGCCTTTGGGACCGTGGAGCCAGTCGCGTTCCATTTCGTGTACGAAAGGATAGTCGCGCAGTTGGCTCCCGAAGTTGAAGTCACTGTAGCGGAACGTCTTGCAGTCCATTCCCACTTTGACCCAGAAATGGTCGATACCGAAAGCCCCGAGAAAGACACGTCCGTTGTGCTTCCTCAGAAACTGGTAGAATGGCCACAGGCGCTCGGCTTTCAAATCCAGGAACACGGGATTGATGAGCTGCACCACATCGTAGCCCCGCAACTGAGGCCACCCCCGTGCGATATCCCATAGATATTTGAGTGTGGAGAGCTTGGAATGAAGAGGTCCTCGGCGAAGGTCTATGTCACGTGGATAGTTCTTCCAACGGTCGCCGTCGGAAACCACAGTAACTTGATGGCCGAGAGCCCGAAGGCCCTCGGCCAATGTCCAATGGACGTTACTGTATTCTCCGACGAGAAGGATTCTCATTTCAAAAGCACTTTCTTGCCTCCGATGATGTAGATGCCGCGCTTCAGAGACGGGTAAGCCACGCGCCGTCCGGACAAATCATAGATGGCATATGGGTCTGTGGCTTGCTTGGTGACGTTCTGAACACCTACGGCATCTTCCGATTTCTCGGTTAATGTCAGCGTGAAGTGATCGGCGCTCCACCAGGCTGTAGCTGAGGTCTTCACATTGAGTGAGATGGTCAGCGCCTGCCCGTGCTGCACGGTAATCGGTTCGGTGGTGACACGGCGCCATCCGTTGGGGAATTCGTCGTCAATAGTGGATGTCTCGCCCTCGCCTGTGAAGGTCTTGGAGCCTGTGGCGGTCGTGGTGCTGGCCGTCAGTGTCATCTCTGCCGTGTTCTGTCCGCGCAGCAGGGCACTGAACGTATAGGTGCCGGCGGGCAGTCCTGTAATCTCCTGCGACAGCGACGAATTGAAGGCGCCGCTCTTCCAGATGTTCCAGAAGTAGTTAGAAGCATCTCCGTCGTAGCTTTCGTTCTTGTCATTGAATCCTACGTTCGAGGTCTTCCAGCCGTAGGAAGTCTTGTTGTTAGCCTCGGGGTTGACGATGAAGCGGGTGGCATCGAAGCCTCCGTCAACGGCGGGCATCAGGTCGTAGAGAGCCACGTCGGCGTGTGCCTGTTCTGCCGGAAGGCTAATGTCCTCCAGGTCACCCGTGCGCAAGAGCACGAAGTTGTCGGCACCAGCCCAGCGTGCCTGCATGACGCCGAGGTTGCGGACACCTACACGCAGCTTGCCGTCTTCCTGTACGATGATGCGGTCAATGGTCAATTGTGCTACGCCGTCGAGGGTTGTGGCGTCAGATGCTATCGGTGTGTCCTCCGTGACAGGTGCAAAGTAGAGCTGGTCGTCTGTCTGAGCATAGAGACCTACGGCTCCGTTCACCTCTCCGCTTACGCCATCGACGGTGTTGAAGACGTTCGCCATCAGACGATAGACACCTGTGGGCAGCTCGGTGAGGTCCTGATAGTAGTTGAAGTTCTCGGCGTTGGCAGCGCCGTTCCACACCTCAAAATAGGTGTCGCCGCTCGATGCCTTGGTGGCACCGGCATAGGATTCGCGTGTCAGTGTCCAGCCATCGACATTCGACTTGCTGGTGGCGTCGATATTGGGATTGGTGATGAAGCCGCTGTCGCTGCTGACAATGACACCTCTGAGGGTCTTCACGACGGCGCGGAAGAAGTCTGTGTTCACGTCTGCGCCTTCGACAATGACGCCCGTAATCGTTACATTCTCGTTTTCATACTGGTTGCGGCTGGTCACGCGTGCCACCTCTTCCCATGTTCCGTTGGTAGTCATGTGCTCTATGTAGAGCTCATCGGTCATGTCGGTGTTGGGATTGGTGATGGTGAAAGTGAACTTGCCGGTATTCGCATTTTGTTGGATGGCCAACGAAGGCTTCTTGGCCGAAGGAGCCCACCATACGGGTGTCTTGGTGTAGTTGCTATGGTAGGCAAAGGTAGAACGGTGATCGCGATAGACTTGTCCGGCAGGGGTGAGGCTCTTACTGGGGTCTGCATCGTAGAACATATAAGTCTCCCACATATCGGTGCCGTAGATGGCGTAGCGTTCAATCCAGTCGCACTCTTCCATTTTCTGAAGCAGCACGACTAGATACTTGCGGTTCTGCTCGTAACTGGTCACCTTATTTGTATTCCATGAAGCACTTATTTCCATCTCGGTGAGCCAGAGTGGGCGCTTTGTGTTGTTCCAAACGCTCTTGCACTGTGTGTTGCAGAACCAGTCGGCATAATTGGTCTCGTTGTAGCCAGCGAGATCCCAATAGGCGTGGGTGACGGCAAAATCGCAACGCGACGCCATTTCGTCCACATGCCCGAAGTAGTTGGTTAGGTAGGAGAGATCGGTTGGCTGTGGAGAACCGATGCGACCTCCGCTTGGGAGAAATTTGTTGTTGAAAGTGTAGGCTGTCCATGCGTCGGTGGTACCATTGCAAGAGCAACCATCGTGTTGCTCGGAATGTTCGGGTTCGTTGAGCGACACAGAAGCGCTACTTGTGTGGCTGTTCACGTCATTAACGCTAGGCCAACCTTGGTGCTGGAGGCAAGGCACGAATTCAAAGTCTGCGGTGGAGCTTTGGTCAGCACTCCATGTCCAGAACCATGTGGCACGCAGCTTGTCGGTGCCGCTCTTGCCAGATTTGCTGGCCCATCCTTTCTTGGAGAGGTATTGCCAGGGCTTAATGTTCACCGAAGTGACACGCTTGGAAAGGGCTTCGGGGAGCGTCACTTCCAAGTCGCTATGGTCGGCTACGAACACGCGGCTATAGCCTGAACCTTCTGTCCCTGTAGCCAGCGTGGCCATATAACCACGACGCAGCACGAAAGAGGTCATCGTGTTGTTGTACTTCACAGTCATCTTTGTGGTATTACCTTGGTCCAGTGTGCTTTCGCCTGCTGTGCCGTCGAAACTGAACACTTTCTTACCGGTCGTGGGAATCACGGCGGAACCGTTCAGATAGATGGCCACGCGGCAGTTGGAGCCGTTGCTGGCCTTCCTGCCGTTGATGGTCACGAAGCGCAGATAGTTGCTGACAACTTCCGAGGGCGTGAGGTTGTCAATGATGAGCCATGTGTGGTCGCTGCCAAGATTGATGGTGGAATTACCTTGGATGGGCTTCGCGTTGCACGTGATGTGAATATCCACGGCATCGGAGCGGTCAATGGTCTTGTCCTTGACCTGACAGTAGTCGATTTCCTGTACGCCCTGTGCATTGGTATAGACGGCTGACTCATAGGCTTGGCGTGCCTCATCCCAATTCTCGCCTGTGACAGGAATGGCTGAGAACTGCGAGTGGCTTCCCTTGGGCTTGTCGTAATAGAATGGCACATAGTCCTTGCCCTTCTGAGCACCATCGACACCCGCGTATTTGCTGTTCTTCTTGTTGGTGAGGTAGGTATAGGTGCCCTCGTCAACCTTCCAGCAGTAGCGGTCGGCGGTAGAACGCTCATCTTCGAAGACGATACTGTAAGAGTTTGAACCGCTGGCAGCCAGATATTTGCCGCTGCTCTTTTGGCGCAGCAGCACATAGCCGTCCTTGCCGGAATTCTCGGCAACAAAGATGTAGCTGGCAGCATTCTCGTTTACGCCATAGGCCGAGAGGGCAGGGGAGGTGCCATCCTCGCCGGTACCGATGAGTTTTTCATAGATATTCAGCCAGATATAGTATTCTGTGTCTGGCGTGAGAGCGGCTTGCGCGGCGATGCCCCAAAGCATCACGGCAGTAAGGAGAGAAATGAGTCGTTTCATTTTTATTATTGATGTTTTTGTACGTTTTTCGGGCACAAATATAAGTATTAAATTTTGTTTGCGCGCGAGCGAGGGCAAAAAAATAGCAAAAAAAGGATGAATAATGCGTATAATGGGTCAAATACGTTGCTGGATAAGAAAAAAGGACTGTGTCGTTTCTTTTGACACAATCCTTTTTTCAGGTTGAATGACAGCGCTCAGCGAACAGGCGAAGCTTATTTGCGGCGGCGTTTCTTGCCGAGACCGAAAATCCGGCGTGTGGCTTCTATAAAACTGAGACCCAACTGCACGCCGCGGAAGATAGTTAATCCGTTGTGGAACAGATTAATGGCATATTCCCATCGGTCGCGAGCCTCCGGCTGAGGTGCCAGCAGCTGATGGGCATTGTCCTTCATCTCAGACTGGCTGTCGGCGAGCTGCTCTTCCAGACGCTTCTTCTCAGCTACGACTCCCTCCAGTGTAGGTTGCACCACTTCCGTGGCCAGCAGGCCAATCATGAAGTGGACGGTTGGCATGACAATCCACGCCATGCGGTTCGCCCAGATGAGTACGGCGGTGAGCAGGAGTAAAGCGGCGATGATGACAAAGCCCAAGATCTGATTATCCAGCAGTTCGCCAATCCAGTAGGCCAAAGCGAAACTCCCGAAGAGAATCACCAGAAAGCCCACGAGGATAAGGATGGCTGCCAAGGCAATGGCGGAGAACAGACGTGTAAGGATTTCCACCCCGTGAAGACTCAAGTAGTTCTTCTGCAGGGTGAAATACTGGCGCGCCTGCTCTATGAGCTGGCTCATCCGCGAGGTTGTCTGTTCGTTGGCAATCGTCATTGTCGTTATTCAGCTGCTTCAGCTTGGTTGCTCAGCTCCTCGGTGATGTCATCTACGAGGGCGTTCATGTCCTTGCGGTTCAGGCGGATGCCGCGCTTGCGAAGAGCTTCAGCAATGCGCTCACGGGTGTCGGAACCTTTTTCAGGAGCCAGCAGAATGCCAGCTGCAGCACCGATGGCAGCGCCACCGAGGAATGCTACGAAATAATTCAGTGCTTTCATTGTGTTTAGTTTTTAGTTTATGGGTGAATAAATAGGTTTTGTGCTGCAAATATAGGTTTTTCTCACGTATGAGCACAATAATTGCGTGAAAAAAGACAAAAAAGTAGCAAAATATTTATTTTTTAACGTTTTTTTTGCCTTGAAGCCCTTGGCGAATAAGAGTTTTTATGTACTTTTGTGGCGAAATTAAATGTTCAACAAATTAAAGGAGTAAAAAAGTAATGAAAAACTATTTCTTTTTGGGCGTAGCAGTATGTGCTGCAATCACTATGTCATCTTGCAAGAGCAGCGAGAGTGCATATAAGAAGGCGTATGAAAAAGCCAAGTCGCAGCAGACCGCAACTGCCGAAGCACCTGTGGTCACACAGCCTGTCACCACGGTAGCACCTGTGCAGACCGTCACCACTACCCCTGTCACCAATGAGGCAACTCGCACCGAGAACCTGACGCTCGTCAGCGGCACAGGTCTGAAAGCATATAGCGTTGTCGTCGGCAGTTTCAGCATCAAGGCTAATGCAGAAGCCCTGCAGCAGACCCTGAACAACGCCGGTTACGCTAGTCAGTTGGCAACCAACCCTCAAGGTATGTTCCGCGTCATCGCTTCTACATTCGATGACCTTAACAGCGCCGTACAGAGCCGCAACACCTTGCGTGCACAGTATCCCGATGCTTGGTTGCTTCGCAAATAAGGCATTTCTTTTTGGTAAAGTGAATATATGTAAGAATTATGGCAGGGGTAGGCTGTGAAGCTAACCCCTGTTTTTTTAACATATACACTAAAACCTCTTGAACCTCTTAACCCCCTTGAACCCTATAAACTCATTTCTTAATCTTTAATTAATTCTTTCATTTTCATTATTCATTCTTCATTATTCATTAAAAAAACATGCGTCTCCTCTCAATAGACTACGGACAGAAACGAACAGGCTTGGCCGTCACCGACCCCTTGCAGTTGA
>Ga0310786_10010949_pt1 | contig 11356 bp, 5 predicted proteins | sample AusTroGonzalo_MG_FD_203881 | JGI IMG/M metagenome (GOLD analysis project Ga0310786, IMG submission 203881) | Bovine rumen microbial communities from tropical cattle in Woodstock, Queensland, Australia - Gonzalo_03 (v2) (version 2) | ecosystem: Host-associated > Mammals > Digestive system >... | reverse complement strand
GTCAATTAGGTTCTCGTGCGTATAGGTGTAGAAGTATAGGACGGAGCTGTCTGCTGCATTGAAAATAAGACTCCGGTAGTAATGTTCCTTTTTGTCCAGCCTTTCGTTGAACAGGGGGTCTTTGTTGGTGAGTTTGAGGCCGTGATGCAGGGAGATGAGGGACCGGTGGTAGGAAACCAGCGCTAGAGGGGAGGTGTTCTGGTCTATTACCATGGAATCCAGGACTTGTTCTGCGTAGCGGTACATACCGGATATGATGTACCGGTCTGCGCGGTCGTTGAGGGCATCATTGATAAGGGCCTGGTCTCCTATCTTTTTAGCCAGAGCCTCTTTCTTATGGGCATAGTAGAGGGCCGAATCCAGATTATAGCGGGCGTTTTCGATGTAGAGTTGCTTCAAAATGGGATAGCGCTCCCGGTCTGTTGGAACTTGACCCAGACGGGTGCGCAGGCTATCCATGCGGGCCTCTTTTTGGCGGGTAATGCTCTTTTCTTCCTTGAGCAGTTGGTCCAGTTTGGCCAGGGCGGCTTCCTGTCCGGGGCTCTTATGGAGGGGACTTCCCATCCATAGGAGGGCTCCAAGAAGGGCGGTGAAAAAACAAGGATAGAACATGGCGTTAATAAAATTTTTTCATTACAAATGTACAAAAAAGAAAAGAAATATCAAACGAGGCCATCTACTAAAATGCCATGTATCATTCTTTTCTAAATTATTGATTGTTAGGAAAATATAATTATTTGATTTGAAACAGAGTCTACTATTCCTCGAGCTTACCTTTTATAATTGTACGCGTTATAATAATTTTGCGTTGGCTAACTGCTAATTTTTAATCCTAATATTAATAAACCATATGTTGCACAAAAAACTGTTCTCTGTACTGGCCATACTGTTGGGTATGGCGGTCTCTTTTGACGCTTTGGCGCAAAAGCAAACAGTGAGTGGCACCGTGTCAGACGCTACGGGTCCCATTGTGGGTGCCGTAGTGCAGGCCGAAGGAGCCAACGCTGTAACAGATATTGATGGTAGCTACACCATCAATGTTTCTGCCCGTGCCGTACTGGAAGTATCCTGCCTGGGTTATAAGACCGAGCAGGTTCCGGTGAACGGACGTAGCCGTATCAACATTACCCTGGAGGAAGATAGCTTCGTTCTGGAAGATGCCGTGGCCGTAGGTTACGGTACCACCAAGAAGGCTAACCTCACAGGTGCCGTATCCGTGTTGAAGTCTGAATCCCTCCAAGACCGTACGGCTCTGGATGTGGGTCACATGCTCCAGGGCGCCGTTCCCGGCCTGAATGTAACGTCTGCATCCGGTCGTCCCGGACAGTCCGTAGATCTGAATATCCGTGGTTGGAACTCCATCAACGGTGGTTCCCCGCTGGTTCTCATCGACGGCGTGGAAGGGGATATCCAGTATCTGAATCCTGTGGATGTGGATAACATTTCCGTGATCAAGGACGCTGCCGCAGCCGCTATTTATGGTGCTAAAGGTTCGGCCGGTGTCATTCTCGTAACTACCAAGACCGGTAGTAAGGAGAAGGACGGACGCGCCAAGGTATCCTACAGCGGCCGTTTTGGTATTACCGCCCCTACTACTTCTACGGAATACGAAAGTCGTGGTTACGACTCGGTTTACCTGAACAATCTTTTCTGGAGTACTTACAGCCCCGGCACCAAGTATGCCAACTACTCTGATGACGACATGTATCAGCTCTGGATCCGCCGCGACGACGTAGTGGAGAATCCGGCTCGTCCGTGGGTGGTGATTACCCAGGAGAATGGTCAGGATGTATATAATTATTATGCCAACACCGACTGGTATCACGTCCTGTACAACGACATCAAGCCCACCACCAGCCACACCATCTCCATGAGTGGCGGTACCGGTGCCCTCAATTATTTGGTATCTGGAGGCTATGTCTATGAACAGGGTATGTTCAAGGAAAAGCCCGACAACTACAAGCGCGTAAACCTGCGTGCCAAGATTTCCTTCGATGTAACGGACTGGCTGCGTATTGGCTCCAATACCAGCTATTTCAACAGCTCGTATTTCTATCCGGGCCAGAGCGGTATCAATAATAACTTTAACAAGAGTACCGCTCACGCCCTTGCCAGCTTCCCCGCCCAGAACCCTGACGGAACCATGATTTATACTACCAAGTACAATGGTTACGAGCTTATGGACGGCCTCATGATGATCCTTAACAGCGATCACTTCAACCAGGACAAGGTGGACAACATCACTGAGACCCTGGACTTCACCCTGACTCCGTTCAAGGGCTTCACCTTGAAGGGTGACTACACCTATGCCCTTAAGTACAACCGTTACATGAACCGTTCCGTTGAGGGCGAATATTCCAAGTATCCCGGCGTCATTCAGGTCAAGAACGACAAGGACGGTTTCTATGACGTTCTCTCCGAGAGTGCCAATACCAATATTTATCAGGTGTACAACCTGTACGCAACCTTCGAGCACAGCTGGAAAGAGGCCCACAACCTCAAGATCATGGCCGGTGTCAACTATGAAACCCGCTGGATCAAGGATTTGGGTCTGAAGGGTTACAACCTCTATTCCACCGAACTCAACGACCAGGATCTGGTAGGTCCCGATCCCAACGATCCTGACGGTAAGAAGCGTCAGGAAACCAGCGGTGGCCAGAACGAGCTCAAGACCGCCGGTTACTTTACCCGTTTCAACTACGACTACAAGGGTCGTTATCTCCTGGAAGTGAATGGCCGTTATGACGGAACCTCTCGCTTCCTGCGCGCAAGCCGCTGGGTATTCTCCCCTTCGGCCTCCATTGGTTGGAGAATCTCCGAAGAAGAATTCTTCAAACCCCTCAAAGGCGCTTGGGACAATGCCAAGATCCGTTTCTCTTATGGTCAGCTGGGTAACCAGCAGATGAGTAGCTACTATCCTGCCATCCAGACGGTCTCTACCGACGGAAAGTCTTCCTATCTGCTTGGTGGTGCCAATCTGCCCCAGGCTAGCCTGAGCGCACCGGTTTCTTCCGGCCTCACCTGGGAGCGTTCCATTCAGAGCAACCTGGGTATTGACCTGGCTTTCTTAGGAAATCGCCTCGAAGTGAGTGCGGAAGCCTACATCCGCGACACCAAGGATATGCTTACCGCCGGTGAGCCCCTGCCTGCCGTGTACGGTGCTTCTGCTCCCAAGGAAAATGTGGCCGATCTCCGCACCAAGGGTTATGAGATCTCCATTAGCTGGAGAGATTCCTTCAAGATGGGAGGAAAGCCTTTCAGTTATGGCGTCAGCTTCCAGCTCAGTGACTATGTTTCCCACATCACCCGTTTCAACAACCCCGACAAGCTCTTTGCAAAGAACTACTGGGTGGGTATGAAATATGGTGACATCTGGGGCTACCATGTTGATGGTCTCTTTGCTACCGATGAGGAAGCCAAGAGCTATACCGTTGACCAGTCTAAGGTGAACGATGCCCAGATTTTCCCTGACGGTCTGTTTGCCGGTGATATGAAGTTCGCCGACCTGGACGGTGACGGTGCCATCAACAAGGGTGCCGAGCGTGTAGGTGACAGTGGTGACTGGCAGATCATTGGTAACAGCCAGCCCCGTTTCAACTACGGTATCAACCTTAATGCTTCTTGGAACGGCTTCGACCTGGCTGTGTTCTTCCAGGGTATTGGCCACATGGATTGGTATCCCGGTGCCGATGCCCGCGCCTTCTGGGGTCCTTATGCCCGTCCTTACATGACCTTCATCCCCAAGGACTTCCTCAACGATTGCTGGAGCGAAGAGAACCCGAACGCATATTATCCCCGCCCGCGCGGTTATATTGCTATGAATGCCAACCGTCCGCTGGGTGTGGTCAATGACCGCTATCTCCAGAATATCGGCTACCTGCGTTTGAAGAACCTCACCTTCGGTTATACCTTGCCGCAGAAGATAACCAAGAAAGCTTCTATCAGCAAACTGCGTTTCTACTTCTCCGGTGAGAACCTCTTCTATTTTGCCCCCGGTCTGCATGGTAAATACGTAGATCCGGAAATGGCTATGACTGGCGGTAACCTCCGTCTTTATCCTTGGCAGAAGAGCTTCTTCTTCGGTATTGACATAACCCTCTAATGAATCCAGCCATGAAAAAGATATTATTTTCCATTCTGATTGTGCTTGCCGGGTTCGCTTTCACCGCTTGCAACGACCTGCTGGACGTCGTACCCAAGGACAAGCTCACCGCCGATACGTTCTTTAAGAGCGAAAGTGAACTGAAAGCGTTTGCCATTGTCTTTTATGGGAACTTCCCCGATGCAGACGCCATCTATATGTCCAACGACGACCATTACACCCAGAACAACCTTTCCAACGAGGAAATGGGTAAGCGAACCATTCCCGCCAGCGGCAGTGGCTGGAGCTGGGGTGCCCTTCGTAATATCAACACCCTCCTGGAAAAGCTTGATAACTGCGATGACGCCGCCGTCCGCCTTCAGTACGAGGCCCTGGCCCGTTTCTTCCGTGCCTACTTCTATTTTGAGAAGGTAAAGCGTTTCGGCGATGTCCCGTGGTACGATAAGACCGTGGGTTCGACGGATGTCGAGCAGCTCAATCGGCCCCGTGATTCCCGTGAGTTCATCATGGGCAAGATGATTGAAGATATTGACTTTGCTATCGAGAATCTTCCGTCCACTAAGAGCGCTTATGAGGTGACCAAATGGACCGCTATGGCCTTTAAGTCCCGTTTCCTGCTGTTTGAAGGAACATTCCGTAAATATCACGCAGGAGATGTGTTCCTCCAGACCCTTCCCTCCGATGCCAAGCCTTACACCTGGTATCTGGAAGAGTGCGCCAAGGTATCCAAGGAATTCATCCAGAGCAGCGGATATGGCCTTCACGCCAATTACTATGAGCTGTTCCACACCATGAATGCAACGGACCTGATGGACGAAGTGATTATTGCACGTGACTACAACGCTACTTATGGTGCCATCCACAACTCCGGTAGTGCTCAGACCACCGGTTCCCGTGGCTGCCCGGCCATGACCAAGAAACTCTTTGCCAGTTTCCTGATGACCGACGGTACCCGCTTCACCGATCAGCCCGGTTGGGAGACAATGGACTTCATGGCCGAGACCCAGAATCGCGACCCTCGTCTGTCCCAGAGCATCCGTACTCCCGGTTACAAGCGCATGGGCGAGAACGTTACCACCTCTCCGGACTTCAAGGTGACCTTCAGCGGTTATCACCCCGACAAGTATCTGACTACCAAGGAACAGGATACCAACAATGCCTCTGACATTGATATTATCCTCTTCCGTACGGCCGAGGTTTATCTGAACTACGCAGAAGCCCTTGCGGAATCCGGCGCCCTGACGCAGGACGACCTGGACATCTCCGTGAACAAGCTCCGCGATCGCGTAAAGATGCCTCGTCTGTCTATGGCTGCCGCCAATGCCAATCCCGATCCGTTCCTGACCGATCCTGCATTCGGTGGCTATCAGAGCAGTGTCCTTAAGGCCGATGCCAACAAGGGTGTCATTCTGGAAATCCGCCGCGAACGCAGCGTAGAGCTGTGCCAGGAAGGCTTCCGTTATAATGACATCATGCGTTGGAAGGAAGGTAAGACTTTTGAGGCTTCTTTCTTTGGCATGTATTTCCCCTCCAAGGGTGTCTATGATGTAGACCAGAACGGTACCGATGACCTTGAGATCTATGATGGCGACAGCCCTACCTCCAAGACGGTATCTGTGGCCAAGAAACTTGGCAAGGACATCTTCCTTACCGGAAACAATTCCGGCTTCATCCTTCTGCATGGCAATACCGCCCGCAGCTGGGACGAGAACAAGGATTACCTGTATCCCATTCCCACCGACGACCGTAACCTTACGGGCGGTGCTCTTACCCAGAATCCCGGCTGGGACGACGGTTTAATTTTCTAAGATTCAAAAGGTATGAAAAAGATATTATCCTATACCCTGATCATGGCTGTTGCCATCCTGGCCGCTTCTTGTCAGAAGAAGGGGCAGGAAGAGGGCGTAGTTACCATGCCTGGTGTTTTCTATGCCGATATCCCCGGTGAGAAAGAGGTGGTGGAGATTTTCCCCGGCGCCAGCAAAACCTACACCCTCAAGGCCTGCGCTTTCCAGAACCAGGTGACAGACATCGTGATGAACTTCTCCTTCAAGGCCGATCCTGAGGGAGTGGACAAGTTCAACCAGACCTATGGCACTTCCTATGTCATGTGCCCCGGTTCGGCCTTCGAATTCATGTCCAACGACGTAATGATTCCCCGTTACGGTCAGGCATCAACCACGGCCCGTGTCAAAGTGACCGCTTCTGGTCTGGACAACGGTGTTACCTATATTTTGCCCGTGACCCTGGACAAAGCCAAGCAGACCGAAGACTGGGCTGTAGCCGATACCCTGGCCGCCTATGTCCTCTTCAAGATGAGTGACTACGATCCCTATGGCCCCGGCACCGAATCCAATCCTTACCCCATCGCATCTGTAAGTGACTTCAAGGCCATGAAGGATAAGCTGGTGGAAGGCAGCAAGGTGTACTTCAAGTTGGAGGCCGACATTGATATGGAAGGCGTTACCGACTGGGCACCCTTCAATACCGACCCTGAAAAGATCCTGCCCTTCGACCTTGACGGCGACGGACACACCATCTCCAACTACACCGGAACCACCAGCCTCTTCGGCTTAGTCTCCGGTAGAATTGCCAACCTCAATGTTACTAGTGTCAATATTGTCAACGCTGGTGGCCCCATCGGTGTCCTGGGCTCCAACGGTGGTGTGACCGGTTATGGCGTAGAGGTGCGGAACGTATTTGTACAAGGAAAGATCGTGAACAAGGCCGCGAACGGTACCGGAGGACTGTTTGGTATCATCCAGGAAGCCGTCATCGATGCCTGTGCAGCAGATATGGTCCTTGAAACAAATAAATATGATGTTGGTGGTATCTATGGTTATGACAACACGGTCGAAGGCAAGAAGAGTGTCATCTCCAACTGCTGGACCACTGGTGATTATTCTGGAAACCGTATGGTGGGTGGTATCGCTGGTATGATTGCATACCAGAATTCTGAGACTACCATTTCCTGCTGCTATTCCACGGCCCGTGTTCGTGCCCAGTTCAAGTATGGTGGAATTGCGGGAGACGGTGCCAAGGGAACGGCAACTGCCGGTGAATTGGTGCTGAAGCAGCGTGTAGAAAAGTGTATCGCCTGGAACGAGGCTGTTCATACTACTTCAACCGATGCCAACGTACACTACAGCGCCGGTGCCATTGTGGGCTATACCGCTATCCGTTGCTATCTCATTGACTGCGTGCGCAGACCCGACCTGGACTTCCTCGAGTGCCCTGCCAATACTACCAACGTGCTTAACGACCAGGAGAACGCTTCTCCTGAATCAGCACTCAAGGAGGCGGCAGTAAGCCCTGGTGCCACCAACTACAACTTCCCGTATCACGGAAAGGCTGCTAAGGCAGGTATGACGGCATCCCAGGTAGCCAAGAATCTGGGTTGGGATGAGACCATCTGGGATCTCTCCGGTAACCTTCCGTTCTTTGTGGGTGGTGACGCCCCTGTTCCGGACGACAATGCCGGTGGCCAGCTCCCCGACTTCCCTGAGGTTCCGTTTAATTAATTAGCACAATCAGGTATGAAAACAACTCAATATATTATAGCATTGCTTGCCGGTATGGCCGCCCTCTCCTGCGTAAAGGAGGCGGGCAAGGACCTTCCGGCCCCGCAGCAGGGGACAGACCTGATTACCATCAAGGCTGTCATGCCCGATGCCGACACCAAGGCCGGCCCCTTCGTGGGTCTTTCCTGGGGCTGGCAGGCCGGTGATAAACTGACCATCATCGGAGAGGAAGATTCCCAAGTATACACCATCAACGAGGGATTTACCCCCAAGTATGCCGAGTTTACGGGCCGTCCCGTAGCCGGTGAAGAATTCATAATTCTTTATCCCGACAACGCCGATGCCATGGGCTGGAGCAACCAGACGCAGAAGGGTAATGGCGGATATGATCATCTGAAATATGCCGCCGCCCTTGTTGGCGTTGACGACTACTTCAGCTTCTCCTTCACTCCGGCTTGGGCCCAGGAACACGAAGGCAATATCCTGCAGACCGGCGTCCTGAAGATGGTTATCGATCTCCCGGATACGGTTACCGCCGTTAAGGGTGTTACCGTAACTGCCGAAGATGCTATCTTCTTCAAGGGAAACAACTTCGAGACCAAAGTGAATAAACTGGATCTCGCCGTGGAAGACGGAACCCCGGATGCCAAGCATGGTTTTACCGCCTGGCTCACCACCTCCTGGCACGAGGCCACCGTGGCTGCCGGCTCCGTCCTTACCGTGAGCGTGAAAACCGCCGGTACCTCCATTGAGAAGGAAGTTACTTTCGCCGAGGATGCTGTCCTGACCACCGGTGTAGTTAACGTTTTCAATGTGGACAATACGGGTTGGGTACTGCCCAGCCACTATGCCTCCGGTAAGGGTACGGCCGAAAAGCCCTGGATTATCATGAACGCCGATCAGATGAAATACATGCCCGACGACATGGCCTCCGGCGAAACCCGTTACTTCGAACTGGGTGACGATATTGACCTGAAGGATATCGAGTGGACTCCGCTGAACAATACCGGAAGTTTTGACAAGTTCCTGCACTTCGACGGCAAGGGGCACACCGTTTACAACCTCACGGTGGGTGAAGGGGCCTATGCCAGCTTTGCCGGCGTGCTGTATGGTACCATCAAGGATGTTACCTTCGACGGCGCCTCCATATCGGCCGGTAACAACAAGACCGGAGTGGTAGCGGGTTTTGTTGGAACGAGTGCCAATCTGACACCCTGCTCTCTCACGGGCGTTACCGTGAAGAACTCCTCCGTCACCGGTACCAGTTCGATGGGTGGTGTGGTGGCCCAGGTTGCCGTGGCAACCACCATCTCCGACTGCCACATTATGAACAGCACCGTAACGGGCGGCACCACAAACAACGTGGGCGGCTTCATGGCCTATCCGGATGCTACCGGTGCCCGTATCGAGAACTGCTCGGTGACCGGTGTTACCGTGAGCGCTCCCAATGGCATCCAGTACTTGGGCGGCTTTACGGGCAATATCAACAAGGCTGCCATCTTTGAGAACTGCACCGTGAAGGACGTTATCATTGAAGCTTCTACCACCAAGCGTGTAGGTGGCTTCGTGGGCCAGGCCGGCCGTCATGAAGGTTCCGTCATCGAGGGCTGCGTGGTAGAGAACGCAACCATCAGCGGTGGCCAGAACTCCGGCGGTTTCGTGGGTGTGGACTACCATCCCAACATTAGCAAGTGCGCCGTTATCGGTGGCACCATCACGGCTGGTTCTTCCCAGGTTGGCGGCTTTGCCGGTTATCCGGAAGGCAACGCTACCATCAAGTGCCAGATTACCGACAGTTACTCTACCATGAACGTGGTGGGCGGCGCTAACGCCAATGTCGGTGGCTTTATCGGTATTGCCAAGGGTAATATCATCGTGAAGAGCTGCTATGCAGCCGGAGAGGTGAGCGGTACCGATGCCAAGACCGGTATCTTTGCCGGTAGTGTAGATGTGAATACCGCCGCCATTTCTTCCTGCATTGGCTGGAATGCTACCATGCCTTTTGCTGGCGTAATTGTAGACGGTGCTACCGAGGTGAAAGATAACTACGCCGGTGCCGAAGGCACAATTTCTGCAAAGGCTACTGAGATGGGCTGGAGCTCCGATATTTGGGACTTCAGCGGTGATGCTCCTAAACTGAAATAATCCAATGAGATTCAGAGGTTTATATTTAATGCTGGTTTTGTTCCCCCTGGTGCTTTCCTGCACCAAGGGGAATGATTCCGGTTCCAGTGTTCCTCCTCCGCCTACACCTAATCCGGTGAATCCGGGTGGCGGGGATAAACCAGGCGAAACCCATCCCTGGGATGCCAACCGTGGCAAGGTGGTGCGTCCCCAGCCGGGTAACGGCTGGACGGTTACCACCATTGAGGACGGTGTGGTCTATTACGCCTTTGACGGGAAGGAGAGTATTACCAATACCAATCAGCATATCTACGTTACGGATATAGACCTGGCAAAGCCCTATTCCATCAAACTGGGTTATTACAATCCTACCACTACCGCTTCCAAGGTATTTGCTGCCAATAATGCTGTAGCTGTCATCAACTGCGGCTACGAAAAGGCGGCGCTGTACTTGAAGGTAAATGGGACCACCATTTCCACTATAACAGCTTCTACTATTGGAAGTACGGATGTTCCCCAGTGGAAGAGCGAGGCCGCGCTGTACCTGAACCAGAATCAGGACGTCCGCATTGAGTTTACAGGAAAGGACATGACGCTGGCCCAGTGGCGTACCACTTACGCAGAACGGGCCAAGAGCGAGAGTACTTTCATAACCAGTGCGCCCATGCTCATTGATGACTTTGAGCCGGTTGGTGAGTCTTTCTGCGATAAGCACCCTAAAAACCAATGGGGGGACCCAAATTCTTCAGAAAATCCTTATAATCATCAGGCTTCCAATACCAACCCCCGTACGGCCATTGCCAAGACGGAAGACAACCATGTGCTGCTAATCGTCGTAGATGGACGCCGGGACGGTTTTGCCAAGGGTATTTCGGCCAAGAATCTTACCAAATTCCTGGTGAATAACTTCAACCCGCAGTATGCCCTCAACCTGGATGGTGGCGGCTCGTCCACTATGTGTGTGAAGGGTCAGGGAGACCCTGAGACGCACGTGGTGAATTATCCCTGTGACAACAGAAGTTCCCAAGGTAAGGACGGTTCTCCCCAAGAAAAAGCGGGAGTTCCGGATCATGCTGGTCAGCGTCCCCGTGATACCTTCATCATGGTTCTTAAAAAGTAAGTTATGAAACGCAGACTTTTTCTGCTAGCTGTTCTCGTAGGGACTGCCTTCATGGCAGTCTCCTGCGGGGCCAAGAATAGCTTCAACTACGATATCAGCCCCAAGATGCCGGACCCGACGGCGGCCCATAAGGGCCCCAAGGCTGTCTTTATTGGAGACAGCATCACCTGGCAGTGGGGTCTGGTAACCCGCAAGTTGAATGATAAGCAGAAGCAAGAGGTGGTTATTCCTAATCCTCTTCCCACTTGGATGAAGATATCCGGTGACGATATTGAAATTACCTGGCACGCCAGCTTCTTTTCCAAGAACAACTATGTGGACAAAGGAGCTAGTGGAGAGACTACGACCCAGATGTTGGCACGCTACCAAAAAGATGTCCTTTCACAGGATCCGTTCTGCGTTGTCATAATGGGTGGAACCAACGACCTGGCCCAAGGTTATTCAAAAGACCAGATCCTGGCCAATCTCAAGTCCATGGCGGAGCAAGCC
>Ga0310786_10010948_pt1 | contig 11356 bp, 11 predicted proteins | sample AusTroGonzalo_MG_FD_203881 | JGI IMG/M metagenome (GOLD analysis project Ga0310786, IMG submission 203881) | Bovine rumen microbial communities from tropical cattle in Woodstock, Queensland, Australia - Gonzalo_03 (v2) (version 2) | ecosystem: Host-associated > Mammals > Digestive system >... | reverse complement strand
GTGACTGGGGTTAAGTCGTAACAAGGCATCCCTACGAGAACGTGGGGATAGACCACCATCCTAAACTTTTGAAAAAACCAAAACTCGATTCTGCTTTGTCTCTTATTTATGCTATTAATCACTAAAAGTGAGCATTAGCTCATTTTTTTTGTTATTACAAATTCTTTACTTCTATCTGAAAATATATATAAGTTTGTCGAAATACAAAAAGTTAATACAATGAAAAATTTACGAGTTACTTATGAGGGTGTTGATTTCCAGCCCTCTGATCTAGTATTTACGAGGTATAAGCTCGAAGATACTTTCAGTAGTACTGAAGCTGAGGAATTTATGGCTCGCCTTGTTGAGTTTTCTGTCAATGAAAAACACTGGGTGGCCGTCAATTTAGAAGATTTCGAAGAGAGTATTTTTGCATCTCAAAAAGAAATTGATTCTGCGAAAAAAATCCGTTCAAGAAATTTGCAAAAAAAAGATGACTATGAAAAGGAACGTGAACTTTTCATAAACAAAGTTAAATCTTTCTTTGGTAAAGAATTGCCTGAGCCTTACTATGAAGAAGAAATTGATCTTCCAGAATCAGCATTAATTTCCGATCCTTTTGCCATGTATATTGGACTTAGGTACTTGGTCATCAACAACTTCTTGCATAGAATGATTATCGGAAACGAAATCTATCTAAAGCCCACACAACAAGCTATTCAACGTTTGAAGAAATTCGCCGTTGCCAAGCAGTAAGTTGAATCCCCTATTACTTTAGAGAGACTCCCAAATTTTGGGAGTTTTTTCTTGATAAAAAAAGTAGCCAAAAATTTGCAAATATTTTTTTTTGGATTATAATTATATTAGTTGTTAGTCTACTATATTTTTTATACCTTTAATAGACTAAATTGAAATTTATTCACTAATAAAAAATCATGAAAAATTTAAAACAAAAACTATTGATTTCTTTAATTTTGTGACTTGGATTATCTATTTGATGATCTTTTGCCACAATTATTAACACTAACGGTCGAACTCCTAATGGCGCATTAAAGCTTAGGACATTAATTTTAACGAAAAGTGGTAATATTAATACTACTTGAATATTATTAGATTGATCATGATATATTATTAGGGTTGGATCTATAAACCAAAGTTGAGTAACAATTGAATGAACTACTAGTAAACTTAGGGTTAACCAAATTTGTGATGCTGACTGAAATAAGTGTACTGATGTTTCCGATATTTCTGATGCCTCAGCATGAATACCCACAGGTGGAAGTGATATTACTATAACAGGTTCAGATAATTTTATTTGTATAAAAAGTGGAAACGACACATTGAACTGTAAAGCAGCTAAGTTATGAAACACATTTATTGATACTAGATATTGTAGATATAGTACTGATATTTGATTAGTATGTGATGCTGAATGACAAGGATGAACACCATGACCACAATGACCAAAATGAGCGACATGAGCAACATGACCAAAATGAGCGACATGAGCAACATGACCAAAATGAGCGACATGAGCAACATGACCAAAATGAGCAACGTGAGCGACATGACCACAATGAGCAACATGAGCGACATGACCTGCGTGAAGTGGATGAGATAGTCTTTGGACAATAGATAATACTAAAACAACAGTATACACAAAAGATTCAAAACCAGCCGCAATATGAACAACTACTAGTTGAGGTTATACTTTGAATGTAGTTTGAAGTTGAAAGTTTTCTAACAATTTAAATATTGGTAGTTATTTATACATACACGGATACAATAATCGTAAAGTATATGAGCCATGAAAGTGTTTAGAAAAATATCAATCATCACCAATGATTAATTACTATGATGAATTAGTAATTCGCCAACAAACATGATTATCTTGTGCAAACGATTATACTATGCTTGGGGCTAATGGTAATATGTGAATTGGTGGAGAATCAAACACATGAAATATAAAACTTTCTGTGTATTGACACACAAGACTTTATTCAACAGGAAGTGCAACAGATAGATATATTGATTTGTATCATACTAACAATAAAAGTTACATAGAAAGTAAACGAACAACAATGCGCATCGGTCTGACTTGATATATTGAATGATTTTGAGCCCCAACATACATATATATGGATTATTGATCAATTTGAATCAATAAAACACCACATGCTAATAGTCCTACAAATGGAAGCATAAATGCGACACTACAAATCAATTGATGAATACAAATATCAAATAATTCAACGATAAGTACTTCAAGCCCAGGTAATAATTGTAGTTCAAATCAAGCTTGAATGATACAATATTATAATTGAGATTTTTATGGTTGCAACGGTTCTGTATGGAAAAAGTTTAACATGACATCATTAACAAATCTTTCATCATAATAAAAATAATAAAGTATTATTGACAAAATATTATAAATCATTAAATTATACGTGGCCCAATAAAAAACAAAATTGAAAAGCAATGAAAAAGTTTTTAATAATTGTCTTTTGGCTGATAATTTGTATTTCAGCTTGGTCTCAAAACAACTTCAACATCTGCATTACCGAAATTGTAAATGGACAAAATTTTCAATTTTGTGAAAATGAGTATGATGAAATTGTCATTTCAAAAGATACAACTTGCAACGGTTTTGTATCATGGAACGTATTAGTGTTTCCATCCGGAGATGAATATTATTATGAAACCAATGAAATTACTGTAAATTCAGCCATAGGAAACGAACTAGAAATTCGTTATTATGATGGATGCAATATTCCTATTCGCATTTTTGCCATCCATTTCCATGGTTTTCAACCCAACGAGCCCTGGTCACAAGAATTTATATGGAAACGTTACGGTGAAACAATTTCACTTGAAGCTCCATATGGAGATGATTTAGAGTATCAATGGTCAACAGGTTCTCACCAACAGTCAATTAATTTAACAGAACCAGGTGTATACTGGATACGTGTTTACAACGATTGTGGAGAATTGACAGATACAATTCAGGTTCGTGACAATGTGGAGATTTCTCTAGCGACCTGTGACCTTGAGAGTAATCTCAATATGGTTACATGGCCTACTACTGTGGCTCAAGCGGAATATGTTGACCATCTCAACGTGAAACGTGATGGTATAACAGTTGCTACGGCTAATTACTCCGATGGTTTCTTCCTGGACAATATCGGTAGCGATGCTGCCCCTAGGACCTATAGTCTTGTCGCTGTAGGAACTGATGGTACAGAATGTCCTATTGAAAGTTATCCGAAAGAGACCATACACATGAGCTATCTGCTTGGCGTTGGCAACACTGTTGAAGTCGGCTGGAACCAGCCTTCTGGCTACGACCTTCTCGGCTATAACATTTGCGAATGGAATCCCAATAGCAAGGATGGAGACCTGACAGTTATCGATTTTGTTGGTGCTGGTGTCACCAGTTATACTTGTCAGGCAAGCCAATTTGACAATGGAAACATCGTCGTCCAAGGTGTTGAGGCAGGCAAAACTGAAAATCGTCTGCTTTCCAACCGCAGTTGGGAAATTCTCAACGTTGGTGAACAGCCAGTGCAGAATTTTAAAATCTACCCGAACCCTTCTAATGGTACATTTACCGTTGAAGGTGTTTCGACATTGACCATTTATAGTATGCTTGGTCAAATCATCGCCACGAGTCAATCTGAAAACGGTGTGCATACGTTTACACTTGCTCCTGGCATCTACTTCATCAAATCTGATGAAGGTACCTCAAAGAAGGTTGTCGTCCAATAAGGCTAGAATATTTGTTGGGCTTTCTAAGTCTACATGGAACAACCAAACCAGAACTCCCACTGTCTCAGTTGGGAGTTTTCTTTAATGAAAAAAACTCATAAATTTTTTTTCGAAAAAATAGAAAAAATTAGTACTTTTTTAATATATTTATTAATAATATTAGTTCTTACCTATCAAAATTTAGTGTAAAAAAGTGGCCAAAAATTTGCAAAATATTTTTTTTGGATTATAATATTTATATGCAAATATGACGAATGTATACAATATGTGTAGCAATTAAGTACGAAATACTTAGTTCGCTTATATGTTTATACTGAAATCATGCTTGTATAACTTAGGAAGATGTTCTTAAACAGTAGTATTGATAATTCTTTTCTATAGATAATCTTTGATGTATCTTTGTATTTAGTAATTTTGCAACATAAATTATTTTATACATTAGTTTATATCAATTATCTATTGTATGAGCTTATTATTTTGGATAATGATTTATACAATACTATGTAAATTCCTTGTATTGCGATTACATCAATATATTTGAAATTTATAATTGATATTGTATTTTATTATTCATCTTAACCTCTCATACCCTATTTCTATGATACTTCAAAATAAAGTATCGTTCTAATAGACAGAAAAGATAGTTCATTATTGACATACTATCTTCAGATTAGAATAACACCTTACACCACTTTATAATTTAGATTAATTTTGGCCAATCTTAGTCTGAATCTAAAATGGTTCGTGTTATCCTAACCTTGATTATAGTAGTTATTTAATGACTAATTTATAAAAATTCTTGTACAAAAATAAAAACAAAAAAATTGGCCATATTTATTTATTAACTTTACAAGAAAATATAAATTCATAGTCTTGAGATTTAGGCATTGGTCTATTTCTAGAGTAGGCTATAATCAATATTATTCGTTTTTAGCATCTTCCTATTACCCTTTAACTTGCACTTAGCAAGTTTTTTTAAAATTAAAAAAATCCGCATCATTGATGCGGATGGATGATTACCAATGTGCATATTCATGTAGGACAATTACCATTGGTTTCGTACCAACTAACGGATTCCGTCTTGGTGATTTTGAGATTAACGGTGACCTTATTTGGTCATGAATGGCTGGCCCCATTGGTTTTACTGGACTACGTTCTTTTTCATTGTTTTCCATCTTTTTAGAAGTTTTTAATGACAGGCATTCCTGTCCTGAAACATTGTTCTAGTGCTGATTCAAATCGTTCTACATGGTCTCCTGCCCATATACCACAGTAATCAGCTCCGCTTTCAGCACAGCGAATACTCTGACATCCGACAAGTTGCAGCGGATCTTTACGATAGACGACAGCACCTTCTGGAACCACAAAATTAGGATCTGTAGGTGAGTATAAAGTTACTAATTCTCCAGGGAAAATAGCACCACCACACCATGGGCATTTGATGGCATTTTTCTCGTAGCATTCCAGACAAAAATCAGCTCGATGTAAAAGCCAATGTCTACGAATTTTTACATGTTTCTTTTCTCCATAAGCAGACACATCACCTTCACGTTCAGTTTTGTGCCCACATTTGCATTTTGGCTGAAGCCAGTACATTAATTTTTTCATATTGCAAGCTGTTTTTATTTTTGATTTTTATATATGCGACGTATATTATGTATATTTTTTATATTAAAAATGTCAAGTATTATCATTTGAAATTACTATGATTTTCTTTATTATAAACACCTAAATAAAATAAAGTTAAACTAAAAAATATACAGTTATGAAGAGTAAATATCCAAACAGTAAACGATTATTGCTAATCTGCTTAGTCATAGAATTATTGACGTTGCTAGTGGGGTTGGAGTTTTTTAATCCATTTCCATTTAATGAGATTGGCGAAGACCATGCTGTGGTGCTTGCCACACTTATTTTCTTTTGCATATCTTACGCATATGCCATTTTTGTTGCCGAGATAACGGGTGTTATCGATACGCAGAAACGTATGGGGTATATTACCCTTACTTGTTTGTTCTTGTGCTTTGTGGCCCCAATATGGCCTATACTACTTAGCATAACAACTGTCTTCACAATAGTATCTTTGATCATTATTAAACCAAAGTCCTCAGAATCTTGAGGACTTTTTCTTGTATTAATCTAAAATAAAAATATATAAAAAAATACCAACATTATTAATTTTTAGTTTTTAACTATTAATTATTTTGAAATACTATGTCATTCGAGAGTGAAAACAAACTTGAATATTTACTTCACGAGATGAATGCAAAGATTTTGTAGTTGGAGTAAAATGAGCAAAGTACAAATCATTCAAAACTTTGGCAGAAGCAGAAGAAGCTTTGGGAAAATGATTTGAGCCTTACTACACCAAAGAAAAACGATTTGAGAAAGATATCCCTTTTGAAAAAAATAGTATCGCAGTAGATGCTGCATGTAGTCACAATCCTGGTATGACAGAATATCAGTGAATTGATTTGACGACATGACAGCAGATATTTCATGAAAAGTTAGGAGAATGAACAAATAATATTGGAGAATTTTTGGCACTTGTTCATGGTCTAAGTTATCTAAAAAAGCTCAATTCTGATAAGGCAATTTATTCAGATTCCAAGCGAGCAATCAAGCGAGTTTCAGAATGAAAATGCAAAACAAATCTCAAAAAGACTCCAGAAAATGAGCAGATTTTCAATTTAGTAAAAAGAGCTGAAAAACGGTTGGCTGAAAATAAATATTCAACAAAAATATTAAAGTGGAAAACCGAAGATCGATGAGAAATTCCAGCAGATTTTGGTAGGAAATAAATTTTAGATTACCAATTTGTTTTCATGAAAATTGCAACACGAAATATAAATGAATGTATGGGTATTACTACTAATTTAGATAACCAAGAAACGGCAGACGTCATAAATACCAAAAATATTGATGAAATAATTGATAAAATTAATGAATATGATTTTGATGTGGTTTGTTTCCAAGAATATCCAACCTATATAAATGAAAAAATATCATTAACTGATATGATATTAAACAAGACTAATTTAAAATATTTTGTGGAAAATAGCACGTATAATTCTTTTTTGTTTGATGGTGGAAGGGGCGGTGTATCTATTTTTTCTAAATATAAAATAAAAGATAGTTACAAGACATTGTTTTTTAATCCTAAACTAGTTAAACAAAGTTCCAATGGTGATATTTATCATTCCTTTGACAAGTGAATTATTAAAGCAACAATAGAAATAGATGGAGATGATTATACAATTATCACAGGTCATGCTATAGCTTTTGCAACATTTGGTAAAAATGAATTTGATTATCCTGAATCTTATAAACCATTAGAAAACTTGATAAATGGTTGTATAGATGACAATTTGATAGTCTTGTGAGATTTTAATTCCGAAAAATTATTTGATTTAATGCTAAGTCTAAAAGGTAAAGTTTTTGATTGTATTAATGGTCCAACGACAAAAGATTATTACGAGCGTCGCTGAGAAGTACAAATGGATTATATTTTGATAAATGATAAATTAAAAAAAGCAGATATATACAAAATAGATAATTTTTCTGACCATTATATTATGGCTGCAAAATTATTGAAAATCTAATAATATTATTGATAAAAATCGATAAAATAATATAAGAATTAACGTATATTTTTATAAAAATTTTATGTGTTATGGAAATCAACGAAATAATTTATTGAACTAATTTTGAGGATAAAATCAAAAAATTACATGATTGCAGTAATGAATTAATTCAAGTAATATCTGATTTTGATTGAACTTTGACCTACATTAAAAATAGAAAAACCAACGAAGTAGTGCCAGCAATAATATCTATATTATACAATAAATGATATTTGTCTGAGGAATATTCACAAAAGGCAAAGGAGTTAGAAAGTATATACATTCCAATTGAAAAGGACGAGACCATTCCATTGGAAACAAGAAAATTGAAAATGGATGAACGATGGAGAAAGCACAAAGAATTATTGGTAAAAAGTGGTTTAACAAAAAAACATATTGATGATGTTGTTGATTCTGGAGCGATACAATTGAGAGATGGTTGTGATAAACTTTTTGAAATATTAAAAAATTTAAATATTCCTGTCACAATATTATCGGCATCATGATTGTGAACTTACGCTATTTCTTCATACTTAAAAAAGAACAATATAGATTATGATAATATTCACTTTGTATCAAATGAGTTTATTTGGGATGATAAATGAAACGCAATATCTTGGAAAGAGCCATTTGTGACATCATTAAATAAGGATGAGACAGTTATTTCTAGTGAAACCTACCCAGAACTTTACAATCAGATCAAAGATAGAAAAAATGTAATACTACTTTGAAATAGTACTTGAGATGCTTCTATGGCAAAGGATGAAGACAATAATCTAGTATTGAGAATATGATTTTTGGACGATAAAAATTCTAGTAAATTAGAGAAATTTAAAGAATTATTTGATATTGTTTTGATTTGAGATTGAGATATAAACGAAGTAATAGATATCATTAATAGAAATTTAAAATAAATATTAATATAAATAATAATTTGAAATAAAATAAAATAACATTATAAGATAATTGAATTTTTTACAATTTCACATTTTTTCATGTCGTTAGCAAATAAATATCGTCCAACCACATTTGATACTACAGTTGGACAGGAACATATCACTGATATTTTGAAATCAAAGATAAAAAATAATCAACAAAACAATCACAATTATCTTTTTTTCTGACCAAGATGAACATGAAAAACAAGCGTTGCTAGAATATTGTCTAAAGCTATGAACTGTCTGGATTTGCAAGATGGAAATCCTTGTAACAAATGTGCAAATTGTATTGCAATCAACGAATGAAAAACACTTGATTATGTAGAAATTGATGCTGCAAGTCATACATGAGTAGACAATATTAGAGAGGAAATTTTGGCGAAGACTGACTACCCTCCTACACAATTAAAGAAAAAAATATATGTGATAGATGAGGTTCATATGTTGAGTAAATGAGCATTTAATGCCCTTTTGAAGACGATTGAAGAACCAAAAGATTATATGTCCTTTATCTTGGCTACTACAGAAATTGAAAAGGTACCTGAAACAATAGTTTCTCGTTGCCAGGTTTTCAATTTCAAAAAAATTCCAGCAGACAAAATGGTTGCTCGTTTACAAGAAATTTGTAAACAAGAAAATTTATGATATGAAGATGAAGCATTGGATTTGATTGAAAGAATGGCTGAATGATGTGCGAGAGATGCTGTAAAATACATTGATCAAGTAAGTGTTTTCGGAGATATTTCAGTAAAAAATGTGACAAATCTTTTGTGAATAGTAGGAGATAATACAATCAAAGAATTCTTGGAAATAGTAAAATCATGAGATAGAGCAAAGATTTTCACCAAAGTTGATGAAATTCATTCTCAATGAATCGACCTTGCACAATTCGCAAAACAAGTGATAATGTACATAGATCATCATTTGATGGAAGATGTAGAATTTTTCCTAAAAATATCAGAATTATTTTGAGAAATTTTGTCTATGATTAGATATTATCCATATCCAAATATGGCGTACAAAATAGTATTAAATAAATGAGTTTCAGAAGATGTGAATGGTGTCCCAGATGAAACAAAATGAATTTTGAAAAGTGCAAAGATAGACAAAAAACCAGAACAAGAGACTTCATTATCAGGACCAAGTAAAAAAAATCCAGCTCAAGATGAGGTTGTTGAGACAAAAAAAGTAGAACAGCAATCAGAAATAAACGATGCATTGTTTAGCAAAATTTGAGATCAAATTGAATCAAAAACTTTGCAACATGGTTTAAAAAATTATGTACACATAAAAAGTGTAACAGACTGAAAAATAGAACTTATAGTGATAGATAAAGTTACAGAAATAAGCTTGAAAAAAGAAGAAAATCAAAAATTATTAGAGCAAAAAATATTGGAAAATACAGGAAAATCATATTCATTAGACATAGTATATATGGATAAGGACGAATATTTTTCTCAGATGATGTTGTAATTATTTAATTTCAGCTTTAACAATTCTGATATTGAAATGAAAAGTTTTGACTTCATCAAAATTAATTTTTTCTCAAAATTCTTTTCTCAAAATATCTACTTGTCGAGTCATCATTTCCAAAAACATTATTGGTTTGATTCAGAAATCAAATAGTTGTTGAAACATTTCACGATAATAATCTAATCAGTCTTCACCACCTACAAATGCAGGTTTTGGCTCCCAATTTTTTACATTATCTCAGACATTTTCATTGAAAGTTTGCTCTGGGATGTATGGTAAATTCGCGACAAGCAAAAAGTTTTCATTAGTTGAAACTTCATTATTTTTTAGACAATCTCAAGCAAATGAGATTAGATTTGATTGTACTAATTTTACATCTGTACTTCAAATTTCACTTTTATAGATCTCATAATTTTCTCTTGCAAGAGATAGTGTATATTCGATATATTCGCTCAAATAGGCTTTTCCAAAAAAGTCTTTATTATGCAAAAGTACTGATAATCATAGTACTCCACATCATGTTCCGATATCAAACAAAACTGCAGGTTCCATTATTTTTCAGCTTTGAATATGTTCATTTACTGCCTGAATCATGTACTCAGTTTCTGGGCGAGGGATTAATGCTCTTTCATCTATTTTAAACTTATTTCTCAAGAATTCTACATATCCAAGTACATATTCCAAAGGCTTTTTCTTTACTACAAAATCGTCATATGCTTGCATCACTTTTTCTTGGATGTTTTTGTCTAATTCATTGTCTAATTTTGTCCACAATTCTTCCCTAGAAATATCCAAAAAATGGCAAATCAAATTTTCCATAACTCTTTTTTGTTGTATGTTAGGATCTTGTAATAATTCTTGAATTTTCATGAAAATATGTTAAAAATAAACCACTATCTTTCATTATAAAAATAAAAAGTAAATTATCAATTATATTTACAACAAATGTACAGTAGAGTAGATTTTAAGAAAGTAAAACTTGAACACCATATCTTGCCGGATTTTGCAAAGTTTCTTTTTGAATTAGAAAAAAATCCAAAAATAAATAGAATTATTCCATGAAGAATTTCCAGGCAACAAAAATGAAGTAGTGAAATTAGATTTAGAGTGACAATCCCTACAGTTTCTGGATTGAAATGTATCATGAGTAAATGAGCTACTGCACAAGAATTATTTGTAATTTGTAACGAAAAAGATATTCAAGAGGTGAAAAATGAAATAGAAAATTTTGCAGAAAAGTTTTTAGAAAATTAAAAAAATTATGAAAATATTTTGGTGAATATTATGAACGATATTAGCAATTTATATGTGGATTTGGATTATAAATAATTCTTTTAAAAACAAAAAATATAAGTTCAAAACCCTATTTTTAATATTTCTAATTTCTGCAATTACAGTAGCGTTTTTGTATTTTTACAAAGATATTTTAGAAAAAATCGGTCTTTGAAATTTGTCATTACCGGAAAATATTACAACAAAAACAATATTCTCATTCATTTTTTATTGTGTGAGTTTTTTGGTTTTAATTGCATTGTTTTTTTGAAATATAAAGAAAAAATCTAGCATAAATTTTATAGT
>Ga0310786_10010947_pt1 | contig 11356 bp, 3 predicted proteins | sample AusTroGonzalo_MG_FD_203881 | JGI IMG/M metagenome (GOLD analysis project Ga0310786, IMG submission 203881) | Bovine rumen microbial communities from tropical cattle in Woodstock, Queensland, Australia - Gonzalo_03 (v2) (version 2) | ecosystem: Host-associated > Mammals > Digestive system >... | reverse complement strand
ACACCCTCGGTGCGATCAGCACGCCGTCCTGGATCTCGATGCCGCCGCCCGCGATGAAGTACACGTTGTCGTTGATGAAGACCTTGTGTCCGAGGCTGACACGGATGCCCATATCGCAGTAAAACGGGGTAAGAATGGTCACATCGTCAAGCTTGCGTTGAAACAGTTCCTCCAGGTACGTACGGTACGACAGATCGGTCGGATCCGTCATGTTCGCCTTGTGGCAAAGCGATTTCGAACGGTTGATCTCGGCCGCGGCATCCTCGATGTATGCTTCCCGGTCGTCGGTAGGACCACCGTTGTCCATGATTTGGAAGACGATCCCCCGATGTTTCGTGTGACTGTACATATTCGATCCTGTTATACTGGTTTTCCCGTTTATGAGATTCGGACTTTCCGGCAAAAATACTATAGCATCTTTCGACGGCATTTCAAGTCTGCTGCCCGACGAAGCAGCCGCGCACCTCGACGCCGACAACGGGACGCGCTTCCAAGAGACCGTCCTCCGCGTCTTCCGCGACCGCACGGTCCTGATGATCCGGCACACGCCGCATCCGCTCACGGACGGCTTCTCCGTGCTGCAAATCGGCGGCAATTCCGGAAAATGATGTTTTCGGAGATTGATATTCCACGAGCATGAAGCCTGCCGCGTTTTCACCTTGCCGTTCTTCCTTTTTGCAATCAGTTTAGTTCTTTTTGCAATTAGTTATTTTTATATTGCAACATGTTATATATTATCTCAATTCGTTTTTTTCATCTTTTTTGATTTGACATTGTTGTATTCGCGTGCTATATTTCTCCAAAAATCAAACGCATGTGCGCGCATTGTCGATTGCGGGCGAGCACTGTCACCCCTAATTGAAGGAGCGAGAAAATCATGGCAACCGTTTTCGTGAATCCCAGCTGGAACAACACAGATAACCCCATCACCGTATATGTTTTGAATGGGTATGTTTACAAGACCGATCCTGGCACGGGCAGCAGCACGGCATTGTGTTACAATAAACTAGGAGAGAATAACTATGATATGAAAGGTGCCGTTTTCGCAGCAAGTGACGGCGATACCATTTATGTCTACAATGATTCATCGGATTCCCTTTCTCTCTCCACCCCCTCGGGGACTTATTGTCCTCCCGGACTCTATGAACTTTACCTGAATAGGAGCACCGCGAGTCAAAAGAATCTTGCCGTTTGGGCGTACAAGCTTCAGTTGGAGGGGGTGAATAATTCTTATATCAAGCTCGGAGATAATGGAATTAGTATCTCTATGGATTTCCATGTCTCCGACTCTTTCGTTGTTGACTCGGGAAAATCTTTCTCTGTCCTGAACGGGTCATCTTTCAGCATCAGCAAGATTGAGCCGGTTGGAAACGACAGTGTTTCTTTCACGAACAACGGCAGTATCTATGTCACGAGTTCCACATTTGTAGCGGACAAGGTCGAAACCTCCGCTAATACCGCCTCCTTCAGCGTCATGGGCACGAGCACGCTGACTATCGGTTCGCTCGACGGCACGATCACGACCGGATTTGCGGCACAGCTGAACGCTTCGAGCATCACCGGCGGCGGGACCAACGGCGGCACGATCACCGCCCTGAGCGACCTGACGTTCACCGGCACAAACACGCTGAACAGCGTCATCCTCAACGCCGCGGACCAGACCGTCATGATCGATTCCGGAGCCACGCTCACGGTCGGCGGCACAAGCACGCTGAATATCCGCTCCCTCGACGGCACGATCACGCTTGCGGTCATTCCGGCTAATGATAATAATCCGGCGGTCAATCCAACGCTGAAAGACTCCAGCATCACCGGCGGCGGGACCAACGGCGGAGCAATCACCGCCCTGGGCAATCTGACGTTCACCGGCACGAACACGCTGAACGGCGTCGCGCTCAACGCAACGGGCAAGACAGTCAACGCGGGCTCCTATAATCTCCGGGTCGGCGGCACGAGCACGCTGAAAATCGGCACGCTCTCCGGCGCGATCTGGCTGCAAAACGGCGCAACCGTCTCGAATTCCACGATCTCCGGAGGCGATGGCGGCGGGCTGTTTATCTATGATGCTACTCCCGTCATATTCGCCGGTGAGAACCAAGTCAACGCCGGATGGACTTATGAAGGCCACTACTCCAGTATCGCTAACTGCGGTTTAATCACAGTCAAAAGCATCCCCGCATCCGGAGATAATCCGAATGCCTTGGATTACGTCCCCGCTCAAAGAGGCGTACTGAAAGCCATTGACATCTGGAATAAGGGGAGCATCACGGTCGGCAGCGCTGACGCCGAAAATGCGGATGCCTGCAGCATAGAGGTGACCAATCTCACGAATACGAATGACAACAGTAGTCTCACTATCACTTGTAATGCCGAATCGGCCAATCCGAGCAGGCTGAAAGCCACGCAAGGAATTGTAAACTACGGAATGATGACTCTCACGAATTCCGAATTGACAGCAAATACGCTCACAAATAACGGTTCCGGGATATCCCAAAGTACTGCCGGCATGACGATCTCGAATTCAACCGTTTCCGCTTCAGGTGAGAATCCTCTTGTGATCACGAATGGCAACAGCAATACCTTCGCCACGATTGAGTTCAACAAATCCACGGTCACGGCAGGTCAGGTTACGAACTTCAGCTTTCACAACGGACAGGATCCTACGTGGGGCACATGGGGCCTTGTGGTAACGAATCAATCCTTTTTCTCTGTTACCGACTTGAGCAATACCGGATGGATTCAAGTGACTGACTCCACGCTTTCGGCGACATCCGTCTACATCGGCAAAATCGACAACGAGCGCAATTACTCCGGCAAGCTCCAGGTCAATGGAACCAGCACACTTGACATCGCCTCGCTCGAGGGCACAATCACGATAGGGAGTGGTAATTTCCCGGATCCGATCACGCTGAAGGATTCGCACATCACTGGCAAGGTGGATAACGGAAATCGCCTTGGCAACATCTCCGTCACGAATCCCCTGACGTTCACCGGCGCGAACACGCTGACGAACATCTCGGTTGATGCGACAGCAAATTACGGTTCCGTCACGGTCGGAACAAACGAAGGCGATTCTCTCACGGTGAAGGGCACAAGCTCGCTGAGGACCGCTTCGCTCGACGGCACGATCCTGACCGACAGCGAGGCGGCCACCACGCTGAACACTTCGAATATCACAAACGGCACGATCACCGCACAGAACAGCCTGACGTTCACCGGCGCGAACACGCTGAACAGCGTCACGCTCAATGCCGCGGGGCAGACCGTCACGAACACCGGCACGCTCACGGCCGGAGGTACGCTCTCTTTCAATGGAAACTTAAACGTGGCCAGCGACGCCTCGCTTGCCGTGGGGGACGGCGCCGGGATGACCGTAACGGGCGAGATCTCCAACAATGGCAGTATTACTGTGACCGGCACCGGCTCATTGTCCGTTGCCAATATTATCAACAGCAACGTCATTTCCAATGACGACAACGGCACGATCACGGTGGATGCGCTTTCGACGCTCAAGGCGGAGACGGTGTCCGGCGGCGTGATCAGAGTGCTGGTGGATTCTCAGGTCCTGACGGAGGACGTTTACCATGTGGTGGACGCGAAGCTTCAGGATGGTGTTATCGTTCAATCCAGCGGAGTTTTTACTAATTACGCCCTTTTCGAATCCAACGACAGCGGCGTGTACCTGTTCAAGCTCAATCCGTCGACCGTATATGTAAATAGAAACTATCCTGCTACTAAGTCGGTCTTGACCGACGACGGTCATCTGGTCGGTGTCAATGCGTTCACGAACAATCCGGACGGAACCGAAACGACCCTGAAACTTTCCTCTGAGACAGAAATAATCGTCTATTATGCGAATGCGAATGCGTATGCCGCTCTGAACCTCGGTTCAGTTGAAAATGCCCCGACCAGCCTCACGATCACGACGGAGGCTGTCGGTAATAATGAAGTGGTCACCATGGGCCCGCTGACAGTCGGCGCAGGCCAGACCGTCACGCTTTCAGGCGCGAAGATGAGCCTGCTGGACGCAACCGAGCCCGCCGCCTCTTCCCTTTCGGTTTCGAGCGGCAGCACGCTGAACGTCGGCGGGGAATCCGCGTCCGGCCTCACGGCACAAACGGTAAACAATGCGGGCACGATCAATGTCACGAATTCCACGTTCGCAGCATCAACGCTTACCACTTCCGCCGTCGACGACAGGTTCTGTGTCGCGGGCGAAAGCACGCTGAATATCGACTCGCTCAACGGCAAGATCAAGCTGAACGACGGCGCGACCGTCTCGAACTCCACGGTCTACGCCAACGTCAATGTGGGGGAAACCACAACCTCCTATAGTGGCTTGCTGAGTATCGCAACGGGTTCCAGCGTCACATTTGCCGGCGCGAACACTTTCCGGGACAGCAACAATGAAAAAGGTGTCGCAATCGACAACCTGGGTACGGTCACGGTCAAAAGCATCGACGCTTCCGGCGACAATTCTGCCGTTGCGGGCGCATTGAAAGTCTTCGGCTTCGATAACAAAGATACCCTTAGGGTCGGCAGCGACACCGATGCCTGCACCTTCGACGTGATGAATCTCCGCAACTACTCTACGCTCACGGTCAATGGTAAAACTGATGATCTGAGCAGGCTGAAAGCCTCTTCTGTTGAAAATTACGGAACAATAGAGCTCACGAATGCCATAGCCGAAGCGGGTTCTCTCCAGAATGGCAATGAATACAATACCACCGTCACGATCGGGATCACGAACTCCGAATTCACGGCGGATTCCGTCACGAACTACAGCTCGGGCATCTCAAATGTGCGTGAAGGCATGACGGTGATCAACTCCACGTTGTTCAAGGCGAATTCTCTCGTCAACAACGGCACGATCAAGTTCAGGGGGAAAAACAAACTGGATATCGGCTCGTTGAGCGGCACACTCTACTTCGATGTTGCTGAAGAAACCCAAGCCACGCTGAACGATTCGAGCATCACCGGCGGCACCCTCCTGGCCGTGAGCAACCTGACCTTCACCGGCGAGAACACGCTGACGAACATCACGATCAGCGCTGTGAGCCGGGACGTCACGGTTGGCGACAACGACCCGGAAACAGTCGATTCTTTGACGCTGACGAATTCTACACTCACTGCGAGCGAGGTGACGACGAGCAACGGCGGCACGCTCACGGTATCCGGCGCGAACAATACGCTGAACATCGGCACGCTCAACGGCGAGATAACGGCAAAAGGATTTGGAGGAGTCAGGCTGACCGGGTCGAACATCACCGGCGGCAGCATTACCGCCCTAAACGTAATTGAGGTTAATAATTCCACGATCACCTCGAATACGTTCACCGCAACTGTCGGAGCAGAATTCTCCGGCACGAACACGCTGGACAGCGTTACTCTTAATACGGAGAGTTATTCCGTCTCTGTCAATGGAACCCTCACGATCCAAGGCGAAAACGAGCTGCACATCGGGAGTATTTACGACGACAACGGTACGATCTATCTGGAGGATGGCGCAACGATTAAAGATTCCTCGATCGCGGGTGGTCAAAGCGGCAACTACGGCGGCACGCTGGTCGTCGAATCCGGCAAAACTGCGACGTTCTCCACCACCGGATCGAACCGTAACAACCTGGCGAATACTTCCATCATCAATTCCGGAACGAACGCCACAAGTTACGGCACGATCACGGTGAACGGCAAGATGACGTGCGGCTCGGTCACGAACAATGCGTACGCAAAAATCTTTATCACGAATGCGGATGTCACCGCCGGCACGGTCACGAACCTCGCCGAAACGGGCGGTTCGACGGGATCTCAAATCACGGTCACGAATTCCACGTTCACAGCGTCGACGGTTTCTGTCAACTTCTACGCCAATTTCTATGTCTCAGGTGAAAGCACGCTGGATATCACGAATCTCACCGGCACGATCCAGCTGAACGACGGCGCGACCATCTCGAATTCCGCGGTCTACGCTGACATTAACAACTCGTATAGTGGCGGGCTGAATGTTGGAGCGTATTCCAGTGTCATATTTGCCGGTTCGAACACTTTCCTGAGTAATAACAAGGAAAGAGGCCTCTACGTCGAAATTGCTGGTTCGGCCACGGTCAAAAGTGCCTCCAATCAACAAGGCGAACTGAAGGCCTATTACATCAACCAGTTGGGCAACCTCACGGTCGGCAGCGAGACCGATGCCTGCATCGTAGACACGATTTCCCTCAGGAACTTCGGCACACTCACGGTCAACGGTAAAACGAATGAGCGAAGCAGGTTGCAAGCCCAAAGTATTGAGAATTACACCACCTCCAGTAACGGATCAATGTCGCTCACGAATACCGTATTGGAAACGGAGACGCTCGTGAATACCTGTGTCGGAACGCTGGACAACAAACCCGGCATTACGATCACGGATTCCGAGGCGTTTGTTGGGTCTCTCCGTAACGGCAATGATTCCAATCGCGTCGCCACGATCAAGATCGAGAGATCCGAGTTCACGGCAGGTTCCATCACGAACTACAGCACAGGCCCCAAAAATGAGTACGGCCAACTGATCAGACCCGGCATTGCGGTCGATAATTCCACGATCCATGTCGGACTTTATGACAATGACCATAACGTGGTCGAGGGGACTGGCGATATCACGAACAACGCGGGCGCGTGGATCAAGGTCGAGAATTCGGTATTCACCGCCCTCGGCACTCTCACAATCAATGCACAGGCGGATTTGAATGATGGCGGCATCTCGTTTACGAACTCCACGGTTTCGCTGGCTTCGATCGTAAACAACGGCACTCCACAGACGCAATCTTGGCAGGATGACGGTCGCATCTTGTTTACGAACTCCACTGTTTCGGTGGCCTCGGTCACAAACAGGGGCACTTTCCGTGTCATCGGAACAAGCAAACTGGACATCAACACGCTCGACGGCACGATTGAGACCTCCGACTCGGGGGCCACGCTGAAAGATTCGAGCATCACCGGCGGGGCCAACGGCGGAACGATCTCCGCACAGAACAGCCTGACGTTCACCGGCGTGAACACGCTGAACAGCGTCACGCTCACCGCCGAAAACAAGACCGTCACGGTCGGAAACTCCGCCTCGCTCACGGTGAAGGGGACAAGCACGCTGAACATCGGGAATCTCAACGGCACGATCCTGACCGACAGCGTTGCGACCACTACGCTGACGGCTTCCAGCATTACCGGCGGCACGATCTCCGCGCAGAACAGCCTGACCTTCACCGGCGCGAACACGCTGACCGACGTCACGCTCACCGCCGAAGAGAAGACCGTCACGGTCGGTTCCGGAGCCACGCTCACGATCAATGCGGCAACCACCGTCACAGCGGGCACCATCGGCAACTCCGGTACAATCTCGATTGAGGCCGGATCCACGGTCAAGGTCGCCGGTTCCATCTCCGGCGGCACGCTCAATATCGTCACGAAGCACGGCGAAACATCCATCCTGACGGATGATTTTTATGTTGTGGTGAATGGAACGATTGCAAACAGCGTGACAATCACGGTCGACGGAAGCGGCAGTTATGATCCATCTAGTATCTCCGGCTACGAACTCACCACAATTGACGGTGCTTTGTGCCTGAAGAAGGATGGGGCTGCTTCGGTCCTGCATATATGCTCCGACTACGCCGGGCTGCCAGACGGCACTATAACTTCCGACTGCCATCTGGTTGGCTACAATGCGTTCAGTTCTGCGGAAGCCGCGGCGATTGTGGCCGCCGAAAGCGGCGCAACCGTCGATGTGGAGAACGGCACGTATACGGAGATCACCGAACTGAGAGGCGCCAAGACCGTGATTCGGGAAGGCCTCGGGACGACGGAGTTCACCAGGGCGGTCTACGGCGGCACGGAAGTCGACGCCGCGGATTCCGTCACCAGGAATACGGACGTCACCATCGAAGCCGGCACGTTCGACAGGTTCTTCGTCGGCGGCAACAACATCGCCATGCCGGACAAGGACACGGCTTACACGGTTACGGCATCGGAGGGTGAAATGCAGTCCGTCGCGATTTCCGACGGGGAGTTCAAAGCCATCGTGGCGACGGCCGACCGTGTGCAGAAAGGCCAGTTCACGCTCAACAGCGACCTGAAAATGAATATCACCGGCGGACAGTTCGATTACTTCGTTGCGGGCGGTCTGCTGAATTCGCTGTACGAAAAGGACGGAGACGTCGAGAAAACCAACGGCACGGCGGATATCTACGGCAATGTTTCCCTGAACATCACGGGCGGCACATTCGCCAATGACTGCTGGACCTACGGCGGCTGCATTTCCACCAGTAAAAGCGTGAGCAGCTATGCCTCGACGATCCACGGCAATGTCACCGTCACGGTCGACTGCGGCGACGGCAACACCATTAAGTTGAGCCACCTGGTGGCGGGTTCTCACGGGTTGGGCCAGATTAAGGCGACCACGCAATCGGACGGAAATACCGCGATCGTGTTCAAGGGCAACGGCATCAACCTCAGTTTCACCACGAACGGCGAACTGTGGGGCGGATGCAGCCGCGACAACGTCAGTGCCGTCACAGGGAAGTGCGCTGCATCCTTTGTAGAAGGCGACAGACTGCTTTCGTTCGAGGGCTTCACCGGCGATCTGAACTGCACGAAGATTCGCGACTTCACCTCCATCCGGCTGATCGACGGATCCGCAGTCGGGTTGACGAAAAAGACCGTCGATCTCAAGGGCATCGAAAACTGGACGATCGAAAACGGCAGCAGCCTCTCCGGAACCGAGTTCCTGAACAATTTCACCGGAGACACGTTCGCATTCACCGGATCAGAGGAAGGATTCAGCGGCGCCGATGTCCTCAAGAACGTCGGAGCATCGGCCTTGACCGGATTCGCCTATGAAGAGGATGGGGATGTCCTCGTCAGCGGCTTCTCCTCCGTCACGCTGTTCGGCCATGAGGCGGTCTGGAACGGTTCGAACGCCTATGTAACAGCCATCGAAAACAGCACGGTCAATTACAAGCTGACGATGAACAGTTCTGGAATGTCTGTCGGAATCGCTTGAAAATAAACATCAAACATTTTCTCTGCCAATTAGGAAAACATACTATGAATGAAACGAAACGTATCGAACGGGAATCCTACGAAGCTCCCGCCGTGCTTGACATCAGTCCCGTGACGGTCAATGGAAGTGCATTGGACCCCACCTCCAACATACAAGACCCTGAAAATCTAGATGATCACACCTAAATGAGGGAAAAGGCTTCTTCATTGTGAAAACAATCGATGGCGCGGTTCCTGTCATTAAGACTGCATGACGGCGGCAGCGTTGTCGTGCAGGCGGTCCTGTCGGAGGAATAGGCGGTCAAGGAAGAACGGATAATGCGTTTTGCTCTGAGAACAGCCGGGGGGAGTATGATCGGATCGTGGACGGAATGTCCGCGCTGTTGCAGTCCGGCGGGATAGGTTCGGAACAAGGAGACCAGAACATGAGCGTAATATCATCGGGGACCGTGAATATTATGTCCGGCGTGACGTCGACCGGGCTTGAAGTCATACAGACGGGAATCATCCAAGTCCTGAACGGCGGCTGGGCGGAAACGGTATCTGCGGCCGACGGCGGTTCCGTAGTCGTTTCAAATGGCGGCATCCTGTACCAATGTGTCCTTACCGGCGGCACCGCTACGGTCCTGAACGGCGGCTGGGCGGAAACGGTTTTCGTGGAAAACGGCGGCCTGTATCTGCTGAGCAGCGGCGCTTCGACGCATGACACCCGCATTTCCGGCGGCGGCTTGGCGCGCATCGGCAAAGATGCCATAGCGACCGGCATGACCGTCCTGGACGGCGGCATCCTGCATGTCAATCCGGCGGGATATGCCCGTGCGCCGGTCGTTTCGTCCGGCGGCGCGTTTTATGTTTCCTCTGCGGGAATCGTCGACAAGGCAAAAATATACGGTTCTGTTTTTATCAGTTCCGGCGGCAGAATCAACAGTTCCACCGTCAATTCCGGCGGTTATATCTATGTCTTCTCCGGCGCGACCGCAACCAGAATCGTAGAAAACGGTGGATTTGTGGCTGTCGAGGAAGGCGCAAATGTTATGTTTGCCCCCAATTCTTTCTCCGGACTTGTTCTTTCCGATGCATCTGCTACAGTTCATTCCGGCACGACGGCGAACAGCACCACGGTCAACGCGGGCGGCAGGCTCGAAGTCTTCTCCGGCGGCACGGTAAACGGCGTTACCGTCAATCCCGGCGGCATGGCCGAGGTCTCCAGCGGTGTGATCAACGGGGCAGTCGTTAATGCAGACGGCAGCCTTCTGATCTACGACGGAACCAGGATCACCGGACACATGACGTTCAAGAGCGGCGCGCTGGTCATTCCGTTCGTCGGCTCGATCCTGGATTTCGACCTCACGCAAGCCGAGGCGGGCGGTGTCGCCCTCGTGAACGACCTTTCCATTTTGATGGGGACGCCGTCCTACACCCTCACGGTGTCCGATACGCAGGCGTATGGAGCATACACGCTCGCGGACGGCGCGGCGAAGTTCGACAGCACGATCACAGTGCAGAACACGCTCGGCGAAACGCTCGGCACGCTCACAGTCGGCGGCAAGCTGGATACAGCCGACAGACGCTACACGCTGAACCTGACGGATGAGAGCCTGACACTCACTTGCTATGCACTTTCCGTCGGGCCCGTCATCGAAGATGAGACTGTGACGGTTTCCGGGTACGAGATCATCCGGGATGCCGCGGTCATGTCCGGCGGCAAGCTTTATATTCTTGATGGCGGCCTGGCTGACAACACGACGGTCAATTCGAACGGCAGCATGTATGTCTCCTCCGGCGGAACCGCGAACAGCACCACGGTCAACGAAGGCGGTTATCTCCGCATCTATTCCGGCGGCATGGCCATGGAAATCGTGGAAAACGGCGGTTTTGTGAATGTCGCGAACAGCGCGACGTTCTCCTTTGCCGAACATACATTCAGCGGATGTGTTCTTTCCAATGCTTCCGCAACCGTTCATTCCGGTACGACGGCGTTCGACACTACGGTCAAAGGCTGGGGTTTCCTGTACGTCTATTCCGGCGGCATTGTGAACAGTGCCACGATCGATGTCGACGGTATCATATCCGTCCTCGGCGGCACGGTGAACAGCGTCACGGTCAACGCCGACGGCAGCATGCATATCCGGGACGGCGGGACGGCGGACGGCACCATCATGACCGGCGGCGGTTGCCTGCTTGTCTACAGCGGGGGTACGGCGACGAATATCGTGTGGACGCCCTGCGAAGGATATGTCAATGTCTATGAAGGAGGATATGTGACATTCGCCAGTGAGTATTCCGGCGTCTATTTCGGCTCGGGAAACAAGCTGCTGTCCAG
>Ga0310786_10010945_pt1 | contig 11357 bp, 5 predicted proteins | sample AusTroGonzalo_MG_FD_203881 | JGI IMG/M metagenome (GOLD analysis project Ga0310786, IMG submission 203881) | Bovine rumen microbial communities from tropical cattle in Woodstock, Queensland, Australia - Gonzalo_03 (v2) (version 2) | ecosystem: Host-associated > Mammals > Digestive system >... | reverse complement strand
TCTACTTAGTGGACCATCAGGGCTTCCTGCTTTTGCTCAGGAACAGACGATTGAATATGCTAAAAAAGAACGGCGTATATTCCTTTGGGACGTAACCATCTCTATGGTGGGTGCAACCCAAAACGCAAATTATCCAAAAGGAACCAAGCGTAGCAAGCCTTCTTTTGATTATGCCAAATCCAATTATTCCAATTACAACAAAGATAAGGATATTTTTGATTCTACTCGGGATGTACTTCTCAAACTCATTGATGATATTAAGACCGAATCTACTGAAATCATAGTTCTTCCTTTCCGGAATGAGATTGTAGGCGAATTCAGAGCTTTTGCTACAGCTGAAGGTAAGGCATACCTGCGCAAAGAAATAATGGGCTGGGATGATTTACAGGAAGGTGCCACTTGCACTGGTACCTGTTTGAGAGGTGCAATTAGCTATTTTACTGAAGATCGGAAAAACAGAGTGGTTTTATTAACAGATGGCGAACCCGATTCCAAAAGAGGGGAAGACGATAAACTGTTGAACATTTTGCGGAATTGGAAAGGTGAAAAAGAAACAAAGAACAAGGGCAACAGACTGGTTTACGTAATGCTTACCCGTGAGGCCGAGGGTATATTTGATGAATTGGACATTATCGCCAATGATAATCCAGATATTGATATTCTTCCACCTAATGTTCCAATTACAGAATCTATATACATAACGCTTGGAGACAAGACTTCTATTCATTTGAGGGACTTTTTTGATGGTACTGTTTCCGCGGATGGCCGTGGCATTGTTGGACTGGCATATTCTGTGGAAGGTCCTGCCATTCCCGGGGGATATACCATTCATGCATCCATCCAAGAAAATGAATATGTTGATATTGATGCGCAAGTTACCCCTAAAAACGGAAAGCTCAATATCCCGTTCCGTCTTAAAAAGAGCCTTGAGGAGAATATTAACACCCTTCCTCAAGATTACAACATGACTTTGATTCTGAATTTTGAAAACAATGAGAATTTCTCAAATGTCAAAATCGTAGATTGCTATACTGCCGGTTTGGAACTAGTTCTAAAACCAGAACCCCGTGTTTCTATCAGTTGGTCAACATTAGAATAATTTTTTATGAAAAAAACATTTATTTATATTACCTTGGTATTAAGTGTTATTGTGGTTTCCTGCAAGGGGACCGCAAATCAAGAGAAAGATGGTTTCTCTAAGACTTCCGAATCCTTTGATAATTTTCTATGGAAGAAGAATATACCGGATACTCTCAAGGCATTTATTAATACGGATTTCTCAGAATGCCAAGCACTCAACAAGCCTCTTGTGCTTCAACTGTGCGATGACGACTCCCAGGCTATTCCTCCGTCGGTAGCACAACTCTATGTGAACGGTGTTCTTTCTCCAGACAACACGCTTTCTATCATTCCTTCTGAACAAATAGAGAAAACTGAAGTATGGATAGTTCTGGATGAATCCCAACTTGATAAAGACCGCACTTTTACTTGGAATTTGCAGGTGGCTAATAATCCCGGTCTCATAAGAATTAATGAAGTAACACCTGAAAGTGTTCCATGGATACCTAACACCACAGTTATTTGGAAAAATGACCACATTGCTAATTCGCTTGAAGTAACTTTTTGGAGCGTTTTGTGTATCCTAGTTGCCATTTTTATTGCCATCCTTCTTATCATGAGGATGCAGAATCCTGCTTTCAAGTGTCGTCGAATGACTTATACTACTGACGATTTCCAGAAGACGCTTATATTATCAGGAGCAGGTAGAGTTGTATTCTCTACTCACAAAATGAGCCAATCTGTCTTTAGTAAACTATTTACCCGCAATACGATTTTTGTTGTCAACGAATTTTTCACGGCTGGAGATGTGATAGTCACGCCTAAATTTAGAATAATGACTGAAAACGGACGCAGGAATGGCGGTCGCATTCAAGCCAGGAATTATACTACATCCAATTTGAACATAGCAAAGGATGAAACTGTTGAAATAACGAATAACGACAGCAATAAGACTTTGAGTATAACTTTAAACTGATTGTTTTTAATATAATATTCAATATAATAATTACTTAAAACCATTTTTACTATGCCTCAAACGATTTTAAAACGCAGCATTTACATTGGCTTGGGCGGTACAGGTATCAAAGCTCTCCGTAAAACCAAAAAGATGTACATTGACAATTATGGTGAAGTTCCTCCAATGATTCAGTTCATGGGAATTGACACAGATCAGGGAGAATATGAGAAGAAAGAAAAAATTCTTTCAGATTTGGTTTATCTTGCCAAGGGTGAACAGTGTTCTATTTCTGTAGGAGGAAACCCTGCAGATTATGTAAATGCCAATAGACGTGAGATGCCGTGGCTAAAGGCTCCTAATGACGGCATGGTCCGCACATTGGATAGAGGCGCAGGTCAGGTTCGTACTAACGGCCGTATTGCCTTTATATACAATATTACCAACATAAAGATGGCTCTTACAACGGCTTACACCAATGCATCCAGTTATCAGATAGTCAATAATGCACGATATGCTCCTGCTCAAGGAAATGTTGAAATCCATGTTATTTTCTCTCTGGGTGGTGGTACCGGTTGCGGCACATTCCTTGATTTGGCCTATCTTATCCGTAAAATGTTCGGTAAGAACGTAAACTTGTATGGTTATGCAGTACTACCTCAAGTTTTTCGTGAAATGATGCCAACAGGGCCTGCCATGATGCGCGTAAAGCCCAATGCATATGGCGCCCTGCAGGATTTGGACTATTTGATGCATTTGGGTCCCAATGACGAACCTCTTACTCTCAACTGGATTTCTGACTCTTATACAGAAGAGGATTTCGCACGTATTCAGACTCCATTTGATTTGGTTTATTTGGTAGATAATATAAATGGCAAGGCCGTTAAATATGATAAGGTGGAAAATCTTGCTGATGTCATCAGCCTTGCTCTTGTAGCTGCTAGTGGAGAAATCGGCACTACAAATGCCAGTGTATTTGACAATGTAATTCAGGTCATGAATGAGGGCTCCCTAAACGTTAACAACAAGAAGGCTTGGGTTGCTAGCGTTGGTACTTCGGATATTGTTTTCAAAGGCAATGAAGTGGCTGACACATATGCCAAGAAGGTGATTGTGCGAATGATTCAACGTGCATTCAATTCAAAGGAGGACGGCAACCGTCTGGCAACAACGTGGATTGACGATATCAAGATCCGTGAAGACAACGGTCAGGACCAGGTGATAGATGCCTTGTGCGATAAAAAACCAAAACAATCGTTGGATATTACTGATCAGAAGGAACCTAAATCGGAGGTTGATCTCTATTGTGACAGCATCATCAAGAAAGCAACTGAATCGGCCGAGAAAGCCAAAAAGGATTTGGAGGCGAAAGTTCCTCAGTCATTGGCTGAGACGGTATCCGGTTATCTTAAGTCCGGAGACTGCTTTGTCACGACCACCAAGGATTTCATTTCCAATGTAAAGTCGCAGATAGACATTTTCATTGGAGAGATGGAAGAAGAAAAAGTCGGTTTTGAAAACAAGACAGATATTCTTAAGCAGAAACTGGACATTGCTGTCAAGACACTTAGGGATGAGGCTAATAAAGGTCTTATTTCCAGAAGCAAGCGTCGTATAGAGGAGGCAAACGAGGAGACACTCATGGCTGCTGCCAACTATGTGGAGAACGAGATTGAGATTATCCGCCGTCTGTATGCCGTTCAGTTCTTCAACACCATTCTGAAGGAACTGGCCAAGCATCAGAATTCAGTAGATAACATTGAAGGTTTCCTGAACAACTTGAAGATCCAGTACACAGCCGCTTTGAACAAGATGACGGCTACAGGTCGTTCTACCACTATGGAAGTGGATATAGCAGAAGATATTATCCGCGCCCTGAAGGTGGATGATGCCACCCTTCTGTTTAACGATTTCTACCAGTTTGTTGGAGAAGGCGGTTTGGAGAGTGTGGCTACTACTGAGGAAATGGAGCAGATATTCTATGACTACGCTAAGAACCGTCCTGAATATAGTGAATGGCTGGGTAAGACTGTCTCTGAGGTTATAGATTCATTGTCAGAAGAAGAATTCCTTGAGGTTTGTCGCAAGGCTGTAGAGAAAGCGGAGCCTCTTCTCAAGGTTGATGGCAAGGGCAAGAAGGTTCCAAATGGCACTACCGTAGATCAGGCTATTGCACATTCGTATTTCATTTGTGTAGAAGACAAGGATAGCAACCGCTTCAAAAAGAGTAAAGGTTTCCAGGAAAGCATTCAGGCTACTCAGCGAATTGAGTATGTTAGCACTGGTCTTAAGGATCGCATTATTATTTATCGTCAGGATTATGTCGTGCCCGGTTATGCCGTCTTTGGAGTAGATGATTGGAGACGCGAGTATGACCAGACGAAGGTTTCTTGCCATTTCGATGAGATTATTCATCAGAGAATGATACAGGAAAACTATAGTTTGGAACCGTCAGACGTGGACGAGGAGGTAATAGGCCTTTGGGTTAAGGGCTTCATATTCGGTCTTATAAAGTTTGACAAGGATTTAGGACACGGCTCCTACGTATATCTCAACAAGAAGACAGGAAAGGCTGCTAAACAGTATTGGGTAGATACAGAAACGTACTATCGCAAGGATGCATATGACAAGTTCTGCGCCCAAAGTAGGGAGGCCTTGGAATGGTTCAAGGAAGAGATAGAAAGAATCAAGAATCAGATGGGTTCAAAGCAGGTAGAAGAACTAGTTGATATTGTTACCTATCATCCAAACTATCAGTTGCATTTCTCACAATATGAGCATGCCGGTTTTGTTCCTGCTTCAGTGGAGTCATTGAAGGAGAGCAAATATAACAGAGTTGTAGAGAAAGCGCCAAAGATTAAGGAGACGCGTTCTCAAGAACCTTCCATTGCCTTGTTTATGCAAGAGATGGAGTATGTAGATAAGCTTCTGGCTAAAGAAATTTAACAAAGATGCGACATTCTGTTCATATAATGTTCGGCGGGGTTTCAACAGAAACCCTGCTGAATTTAAAGCAATATGTTCTCAAATACGGGAGCAAAGATGCGGCCGAATTCTTTACGGCCCTACATGTTTCCTTTGACAAAGGTTCATATGTCATTAAGGAGGCTGTACCCGCTTTTACACAACAAAACGATGTTCAGTTTGCAGATTCTTTCAGGGTAGAATATAGTGATCCAAATGTGCTTGAAAACGCCAATGCCCTTGAAGCTTATTTGATGCGTCTGAAAAGGAATCTTGTAAATGCTGATCATCCTGGAGATTTTGCTGAGCTTCACTATTGTCTCTATATTCCACTATTTGATGCTGAATATTGGAATCAGGCATCTGCAATTATCAGTGCTTTGGAAAAGGATGCACATCCAAAACCGCACGTGGATCTTGTTGGCTTCTGCGCTGATATGGCAGATGTTTTTCCGAGTTATGACAAAGATTCATACGAAAAGTATGTCAGCATTACCCGTGAAACACTCAAGAAAATATGCGAGTTTAATGTAAAGGCAGAAACACTCCATCATGTTATCGTGCTTGACAATAAGCAACTTTCGGGAGTTGCTTTGAATTTAAACCAGAAAACCTTGATCTCCATATTGGGAGAGTTTGCGCTCTTGGTTGTTGAGAGTTATTCGGGGCTGTTTTATGGATTATTGGAAGACAAGGATTTGTGCTCATTAGGCTTGGCCACGATGAGTATAGATCAATTCTACTTTGTAGAATATCTGTTGCGTAAGACATACATGCACGTATTGGAACGGGAGCATGTAAATGATACGGAGGTGGATTACAACAAGATGTCGCTCCTAACTCAAGATATTCTGTCAAAGTGGGTGCACCTGATGTCTGACTTTTATCAAAAAGAGGTTAAGCCGCGCAGGCAGCAGAAGATGGATGACCACGCTATAGTAGTGGAAATAACCCCAATTTTAACGGAGCAATTTAAAGAGCTTGTTGAAGAAGTGGATAAATATATCCGCGAGAATAAGTTGGATATACCTCAAAAGAGAGCTTTCCTTGCCGTATTATTGGGACTTGACGATGCATCCCTGGTAAATAGTATCTTTAATGAGAAAGAACTCATTATTCAGGATCTGGAGCGTGAAGCGATCAGTTGTTTCATTGAATACAATAATGCTTTACTGAATCGTAAGGATACCAAATCCACTGCATTGCTTTCACTTTTCCTTGACCGGAATAATCCGGAAACTCCGGTATACTATCCGCTGGACCTGATTAAAAAGAATAGGATTTCTATTAAGCACTGTGTTTCTACCATTCGTGAACTTGAAAGTAACGAAGAGAAACTAAAGAATCAGCTTGCCAACCAGATTGAGTCAGAAAAGTGTCTGATAAAGGATGGAGTTATTAAATTCAAAGGAAAATCATTCAAACTTCTGCCTACGGTAGTTGATCCTCCACTTCAGGATCAGTACGAACCGCATACGGTAACATCTTCGTCTATTGATCTGCGTTCTAATTTTACGGCAATACGTAATCAAGGGATGGTTGGCTCATGTTTGTCGCATGCGTTGGCATCTATTTATGAATATTTCTTGCGTTGCAATGGACTAGCAGCTCCTGATCTAAGTGAACTGTTCCTCTACTATAATGCTCGTAAAATAGATGGCAATTTAAACAAAGACATAGGATCCACATTACAGGCTTCTATGAAATCTTTGGCTGAGCATGGTATTTGTGATGAACAATCATGGCCCTATAAACCTGAAAAGGTTAATGATGAGCCCTCGGAGACCGCCTATAAAGATGGGCAAACACGAAAAGTAAAAGTATCCTTAAATGTCGCCTTGAATGCCGATACCATTAAATCGGCCCTTGAAGATGGACTTCCGGTTGTTATCAGCGTAAACTTGTATGAATCCTTCACCACCGGTGTCAACGGATTTATCCCGATGCCTTCTCCTGAAGAGAAACAATCGGAAGAACACGGCCGGCACGCAATGGTCATTTGCGGTTACAGTGATGAAGAAAAGGTATTTGTCGTCCGCAATTCCTGGGGTGAAGAATTCGGGGATAATGGCTACTGCTATATTCCATATGCTTATATTACAAATGCTTCATTGACTAACTGGGCTGCCATCATAAAGGAGATTGTTACGGCGGATAATGTTGATGGCCCGGATCATGTCATTGACAATAAGGTGTTTACCATTAAGGAGGAAAAACGTTCCCATGTAAACTTTGATCATACCGATGCAGTTATGATGCTTATGGCTACTCAAGCTGCTTTGGCAGAGCAACGGTCTTTATTGGAGACTTTGGAAGAGGATGACAGATCATATAGCGCCTATTATGCTAAACTTAAGCAGCAGCTGATTGACAAAAACCTTCAAACCCGTTTGAAAGATGCCAGTATTAACCGGTTGGATTTAGAGATTCAGGAAAAGACTGCTCAAAAGGATAAGATTGAGAATACTAAGTTTGAAAGGTTGAAGATTTTTGACAAGGCAACTTTCAAGAAACTATTGTATGGTGCTCTGGTCTTCATTTGTGTTTTGGTATGCGGAATAATTACCAACAAAGTTGTACATTCCATCCAAGATGGCAAGATTAAAAAGGCAACAGTTGAACTTAAGAAGCAGCAGGCGGAACAAGAAAATGCACGTCTGAAACTAAAAGAAGATTCGGATTTGGATGCAGATAAAAAGGCTGAATTAGAAAAAATCATAAATCAGCGACCAATTCCAATTCCTACTAAGACTCATGAAATTATTCCGATCACTTTGGGTGGCGGTGCACTGGTTTTGTTATCAATAGGCGTCATTTACATCCTTCGTGTCAGGAGACGTAAAGAAATTGAGAAAGAGTACAATGAACTAATTGAACAGGTTGGTGTTCAAATCTTTAAGCTCAAAGATGAGAAGGATACTGCAGCCATTAAGTTCTTCATGTCCGGATTCATACTTACACATCTGTTTGATTTGAATGACAATCTGTCGGAACGGTACAATATTCTTAAGTCATTCCAGAATAACCTGATAACTTGGTATGGAGCACTTAAGGAAGAAGATCCCAATAAAGACAGAGGTTCACATCCAACTTCGGTCACCATGCTTACACCAGAAGTGCTGGACCAGTTCTTTGAACGTCAAAAGGAATCCATTACTGATGGGCTTAAACTATCAGACTTCTTGGAGGGCTATGTTCTAAGTGAGGAGGGTATTGCCAAGGTAAAAAAGGCGTTGGAGAATTCTGTTATCGATAAGATAATCTCATCTTTGGACGATTTCTGCATATACCGCTATTTGGCCAAGTTGCAGGATTATCCATACCTTCCAAAGGTCAAGGACGCACATCTGATCAATAAAAAACTGGAAGAATTGGCCACCAAGTCACTTCCGTTCCTTCAGATGAAGTCCACGGCAGGTGCTCTGAATCCACAAAGTACCATATTTATCAATGTTCCGGAGTCGGAGTTGAACAATTGGAATACGATATATCCCTATTCGTTCTCCATCCGGCCAAACACCAGCAGCATTGAAAACAAGGGTAAGATTGCTGTAACGAACATTCAGCAATTGGATTTGATAGATGTCCAGTTCATGTAAACTGTATATTTGTCGTAATTATCTTTTTTCAAGGGACTGTCACTGACAGTCCCTTGAATTATATGGTATTTTGATATGGAACGCCGAGGCTAAAATGAATTATATTATTTTCGTAGAAGTGAAATTAATATGCACATACTTAGAATTGCACATACAACTATCCATAGACAAATATTTTTATAGATGTTCAAACGACTTGTTTCTTCAGTTGTTTTGATGGATGATGTTGGATTAAGGTCAGTAATAATATTAAAATTGTAATTCCATGTGGAGTTAGAAATGCCTTCATCAATAGCATATAAAAGCATATCTTCAGGCTGTTTTCTTGATGTTGCAAAAGATACCGCACTGTTGATATAAGCAGAATTACAGGCATTATCACTATGAATAAGCAGAAATTTCTTGCAATCGTTAATAGCAGAAGCAAGAACTGCAGGATGGTTTATACCTCCGTCTAATCCATTCCTATCGTAATAGCAGGTCTTTCCTGCCAAATTCAATACGTTGTATATCGAATCTGCGGCATCGGAATCGGCTGGATCATAGCAAATATAATAGTCTTTTTGCCTATCTTCTGACGAGAATAAATTCAACGTTGAATCCGGCCATTCGGAATCAAGTATTGGGTCGGGAAGAATGAGTACTGGAGTGCCGTTTGAAATGTAGGATTTGAGTTCAATAAGATCCTCGTTTATCAAGCGGATACATCCTTCGGTTGTACGTGTTCCGATTGATTCGGGAGAGTGGGTTCCATGAATTCCGATGGAATTGAAATCAGGCACATCCAGTCTGAAAAACCATGGCCCATATGCTCCTGGAATGTCTCCTTTGCCATCTTTGAAATCGTGTGATAAATAGGAAGAATTTATTATTTGACAAATATGGAAATACCCTTCGGGCGTTTTATTATCCCCTTTAACTAGTTTGTTCCCCAGATCACTTCCACAGGCAATGCCATATTGCTTTATGGGATTCCCATTTTCATCCAATAGAGAGAGTGTCATATATTGTTTGTTAACCAGAATAAATGGGAAACGATCCACGTTCGTTGTGAACTGTTCATAGCCACTTTCTGCAGAGGACAGCAGTGGAAGGATTATGAATAGGAACAGAATGAAGATGACTTTTTTCACCCTTGGATGCAATTAAACGACACTGTTGTTACTAATGCAAAAATATAACAAATGAAACTCGTAACAAAATTAAACGATAGAGCAAATATAAAATATCATAGTTTGTTTATTCTAATTGTTTTAATATATTTGTAAGTACCAATTATATGTATGAGAGCATAATTAGGTGGAGACTTCTTTATTAATTAACATATAGAATATAAATGGACTCAAGCTATTATCAGATTCATCCCAATATCGATATTGGATGCAATGATGAACAGACAAAAGTTTTGTTAAACATCCTGGAAGTTGGTTCTCAGAAAATGGGTATATTGGCTTCATATAAAGCTCAACGAAAATGTTTCAAGATTGCAAAAAAGACAAGGATAAACGATTATAAAGAGTATGTGGAACGCATGCAACTGGAATTCTATCCAAGAGAATTTAAAAAAACTGAATTGGGTCGGAGGATAGTGATGTTATTGTGTGGATTACCTTTTTCTTTAGGTGGCACATGCGTATTTCTTGTTCTTGGCGCATGTGGAGCTTTTGCCAGTAAATATGATTCCAAATGGTGCGTTCCATTGTTCATGTTCTTTCTTGTCGTGTTAGTAATACATATTTGGATAATTCTTAAAAATTCAAAGGAAATAAAGGCGATATAAAAAAATAACAACCATTTACAAAAAAGATTGTTTATGTCTATTTTATCACGAGGACAACAGATAGGAAACTACAAGGTACAAAGCCTGATAAAGGAGAATCAGTACACGGAGACATACCGAGTGGAGGATGCTGACGGCAATCCGTTCTTTATGAAGGTGTTTGTTATGAAGCGTGTGCCGGAGAAACTGGTAAATACAGAGACTGGCGCTGTTCTGGAGATAGAATACAGTAAGATTATCAAGCACAGTAATGTTATTAGTTTCATTGATAACGGAATCATTGAATCTGAAGAGGGTTCATGTCAGTTTTATGTCACAAACTATTTGAGTGGAGAGTTGCTGATAGAGAAAATAGGACGTGAAGGCAAGATATGCGTAGAAGATGCAATAAACATATTTCGTGATATTCTTAAGGCCCTTCAGTTTATACATTCACATGACCTTTGCCACAATGATATCACGCCACGAAATATCATGCTCTCAGGTTCAACCGGCGGTACTCCTGAACTTATAGATTTGGGGCATATATCAAAGAAATGCAACGGTAAGGTTTCATTTGACATATCAGACCTTGAACTGCTTTATTGTGCCAATGAGACATTCGGTGGCATTTATGATGAACAGAGTGATATCTTTTCGGTTACAGCGGTCCTCTATACTATGCTGACGGGTGCTGCTCCATGGAATATGGAGTTCTCTGACAGCATGAGCCGTTCCAGAAAAGCAGTTCTGCTCAAGGACAAGCGCAAACAGGAACCGATTGATGTGGATTCACTTGACATTGATGATAGGCTTAAGGCTATTCTGTTAAGGGGACTTGCTGTGGCATACGGTGACCGCTACAGGAATGTAGACCAGATTCTTTCTGATCTGGATTCTGAAAAAACTCCCGAGATTCCTAAAACCACCACTCACAAAGAGGTGCCGGATCAGGGGCCGTCTGATAACTCCTCATCCAGAAGACAGAATGAATCTCCCAACGCCGTTGATTTTGAAATCA
>Ga0310786_10010944_pt1 | contig 11357 bp, 10 predicted proteins | sample AusTroGonzalo_MG_FD_203881 | JGI IMG/M metagenome (GOLD analysis project Ga0310786, IMG submission 203881) | Bovine rumen microbial communities from tropical cattle in Woodstock, Queensland, Australia - Gonzalo_03 (v2) (version 2) | ecosystem: Host-associated > Mammals > Digestive system >... | reverse complement strand
TGCGCCCATGATTCCGCGCAGACCGCCTGTTCCAAACTCCAGATCCTTGTAGAATGCGTCAATCAGATCTGACTTGTCCTCTTTATTCAGGAGGGCTTTCACCTCCTCACGTGTCTTCTCGTCAAATGAACCGCCCAGCCACTCCTGTGCCTTGGCAGTTACCAATCCTAACAGTTCGTCCATAATTATGTATTAATACTCTTTATTTTACGTAAATCCGGCCCGCGCAACGCGCGTGCACAAAAGACAAAAGTAACCATTTCTCCCGAATAGTTCAAGAGAAACAGCAAAAACCTGCTGCACAAGATTATTTACGCGTGAATCTGGACAGCAAAGACTGAATGAAAGTAGTGCGGATGCTGAAAAAACGGACAGAAAACGCGATTGATGCCGCACAGACAATCCCCCCGGGTATCAGCCATATTCCCGAGCCCTCATAAACACAGACGGCAGCCATGATCACCAGAGCCCCCTGAGCAAGAAATATCTTTACAAGTTGAGATGACATCACGTATCCGTACCGGAGTCTGCTAACGAGCAGTATCAGCAAAAGATAAATGAGTTCCCATACAGCAAAAGCCAGCCCCAGACCGGGAATGCCGGCCAACCTGTAACCGGTCCACACACAGGCTACCAGAAGCAGATAGCACAACGTCTCCTGAAGCAGATATATCCTGGAATCGGAACGGGCCAGGACAAGATACGCCACAGACTGACTTACCGACTTGAAATACAGACCGATGACAGCCATCTGAGCAAGCAGTATCGATGACTGGAACCTGTCATAGTCCAGTACCACAAAGACCACCACAGGCATACACAGCATAAACAGTATCACCACCGGCCCGGCCAGCATGCACATGGCCATGGCCTGGTTGTTCATGAGACGGTGCGACTCGTTCATGTCACCGCTTGCAGCCGAAAGGCGCGGATAATATTCCGAATCAGTCACCGCCAGAAGCATTGTTGTCAGATATGTCACCAACATATATCCGGCGCTGTAGGCACCCGTCAACTGCTCACCGCCCTCAATGGTAAGGAATTTGGCTATGAAAGACCACGCCCATGCGCTCAGGAAAGAGGTTACGGTAAAAAACACGCCGAACCCTATCATACCGGTACCCTTTTTCAGGTAACTCCACCTGAAAATACAAACTCTGTAAGGAAACCGTCTGACAGAGAAGTAACATGTTACGGCCATACCGCCTACTGCCGTCAGCGCCAGGGCCGGCACGATGCCGTCAAACCCGAGAAACCAATATAGCGGAACCGATACACATAGGGACAACAGCCCTGTAATTAGCTGGCTCAAGGCTATTTGCCGCAACATGCCGGAACCCTTAAGCACAGCCGTCTCTCCACCGGTCACGGCAGCGGCGGCAACCGCCAGGGAGAGCACCATGAAGCTGACCGTATAGCTACTGTCGCCGTCAAAGGCACGCCGGCTCAGGAAAGGAGCCAGAACCAGGCATACCACCAGTCCCAGAACGGATGTCAGCAGGGCCCAACTGCGGGTAAGCCTAACCTTGTCATCCAGTTCGCCGGTTTCAGTTTCATTGACATGTCTGGATATTTCGGGGACAGCCAAGGTGGCGATTCCCAGATTCGTAGAACTTTTTACAAGATCGGTAGAACGGTTCAGATTCTCGGTGATTCCATAGCCTACAGGTCCCAGCAACCTGGATTTGAACATATTGATAACCAGGGTGACGAGCATGGACACGCCTTGCACACCGCCAAACACGCCGGTATACTTGACTATCCTGTCAAACAGGCGGCGTTCTTCATCGACGCCGTTGTTGTCCTTTACTGGAGTCTCCACGAACTATTAACGGAATTACGGCGGCAAAATTACAATTTTGGATACAAAAAATAAAAGTACTATATTTACGTTTTGTATAAAGCTATGGACCTTACACTCGACATACTGATCTGCACCGTCACCGACCGTCTGTCAAGAGTACCCGGCATGCTGCTGCCGGAACGCCCCGATGTCAGATATACGGTATCGGTACAGCACTCCTGTCCCGTCAACCTCATAGACATCCCCGACCAGCTTACGCACAGGCCGGATGTCACTTTGGGGTTTCTCCAGGGACAAGGTCTGTCACGCAACCGCAACAACGCCCTGCGCATGGCTACGGGCGATATATGCGTCATAGCCGATGACGACAACGTCTACACATCAAATTATCTTGACAAAATCAGAGAAGCCTGGCAGAATGCACCAGATGCCCAGATACTCACTTTCCAGGCCGAGACGCTTCAAGGCAAACCGCTTCATCCCTATCCCGCCCCTTACGTCTGCTCCGTCGAGATGACAATGAGGCGTCAGTCCGTGATAGAAAGCGGCCTGAAATTTGACGAACGGTTCGGGCTGGGCAGTCCGCTTCTGTGCGCCGGCGAAGAAGACGTATTCATGGCCGATGCACGACGTGCCGGTCTGACAGTCCGATATGTCCCCACCGTGATTGTACGTACAGACGGGACAACCACAGCCGACGGGTTCAGCACAAATCCAAGACTCCAGATAACAAAAGGAGCAACATTCAGATACGTCTATGGCACCTGCAATGCCGTATGGCGCAGTTTCAAGGAAGCCGGATGGCATCTTGTACATAAAGGAGCCAACCCGTTTCCAATTCTCCGCAACATGCTTAAAGGAATATGGATATTACCGTAGTCATACCAACGTTTAACCGCAAGGCCTTGCTCAAGCACACCCTTGACAGCATAATGCGCAGTCCTGTAGCAGGTCTGCCCGTAATAGTGGTAGACAACGGCAGCACGGACGGGACTGACAAGTTCCTGCAAGAATATTGCGCCGTCCATCCATCGGTAACCGCAGTATCACAACAGGAGCGGGGCGCAGCCGCTGCACGCAACAAGGGACTTGCAATGGTCAACACAACCTGGGTTTATTTCTTTGACTCCGACGATGAGTTTGAGGATATACCACACAAGTGGAACCAGTCCGTTGACATGATTGCCTTCCCCACCCGTCAGAAAATCGAGAATAAGATATCCGTTCGTGCTTACAAACCGGTTTCAGACCCCGCCGTCCATATCCTGAACGGCATGCTTAACACACTAAGCGTCATTTTCCGCACATCGTGGCTTAAAGGCATCGGAGGATGGAACAACACCTGCCGTATATGGGACGACTGGGAGCTCGGAGCCAGAGCGTTGATGGCCAAGCCCAGGCTTCAATGGCTTACAGACAAGCCATACCACACCATCAAAATCCATTCCGACAGTCTTACCGGTCCCAGTTTCAAGTCTCGCTACAAACTGCAGCTCCAAGCCATCGGACAGGCCGTAAAAGACACCTCCGCAACCGACGCCCATACAAAAGCACGTTGCCGCAAAGCCCTTATGCTGCGCACATATATCCTGAGCGGAAAACTGCTTTATGAAGGAGACAAGAAAGCTTCATCGGAATGCAGGCAGTACATTAAAGAGACCTTCGGGAAAAAACCCGACGGCACCTTTTGGGGTCTTTTGCTGGAGCAATATACCGCCTTGGGACTGCGCGGAGCATGGAAAATCGCCGTATGGCATATGACACGTAAGAAACAGCTATGAGAATACTACTGCTGGGAGAATACAGCAACGTGCACAACACGCTTGCCAAAGGACTCAGGGAACTGGGACATCAGGTCGTCGTGGCCAGTGACGGCGACCGATGGAAAGACTACCCCCGCGACATAGACCTGGCGCGCAATCTGGATAGCCGCACGGGCCTTATCTCTTTTATGTGGAGACTTTTCAAGGCGCTGCCTTCCATGCGCGGATATGATGTGGTGCAACTTATCAATCCCATATTCTTTGAGCTCAAGGCCCAGCGCATCATGCCTTTCTACCGCTTTCTGCGCCGCCATAACCGCAAGGTAGTGATGGGCGCATTCGGAATGGACTATTATTGGGCCAGTGTCAACACGGACATAAGACCGTTGAGATACAGCGATTTCAACTTTGGAGACACAATACGCACCGACTATGAGGCGCAACGTTTCCGTGACGAATGGATAGGAACGCCCAAGGAGAAACTGAATAAAGAGATTGCCCTGGATTGCGACGGTATTCCAGCCGGTCTCTACGAGTATTGGGCTACATATAATGAAGTACACACCTTATGTCCCGACGGACGCCAGATACGTAACAAGATGTGCTTTATACCCTTTCCAATCATCATGCCGGAGATATACCACACCTCTTTCTACGGCGGTCCGCTCAAACTGTTTGTGGGAATCAGCCGCGGACGGTCGGCATACAAGGGAACGGACATCATGCTGCGTGCGGCACAGGCGTTGCAGAAGAAATACCCCGACAAGCTGGAACTCAAGATAGCCCAGGGGGTTCCATTTGAAGAATATCAGCGGATGATGGACGGCAGCGACGCCATTCTGGACCAGCTGTACAGCTACACGCCGTCCATGAACTCCCTGCTGGCCATGTCAAAGGGGATCATCGTCATTGGCGGAGGCGAGCCTGAGAATTACGATATACTTGGCGAGCAGGAACTGCGCCCCATAATCAACGTGCAGCCAAACGAGCAGAGCGTTTATGACCAGCTTGAAAAACTCATCCTGAACCCAGAGCTCATTCCCCAACTTAAGCGCCAGTCTGTGGAATACATAAAACGCCACCATGATTACATCAAGGTGGCGCGTCAGTATGAGGACTTCTATTCCAAGTTATAAGTCTCTTTCAGGAGCCCGTTTCTTTCTGATCTTCCATCTGATATCCGAAATGAAACGACGGAAGAAATTGCCGTAGTCATAAAGATATTTCAGAGACGGCAGAGACAGCAGGAACAGCACCGTGGCAATCTTCCAGTTGAACAGCAGGAAGAACAGAAGCGCCCAGACTATTACGGCAGGAATGGCCAATCCCAGACGGACGCCGTAACGGGCCGTATTATAGAATGCATCATCCTTTACACCCCTGAGTATCAGCAGTATCGGAATCCATTTTATGGAGCCCACAATACCCGAGAAGAAGTAATACGGAACTCCCAGTATCGCCACCAGGGTCTTGAACAGCAGGCGCAGTACGCCCGGTTCATCGGCAATGGAATAGACCGATATTCCGTTCTGCAGTCTCCAGACGCGCTGGGCATCGACCTTCTTGAACAGTTCACGTGCTTTTTCAGGCTCACTCTCCTTCAGGGCCAGGGCATCGGCCACGGCTTTCCTGTCTACAGCCTGGATACGGAGCAGCCCCTTCAGTTTTTTATCCTCGGTCTTTTCTATCTCCGCAAGCGTTCTCTTAAAGTACGCGGGATTATCGGCCTTAAGCTTGGCGTACTCCCATATGGCATCATAGTCCTCATCGTCAGGGATATAGACAATCTGATCGGCCAGACTCGCAGACAGGGCATCACGCATTTTGAGCAACATCACGGGTTCAGGATCTTCACTGTGTTCCTTGACGAACTCCGTTATGTTCAAAGGCTTTCCAAAGCGTATCAGAACCTTGGTGCGGAACCTGAAATAATCACTGTATTCTATTCCTATGGGCTGTATGTATACAGGTTTGCCTTGGGGAGACTTGGCTATGGCAGACTCCGCTATATGGAAAATGCCCTTGCTGAGCTTGAGCAGAGAGTGCTTGGGTCTGTGCGTTGCCTCGGGATAGATCACAAAAGGAACGCCGTCCAGTATCACGCCTGTAGCCTGTGCAATGGCCTCGTCATTGTGCTTGACTGCATTTATACCGTCACGGATACGGTATATCGGCATCACACGCAGGAATGTCAGCGCTTTTATGGCCCATTTCTTCTTGAATATATCGGCCCTGGCCACAAACACCTTACGGCCTCTGGAAGTTGAGAGCAGGACCATAGGGTCCATGAGGGCGTTGGTGTGATTCGATGCCCATATGACACTGCCGTCAGTAGGCACGTTCTCCATGCCCGTAACCTGATATTTTAAATATGAGCTCCTGACAGACCAGTCAACAAAGACCTTCAAGAAGGTGTAGAACCAGTCGCTATCCTGAATATGATTTCTCATTTCTTACGCAAGAATTTTGAAAGGCCTGTCGTATCAAAGGCCGAAAAGCGGAACGCCGTTCCCAGCAGAAGGCCCGATATGATATGCCACACGCCCCACCATGCAGTCACGAACACCATACCGCCCTTGGCTATCTCGGGTGGAAAAATGCCGGTGTTGAACAGCAGGATAAGGCCCAATCCCGAATTCTGGATACCGGTCTCGAGCGTCACCGCGCGACGGTCCTTCACAGGAACCTTGCCGATTGTGGCAGCGGTATAGCCTATGCCGAAACCTATCAGATTGTGGACGAAAACTATAATGAATATAAAACCTATGAACTCCTTGAAAAGGATGATGTTCTGCGATATCATCATTCCCGCCACGCTCAGGAAAATGATGATCGATGCATAACGCATAATCTCCTTGAGCTTTTCGGCTGCCTTGGGCGCCAGTTTGACGGTAATGAAACCCAGCAGCACCGGAATACCTATTATGACTATGACCGTAAGTGCAATCTGCATAGGCGGAACCTGCAGCGTGCGCAGAACCTCACCTGCTGCGCGGTCCATGTACTTGGCGTAAAGGCCGCCCCAAATGGCATAGTTTATAGGTGTGAATATTGGGGCTCCCAGAGTAGTGATAGTGCTCATGAGAACCGAAAGCTCGGCGTTACCCTTACCGTATGAGGTCATGAAGTTAGATACCGCGCCACCCGGGCAGGAGGCCACCAGGATCATACCCATAGCCACCATGGGCGGTATGAAACTTTTAAACAGTACGCACAGAATGAAAGTTGCCAAAGGCAGGATTATCCATTGGCAGATAAGGCCGATGAACATGCCACGCGGGCGGTTGAACACGCCCCTGAAGAACTGGGGTCTCAGACCAAGAGCCACGCCATACATGACTACGGCCATGAATATCATCAGCAGCCAGTTACCTGTCCTGTTGAAGTTGATATTCAGTGCATCAAGCTGTTGAAGACTCTCGTACATCGGTATTACTCCAGTCAAAAGTTTCGCAAATATAACAAATGTCCCACAATCCGCCAAAATCACACGGAATGATTGTAACTTTGCCTTGAGGAACGTATTTCTATGAAGATTCTGCTCATAGTGGTAGGCAAGACAGACCGGAAATGGCTCATGGACGGCATCGGCCAATACGCCGAGCGCCTGACCCATTTTGCCCAGTTCGAGATGCAGGTCATACCCGACATCAAGAACACCAAAAACATGGAAGAACAGGTTCAGAAAGTCCGTGAAGGAGAACAGATCATAAAGCTTCTGCAGCCCTCTGACGACGTTTATCTGCTAGATGACAAGGGATGTGAAATGACTTCACCCCAGATGGCGCAGTGGCTTGAAAAGCGCATGGCCCAGTCAACCAAGCGCCTGGTATTCATCATAGGAGGCCCCTACGGATTCTCTCCCGATGTATATGACCGCGTACCCGGCCGCATATCGCTATCGCGCATGACATTCTCACACCAGATGGTGCGCCTCATATTCACAGAGCAGCTCTACCGCGCCTTCTCAATCCTCAACAACCTGCCCTATCACCACGAGTAAGGGCACAGATAGAACCGTCCCCCTTGTGCCCCTCAAAACAGCATCTCGTACGTATCGTAGACCACTGAACGGGCACCGAACCCCTCCTTCTGGAAGATGAGCCCCTCATTCAGGTAGCTGCCGCCGTTTTCGGTCGACACCCCGAAATCAAAATAGGTACGGTCTGCGTAAACCTCGGTAATAAGAGTATGGATAAGCAGGTCAAGCGCTCCGGTCTTCTTGCCGGTCTCTGACGATGCAATGTACTGCGCATGCACCACATGTCCCATATCGTACGCAAGTATGCCGGCAACCACCTCTGCACCGTCACGCACCACATGCAGTTTTATCCTGTCCGGGAACCGGCTGTGCAGAAGCTGCAATTCCTGTACGGTATGGACGGGCTTCTTGCGGTGCTTTTCCATCAGAATACCCGCCAGGATATTCCAGAATGCCTCCAGATCGGCCTCCATATTACCCATATCCACCTTAAGGCCAGCCTTGACAGCCTTGTTGTACCCGCGCCTGCGCAGTTCACGCATAGGCAGACGATTGGTAAAATCTATGACCGATGACACCCCTCTCTCTTTCAGGGTACCACCGCTGCGGAACAGCGCATAGAGATCCTCTTCGGCCGGCAACTTGCTGTAAATATACGGAACCGGTTTATACAGCCATCTGTGTGCGCCCAGCTGGCGTTTCATCCAGTCTATGGCACAACTGAAAACCTCAAGCGCATCAACCGCAATCATCTCTTTGGGAACAATCAGACCGCCGTATGTCAAACCGCCGTGCGACTGCACCGTACCTTCGTCCTCCCGCCAATTGGCGGGGAGCATGGCAAGCAGTCTGCCATGTCGGTAGAACATGAGCGAGCAGTCTTTGAAACGGTCGCTGTGATAATCCATATATCCGCGGTCAAACAGGAATGTCCCGTTCTTTGATGCAGCCACAAAAGCATTCCATTCGTCTTTATGCGACTCATCATATCTTACAACCGTAAGTTGTTCGGTCAGATAAACATCATAATCATTGATATATCCCGATGCATTATACGGATGCGACGCAAACACCACACACACCGTGCCGGGGGCAAAATCATGCAAATCGCACCACACTCCGGGTGGAATATAAATACCCTTGCGGGGAGAATCCATCCTTATCACCGAGCTATGGGATCCGTCATCCACCTTCATGCTGAAACTTCCCGTAACAGGTACCACTACCTCGGCCGATTCGCTGTGCGAATGACCTCCGCGTGTTTTTCCGTCCGGTACGCCGTAGATCCAGAATACACGTTCTATCTGAAAAGGTATCTGATGAGCGCCCTCGGCAAATGCCAGTGCGCCACGGTCATCGACTGATTCAGGGAATTCAATTATCCTACACCCGCGGGGAAGCTGCTCTGCTATTTCATCTTTCATATTGTAAAGATAACGCAAAAAATTCTCCGATGTTGTTTTTTGAAAAATTATCACTTTAAAACTTGCAAGACTCAAAACCTCGCATTACCTTTGTGCCCGCTAAAGGATTCCGGACAACGGTTCCCAGGGAAGTTTGGGTGAGTGGCTGAAACCAGCAGTTTGCTAAACTGCCGTACGGGTAACCGTACCGGGGGTTCGAATCCCCCAGCTTCCGCGCTCCTATTGGCAGACATAACGTAACCGAATGGCGCTTTCATCTAACGGTTAGGATACAAGATTCTCAATCTTGGCATACGGGTTCGATTCCCGTAGGCGCTACAAAAATACAAGAGGTCATCAGACCTCTTGTATTTTTATAGCGCCCACACGACTTATTCTTATATTTGCACAAAAATTTGCTTGGATGATAAAGAACCTACAGGCACTTCGGTTTGTATTCAGTTTCTGCATATTGGTCTCCCATCTTCTGGGACAGAGCCATTCTACGTTCGGACTGGGAGAATACGGAGTATCCGGATTCTTTATCCTTAGCGGTTTTGTCCTTTCAGTTGCATACGGCAAAAAGATAGACCAAGGTACATTCCGTACGGGCAAGTTTTTTGTCAAACAATGGGCCAAACTATATCCGCTGCATATCACTACATTCATACTTGCCATTTTCTATGAAGCCCATTATGGCACACATTTCAGTTGGCAACAGCTGTTACCCCCTATACTGCTAATGCAGAGTTGGATACCCAATGACTGGTTTCACTATATCCCCAACGGATCCTCATGGTCACTTTGCGGATTCTTTTTCTTCTATTTGCTCTTTTCATCGGTTTACGTACTGGTCAACCGAATGCGGGCATCAAGACTTTTGACTGTTCTGATTCTTGGACTGGCCATATACTATACCGTCATACTGTGTCTGCCCGAAGAGACGGTATACCCCTTCACATACACTTCACCAATAATGCGCTTACCCGATTTTACACTTGGCATAGTGCTTTGCCGATTCATGCGCTCCGGCTTTGGTGATACCGCCCAAAAATGGCTGATGAATAAAAATGTGCTGACGCTTACTGTCATTGAAACGATTGTCCTAATAGCTCCTGTCATATCGTTTCTGGTTTACGGCAAGACAAACGCCGCCGTCAGATGCGTGAGTCTGTTCTGGCCATTCGTTTGCGCACAGTTACTGCTGTTTTCATGGACTGACAACGCAAAAGGACTGGTAACACGACTTCTTCAAACACCCGTCGTCATGTTCCTGGGCAGCATAAGCTTTGAAATATACCTGACTCACATGTTTGTTGTTCCTATAGCCAGGTCCGTCGCTTTCAAAATGGGCCTGAACCCTATCGGTTTTGTAGCCCTGTTACTGGCCATAGCCGGCTCATTCCCGCTTGCATGGATTGCCAAGCGCTGGTTAGTCGAGCCGGTATTCAATTGGTTAAAACCACGTCTCAGGATTTCCTGACAAAATAGACATACAACAGCAGCACCACATTCATCATCAGTGAGTAGAGGATGGCGGGAATTGCCATTTCTGCGCTGTTGAATATGAAAGGACTGGTTGCTATTGCTATGGCCTGAGCTGCGTTCTGCATTCCCACCTCAATGACTACGGTACGGCGCTGCTGAGCATTGTTCTTTACCAGACGTGACAGCAGTGACGAGCAGAGGATAGCTACCAGTATCAGCACTGTGACACATAAACATATCACGCCCAGATTATCCAGAATGGTCCTGTGGTTCTGGACATAGAATACCGTGATGAGTACCATCAGAAGCGGAAACGCCAGTTTGGAGAGCACCTTATCGGTCTTGCTTGCCGCATTAGGCCAGGCATAGTGCATACCTATTCCCAGCAGCACAGGCAAAAGCATAAGCAGCAGGTTCTGCCTTATCAGGTTACCCACGGGAAGCGTAATGCCCACGCTCTCACCTATCATCTGCGTAGCCCAGCTCATTATTACCGGGATGGTAAAGAGAGTGATTATGCTGCTCAGAGCCGTAAGGGTAACTGACAGAGCCACGTCTCCACCGGCCAACTTTGAGAACACGTTTGATGAACTTCCGCCAGGGCAACAGGCAATCAGGATCAGACCTATAAAGAAAACAGGTCCCAGTCCGAACAGTTTAGCCAGTCCCAGCGCTATTATCGGAAGAAGGAACAACTGTCCAAACAAAGCCACGGCTATCGGCCAAGGATGACGGAACACCTTACCAAAATCCTCAAAACGGAGCGTAAGCCCCAGATCAAACATCAGCAGCGTCAATATCGGCAGCACAATCCATATCGTATTCATAGACGTATCATTTTTTCAGCCCGCAAAGATACACCATTTTTTTAACGCAGTGAACCCCTCCACAAGCTCTGCAGAGGGGTTCACCGTGTT
>Ga0310786_10010942_pt1 | contig 11359 bp, 10 predicted proteins | sample AusTroGonzalo_MG_FD_203881 | JGI IMG/M metagenome (GOLD analysis project Ga0310786, IMG submission 203881) | Bovine rumen microbial communities from tropical cattle in Woodstock, Queensland, Australia - Gonzalo_03 (v2) (version 2) | ecosystem: Host-associated > Mammals > Digestive system >... | reverse complement strand
CATCTGACGGACGTTACGACGACCAGTTCCTTACGAACTACGCCAATATCAATATCATTCCTGCCTTGAAGCGTATTCAGGGTGTGGGCGATGTGCAGAGCCCTGGTATGAAGACCTACTCCATGCGTATCTGGCTGAAGCCTGATGTGATGAAGCAGCATGGTCTGATGCCAAGCGATATTTCTGCCCTGATGTCAGAGCAGAATATTGAGGCTGCTCCTGGTACCTTCGGTGAGCAGTCGAATGTTGCCTATGAGTATTCCCTGCGCTACACAGGTCGTCTGAAGACGGCTGAGGAGTTTGGCAACATCATCGTTCAGAGCAAGACAGATGGTTCTACCCTGAAGTTGAAGGATATTGCCAAGATCGAGTTGGGTGGTCTGATGTACAGCGTCTCGATGAAGAACAACAACGTTCCTTCAGTGCTGGGTATGGTACAGCAGATTCCTGGCTCTAATGCCAACGATATCGCCAAGAAGTGTAAGGAAGAACTAGAGGAACAGGCCAAACTCTTCCCCCCGGGCATGATCTATAAGATTAACTATGATGTGACCGAGTTCCTCTATGCCTCTATCGAGGAGGTGGTGTTCACCCTCTTCATGACGCTGGCACTCGTGTTCCTTGTGGTTTATATCTTCCTGCAGGACATGCGCTCTACGCTCATCCCGCTGATTGCCGTACCTGTATCTCTGATTGGTACCTTCTTCTTCCTCAATGTGATGGGATTCTCCGTCAACCTGTTGGTGCTCTCTGCTTTGCTCTTGGCTATTGCCATTGTGGTGGATGATGCCATCGTGGTGGTGGAGGCTGTACATGCAAAACTTGATCAGGGTTACAAGTCTTCACTCACGGCTTCTATCGATGCCATGAACGAGATCTCTGGTGCTATCATCTCCATTACTCTGGTGATGGCAGCCGTGTTCGTGCCTGTATCGTTCATCGGTGGTACCAGTGGTACGTTCTATCGCGAGTTCGGTGTGACGATGGCTGTATCTATTATCATCTCGGCTCTGAACGCTTTGACGCTGTCACCAGCCCTTTGTGCTGTATTCCTGAAGCCCCATGATGCAGAGGGACACGAGAAGAAGATGTCGCGCCTTGACCGTTTCCACGCTTCATTCAATACTGCTTTCGAAACCACCACTGTGAAGTATAAGGATATTCTTGAGAAGTTGGTTCGCAAGCCGTTAGCTATTATCCTGACCGTTGTCATCGGTATCGTGGTGATGGCAGTGATGATGTTCACTACCAAGAGTGGTCTGGTGCCTGATGAGGATACGGGTACCATGTTCTGTACCATTACCATGCCGCCTGCTACTTCAGTGGCCCGCACACGTCAGGTTATCAACGAGGTTGATTCTATCCTGGCTGCGGATCCAGCCATCCAGAGCCGTGAGCAGATTCAGGGTTATAACTTCATCGCAGGTTCGGGTTCAGACCAGGCTACCTTCGTGATCAAACTGAAGCCTTTCAAGGAGCGTCAGAAAGGACTGTGGTGGAAGATCAGCGGACTCTGGCAGGGCGATGGTATCTACCGTTTCTTCCTGAATCCGTACGATGCGACGGGTGTCACTGCGCAGATCTTCATCAAGACCGCCCATATCAAGGACGCCTCTATCTTGGCCTTCTCGCCGCCTATGATTCCTGGTTTCTCTGCCAACTCGGGTATCTCACTCGTGATGCAGGACCGTACAGGTGGTGACCTCACGAAGTTCTACAACATCGTGAAGGATTTTATCGCTGAGCTCAACAAACGTCCGGAGTTCCAGATGGCTCAGACCTCTTATAACCCCAACTATCCGCAGTACATGGTTCATGTCGATGTGGCCAAGTGTAAGCAGAGTGGTGTCTCACCCTCTACGATACTCTCCACGCTGCAGGGATACTATGGCGGTCTGTACGCTTCTAACTTCAACGCCTACGGTAAACTCTACCGTGTGATGATCCAGGGATTGCCTGAGACTCGCCAGACGGAGGAATCCTTAAACAGTATATATGTACGTACACCTGCAGGTATGGCGCCCATCAAGGAGTTCTGTAACCTGGAGCGCGTCTATGGTCCGTCGAACATCAACCGTTTTAACCTGTTTACGTCTATCAACGTGACGGGTACGGTGGCTAACGGCTTCTCTACTGGTGAAGCCATCCAGGCTATCCGCGATATTGCAGCCACCACGCTGCCACAGGGATATACCTACGAGTTCTCCGGTCTGACCCGTGAGGAGGCTAAGGCGTCGAACACCACAGGTATCATTTTCTTGTTGTGTTTCATCTTCATCTACCTGATCTTGTCGGCACAGTACGAGTCGTACATCCTGCCGTTGTCGGTAGTACTCTCTGTACCGTTCGGATTGGCTGGCTGTTTCCTGTTTACCAACATCTTCGGCCACGCCAACGATATCTATATGCAGATCTCACTGATTATGCTGATTGGTCTGTTGGCTAAGAACGCCATTCTGATTGTACAGTTTGCCCTGGAACGCCGTCAGACGGGTATGGCCATTTCGTGGTCTGCCGTGCTGGGTGCCGGTGCCCGTCTGCGTCCTATCCTGATGACCTCCTTGGCTATGGTTATTGGTCTGTTGCCGATGATGTTTGCCTCGGGTGTAGGTAAGAACGGAAACCAGACGCTGGGTGCTGCTGCCGTAGGTGGTATGTTCATTGGTACGATCCTCCAGCTCTTCGTTGTTCCCACGCTGTTCGTCATCTTCCAGTCCATCCAGGAGAAGATCTCGCCGCTGCAGTTCGACGATGAGGAGAACGAGGAGGTGGCCGCCGAGTTGGCTCAGTATGCACATAAAAAACCCGAAGATTATGAATTGGAGAAGTAATATGAAGAAACTGATGATATTTATGTCCGCAGCCCTGCTGCTGTCGAGTTGCGGACTCTACAACAAATACGACCGTCCTGATGTGAAGACGGATGGTATCGTGCGCGATCCTGTTTCCCTGACGGATACACTCGCTGTGACAGATACAGAGTCGTTTGGTAACATGCCATGGCGCAGTGTGTTCACCGATCCCCAACTGCAGGTACTCATCCAGCAGGGACTCGACAATAATCCCGATCTGCTGAATGCCGCCCTGAACGTGAAACAAGTGGAGGCTGCCCTTATGGTGGCCCGTCTGGCTTTCCTGCCTTCACTCACACTGGCTCCGCAGGGAACGATTGCCTCCTTCGATGGTGCGAAAGCCTCGCAGACCTATCAGTTGCCAATCTCTGCCAGTTGGAATGTCGATCTCTTCGGCAACCTGCTCTCAGTGAAGCGCTCGGCACAGATGCAGCTCCTTGGTACGAAGGACTACCAGACGGTGGTGAAGTGTAATATCATCTCTGGTATCGCCAATCTCTATTATACGCTGTTGATGCTCGACCGTCAGGTGGAGATCGTCACCGATATGGAGCAGTTGACGAAGGAAACGTGGGAGAAGATGCAGTTCATGCACGAGAACCGTATCGGCTATCGCTCTACTGCCGTACAGAGTGCTGAGGCTGCTTACTACAGCGTACAGGCCCAGAAGGTCGATCTGCTCCGTCAGATCCGCGAGGTGGAGAATTCCCTCTCGCTGCTCGTCGGTCAGCAGGGACAGACCATCCAGCGCGGCTCGTTTGCCAACCAGAGCCTGCCCACCAATCTTGCTACGGGTGTGGGTATCCAACTGCTGAACAACCGTGCTGATGTCCACTATGCCGAGATGTCGTTGGCCCAGTGCTTCTATAACATAGAAACCGCCCGCAGCCGTTTCTATCCGAATATCACGGTGACGGGAACAGCCTCCTTTACCAATAGCGCTGGTGGTGCTATCGTCAACCCAGGTAAGTGGCTCCTCTCCGCTGTCGGCTCTCTCGTACAGCCCATTTTCCAGCATGGACAGATTGTCGCTGGCCTGAAGGTGGCTAAGTATCAGTATGAACAGGCCTACAACAATTGGCAGAATGCTGTGCTGAAGGCTGGTAACGAAGTGTCGAACGCCCTTGTCAGCTACAACTCTTCCGCAGAGAAGGCCGAGCTCGATGGCAAGCGTGTTCAGGTGATGAAGCAGAATGTCGAGGACACCAAGAAACTGATGGAGTCCAGCAGCAACACCACCTATCTGGAAGTGATCTCCGCCCAGAGCAACCTGCTCAATGCTGAGATTGCCGAGGTGACCGATCAGTTCAACAAAATGCAGGCCGTTGTGAACCTTTATCAGGCTCTTGGCGGCGGCGCAAACTAAAACGTAAGAATTATGGCAAGCGAAATATCCCCTAAGGCCGAGATTTCTCCAAAGGCGAAGATCGGCGACAACTGTAAGATATTCCCCTTCGTATATATCGAGGATGACGTGGAGATTGGTGACAACTGCATCATCTTCCCCTTCGTCAGCATCTGCGACGGCTCACGTATCGGCAACAACAACAAGATCCACCAGGGCAGTGTGATTGCCGCCCTGCCGCAGGACTTCAACTTCCGTGGTGCCAAGTCGTATGTGAAGATTGGCGATAACAATGTCATCCGTGAGAATGTCGTTATCAATCGTGGAACCCAGCGCGATGGATGCACCGTGATTGGTAATCACAACTTCCTGCTCGAGGGTACCCATATCAGCCACGACACCGTGGTGGGTACGAACTGTGTGTTTGGCTATGGTACGAAGGTGGCTGGCGACTGTGAGATTGGCAATGGTGTCATCTTCTCCAGTGGTGCTATCCAGAATGCCAACACCCGTGCTGGTGACCTCTCGTTGATCCAGGCTGGCTGTGCATTCTCTCACGATGTTCCTCCTTACGTCATCGCTGGTGGCAGCCCGATGGCTTATAGTGGTCCTAACACCACGATGATGAACTATGCGGGGATCGACGAGAAGGTGCAGAAGCATATCGCCAATGCCTATCGACTGCTTTTCCATGGAAAGACGAGCGTCTTCGATGTGATCAACCAGATTCGTGATCAGGTGCCTGATAGTCCTGAGATTCAGAACATCATCAAGTTCCTCGAAGGTTCGAAACGAGGTATCATGGGTAAGTAAGAATTAATAATCCCTGCCAATCGGCAGGGATTATTATTTAGTAGCTTGCGGTACAGGGGATGCCGGCGGCGATCACCCTGTCGCGGATAGCATCCAGCAGTTCGTGGGTGGCCTTCAGCAGTCCCTGAGTTGGCGTCTCGCGGTCGATCGTGTAGATCATCACCTGCTGCGGTGCGATCTCCTTGACGGCTTCGAGCCAGGGAGCAACATATTCCTCTCCCGTGTTATCCACACTCTCACCCTTACATTCACCCCGCATGAACATCGTCTGGATGATCACATGGCCGTTGAAGGCCTTCAGACGCTCAATGATGACATTGACGTCGTAGGTGCCGTTCGGATGATCCACCTTATTTATATATATAGGATCGACGGTGTCGAGCTTCAGGATATTGTTATCCACCCGCATCAGGGCCTCGTGTACCTGCTGGCGGTGGATCATCGTCGAGTTGCTCAGCACAGAGACCTTTGCCTTCGGACAATACTTGTCACGCAGGCGGATGGTGTCGTCGATGATCTCCGCGAAGTGCGGATGACAGGTGGGCTCACCGTTGCCGGCAAAGGTCAGCACGTCGGGCAGTTGTCCTTCGGCGGTCATCTGCTGCAGCTTCTCCTCCAGTTTGCTGGCCACCTCCTCACGCGTGGGTAGCGGTAGGGTAGGACGGTGGTCTTCGTTGAAGCCGCACTCGCAATAGATACAGTCGAAGGAGCACACCTTGCCGTCGGCAGGCAGCAGGTTAATGCCCAGTGATAGTCCCAGCCTACGGCTGTGGACTGGCCCGAAGATGGGCGACGGATAGATAATAGTACTCATACGGGGTGCAAAGGTACAAAATAGTTAAGAATTAACGTTCTTTTTTTAGAAAAAGCGGCAAAAGCCGAGCGAAGAATTAAGAAAAATAGCATATTATTTGGAAATCGCTTTAAAATGTTGTATCTTTGCACCTCGAAATTACGTACGTATTTGAATCATTCATGAAAAGACGCAAGAAAAATGCTGGCAGCCGTCGCGGTGTGCAGATGGTGACGTTGTGCATCAGTACGTCGATGGTGCTTGTGTTGCTGGGCTTGGTTGTCTTCTCCGTGCTCACCTCCCGTAACCTGTCGAACTGGGTGAAGGAGAACCTGACGGTGACGGTGATGCTCAACGAGGAGGTGACTGCCAATGAGGCCAAGCTACTGTGCCGCGACCTCTACCACCGCCCCTATTCCCGTAACATCGACTACATCAGCCGCGAACAGGCGCTGAAGGAGCAGACGGCGGCGATGGGTTCCGACCCCTCGGAGTTCCTGGGCACGAACCCCTTCTCGGCCACGCTCGAGCTGCAGATGAATTCCGAGTATGCCAACAGCGACTCGCTGCAATGGATTGCCGCCGAGCTGAAGAAAAACCCGAAGGTGGCCGATGTGGCCTATCAGGTGGATCTGATGGATAAGGTGAACCGTAACCTGACAAAGCTGAACATTCTGCTGCTGGTGATTGCCGGCTTGCTGACGTTCATCTCGTTCTCGCTGATCAACAACACGGTGCGCCTGAGCATCTATTCCCGTCGTTTCCTTATCCACACGATGAAGCTCGTGGGTGCCTCGTGGGGCTTTATCCGCCGACCGTTCATGCGCAACGGTTTGCTGGTGGGTATCCTGGCCGCCATCATCGCCATCATTGTACTGGGAGGCTGCGTCTATGGACTTTACTGTTACGAGCCCAATATGATGAACATCATCACTTGGGTTGAGCTGACCATCACGGCGGGAGCCGTCTTCTTGTTCGGCATCCTGATTACGAGCATCAGTTCGTATATCTCCGTCAATAAGTTCCTGCGCATGTCTGCAGGAGAGCTGTATAAGATATAAGAAGGAAAAAAGTAAGAAAAGATATGGATAAGAAGGATTTCGCATTCGACAAGATCAATTTCATATTACTGGCCGTGGGAATGGCCATCGTGGTTATCGGTTTCCTGCTGATGGTAGGACCGAATTCCACGGATACCACCTTTGAACCCGACATCTTCAGTGCCCGTCGCACGAAGGTGGCTCCGCTGGTGTGCCTCTTTGGCTTCGTCTCGATGATCTATGCCGTCGTGCGGAAACCGAAGGAGAAGTAAAAAGGTAAAAAGTTAAAACCATAAATAAACCATGGATTGGATACAGACTATCATTATTGCCATTGTTGAGGGCCTGACAGAGTTTCTGCCTGTGTCATCGACTGGACACATGATTATTGCTCAGAATCTGTTAGGCGTACCTCAGGGTGATCCCTTTGTGCATGCCTTTACTTTCATCATACAATTTGGCGCCATCCTCTCGGTGGTATGCCTCTATTGGAAGCGCTTCTTTAACTACGATCACACACCAGCCCCAGAGGGCAGCTCGCTTTTGGGGCAACTCAAGCACAAGTTCAATTTCTACTGGCTTCTGATTGTGGGTGTCATCCCGGCTGTCGTCATCGGACTGTTGGCTAAGAAATCGGGCTTGCTCGACTGGTTGCTCGACAGTGTCGAGGTGGTGGCCATCATGTTGGTTGTGGGAGGAGTGTTCATGCTCTTCTGCGATAAGCTGTTCAATAAGGGCAGTGAGGAGAACAAGGTTGACGAGCGTCGCGCCTTCAAGATCGGTCTTTACCAGTGTCTCTCCGTCATCCCTGGTGTGTCGCGTTCCATGGCGACCATCGTAGGTGGTATGACGCAGGGTCTTACGCGTCGTCGCGCTGCGAAGTTCTCGTTCTTCCTGGCTGTGCCCACGATGGCTGGCGCCACGTTGCTCGACTTGCTCGACCTGATGAAGGAAGACACGGCGTGGGCCACGAGTCATAACATCACCATGCTGATTCTCGGATGCGTCATTGCCTTTATTGTCGCCTTGCTGGCAATGAGATGGTTTGTCGATTATCTGACGAAATATGGATTCAAGGCGTTTGGTATCTATCGTATTGTGGTAGGTGGTATCATCATCATACTGCTGCTTACGGGTCATTCACTTGCAATGGTTGACTAATGAACTTCCAGGAAGGCGCTTACATCTATATCAACAAACCTTACCGGATGACGAGTTTCGGTGCCTTGGCGCATATCCGCTATGTCGTTTCCAAACGTATTGGCGTGAAGCGCGTGAAGATGGGGCATGCAGGCACCCTCGATCCCTTAGCTACGGGTGTGCTCATCCTCTGTACGGGGAAGGCCACGAAGCAGATAGAGCGCCTGCAGCAGCACACGAAGGAATACACGGCCACCCTGCAGCTCGGTGCCACCACACCCAGCTACGATATGGAGCACGCCGTCGATCAGACCTATCCCACCAGCCACATCACGCGGGAGTTGATCCTAAAGACACTGCCGCGCTTCGTGGGCGATATCATGCAGGAGCCACCGCTCTTCTCTGCCTGTATGGTGGCAGGCGACAGGGCCTACGAACTGGCCCGCCGTGGTGAGGATGTCCGCTTAGCGGCCAAGCCCGTGCGCATCGACGAGATCGAGCTCACGGCCTTCGACCCCGAGACGATGACGATGTCGATCCGTGTGGTCTGTGGCAAGGGCACCTATATCCGTTCCTTGGCCCGCGACATCGGTGAGGCTCTTGGCAGCGGTGCCTACCTGACAGCCCTCTGCCGTACACGTGTGGGCGACGTCCGCATCGACGACTGTCTGACGTTCGACGACTTCCCCCACTGGCTCGAAGATCAATTGTCAAATAGTGAAATAGTCAAATCGTGAAATAAATATATGAAGCTATCACAGTTTAAGTTTAGGCTCCCTGAAGAGCTGGTCGCACTCGAACCCTCGTACCATCGTGACGAGTGCCGCCTGATGGTGGTACACCGCAAGAGCGGCGATATTGAGTTGGATCTCGACTTCCGTAATATCCTGGACTACTTCGACGAGGACGATACCTTCGTCTTCAACGATACCCAGGTGTTCCCCGCCCGTCTCTACGGCACGAAGGAGAAGACCGATGCGAAGATCGAGGTGTTCCTCCTGCGCGAACTCAATCCCGACCTGCGCCTGTGGGATGTGCTGGTGGAACCCGCCCGTAAGATCCGTATCGGCAACAAGCTGTTTTTCGAGGACGACGGTCCGATGGTGGCCGAGGTTATCGACAACACCACCAGTCGTGGGCGCACGCTGCGCTTCCTCTACGACTGTCCCCACGACGAGTTCAAGCGCGAGCTCTTTGCCCTGGGTGCTGCCCCGCTGCCCCGCTATATCATCGACAAGCGTCCCGCCACCCAGGAGGATATGGAGCGCTTCCAGACCATCTACGCCAAGCAGGAGGGTGCCGTCACGGCTCCCGCCACGGGTCTGCACTTCAGCCGCGAGCTCATGAAGCGCATGGAGATCAAGGGTATCAATTTCGCCTATATCACCCTCCATTGCGGTCTCGGCAGTTTCGATCCTATTGAGGTGGAAGACCTCACGAAGCACAAGATGTCGTCCGAGCAGATGTTCATCTCCAAGGAGGCCTGCGACCTGGTGAACGCCACCAAGGAGGCGGGCCATCGCGTCTGTGTCGTGGGTACCAGTACGGCGCGCGCCACGGAGACCGCCGTGGGCACCGACGGACTGCTGAAGGAGTACGAGGGCTGGACCAATAAGTTCATCTTCCCGCCCTACGAGTTCGGACTGGCCAATGCGATGATTGGCAACTTCTACCATCCGGAATCCACGATGATGATGAGCGAGTGCTCCTTCGGTGGCTACGACCTGGTGTATGAGGCTTATAAGAAGGCCGTGAAGAACGGCTATAAGTTCGGCTGTTACGGTGATGCACTCCTAATCGTTGACGACTGATGAAGCATCAGGTATATATCGGAATCGGCAGTAATCAGGGCGACCGTTTGGAGCAGATCCAGAAGGCCATCCAGCTCATCAGCGAGCGGGTGGGCAATGTGGTGCGCCAGTCATCGATCATCGAGACCAAGCCCTGGGGCTTCACCTCGGGCAACCTGTTCCTCAACGGTGCCATCCTCGTGGAGTCGGAGCTGAAGCCCCGTGAGATCCTCGAGATCACGAAGCAGATCGAGCGCGAGTTAGGACGTATCTATAAGGGCGGGGCCTATCGCGACCGTCCTATCGACATCGACATCCTGCTCTACGACGACTACAACATCGACACGCCCGATTTCCAGATTCCCCATCCGCTGATGTTCGAGCGCGACTTCGTGATGATCCCCCTCCGCGAGATCTATCCGGAAGTAAAAAACCCCGCTGATTAGCGGGGTTTTTATTTGTTCCGGAGAAACATCTTACTTACGCAGACCGAGGGCCTTCACGATGGCACGATAACGGTTGATGTCGTTCGTGTAGAGGTACTTCAGCAGCTTACGGCGCTTACCTACGAGCATAGTCAGCGAACGGGCTGTGACGTGATCCTTGTGATTTTTCTTCAGATGCTCCGTCAGGTGAGAGATACGATAGGAGAAGAGGGCGATCTGAGCCTCAGGAGAACCAGTGTCCGTCGTGGCCTTGCCGTACTGTCCGAAGATCTCTTCCTTCTTAGCTTTGTCTAAATACATAATTTTTAAGTGTGATTAGTTGTTGTTTGCAAAAACATCTTTCCGACGCCCATCCCCCTAATCACTAAGGGGTTACGTCGTGGGATGCTCCGGATTTTCCGAAATGCGGGTGCAAAGGTACGACTTTTTCCCCATTCCTCCAAATTTTTCCCCGATTTTTTGCTATTTGAGGATCTTGAAGGCGACGTGCTTGTCGTACAGGGTCACGTAGAGGTTCTTGTCTTCACCGATGGCAAACCAGGTGGCCGCCGTGGGAATCCAGTACTCGCGCGTCTTCACGCCCGTATAGCGGTTCAGCACGTAGATATAGTCGGGGATGCCCGAACCGCCCACGCCACAGACGATGGAATTGTCAATGATCAGGAAGTTGGATGAGTTCACCGTGCGCGGTTTGCTGATCCAGAGGGTCTCGTCTGTATTGATATCCACGGCCACGAGGTAGTAGCCCTGCGAGTTCTTGTCGGGAGCCGTCATGGCGCACTCCGAGAAGTACAGGACGCCGTCCTTCACCACGGCCCATTCCACTCTCTGGAAGAGGCTGTCCTTGGGCGTGATGGTGATATTACGGGTGTTATACACCTTCTTCACCTCTTTCGAGGGGTCGAGTAGCATGATCAGGTGCGGGTCTCTGCCTCGGCAGGAGATGTCCTGCTCGGTCTCTCCCCAGGGCAGGGGCTTGTCGTTAGGCGTCCGGCCATAGATGGCCACGGGGAAGTCGCCGTCGGTGAACACGTCGTTCAGTGCCCACTTGCCGTCATACACGGCAGGCACGCCCTCGGGGATCTTGAAGTCGGTGTCGTCCCAGCCGAGGGTGGGGTGGCCGATGATGTTGCCCAGGCG
>Ga0310786_10010941_pt1 | contig 11360 bp, 2 predicted proteins | sample AusTroGonzalo_MG_FD_203881 | JGI IMG/M metagenome (GOLD analysis project Ga0310786, IMG submission 203881) | Bovine rumen microbial communities from tropical cattle in Woodstock, Queensland, Australia - Gonzalo_03 (v2) (version 2) | ecosystem: Host-associated > Mammals > Digestive system >... | reverse complement strand
CGAGTTCGAGCCACGCGTCGCCCGCGATTCCGGAGGTCGCCGCCTTGATCGTGCCCGTCGCGGTCGTGGCGGAATCCCACTTCGCGGCTCTGCCGCCGTCGGCGAGGACCGTTCCGTCGGCGATGCTGCCCGCCGACGTGAGATCGGTCATCGAAGCGTCCGCGACGGTGATCGCCGTACCGGCGGCGTTGAAGCTGTAGCTCTTGCCTTGTTTGAAGACGTCGGTAACGCTCTCGCCCGCCTTGATGTGATCGTCGTACAATCCCCACTCGCCGCAGTTGACGTACTTGTCGGTCGAGCCCGTGGTGGCTATCGTGTAGGTGTTCCCCGCCGTCTCGCCCTTGAGCACGATCTCGGTCGAAGCCTTGACGTTGGCGAGGTTGGTGATGTAGACGGTCTGATTCCCGGTCGTACCGGTGAAGTCCAGCGTCACCAGATCGCCGGTATCGGCGGCAGTGGTCATGACCATCGAGCCGCCCGCCATGATCGTCGTGTTGTCCGCCTTGGCGTCGGCGTGCTGGAACTGGATCCGGCCGCCCTTCTGGACCACCGTGTTGCTCGCGTAAGCGCCGGCGGAAAGGTTCAGATTGCAGGTCGTGGAGTTGCCGGTGAGCGTCGTATCCAGAATGCTCACATTGTTGTTGTTGGCGCAGATGATCGCGCCGCCGCGCAGCGTCATGCCGCTCACGACCGCGCCGTCGAAGGCGGAGACGCGCACCGCATTGTTGTTGCCGACCGCATCCTTGAGGACGATGCCGCTGCCGATGGCGAGCTTGTAGCCGACGGTCGCGCCGCCCGCGTTGAAGCCTTCCAGCACGCCGTCCGTCGCATGGCCCGCCACGGCGGAGCCGTTGAAGTACAGCGTACCTTCGGCGATGTCGGTATCGTCGCCCGCGAAAGTGGCGAAGACCTTGTTCTCGGTGAAGTTTATCGTCGCGCCGGTCGCGGTCTTGGCGTTGATCAGACCGCCGCTCGTGATGTTCACGGTGCCGCCGTTGTTGACGGTGACGTTCCACGCGGTAGTGTAGGTTTTGAGGTTCAGAACGCCGGAGACGACCGCGCTGCCGTTTTCACTTATGGTGACGTCGTTCGCGGTGCCGCCGCCGTAGACCATGAGCTTGCCGCCCGTGACATCAATGTCGGAGACGACCGCGCCGTTGTTCACGTTCAGCGTGCCGCCGGTGAGGACAGCGTCGTTGATCCGCGCGTAATTGTTGGCGTTGACGATGCCGCCCGCCATCTGGAAGTCCTCGAGGATCGGGTTCTTGGGCGTGTCGTTGGGATGCGCGCCGCCGTTGACCTCGAGATTCATGACGCCGTCGTACATGACCATGCCGGAGACGTGCGCCGCGTTCTGGATGTAGTGGGTGCCGCCGCCGGAGATCCGGATGTCCGCGCCCGAGGCGTTGCTGCCGCGCCAGAAGATCTGGCCGCCGTTGACGTCGACGTCGCTGGCGACGATCGCGACCCGGTCGGTGAGGGCGGTCTCGCTCGCGGTGTTGCTGTCCATTATGAACAGCTCGCCGCCGTTCAGCGTCGCGCCGGAGATCGTGCCGCCGTTGAGGCCCCAGAGCCGGCCACCGTTGATGGTCGCGTCGAAGACCGCCCCGCCGCTGGATGCCTTGACCTGGCCGCCCGTAATGAGCGCGCCGGAGACGCAGGGCAGACCGTAATTGGCATTGGAGTGGACGTAGACGTAGCCGCCGGAAACGCGCACGTCGAAGAGTTCGCCGCCCGCGGAGACGTAGATGTTGCCGGTGACGAGATCGACGCCGGACACCCTCGCTCCGGAGCCGGGAACGCTCGCGTTTCCGGCGTTGTGGATCTGCATGGCGCCGCCCTTGACGACGATGTCCTTGCCCTTCGCGCCGTTCTGGAAATACAAGGTGCCGCCCGAAACCGTCCCGCTGCTCGCGAACGGGACTTCGCCGCGCAGGATCACGAGCGCGCCGTTGCGCTGGCTGAAGTTGCTGAGGAGGCCGCCGCCCGCGAGGTAGACGCCGCCCTTGTCGGTGGTGAAGTCTTCCAGCACCGCGCCTTCACCGGCATACATCGATATGTAGTTGGAGGCGCCGTTCGTGCCGGAAAGATACACGCCCGAAGCGTAACCGCCCGCCATGATGTTCATGACGCCGGAGACGTTGCCGATGCCGTAGACGGTCACGTTGCTCGCCTTGCCGCCGTTCGAAACGGTGAGGCCGCCGCCCGAGTTGACGGTGGCGCTGTTGAGCACGCCGCCCGAGACGTGGAGCCGCGCGCCGCTGTTGATGGTCGCGCTCTCCATGAGGAAGCCGTCGACGAACCGCAGCTGGCCGACGTTGCCCTCGAAGGTCGCGTTGCGGACCGTGCCCGCGGTGAAGCGGGCGCCGCCCGCGGACATGTAGAGGTTCTCGACGAGCGCGCTGTTGCGGACGTAGATCAACGCGGTCCCGCCGTAGGCCTTGACGTCGCTCGCGTAGGAGCTGTCCTGAAACACCGTCTCGCCCTTGTCGACCCGGATTTCCTTGACGGTTCCGTTGCCGTAGACCCAGAGTCCGCCGCCCGAGTGGTAGACCCGGTTCAGCACCGCGCCGCCGGAAACGACCACGCAGTACTGCCCGGAGTTCTTGTCGCCGTAGATGTTGAGGTCATTCACGACCGCGCCCGAGTAGGCGTAGAGGTGACCCGCGTTGACCTGGCCGGTGCTGATGTTGATGCCGTTGATCACACCGCCCGAGTAGCCGTAGACCCGGCCGTAAGTCTTGACGTCGAGGTTGGCGCCGACGCCGCCCGAACCGATGGCGAGGCTGCCGCCCGAACTCATGACCGGCGCGCTGATGGTGAGCCCGTCGAGGATGGTCAGATTCTTGAGCCACGTGCCGCTGCTCACGAGCTTGACGCCGTAGAGCACGCCGTCTTCGGCGTACATGTCGGGGTCGTTGTTGGCGCTGCCCGCGGCGGCGCAGTGGTAGACCTGCCCCTGCTTGATGTAGGTCTCGGCGCCGCCGAGGCTGCACGCCGCGCCCGCGTTGTGCTGGGTCCAGAGGCTGCCGCCCGAGATCCAGACGTTCTTGAGGTAGCCGCTGTTCAGGAAGCCGAAGCCGCCGTTGTTTTTGAGGGCGGAGCCGTAGGCAACCTCCCCCCCCGCGCCGACGTAGGTGTAGCACGCGCCGTTGTTGATGTAGCCGCTGATCACCGCGCCCGCGTAGTAGGTGTGCGCGCCGCCCGTTTGGCTGAAGCCGTAGGCGACGCCGTCGACCGAGTCGGAGGCGACCCGCACGTTGCCTTCGAGCGTGTTCGCCTTGACGTTGATCGTGCCGCTGATATTGCACGCGCGGAGGTACGCCTTGCCGCCCGACTCGATGACGAGGCCGTTGCGGAAGGTGGCGCCGGTGTTGGTCATCGACAGGTAGCCGCCCGACTTGATCACCGCACCGCTCACGAGCACGGAGCCGGAGAGCACGGCGGTGCCCGCGACTTCGACGTTCGCCGCGCTGGCGGCGGTGCCGCTGATCCAAAGCGTACCGTTCTTTTGGAGGGTGATGTTCGTTCCGTAGCCCGACGGACCGACGGTGAGTTTGCCGCCCGAACTCACTATCGGCGCACTGATGGTCAATCCGTTCACGACCGTCAGGTTGCGCAGCCAGTTGCCGCTGTTCTTGATGGTGACTCCGTACAGCACCCCGCCGGAGGCGTACAGATTGGTGTCCTGATTGGTGAAGCTGGCGGCGCCGCAGTGGTACCAGCTGCCCTGCTTGATGTTGGTGTTGGCGCCGCCGAGGCTGATGACCACGCCCGCGGTATGCGTCCAGATGGTGCCGTTCGTGACCTGCACGTTTTCCAGATAGCCGCTGTCGCCCCGGAAGGCGAAGCCGCCCTTGGCGGTGATCGCCGAACCGTTGACGATCGAGCACCCGCTGTACATGTAGGTGTAGCAGGCTCCCGCGTTGACGAAGTTGCTCATCACGACGTCGTAGTAGTTGATGGCGCCGGCGGTCTGGCTCACGCCGTAGAGCACCCCGTCGACGGAGTCGGACGAAACCCGCAACAGACCGGCGAAGGTTCCCGCCTTGATGTTGTTGCTGCGCCCGCTCATGGTACATGCCGCGAAGTTGACGGTGGCGCCGGATTCGGTGGTGATCCCCCGGTAGGTCGCGCCCCACGCGGCGGCGTTGGTCTTGCCGCCCGAGAGTACGGTCAGGTTCTGGACGATGCCGTTGGTGATATACAGCGAGCCGCCCGCCCCGATCGTGGTGTCGGTCAGCGCCGCGCCGGCGGCGAGGGTGACGGTGCCGCCCGAGATGACCTGCATCTGGTTGGCGGTGATGGCCCCGCTCATGGTCAGGAGCTTGTAATCCGGATCGGTTACATACACGTCGTTGGCGATCACGAGATTGGCGGCCGGCGCGGTGGTGACGGTTGCGCTTTCAGCATAATTGTACGACATTTTGTTTTCCTTTCTTAGTTTACTGCATCTTATGTTGTAAATACGACTTTTTAACTCGATCGCATGATTTTCCGCCCGCCCGCACAACGCGCCCCGACCAGCGTACCCTTCTTGAGCGTGACGCCGCGGATGATGCCGCCGCCTAAGGTATCGTAGTTGTCGTTTTCGCCCGTGCCGCTGATGACGCCGCCCGAAAAAACGCCGCCCGAGTAAATGAACGCCCGCGCCGCGCCTTCGATGTTGAAGTTGCTGACCATGCCGCCGTTGCGCGCGGTGATGGCTCCCGCCGACGCGACGCCGTCGGAGACCACGCCGCCGTTGGACGCATAGATATTACCGCCGGTGGATACCGTCGCGTTGTCGGCGACGCCGTCCGTGCGCAAATGCACCACTCGGGCGCTGGCGGTGGGAACGTTGGCGCTGTTGGCGACGATCAGCCAGGTGCTGGTTACGCTGGTGATGGTAAGAGTGTCAACATAAGCCATTTTTCTTTACCTTTTCGTTATCCTTATCGAGCTGTTTTTACTCATAAACCATATATTAATCTAAAATAATATAGCATGATCGCCGTTTTTTTGCAAGCGTTTACGCATGAACAAGCCGGTCGGACTGCACGCGTGTTCCGCTGCCGCGCCCGCCCCCCCCGCCGTTGCGCGAATGGCTGTAAGTGGGACGGGTAGGACATGTAGGACAAGTAGGACGTACAGGGCTGGAACCAACAAACAATTATTTGCAGACTTTCACCCGCCCCACAGAGGTATACTGGTTCCAGCCCCGCTTACTCCGTAATACTCCGTTTTTATCCGTTTCCATCCGTTTTGCACGGTCGTTCGCGCAACGGCGGCTTGCGTGCGCGTCCTTGTCACGCCGTAGCGCCGTCGGCGCGAAGGCGGAAGCGTCCCCGCCCTCCCGCTGCATAAAAAGACATGAAATTCATCGAAAAATCTATTGCCAAACGCGCAAACAGGCAGTATATTAATTAGTTGTATAATGGGCAGTTCTGCCCCATAAGGTTCAGGTTTTCAGCATCCGTGCTTCCATAAAACGCGAACGAAAAAGGAAAGGGTAAGGAAATGAAAAAGAGTTTCACACTGATCGAGCTGCTGGTCGTGATCGCCATCATCGCGATCCTCGCCGCGATGCTGCTGCCCGCGCTGCAATCAGCCCGCGAACGCGCCCACGGGACCCGCTGCATCAACAACCTCAAGCAGGTCGGCCTGACCGCGATGACCTATCTGGACGACAACCGGAGCTTCTGGGTGACCAACGGCAACGAGACGCAGCGCTACGACACCAGCATCAAGGATCCCAACCTCGACCCCGGCAACGCCTATCAGGCGACGATGAGCACTTACGTCTACGCTTTCGTCAAGGGCAAGTACACCCCGGATTCCGCGCCGCTCTTCAGCTACCAGCAGACGCAGTTCACCTGCCCCAAGATGCCGTTGGGCAAGCGCGGCTCCGGCGCCGGAACCGTCGGGCACTGGCGTCCGCAGGTGTACGCGACCACTTATGCGTTCAACCCCGCCAGTCTGGTCTACTTGGGCGCCACGAACTGCCGCGGATATTTCGTCACGTCGCCGACCCTGAGTCAGGGGTTCGCTTACAGTCAGGCCGCCACCGCCACCGCCACTCCGATCAACACTTCTGTGAGCCCGTCCAACCGGATACTGCTCTTCGACAATACGATCCCCAACGAAAGCATCCCCGGCGGCGGGATGACGTCGCACGGTTATATCGCCTCGGATGCTCCGACGGCCAGCGTCAAATACTCGAAGCCGTATCTGCTGCACAACGGTCGGTGCAACATGCTCGCCGTCGGCGGCAACGTGCTGAGCGCGGACGCCAGCGAGATCTACGACAACTGCTGGTTCCCGTACTACAATGTCGCGCCGCTGAAAGAGAAGACGCCGCGTTCCGTGCGGGCGCAGGCGTATTATATCGACGGGCCGGAGAACCACTACCCGACCGGATCGCACTAATCTTTCCGCAGCCGCGCGGATGACCGCATCGTCGGACCGGTCCGACTGCGAACAGGTCGGGACCATACGGATGGTTACGGAAGAGTACGGAGGTTTACGGAGAACAATCGGGTGGCTGCCCACCGGCATGATACGGTAACGGCGGGGGAATATTCCGTAATATTCCGTTCCATTCCGTAAACATCCGTAACCCGCCGCGGCAAACGTCGGTACGCGAGACAAATAATTTTCGACAGTCTAAGCAGACAAAACAATATTACAATAAATAAGGCAATCGGAAAGCAAACGAAAAGGGAAAAAAAATGTCGTATAACAATCCTTCCGGAGAAGCCACCTACACCTACACCAACTCGGGTACTCTGATCCTCGACCCGGCGACCAGCGGTCTCATCGCGTCGAGCGCCGCCACGGGCTCGCAGTACTACGCGCAGAATCTCACCATCCCGAGCGGCGGCGCGATCGTGTCCGGCGCCACCATCGGCGACAAGGGCAAGCTCTACACCAGCCAGACCGTCTACAACATCACCGTGCTCTCCGGCGGCACGCTGCAGCGCGCGGGCGGCGGCATCGGCGCCACCAACATCACCGTCATGAGCGGCGGCACGATGCTCAGCTGGAACGGCGGTCAGGCCTACTGGAGCGGCAAGTGGAACATCCAGAGCGGCGCCAACATCTTCGGCTACACCGACATTTACACCGACGCGGAAGGCTGGCTCAACTATGGTTGGCACGACCACAACGGGGGCGCGCTGAACCCCTACATCAAGATCCGCAACATCAACATCAAGAATTACCTCTACGTCCGCGGCGGCGGCGTTTCGGGCGCGGTCGTCTACGGCGGCGCGACCGCCGCGAACAACGCGTATCTGCACTTCAGCGCCGCCAACATGTCCGCGTACGACGTGCACGTGCTTTCGGGCGGTTCGTTTCACATCGGGGCGGCGGGCGGCAACACGAAGATCTGGAACATCAAGGGCGACGCCGGCGCGCGGATGACCTTCCAGGCCAACAACTCCTTCGGCGGCCGCGAGACCGAGTTCGCCGCCGGGTTTTGGACCAACGTCGGCATGGCCGACGCCTACGCCTCGGGCGGCGTGATCCACAACTGGAGCAAGCCCAACAATGCGGCGGCGATGTACTTCTACGACATCGGTATCGAGACCGGCGACGCTACCAATCAGTACATCTACCTCGGCACCGGCGCATTCGCCAGCAACTTCACCATCGGCGGCGCCTCGGGCGCCAAGACCGGCATCGTGCTCGGTCAGGCGGGGCAGGGTTCGGCGATCGACACCACCGCGACCGGCGAAGGCGGCGGCATCACCGTCCAGAGCAACTACTTCGCCGTCTTCGGCGGCACCAACAACAACGTGACCGAGGGGCACATCCTCCTCGGCGGCGCGGGCGGCGGCGTGCCGAACGCGAGCCTCAGCATCATCGGCGACAAGTTCAACGGCATCGAGATCAAGAACTACAGCAACAACTCGACGTACCTCAGATACGTCAAGTTGGTCTCCGGACTTTCCGCGGTGAACCCGATCGTCAGCTCGGGCGGCACGCTCCTCCTTGCCGAGGGCGGCAGCGCCAGCGGCGCGACCGTCTTCACCGGCGGCACGCTTTATGCGCAGAAGGGCGGCACCATCTCCGGCGCGGTGATGGAAAACGGCTATCTCTACGCCATGGATCCCAACGACGCCAGCGAGACCGCCAGCGCCAACCGTCCGGCGGCGTTCATGAACGACGTCGACATGCAGAGCGGGTATATATTCCTCCGCGGCAGCAACGCCTCGGGCGCGAACATCCGCGTCTCGGGCGGCATCATGTACGTGCAGAACGCGGCGCACGCCTCCAAAGTGACCGTCACGGGCGGCGCGCTGAGCGCATACCGTAACGCCGGGGTCCACCCGGACGACATTCCCGCGACGATGTATCTCGACGATCTCACCATGGCGGGCGGCAGCGCCTTCCTTTCCAACTACGTGCAGCTTGACGGCGCGACGATCACGGGCGGCAGCGTGACCATGCTCGGCACGGCGCGCGTCTCCGGCGCGACGCTCACGGGCGGCGCCGTGACGGTGTCGGGCGGCGTCCTCTCCGGCGCGACGTTGAGTACCGCGGGCAAGGTCTTCGTCTCCAACGGCGGTTCCGCGCTCAACGTCACCATCAACAACGCTACGACCTCTCCGCTGCTGACGGTGTACGCGGGCGGCTACGCCTCGGGCGTGACGCTCGTCGGCCCGACGGGGGGGGGCGGCGGCACCAACTACATCTACATGTACGGCGGCTTGATCGAAGACATCATCGTCGACTCCGGCTCCGTCTACCTCGCCAACGGCGGGTTGCTGCGCAACATCACGGTGCGCAACGGCGCGACGCCGGTGCTGCGCGGCGAAACGCCCTACTGCAGCGGTGCGACGATCGAGGGCGGCACCCTCCAGTTCCAGAACGGCGCCAAGGGTCAGGACGTGGTCGTCAACGGCGGCGGTCTGATCGTCATCAACAACGGCTACGGCTGGAACACCTCGACCGGCATCCACGGCTCCGGCGCGCAGGTCACGGGCATCGACGTCGTCGCGGGTACGGTGACCGCCTCCGCGGGCGCCAAGCTCTACGATCTGCGGGTCTCCGCCGGCACCGTCACCGTCGAGAGCACCACGAGCTTCGGCGCGCCCTTCGTCTCCGGCGCGACGATCGATGGCGGCCTCGTCAAGATCGTCACCGGCGCGTCCATGAACGTGGCGACGGTCAACGCCGGCGTCGTGAGCGCCTCCAACGCCACCGTCCGCAACGCGACGGTCTCGGGCGGCGTGCTCTACGCGCTCTATGACGCCAAGGTCTACGACACCGTTCTCGCGGGCGGGAGTTTCTACGTCTACAACCACGGCGTCGCCTCCGGCGCGACGATCGACGGCTCCGGCACGCTCCGCGTCTTCAAGGGCGGTACGCTCTCCGGCGCGACGCTCGAAAAGGGCTATCTGTACATCATGGACAACAACCAAGCGAGCGAAACGAGCAGCACCGGTCGCCCCGCGAACGTCGCGATCGACGTCGTCCAGAACGGCGGCGAGCTCTTCTTCCGCGGCAGCAACGCCTCGGGCGCGAACGTCCGCATGACCAACGGCATCGGCTACATCCAGAACGCGGCGTACATCTCCGGTCTGACGGTGGAGGGCGGCACCTTCGCCATGTCGGTCAACGGCGGCGTCAACCCCAACGACACCCCGAACAACCCGAGGCTCGACGATCTGACCCTCACGGGCGGTACGCTGACCGCCCACACCTACGCGAGGATTTCCGGCGCGAACGTCACCGGTGGCACGCTGACCGTGAACAACGGCGCTGTTGTCTCCAAGCTCAACGTCACCGGCGGTACGGTCTCCGTCGCCAACGGCGGCACGATCCACGCGGTCGAGGGCGACATGCTCACCGACCTGCAGGCCGCGACCGGCGCGACCGTCGACTACGCGAACGGGGCGCATACCTCGGGCGCGATGATCCGCGGCGGAGAGACCAACATCGCGGCCGGCACCCTCGTCTACAGCGGCGCGGTGCTCGACGCCCAGGTCGTGGACGGCGTGATGACCAACCTCGGCAATAACGGCAACTACTACCGGATGCGCGTCGGCGAGGGCATCACGGTCGAGGACGCGGTCGTCGGAAACGGCCACCGCCTCTACGCTCACGAGAACGCGATCGTCCAGGGCGGCACGATCAATACGGGCGGCAACATCGGCATCCTCGGCAACGCGGTCGGTTCCGGCGTCAAGAGCTACGCCGCCTACAACATCTTCGAGAACGGCACCGCCAAGGATACGTCGGTCGAAAACGGCGGCTCGCTCCGTCTGAACGCGTCGACTGCCAAGGCGATCGCCACGGTCGTCAATTCGGGCGGCCGGCTCTACTTCGCGGATGGCGCCGCGGGGTCGATCGACAACACCACCCTCAAGGCGGGCGCCAAGCTGGACCTCCTCGCCGGCGTCGATACCGGCGAGAGGCTGACGCTCGACTTCACCGGCACGACCGACGACCAGTCCGTCACCATCAACGACCTCTCCTTGGTCAACGCCGACACCGAGATCGTCTTGACCGGCGAGACGGCGGGCAACACCTACACGATAGCCACCACGGGCGCGACCGACAAGTACGTCAACTGCGGCGAGTGGGGATTGTACGACGATCACATCAAGGCGGGCGAGAGCGTTACCGACGTCTTCAAACAAGGCAAGAGCTACAGCTTCAACGCCGCCGGTACGGCGATCACCGTCGCGGACGCTTCGATGACCGATCTTACGTCGGCGGGCAGCATCGCCGACGGAACGGTCCTCGCCGACGGCGGCAGGGCGGCGAAGTGGGATTCCAACACGACTGCGACCGGCACGATCAACGTGGCGGACGCGAGTATCACGGGCGACGCGTGGCTCGAGATCGACGGCACGAATCTTTCCGGGACGACGCTCTACGGCGCGGACGCCACCTTTGCGGGCGGCGCCGTGAACATCTACGCGACCGGCAACGCGACCATCGGCAACCTCGCCGCGGGCGCGGCGGCGAGCGGCACGGTCGAAGCCGTGAAACTCACGGTCGATTCGGCGACGGTGTCGGGCGCCGCCTACGCGGGCGGCTTCGGCACGGTCGAAAACGCGACCGAGACGCTGATCGGCACCGGTGCGAAGATCATGAAAGACTTCTACGCGGGCGCGCTTGCCAATTACAACAAGACCGGAAAAGTGACCTCCGGCGGCGACATCACGCTCGACATCGAAGCCGGCACGTTCTCCGGGAACATCTACGGCGCGGCGTCCGTGAAGGCGGGCGGGGCGACTTCGGTCGTCCACAGTGCCGGGAACGTCACTATCGACGTCAAGGGCGGTTCGACCACCAAGGGCAATCAGGCTTGCCTCTTCGCGGGCGGTTACGCCACCGGCTCGACGGCGAGCAAGGTCTACACGGTG
>Ga0310786_10010940_pt1 | contig 11360 bp, 1 predicted proteins | sample AusTroGonzalo_MG_FD_203881 | JGI IMG/M metagenome (GOLD analysis project Ga0310786, IMG submission 203881) | Bovine rumen microbial communities from tropical cattle in Woodstock, Queensland, Australia - Gonzalo_03 (v2) (version 2) | ecosystem: Host-associated > Mammals > Digestive system >... | reverse complement strand
CCGGACATACGTTCAAGAACGACGGATGGCTCTTCGTGACGGAGGGCGATACGACCTTCTCGTTAGTCAAACCGCTGGACGGCGTTCGGCTGTATGACCAGACGAAGGTACGTCTCGTGGGACGTGTAGCCGGAGGTATCCTACAGCAGAAACTGAAGCCCGCGCTGGGTCTGGGAACGAACAACCTGGGTGATGATTTGCAGCTCGTCTTCCAATTGGAGGGAGATAACACGGCGCATATCGTTCATAATCCCGACGACCTGACGCAGGACACGCTCAACTATGCAATAGATAATCTCAGCGGACATACATCTACGATCTATCAGCAGAAACGCATTGTCATTCGTCCGGATGAGAAGACCGGCGAATATGCGGTGGATCTCTATCCGGTGAAATACAAAGTGACACAGGCGACCGCCTACGGCTATGCGACGCTGCTCAATATCGAAGCCGGAGCTCCGACCGTCAACCTGATTAACGCTCCGCTGCAGACGCTGCGTTCGGACAGCGGCGAATTGCATGCCACCTACAATGCCGTGTATGACTGTATCTACCGCAGTCCGATGCAGGTGGGCGTAGTGCAATACCAAGCCGGCATGCCGCAGGACGGCTACGGCGAGAAGACGCTGCCGGTATCCAACCTGCTGAACCTCAGCAAGAGTGTGGACATCTATACGATGGACAAAACGGGCGCAGTAGAATACCTGCTTGACTATCCTGTGTTCCAGCAGGGACGCACCTATCAGTTCCGCGTCTCGGTGTATGAAGATTACAATTACAACAACGAACCCACCTCCAGTACCGACCGCGTTCGTCTGAACGGCGGCCAACTGAAAATCTACAACGGCTTCAAATCGGGCGAGAACACCGCCACAGCGATCTATCCGCTCAACGAATCGGGTGAGGCTAACATCCAGGTAGAGGTAGATAACCTCAGCCTGCTGGCTACCGGCCCGGACGCGCTCCGTACGCTCGACCTGTCGATAGAGCGCGAAGGCGGTTCGATCGACTATAGGGCGATACGCGGATTTGTGACGGGTAACTATGTCGAGAACGGCGATATCCGCGCTGTCACAGCTGACATCAAGGTGTTGGATGTGCTGCGCGACCCGCCGGGAAGCGGAAGTAGCTGCTCGCTGGAGAAAGGCGCCAGCTATAAATCGGTTAACCCGTTTGCCATCACCCTTAAGGCCGGTCTCAACCTCAATTTCAAGATAGGTACGGCGTACAACCAGTCCGTCGGAGTGGTGAGCACGGTGTCGTATAGCGGCGTGAGCGTTTCGGCCGGCAAGACCAACGCATTCACGTTGCCGCTGGTGGCATCAATCAAGTATAATTCGTCCTACTCCTATACCTATAGCAACAGCGAGAAGATCTCTACCGGTTCGTCCCCGTCGTTTGTGGGCGCGGATGCGGATGTGTTCGTAGGTCATGCTACGGAAGTGCTCTACGGTACGATACGCGCCGTGCGCATCATCGATGATACCACCTATCAGTTGCGCAAGCCGGCTATCGATGCGGGCTATATCAAGGAGATAGCGTCTGCCCAGACGGCGGACGGCACGCCTTATCACTTTGTGATAGCCAAAGAGACGGTGCTCGGTAGCCGCGTGGGAACGGACTTCGCCTATACGCAGGGACATATCGCCAACAAGCTTCTGCCTAATCTGGTTGCCCAGCGCAACGCGCTGCTCATCAATGCGGCAGACTCTGCAGCGGCGCAAGAGATAGCGAACGCACGCAAGGCGGCAGTATATTGGAACATTGCTACCGACGAATCGAAGATAGGTCTGGACACAACGACCTACAAAGTAATCAAACCGACGAATGTACCGGACTTCGTGGAAGTAGACAAAGTGAAAGCTATCAATAATGTCATTGTCAAATGGGTAAGCATCCTGGCGACCAACGAACGGGAGAAAGTGGTGGCACGTCAGTCCGGCAAGCATGTAGGTACGTTTAGCGTAAGCGGCGGTACCAACCATGACTATAGCGAGAGCTACACTGCAGACTGGTCGATGGGTGGAAATATGTCATATGGTACACCGGATTTCGGTACGTTGTTCAAACAAGTCTCTTCCGGTATCGAATTGGTCGGCTCAATGCCGGTAGGAAAAGCCATTATCAATCTTCTTAACGACCGTATGAAGGCAGGGGATAACGGCGCCATTATCGATATCAACGGTGTAGCAGTCGGTGCACAATGGAAAACCGAGGTGGCACCGGTATTCAACATCGACACGGATATACCGTTGACTGACCACAGCGGAAGCCAGTCGGTATCGCGTAAGATAAGTTTCAATATCGTGCCTGACTCCTACGGCTATACCACAGTCAGCGTCTATCGTGCTCCGGTGGACAGTGTGTTCCTCAAGCAGATAGGCAACTGGAAGCAATATATGAATATGTACTCCAATGCGACGGACTATCAATACGGTAGTTTCATCTTCTTCCAGGAAGGCGGTTCGAGCCATTGTCCGTACGAGGGAGAGGTGCGCACCAAGTGGTACAAACCGGGTATGTTCGTCTTGGGCAACGCGACGCTGCCGATGGAGAACCCCAAGATCACGCTCGATCAGCACTCTATCAGCAATGTGCCGGCTGACCAGGCTGCGGTGTTCCGTGTGACGCTTGTCAACGACAACCTCAATACCGACGGTCGTCCTGCTAAGGGACAGTATCTGTCGCTATCCGTTGAGCCGCAGACCAACCCTGACGGTGCTATCATCCTCATGGACGGCGAGCCGCTGACTTCGGCTTCGACGCTCACTTTCTACTGCGAACCGGGAGTGCCTATCGTCAAGACCATGCAGGTGAAACGCGGCATCGTGGATGACTATGAGGACTTGACTATCAAACTTGCGTCCACTACGTGTTCGTCGATCGGTACGCTCGCGAAGTTCTCCGTACATTTCATGCCGGAGTCCTCGCCGGTGAATATCGCCTATCCGCGCGACAAATGGGTGATGAACACCCTCTCGGCACGTGACTCGGTAGGCTACTACCTGCCGATCAGCATCGACGGGTTTAATATCTACCATAAGAACTTCGACCACATCGAGTTCCAATACAAACTCTCGACGGAGAACAACGAGGCGTGGGTGAACGCCTGCTCGTTCTTTGCCGACGACAGTCTCTACAACATCGCTACGGGCAACAAGGCGAAGATTGAGAACGGACGTATCACACCGTTCCGCTTCTACGGCGAACGCGACCCGAAAGAGCTGGACTACGACCTGCGCGCCGTCTCCTACTGCCGCTACGGTTCGGGCTTCGTCACCAAGGCGTCGCCTGTAGTGAGTGGTACCAAGGACACCCGTCCGCCTGTGCTCTTCGGCAAGGCCAGTCCCGCCAACGGCATACTCACCCTCAAGGACGACATTTCTCTGAAGTTCAGCGAACCCATTGCAGGCAACTGGCTTGACGAGGACAACAATTTCCAGATACTCGGTGTCACCAACGCCACGGGTATCACGCAGACCACATCGCTGTATTTCGACGGCGAGGAAGGCCATTACGCCCGTACGAAAGCGGAACGCGAACTGGCGATCACCGACCTGACTATCGACATGCTCATCAAGCCGGCTGAGACCAACCGATATATGGCGCTCTTCGCCCACGGCAGTTACGAGGACCGCTTCACGCTCTACCTCACCGACGACAACCGGCTCCATCTCGTCGCCCACACGGGCAGCCAGATAGTCGATGACCGTGTGTCCAAACCGCTCACGCTCTCCACTACCGACTTCACGCGTGTCATCATGGTGTACGACAATGTGCGCCAGACAATCCGGTTCTATGCCGGTACGCAGGATGTCACCGAAGACACGTCGTATACGCCGTGGCTCATCCAGCAACCCGCCTCTCCTCTCATCGTGGGCGCTAGTGCGGACAGTGCGCTCTGCTTCTATGGCAACATGATGGAGGTGCGTGTATGGACCAAGGCGCTCACACCTGCCGAAATCAGCAATACCCACCTGCGCCACCTCACCGGCTACGAGTACGGCCTGCTGGACTACTATCCGATGACGGAGAGCAAGGGTGAGACGCTGAGCGACCTGGCTACGGGTGCTACGCTCTACACCAAGGGCCTGGGCTGGACTACTCCGCAAGGCTTCTCGTTCGCAACCGACGGCGAACCACTCATGCTCGACCCCACGCACTTCAGCCGCACAGACGCCGAGGACTACACGCTGCTCTTCTGGTTCCGCAGCAATAACGAGGACAAAGACTCCGTCTCGCTCTTCGGCACCTCCATGGGCGACTCGCTCACGATGGAGATCATGCTCAAGAACGGCGTGCTCTCCCTCCGCTCCGGCAAGGTGCAGGATGCGGTTGCTGCAAGCCTCGCCGACGGCCTCTGGCATCACTGCGCACTCATTGTTTCTAAGACCTTCAACAACGGTTCGCTCGCCATAGACGGCCAAAAGCGCATCCTCTTCCCGGCTCTCGATGCGGGAGCACTCAGCGGCACGAAGATGTGGCTTGCCAAGGGTCTGAAAGGTAATATCGACGATGTGTGCCTGTTCGAGCAGGCGCTGCCGTCGGAACTGGTGGATGAGTTCGGCCAGCAGTCGCCTAACGGCGAAGAGATGGGACTCGTCAACCTGCTCTCGTTCTCGCAAGTCAAACGCAACGCGTCGAACGTGATGGAACTTGTGTTCAGCCTAAACAACCAGCGCGTGTTCAAGGATGCCAACGGCAACGTGGTGAACAAAGTGCAGCCGCTCGTGCTCAACCCGTCCGGTATGGAGGCGCACGCCGACAAGAGCAACCATGCGCCGGTGCGTGACCGTGGTCAGCTCACACGCCTGCCGTTCACATGGAACTACCAGCTGTCCGACCTGATGATCAACATCAAGTCACAGCCTCGCGAGATCAACAAACGCACGATGTATCTGACCGTGCGCGATGTGGAGGATGTGAACGGCAACCGTCTGGCGGCGCCTGTCACATGGACCGTATATGCCGACCTGAATAGTGTACGCTGGTCGCAACGCAACCTCTCGGTGGACATCTTGGATGAGGACAAATCCACCGTCAAGGCGCTCATCACCAACACCACCGGCATGACACGCCAGTTCACGATAGACCATCTGCCTAAATGGCTGACCGTCTCGCCGGCTCAGGGTACGCTCGAGGCGGAAGAGGAGAAGACCGTCACCTTCACCATCCATGCATCCGAACTGAAGATAGGCCACCACCAGCAGGTGATTTACCTGACGGATGACCAGGGTCTGGCTGAACCGTTGTTACTGGAAGTAGACAAAGAGGCCGAACCGCCGTACACCGAGGTGGACCTGAACCGCTATCCGAACAATATGTCGCTATGCGGCAGGGTGGTGCTCGCCATAGATGAGGAAGGTCAGACGAGCTACAACACCGACGAGGAGGATTATGTATACGCCATCCACAACAACGAGTGCGTCGGCCTCGCCCACTGCGACAAGAACGGCGAAGTATATCTCACCATCCACGGCAGCGACGCCATGGTGCGTGATGTGATTCGCTTCCAATTATGGAAAGCCTCTACCGGCAAGGTCTACAACCTAACGCCGAACCGCACCATCCTCTTTGCGAACGGCTATGTGTACGGCTGCGGCAACGAGAATCCGGTAGTGCTTACCGCCGGAGGCAGCGAGATGCAGACCATCGCCCTGCGCAAGGGTTGGAACTGGTTGTCCACCCATCTGGATGTGGACGAGCCGGCGGCGGAAGGCAAGCTGAGCGGACTGACCTCTATCCTCACGGCTGAACAGCCGTGGACTGATGGCGACATCATCAAGAACCCCGCCACCCGCCAGTTCTGCACCTTCAGCGACGAGGAAAATGGCTTTGTGGGTACGCTCAACACCCTGCACTATTCGCAGATGTACATGATGTATTCGGCTACAGACAACAGCATGCATGTGTTCGGCGACGCGCTGCCGGAAGACTCGATGCACATCTCTCTGCGCGGTGACGGTCAATGGAACGCCCTGCCCTGTCTGTTTGACGAAGTGACGCTGTTGAACGATGCTATGGGCGGATATTACGAGCGTGCCACTGCGGGTGACCTCATCAAGTCGCACACGCGCTTCGCCACCTTCACGAAGGACAAGCGCTGGGTAGGTGACCTCACCGCCCTCACGCCGGGCGAAGGCTACCTCATGCGCCGCATGGGTGTCGGCACCGTCACCGTGAAGTTCTTCAAGAATTCCTCCACCGCCAATGCGCCGAGGAAGAGCAAAGACCGCTACCAGGATGACCTCAGAGTACAGAACACAGACCTGTTCAGTAATCCGAACGCCTCGACCAACATGACGATGATAGCACGCCTCGATATCCCGGAATCTCTGGATACCGATATTCCGTCTCTCCATGCCTTCATCGGCGACGAGCTCGTCGGCATTGCCCATTCTGTCTCCCTCTCTACGGGAGAGGGTCGGGGAGAGGCTTTGTATTTCCTGACCATCCAGAGCGACGCCGTCGGTCGCTCCATCCGCTTCGAGACCGAAGACGGTATCGTCCTCACTCCTGTCTCCCTCTCTACGGGAGAGGGTCGGGGTGAGGCTCTTACCTACGTCCCCGATGCCCACCACGGCACGTTGAAAGCGCCGGTAGTTCTATCCCCCTCTCTACGGGAGAGGGACGGGGAGAGGCTTCCCTACAAGCTCATCGAGAACGACCACGTCATCATCATCCGAAACGGCGAACGCTATGACGTGACCGGCAAGAAGCTGGCTAACGAGTAAGGCTGCGCCTGTTTGACAGTTATATGGGAAAGCGTCCGATTGGGCGCTTTTTCCGTATTCTCGGAACTAAAAATACTGGTATTACTTATTTTATTTGCATATCCCGAAAAAAAGAAAAAAAAATTTGCGTATGTGGGAATATTGTTGTAACTTTGCGGCGTCTAATACAAAAACACACATTATGTCACGTTACACAAAAACGCTTATTCTACTTGTACTCTTTAGTTTACCGGCCCTTACTTCGTACGCTGAACCGATACATATCTTAGGTATCGGCAACAGTTTCACGGTAGATGCCCTGGAGCAACATTTCCAACCGCTGCTGACAGCGGAGGGTGTGGACGCCGTTATCGGCTACCCGTATCGTGGCGGTACGCTGCTCAGCCAGCATGACGCATGGTCGAACCGCACGGACACTATGCCGTACAACTACCGTAAGTTCAAGGACGGCCAGTTCACCTCGACGGGTCTCGGCACCTATACGCTGAAGCGGGCGTTGGAAGACGAACCGTGGGACTACGTCATGATTCAGTCGGACCATGACAGCGCCGGCGTCTATCGGTCGTATGTGCCGTATATGGAGCACCTCATTGAGTTCGTGCATGCGCACTGCTCGAATCCGGATGTGAAAATCGGTTTCTATATGACCTGGGCGTATGACGAAGGCTCCACCTACAATGCGTTCAAGATATACAATAGAAACCAGCAGACGATGTACGACAGCATCATCGCCTGTGCCAAGCAGGTGATGGCCAGCCATCCGGAACTGGAGATACTTATTCCGTGCGGCACCGCCATCCAGAACGCACGTACGAGCTATATCGGTCAGCGTCTGAACCGCGACGGCTACCACCTGAACTACAACTACGGCCGGTACATTGCTGCGCTGAGCTGGTACGAGGTCATCTGCGGCAAGAACGCCATAGAGACCACGTGGCATCCGTCATCCATCTCCGACTACTGCGCCGAGATGTGCCGTCACGCGGTGCACTACTCGGTGGAAACACCGTACGCCGTGACATCGCTGGCGGAAGACTACGGCGAGGAGCCGGAAGAGCCTATCGTACCGGGCACCGAGAGCCACCTCAAACGGATGACGGTGAACGGCATGAACGTACCGTTGGGCGAAGACAGCGTGTTCACCGTGAGTGTGGACTACACGCGCACGCCCGTCGCGCTATACGCGTACCCTATAGATAATAACGCGGAGCTGAACATCACCGACGTGCACGGCTCGGACATAGAGAAAGACCCGAGCAAGCCGTGGTATTACCCGCTGGCTACGCCTGCAAAGGACGAGACAGTCACCTATACCATCCGCGTCATCTCGGAGGCAATGGGCGAGAACGAGACGGTCTATACCCTGACGCTGGAAGGCGCAGATGCCAAAGACATCACCTATCCTATTGCCAGCCGCGCTGATCTGGAGAATTTCGCCGCAGCAGTGAACGGCGGTTCGTATGCGCTGAATGGCGTGGTGACGGAATCGTTCAGCATGGACCACACCAAACAGGATTGCTGGATGACGCCTATTGGCTCGAAAGAGCACCCGTGGACAGGTACGTTCGACGGCAAGCGGCATACTATCTCCGGCTTCAACATCTACAGCGTGGACAATGACCTGCTGAACTACACCTACGTAGGTCTGTTCGGCTATATCAAGAAAGCAACCATCAAGAACCTGCGCATCGAGGGCGTGGAGGAAAGCTATTTCAACCGTCCGAGCGAAGGCACCGACGAGACAGGCAACTGCGCGTACGGTATCCTCTGCGGCTGCAGCGAGGCCGGTACTTTCCATGACTGCTCCGTGTCAATGCCTATCTTCACGAACGTGTCCGGCAATGTCGGCATGATTGTCGGCCGCAACGCCGATGTGAGCGGTGCAGCTGCTACAGTGATTGACCGCTGCTACGTCCAGGGCACATGGCGTATCCGCCACAAAGGCATCTACGCCGGCATCATGGGCTACGGCTACAATGCCGTCATCTCCAACTGCTACAGCCTGTGTACAATGGCGCTACAGCAGGACAAGGCAGCCCGTATAGGCGGTATCCTCGGCTACGTGAACGCCAGCAGCGGACGCAGCGTGAAAATAGAGAACAGCTATTTCTACGGCAGCATCACTCCGTATAGCGAAGCACCGACCAACTCTCCGTTCCTGGGCGCCATCGCCGGTGTGTTCAACGGCTCAGCGGTGACCACCGTCAACTGCTGGTATCTGGAGAACTCGGCGCCGGCAGTGTTCGGTCAGCACAAGAACTACAGCACCCAGCAGACCGCCACTTCCGCCACCACGGACCAGTTCAAAGACGGCACGGTGGCAGAAGCATTGGGTGCGGAGTTTGAGCAAGGCGACAATTATCCGGTATTCACCATTCCTGCAAAAGAGCCTGCTACGGCATCGTTTGCCAAGAAGAGCCTGTGCGTGCATATAGACGAGGAAGTGCCGGTCAACAAGTTCACCACCAACTCCACCGCAGCGGTTGAGTATTCATCTTCGGAGCAGAATGTAGCCACCATAGACATCATAACCGGCGAGGTGACGCCTGTAGGTATTGGCACCACCATCATCACCGCAGAGGTAGGAGAGGACGAGGAATATGCGGGTGCTTCGGCTACGTATCTGCTGCGCGTGATACCTGAGAACAGCGGCTTTGAGACCTTCGACGAGGCGGAAAACGTGACGCTCGGCGGAAACAGCACGTATCTGACTACTCCGACGCAGTCCTTCAGGCCTTCCGCATCTACAGGCATCCTGTGGACCACACTGCTCGGCTCGGTGCGTGACAACTTAGGCGCAGGTGGCGAGGAAAATATATCTGCCGTCATTCGCTCGAAGAAAGAGGGCGAAGAAGAGTACGCCTATCTGGAGAGCGATTCCATCAGCGGCGGTATTGACAGCCTGGCGTTCTACTGGAACAGCAACGGCAATGAGAGCGACAACCCGAACAACTGGGACATCCGTATTTATATCAACGGTGACTCGGTAGGCGCAATCACCGACAAGCCCCAAGCCAAACAGACGGCAGGCAATGAGTTCCGTTACACCTTGGGCGGCTTACAGATAGACGGCAAGTTCGTGATTAAGTTCGTGAACAGGAATGACCATAGCACAGCCATAACCACCAACAACCAAATGCGCTGGGTGATTGACAATCTGGAGTGGTACGGCTACAAGAAACCGGAAGAGACCGGCATGGAGCATGTCGGTGCTAACGGCGGCAGTTGGACCAAAGTGATCCGCAACGGTCAACTTATTCTGGTGCGCGATGGCGTAAAAATGAACATTCTCGGTGTGCGCCTGTAAAAAAAGTCAAGCTCGGTAAAACCTCGGTTAGACCTCGGTAAGACTTCGATGAGATCTTGATGAAATTTCATAAAAAAAATTCAACATATATTAACCCATAAAATTAATACTATTATGAAAAAATTATTCCTTATTCCTCTGCTTTTTGCAGCAACAACTCTTTTTGCAGTAACAAAAGTTGAAACTTTTACTACTAAAGACGGTACAGTTACCGCAACGTATGTAACAACAGAAACAACGAAAGAATGCCAGCAGGCATCGTGGACTTTCTTCTCTGGTGGTATTTTGACGGGAGTTGGTAATTTCCCTGACACAGCAGCTGTTATTCGATCTAAAAAATCAGGCGAATCAGTTTATCCATATATATATAGTTCCACGATTAGCGGTGGTATTGACAGCCTTTGGCTTACATGGAATGCAAATGGGAATGAGTCTTCTGGTACATGGGATATAAAGGTATATATCAACGACACAGAAGTAGGTGCTCTTAATATGGCAGGAACGACCAAAGATGCTACTCCGAAGAGAACATTCAGTATTGGAAATTTGAAAACAGAAGGTGATTTTACTATTAAATTTGTAAATGAAAGTCCGAATACTACAAACAATAATTTCATGCGTTTCGTATTCGACAATCTGAGTTGGACTACTTATGGAGCAGCTGAAAAAGAAGATGCGGGCTTGGCTTTTGCAGAAAAGTCACTGATTAAGAAAATTAATACAGAGGCGTTCATCAATGTGTTAACTAAAAGTACTGACGCTACACCTACTTTTGAAAGTAGCAATCCTGAAGTGGCTACTGTAGATCCGGAAACTGGCGAAGTTACTATCGTTGCTGTTGGAACAACTACTATTACCGCTGTTGTGACAGAGACAGAGACACACAAAGCCGGTCAATCATCCTATACTCTTCGCATTGTTCCGATTAACTTCAATATGGAGACCTTTGATGGTGCAGAAAACGCGACAGGTAATGCTACTTATTTGACGACACCGACTGAATCGTTTAATGCGTCGGAAGCCACCGGACTTAAGTGGACGACCTTACTTGGTTCTGTTCGTAACTCATTAGGAGGGTCGCCAGCATCTAATCTTGCCGCTGCTATTCGTGCAAAGAAGAATTCAGAGGAAAACTACGGCTACCTGCTCAGTTCTACCATCAGCGGTGGTATCGACAGTCTTGCTTTTGATTGGAACTGCAATGGAACTGAAGCCGCGAGAGAAAACCCGTGGGATATTGAGATTTATGTAAACGACCAAATGGTAGGTCATATTACGGATGCTTGTACAGCTATTCAACCGATGGGTAGTTGGTTCCG
>Ga0310786_10010939_pt1 | contig 11361 bp, 10 predicted proteins | sample AusTroGonzalo_MG_FD_203881 | JGI IMG/M metagenome (GOLD analysis project Ga0310786, IMG submission 203881) | Bovine rumen microbial communities from tropical cattle in Woodstock, Queensland, Australia - Gonzalo_03 (v2) (version 2) | ecosystem: Host-associated > Mammals > Digestive system >... | reverse complement strand
TTACTATCGCAAACGTCGTTGGCATGGAGCCTAAGCCAGGAAGTATGGGGAAGCCCAATCCTCAGTATGATGTTCAGGTTCTTCTTCCTGACGGAACTCCCGCAGGTGTCGGTGAGACCGGTGAGATCTGTGTAAAGCTCAAAGACAGCACTGCTCCCGGATACGGCGTTCCCGGACTTGCACTCTGCTACTACGGCGATGAGGAGAACACAGCCGAGACATGGCGTGACGGCTACTACCACACAGGCGATACTGCATGGGTAGATGAGGACGGCTATTTCTGGTATGTCGGAAGAGTGGACGATGTTATCAAATCCTCAGGCTATCGTATCGGACCGTTCGAGATAGAAAGCGTGCTCATGGAGCTGCCCTACGTGCTTGAATGTGCTGTAACTGGCGTACCGGATGAGATTCGCGGACAGGTAGTAAAGGCTACTATCGTACTTACCAAAGATAGAGAAGGTTCTGATGATCTTGTAAGAGAGATCAAGGATTACGTCAAGGAACGCACTGCTCCATACAAGTATCCAAGAGTCGTTGAGTTCGTTCCTGAACTCCCCAAGACAGTCGGCAGCGGTAAAATACGCCGTGCTGCTATCCGTGAAATGGACAAGGCTAAGTATCAGAAATAAAAATGAACAAGACATTTGTAACTAAAATGCCGAAACATATCGGAGCTTTTCTGAAAGCAAGCAAATGCTTTGTCTCACTCGGCATAAATATCACGAGAGTAAGCTATAACAAGGCTGTGGATTCCCATATGCTGTTCATTGATGCAGAGGGAACTCCGCAGCAGCTTGAAAAAGCTGCCGATGAGCTGATAGCTATCGGATATTTGCAATGTGCCGACGATAACCGAAGTATCGTACTGCTTGAGTTCAAATTGAAAGACGAACCCGGAAGCGTTACGGCAATACTTGAGCTTATCAGCGCTCATAACTTCAACATATCCTACATAAGTTCCCAGGAAAACGGTACAGAATATCAACTTTTTAAAATGGGATTTATTGTTGACAGTTCCGATAAGATAAGCACTTTTATCGAGGAAGCGAAAAAGCTGTGCAATGTCCGTGTTATTGACTATAATCATGCAGATAACATCTATGACAACAGCTTCTTTTACGATACGTTCGTAAAAGAACTTACATCGGCTATGGATATATCCGCAGAATCAAAAAACGAGCTTTTTGTCAACACTAATCTGGCTATGCAGATACTGAACGAATCTGGAGTTTCTCCCTACCGTACCTTTGAAAGCATAAGCCGTTTTTCGGAGCTTCTTGCTGCTTCAAGAGGAAATAACTTCTCTCCGAGAGTAACATTTCATAATGTAACGGATAACACTTCTAATGAGGCAGCAGCTCAGCTCTATATAGTCAAGGATTCTACATATCAGCTTATAGACGGTACAGCCAAGAATAATCCCAACTTTGACAAGGAGCTACGCTACGCACTTGCCGCCTGCATGATAAATGACTTTAACGGCAAGACTGGTAAGAACAGTATCACTGAAGCCATGAAGGGCAATGTCAATACAGCAAATGAATACAGGGATAATGTTTCCAGGATAGCCGAAACTGATGCATTTAAGAAGGCTCTGCACAATCCCGTGACAGTTCAGGATCTTGACAAGATGCTCGCAGGCAGAGACTGGGGAGCAGCCCTCGGCTCAGCATTTGCAAGGAACAAGTCTCTCGAGGCAAAGGAAAAACTGAACAAACAGAATAATGAGAATGTCAATGTCAAAGATAAAAATCCTGAAGCAAATAATACAGTAGTCAAGCCCAACATCATGAATCATTAACGAATAACGCACCACAGCCGCTTCGGAAAACAACTTCCGCAGCGGCTGTGGCTTTTTTATAGATGATTCTGCTATTAAAACTACATATTATTAAGGCAAGGAAAAAAGGGCGGCTGAACATAGATTTGTTACTGTGAGCAACAAATCGTGAGGATTATCAAGTAAAATTTCCTGTTATTTACATTGATGCTATTGACACTCAAACGCTTGTGTGATATAATAAAAACACCGCAAAATATACACACTGTGTTATTTATAGTATCATTTGAAAAGGAGGCAAATTATATGAAGCATCTTTCTTTGGAGAAACTTGCTGAAACAGTTGCCAATAAGAGAAAGGCATTGAAGCTCTCACAGAGTGCGATAACCGAAAGAACCGGCATTAACCGCTCGCTTTTATCACGCCTTGAATCTGCTAATTTCACACCATCTGTGGATCAGCTCCTTGCACTGTCAGAAGTGCTTGAATTTGATATGAATGAGCTGTATGAAGATGATAACGCTGAGACTGCTCATGTATCACGTAAGAAAATAGCTGTGGCAGGTACAGGCTATGTCGGACTTTCACTTGCTGTCCTGCTCTCACAGCACAACGATGTTACCGCTGTTGACATTGTGCCTGAAAAGGTAGAAAAGCTGAACAACTGGACGAGTCCTATTCAGGATGATTATATCGAGCAGTACCTTGCAGAACATGAAGAACGCAAGCTGTCTCTCACAGCAACAACTGATGCGGAATCTGCTTACAAGGATGCAGATTTCATTATTGTTGCAGCTCCTACGAACTATGACCCGAAAACAAACTTTTTTGACTGCTCGGCAGTTGAAGCAGTGCTTTCACTCATCAAGACTGTAACAGACAAAAAGAAGAAAAAGCCGACTATTGTAATCAAGTCTACGATACCGGTCGGTTATACAGTACAGGTCCGTGAGAAGCTCGGCATGGACAATATCATTTTCAGCCCGGAATTTCTGCGTGAGTCGAAGGCTCTCTACGACAATCTTTATCCGAGCCGTATCATAGTTGGTTTTGACGAAGCAAACAAGGAAGCAGCTGAAACATTTGCTGCACTTCTCCGACAGGGAGCAATCAAGACAAATATCCCGATCCTTTTTATGGCAACTACTGAAGCTGAAGCTACGAAGCTTTTCGTGAATACATATCTTGCTCTCCGTGTTTCTTACTTTAATGAGCTTGATACATATGCAGAAGTAAAGGGACTGAACACTGCTAATATCATCAAAGGTATATGTCTTGATCCGCGTGTTGGCGATTACTACAACAATCCTTCCTTTGGTTACGGCGGATACTGTCTGCCCAAGGATACAAAACAGCTCCTTGCAAATTATCAGAATGTTCCTCAGAATATGATGACGGCTATTGTTGAGTCCAACCGTACCAGAAAGGATTTCGTAGCTGACCGTATACTCAGTATTGCCGGCGCATACAGCTATTCTGAAGGCGCATACGACCAGAATAAGGAAAAGGAAGTCGTTATCGGAGTATACCGTCTCACCATGAAATCCAACAGCGATAATTTCCGTCAGTCTTCGATACAGGGCGTTATGAAGCGTATCAAAGCTAAAGGCGCAACAGTTATCATCTATGAGCCGACGCTTGAAAACGGCAGTACATTCTTTGGCTCTCTTGTGGTCAATGATCTGAAGAAATTCAAGAAGAAATGCGGCTGCATCGTAGCTAACCGCTATGATCCTGTTCTGAACGATGTTGCGGAAAAGGTCTATACAAGAGACCTGTTCCGAAGAGATTGATGCAATGAAAAAAAGAGATAAAGCCAAAAACGGAAGCCAGGCTGCAATTGAGCGCATAGAAGAAATGGAACAGGCTTTTGATCAGGTCTGTGCTGTACAGGCGGAGCTACATAAGGCGATAACTGCCTGTTCAGAAGCCGCGGAGGCTTTCAGGAAGCTAAGTGCGTATTATGCAGGTGAATGGAAGCAGGACTATGCTGCTGATGAGAAAGGTGAGCTGCCCTCCGGACTGAAAAGGGGAGTGCTTTCCGAGGACGGTCTATGGGATATGTTCTCGGAAAGCAAAGAGCTCATAGAGCAGATGAAGAAGCTTATCGAGGAAATAGAAGGGGCGTGAATAAATCACGCCCTTGTTTGTTATATGCAGTAATCACCGCTGCTCAGAGAGCTTCGGTCAATGATATCCTGGAGGGATATGCCGTCAAGGTATTCTGAAACGGCTTTGTACAGACCTTCCCAGATGAAGAGAGTAGAACAGTCTGCGGCACGGGGACACTCATTCGGATCGAATTCGAGGCACGATACCGGAGCGAGACTGCCTTCGGTAGCGCGGAGGATGTCTCCGACGGAGAGCATATCCGGTTTCTGTGCGAGCAGATATCCACCGTGGTTTCCGCGGTTGGTTTTGAGAATACCGCTTCGGTTGAGAAGAGGAACTATCTGTTCGAGGTATTTTTTTGAGATATTCTGACGTTCAGCGATATCCTTGAGGGATATATATCCCTCATCCTGATGAACGGCAAGATCGTAAAGCATACGCAGGGCATACCTGCCTTTAGTTGAAATCTTCATATTCGGCTCCTTGTGCCGCAAGTACTGCGGCTTTGTCATATATTTCTATTATACCATAGGTTTAGTATGTTTTCAAGAACGAATTAAACGTCGATGTTCACACATTTTGGGGTTGAATTATATGCAATTTCACCAATAGCAGCTTGCGGTATTGTATTAGATTGTTTATCAAAGCTAACTTTTATAAACTGCTCTTGACAGCCAGTTATAATGTGTTATATAATATACTCAGCGGCGCAGACAGGGTGTTAGCAGCCCTCTCCGCATCAATGCCGCTGTTACTGCTCTCCCGTAAGTCGCAAAATGGGAGCGTTATTATGAAATTTACAAAAATGCACGGCATCGGCAATGACTATATCTATGTCAATTGCTTCGAGGAAAGCGTGAAAGAGCCGGAAAAACTCTCCGTTATCCTCAGCGACCGCCGCAAGGGTATCGGCTCTGACGGACTGGTGCTCATCATACCATCCGATAAGGCGGATTTCCGTATGCGTATCTTCAATGCAGACGGTTCCGAGGCTATGATGTGCGGCAACGCAACGCGCTGTATAGGCAAATACGTCTATGAGCGCGGACTTACTGACAAAACCAACGTGACCCTTGAAACAAATTCCGGCATCAAGTATCTTGAACTCTTCACAGAAAACGGCAGAGTCAGCTCTGTCCGTGTGGATATGGGCAAGGCTATTCTGAATCCTGCTGATATCCCTGTAAACAGCCAGCTGGAGCGCTTTGTCGCACAGCCTGTCGAGACAGCAGGGGACACATGGAATGTGACCTGCGTGTCTATGGGAAATCCTCATGCTGTGATATTCACAGAGGATATCTACGGTCTCGACCTTGAAAAGATCGGACCCCAGTTCGAGAATCACAGTCTTTTCCCGAACCGTATCAACACTGAATTCATTGAGGTCATCAGCCGCAGCGAGTTGAATATGCGCGTATGGGAACGCGGCAGCGGTGAGACCTTCGCCTGCGGAACAGGCGCCTGCGCTTCTGTTACAGCGGCTGTACTCAACGGCTTCTGCGACTATGACAGCGAGGTACTCGTTCATCTTCGCGGCGGCGATCTGAGGATAACCTATCAGTCAGACGGTACGGTCATGATGACAGGTCCCGCAGCGTTTATCTGCGACGGTACTGTCAGTGAGGAATTTATTGAAGAAGCAAAGGAGAATGTTGTATGCCGCAGCTGAATGAAAACTTTCTCAGACTTGAGAAAAACTACCTTTTTATCAATATAGCAAAGAAGATCAATGCTTTCAAGGAGGCTGTGCCTTCGGCTGATATCATAAGAATGGGTATCGGCGATGTTACCCTTCCGATACCGCCTGTCGTTATCGACGCCATGAAGAAGGGCTGCGATGAAATGGGCGTGAAGGAGACATTCCGCGGTTATGAAGACAGCGGCGCAGGATATGATTTCCTCCGTGAAGCTGTTTCTGGCTATTATAAGAGCTTCGGTGCGGACATTGCGGCTTCAGAGATACGCATAAACGACGGTGCCAAGTCCGATTGCGGAAATATCGTCGATATCTTCGGAGATGACAACGTTATACTCGTTACCGATCCTGCTTACCCAGTTTATGTTGATTCCAACCGTATGTGCGGAAGGAAGATAATCTTTGCCGATTCCAATGAGGAGAACGGTTTTGCGGCAATGCCGGACTATTCCGTTCATGCAGATATAATCTACCTCTGCTCTCCGAATAATCCGACAGGTTCCGTCTACACTAAGGAACAGCTTGAGGTATGGATCGACTACGCAAAGAAGAACAATGCCGTTATCATATATGACTCCGCATATGAAGCGTTCATCACCGACCCGGCTGTACCGCGCAGCATCTATTGCATCGAAGGCGCTAAGGAAGTTGCTATCGAGATGTGCTCGCTCTCAAAGACAGCAGGCTTTACCGGTATGCGCTGTGGTTATACCGTAGTTCCTGAGGCTCTGAAGGTGACTGCGAGCGACGGCACAGAAGTGAGCGTTGCTCAGATATGGGGCAGACGTCAGGGAAGCAAGTTCAACGGTGTGAGCTATCCTGTGCAGTGTGCCGCAGCAGCGGTCTTCACTGAGGAGGGACTTCGCCAGGTACACGAGAATATCGCGTACTACCAGGAGAATGCAAGGATAATCGCAGATACCATGACAAAGCTCGGCGTGAAGTTCACAGGCGGCATAAATTCGCCGTATATCTGGTTCAAATGTCCGAACGGCATGGGCAGCTGGGAGTTCTTCGACCTTATGCTTGAAAAGATAGCCGTTGTCGGAACTCCGGGCGCAGGCTTCGGAAAGAACGGTGAGGGCTGGTTCAGACTGACTGCATTCGGTGACAGACAGCGCACTATCGAAGCTATGGAGCGCTTTTCAGGTCTTGTGACTGAAATGACGAAATAAGCTAAAAGCCATAAAGAGGATAAACCTCTTTATGGCTTTTTTGCTTCGGAACTGAAAGAGGGCGTGTGTTCACACGCCCTCTGTTTTTACAGCTTTGAATGGAATGTACGCGAGATAACATCGTCCTGCTGCTCTTTGGTGAGCTTTACGAAGTTTACTGCGTAGCCGGAAACTCTTACTGTGAGCTGAGGGTATTTCTCGGGGTGAGCCTGAGCGTCAAGGAGAGTTTCCCTTGTGAAGACGTTCACATTGAGGTGGTGACCGCCCTTTTCAACATATCCGTCGAGAAGTTCGATGAGGTTGTCTACCTGTTTCTGGTTATCCATAGTAATTCCTCCTTAATCTTCGGTATCTTCAGCGATTTCCTCTGTCGGCTGACAACAGGCGCCTTTTATGCCGCAGTCAGTGCTGTTGACCGTTTCGACTTTGAGACCCTCTCCGTTATCGGAGGGGAGTATGTTTACATGACCTGTTCCGCCGGACATAAGCTGATCTATGAGATCGGCGAGCTCTTCCGGTGAACCGGTGTTTTTTGTGATATTAGCTTCAGTCATTGTCTTCGCTCCTGAGCTTATCGAGGTCGATATCGCCTACGAAAACGTCCATATCCTTGCCGAGAGCATTCGGGATAATGGAGAATGTATTGGAGATACCGTCCTGAGCGTGGCGGAAGGGGAGCTTTGCAACGGATGAGAGGGATGCAACAGCACCGTGGGTATCTCTGCCGTGCATCGGGTTAGCACCCGGAGCAAGCGGAACGCCCTGCTTTCTGCCGTCGGGAGTATTTCCGGTCTTCTTGCCGTAAACAACGTTTGAAGTGATAGTGAGTATCGACATTGTAGGAACTCCGTCACGGTAAGTGTGGTGCTTCCTTACGCAGTCCATAAACTTGCGGACAACTTCAACTGCAAGCTGGTCAACACGGTCGTCGTTGTTGCCGTATTTCGGGAAGTCGCCTTCGACCTCATAGTCAACGACAACATTCTTTGCAACGTCAACGACATTGCCGGCCTTGTCCTTTATCTCGATATCCTTGCGGATAGGCTTTACCTTGGCGTACTTGATAGCTGAGAGAGAATCTGCAACTACTGACAGACCTGCGATACCTGTTGCAAAGTAACGCTTTACATCGCGGTCATGGAGAGCCATCTGGAGTCTCTCATAGCTATACTTGTCGTGCATATAGTGGATAACGTTGAGGGTGTTGACATAGAGACCTGCGAGCCACTCCATCATGTCCATATACTTTTCCCAAACGTCGTCGAAATCGAGGTATTCGCTGTCAACTGGACGGTACTTAGGTCCGACCTGCAAGCCGAGACGCTCGTCCACACCGCCGTTTATAGCGTAGAGGAGACATTTTGCGAGATTTGCTCTTGCTCCGAAGAACTGCATTTCCTTGCCGACTACCATAGATGATACACAGCAGGCGATAGCGTAGTCGTCACCGTGGATAACACGCATCATATCATCGTTCTCGTACTGTATAGACGAGGTCTTGATAGACATTTTAGCGCAGTATTCCTTGAAGGGACGCGGGAGCTTTGTAGACCAGAGAACGGTCATGTTCGGTTCCGGAGCTGTGCCGAGGTTTTCGAGAGTATGCAGATAGCGGAAGCTGTTTTTGGTTACCATATGGATACCGTCAACGTCAACGCCGCCGATAGACTCTGTTATCCATGTCGGGTCGCCGGAGAACAGCGAGTTATACTCAGGTGTACGGGCGAACTTAACGATACGGAGCTTCATAATGAAGTGGTCGATGAGCTCCTGAGCCTGTTCCTCAGTGATGAAGCCTCTTTCGAGGTCACGCTCGATATAGATATCGAGGAAAGTCGAGGTACGTCCGAGGGACATAGCAGCACCGTTCTGCTCCTTGACAGCTGCAAGATATCCGAAATAGAGCCACTGAACCGCTTCCTTCGCTGTTGATGCAGGCTTTGAGATATCGAAGCCATAGATGTCGCCGAGCTGCTTGAGATCCTGGAGAGCGCGTACCTGTTCAGCGAGTTCTTCGCGGAGACGGATGTTCTTCGAGGTCATTCTTACGAGAGAAGTCTCGATCTGATGCTTCTTGTCGGCGATAAGGCGGTCTGTGCCGTATAGAGCAACACGGCGGTAATCGCCGATGATACGTCCTCTGCCGTAAGCGTCCGGGAGACCGGTGAGTATAGCAGAGTGGCGGGCGAGCCTCATCTCGGGAGTATAAGCGTCAAAAACGCCCTGATTATGGGTCTTTCTGTATTTTGTGAAGATGTCAACAACGGACTGATCTACCTCATAGCCGTACTCCTTGCATGCCTGCTGAGCCATACGGATACCGCCGAAAGGCTGGAGAGAGCGCTTGAAGGGCTTGTCCGTCTGAAGACCAACGATCTGCTCGAGGTCTTTATTGAGGTAGCCTGCGCCGTGAGAGGTGATAGTAGAGATTATTTTGGTGTCCATATCAAGGACGCCGCCTGCTTCACGTTCCTGGCGAGTAAGCTCCATTACCTGATCCCAAAGCTTTGTAGTAGCTTCGGTCGGACCGGCGAGGAAGCTCTCATCGCCGTCATACTTCCTGTAATTCTTCTTGATGAAATCGCGTACATTGACAGAACCGCTGCTCCAGCGGCCTTCGTTGAAGCCATCCCATTCCGATGCCCATGTGTTGATCATATTAAGGACCCCTTTACAGAAATATTCTTTATGATACTATCATATCACATTGTTATAAATATGTCAATCTTTTGTTATCCACTGATAACAACTATCAGGTCGTATTTCCGGAAACATCTGATCCTTCCGGCGGAGGAGAGGCTTTATCGGAAGGAGCTTCGCCTTCAGCCTTGGAAGCGCTTATCAGAGCTTCCTTCTTTTCGAGGTTGTAGAAGCCTATTTTGTATAATGTAGCTGCGAGCGGCACACCGAGGAGCATACCCATGATACCGAAGAGACTTCCGCCGACTGTTACGGCAGCAAGCACCCAAATACCGGGGAGACCGACAGATGTGCCCATTACCTTTGGATAGATTATATTATCGTCTATCTGCTGGAGAATAATCAGGAATACAATGAATATAAGCGCTTTTGTAAAGCTTACAGTGCAGATGATGAATGCGCTGAGTATCGCACCCATCAGCGCTCCGACGATAGGCACAAGTGCGGTAACACCGATGATAGTGCCGGTCATCGCCGGGTAGGGGAGACGTAGGAGCATTGAACCTGTGAATGTCAGCGTACCGATAAGGATAGCCTCGATGAACTGTCCGATGAAGAAATTGGTGAAAGTCTCATGAGCTGTTTCGAGGAAGAAATTCATTTTCTTTATGACTTTCTGACTGAGGTAAGCATTCTGGAACCTTACCACATCTTCATGGAGCTTGTCCTTGCGGAGAAGGAGGTATATAGCGAAGATTATGCCTATTATCGTGTTGATGACCGCTGATGTAACAGATGCGATGAAGGAAAGGACTGAACCGAACAGACCGAATGCGCTCTCGGTGAGTTTTGAGGTAACGTCAGTCTTGTCGATGTCGATACTGTTGATCTTCTTGTTGATAGCAGGGTATTCACTGAGCTTCTTGTCAGCGTAATCCTTTCCCTTGTGATATATCTGTGGTATCTCGTCGTAGAAGAGCTTGACTGCGGTGACTATCTCAGGGATAACTATGATCATTACGAGTGCGATGGTCGCAAAAACTATCGCAAAAGAGAATATCAGGCAGAAAGGCCGCCGTGTAGCATTGATGAATTTCGTGTTTCGCTTGGGAAAGTAGTGCTTCTCGAAGAAAGTCATTATGATATTGAAGATATAGGCTATAATACAGCCTATGAGCATCGGCGTCAGAGCCGACAGTGTAAGCGCGACGAACTCAAAGAACAGTGCGAAATTCTGTACTATGAGGAATGAAATGGTCGCAAGAACTGCAATGAATATATATTTGTGTTTTTCTTTCTTTTTCATTGATACCATCCTTTGGAGCCGGGGCAGCTGTTATCCCCCTCCGATGAAAATACTTACCTATATTATATTATAATATAACTGAGCGATTATGTCACCATATAAATTGTTAATTTTTTGTGAATAAGTTTTTGCTTGGTGCTTGACCGTTTCCTGAAGATATGATATAATACTATTAAATCTAATGTTTGGGAGGTACTTATGTTCAGGATAGGTCACGGTTACGATGTTCACCGGCTCGTTGAGGGCAGAAAGCTCATACTCGGCGGTGTTGATATCCCACATACCACGGGACTTCTCGGTCATTCCGATGCGGATGTTCTCGCCCATGCAGTAATGGACGCTATGCTCGGTGCGCTCGCACTTGGCGATATAGGACATCTTTTCCCGGATACTGCCGATGAGTTTGAGGGCGCTGACAGTATGAAACTCATGGCGGAAGTAGTCCGTGTATGCCGTGAAAACGGCTACGGTATCGGCAATATCGACGCTACTGTCATAGCACAGGCACCTAAACTCGCACCACATATCGTGCAGATGCGTGAGAATATCGCTAAGGTCTGCGGCTGTGACGTTTCACAGATAAGCGTTAAGGCGACTACTGAGGAAAAGCTCGGTTTCACAGGCGAAAAGCTCGGCATATCTGCCCAC
>Ga0310786_10010938_pt1 | contig 11361 bp, 4 predicted proteins | sample AusTroGonzalo_MG_FD_203881 | JGI IMG/M metagenome (GOLD analysis project Ga0310786, IMG submission 203881) | Bovine rumen microbial communities from tropical cattle in Woodstock, Queensland, Australia - Gonzalo_03 (v2) (version 2) | ecosystem: Host-associated > Mammals > Digestive system >... | reverse complement strand
TTCGAGATCGGCTGGGAAACGAAGTATTCGCACACGATCGCGGTCTGGATGCCGCGTGAGATGCAAATCGAACGGCTGATGGCGCGCAATGGGCTGTCGCGCGAGGATGCGGAATCGCGTCTGGACGTGCAGATGTCCGCCGATGCGAAACTTGCCCGCGCCGATTTCGGGTTGATCAATAACGGCGGGCTGGAACATCTGCGGAAACAGTGTTTCGCGCTGGTCGCGCAGTTGAAATCAAACCTGTCATAACCTTTTTTTTATTGTCTTATCAATCAAATTCAAATATAACCATATCCGAAAGGAACAACTGATGTCCGACGAAATGGAAAACATGCAGTCCGAAAACCCGAATCCTGTACAGAATGAAATGCCGGAGCAGGCAGCCCCGGCCGTCGAAACGGAAGCCGAAGCGCCCGTGAAAAAACGCCGCGGCCGCCCGCCGAAAAAACGTCCCGAAGACGATGCCGCCATGGATGCCGCACCTGATCTGCCGCTGGAATCCACGGAAGGTAAGCCTGCCGTATCCGGCGACAATTCATCCGATCCGGATTTCGGCGACGACGGCGATTATGACCCCGCCTCAGTTCAGCATGTCGACTCCTTCACGCCGACTCCCCGCAAGGGCCTGAAAGCCGTCCGTACCTATAAATTCAATCTCAATGACGACGGCGATTTCGATGGCGATCCGCAGGAACAGGAATTCCCCGGCGGAATCCGCCCGAACGAGATCGTGGTCGCGGGGATGAACGAATCCGGCGGTGCGTCCGTCGATCTCCCCCCCGATGACGACAGCATCGTCTATGTCCCCCCGACACCGAAAGCCCCCGCGCGTATGCCGCGCAGCGAAGAAGCCATGCCGGATTTCCCGGACGATGACAACATGGAGACCCGCGATCTTGGCGAACAAGCTCCCGCCGAACCGCATCAGCAGGGCGAGTCCGCGGAAGCCGCGCAGGGCGAACCCGCCGCGCGTCCGGCCATGCAGCAGGGACAGAACAACGGTCAGCAGGGCGGCAACCAGCAGCGCAACCACGGCCAGAACCCGCAGAACAACCAGAACCAGCAGCGCAACAACAAGCATCAGCGCCAGTTCAACAACAATCAGCAGAACAACCGCCAGTTCAACAACAATCAGCAGAACAACCGCCAGTTCAACAAGCAGCAGAATAACCAGAACCAGCAGAATCAGAAGCGCCGGTTCCAGGGCGGCGGCAACGGCGGCTACAACAGCATCCGGCAGGGCGGTGACGATCCGACCTACGCCGAAATCCGCCGTCTCATGAAGATGACGCAGCAGAACTACAATAACGGTCCGCGTATCGAGTACGATGAAAACGGCGAGCCGATCCCGCCGCCTACTCTGAACATCTCCGAGCTTCAGCAGAAGAACATCACCGAGCTCAGCCAGATGGCCCGCGACATGGGCATCGAGGGCGTCGGCGTCCTCACGAAATCCGAGCTCGTCTTCGAGATCATCCGCGCCAACAGCGACCGGTGCGTCCTTGTCGGCAGCGGCTTCCTGGAGGTCATGCCCGATGGCTTCGGATTCCTGCGTTCCCCGTACTACAGCTACCTGCCGTCCTCCGAGGACATCTACCTCAGCCCGAACCAGGTCCGCCGTTATGCCGTCCGCACGGGCGACTTCATCGAAGGCGAGATCCGCCAGCCGCGCGAGAAGGAACGCTTCTTCGCGATGTTCCGCGTGACGAGCATCAACCACCAGTCGCCCGAGTGCAAGCGCGACATCATCCCGTTCAACGAACTGAAGCCGTATTTCCCGACTCGACGCCTCTTCCTTGAGACCACCCCGGACGAACTCTGCGGACGCGTGGTCGACCTGGTGACGCCGATCGGCCTTGGGCAGCGTGGCCTCATCGTCGCGCCGCCGCGCACCGGCAAGACCGTGCTCCTGCAGAAGATGGCGAACTCCATCATCAAAAACAACCCCGAGGTCATCCTGATTATTCTCCTGATTGATGAACGCCCCGAGGAAGTCACCGACATGAAGATGAGCGTGAGCTCGAATGCGGAAGTCGTGAGTTCAACCTTCGACGAGCCGCCGGAACGCCATGTGCAGATCGCCGAAATGGTCATCGAAAAGGCAAAGCGCCTCGTGGAATCCCGGAAAGACGTCGTGATCCTGCTCGACTCCATCACGCGTCTCGCCCGCGCCTATAACACGCTCCAGCCCCACAGCGGCAAGATCCTGACAGGCGGCGTCGACGCCAATGCCCTGCACAAGCCCAAACGCTTCTTCGGCGCGGCGCGCAACATTGAGGACTATGGCAGCCTGACCATCATCGCCACCGCGCTGATCGACACCGGCAGCAAGATGGACGAAGTCATCTTCGAGGAATTCAAAGGTACCGGCAACATGGAGCTTCACCTCGACCGCCGTCTCGTCGACAAACGTGTCTACCCGGCCATCAACATCGAGGCCAGCGGTACGCGCAAAGAGGAACTCCTGCTCCATCGCGACGAGCTCCCGCGCGTCTGGACGCTCCGCAAGGCCATGACCGGCGTTCCGCCCGTCGAGGCCATGGAAGTCCTGATCTCCAAGCTCAAAAAGGTCTCGACGAACGCCGAGTTCCTGATGTCCATGCCCGCCTCGAACTGAGGCGGGGTTCCGGAAACGTTCCAGCTTATGAGGTCTGATGATGAAAGTTCTGTCCCTTCCGGTTTTACTCGCCTGTGTGCTCGCCGCATGCGGTCCTGCCCCGTCGCAGCAGACCACGGAATCGTCTGAATCCGTTTCTGCGTCCGAGACCGATCCCTTCGCGCCGAATCCGCCTGCCGGGATGAAACTGGTCTGGTCCGACGAATTCAACACGGACGGACGGCCCGATCCGGCGAACTGGACGTACGAGACGGGATATGTACGGAATCATGAGGCGCAGTGGTACCGTCCGGAAAGCGCCGAGGTGCGCGACGGTTGTCTGGTCATCACGGGCGAACACCACGAACAGCCGCTGCCGAATCCGATGGGAAATGGCGGCTGGTTCGGGTTCGGCGGGGACAACCGCCCCATCGAATATACCTCCGCCTGCCTCATCACGAAGGGACTTCATTCGTTCCAATTCGGACGCATCGAGGCGCGCATCAAAGCGCCCCTGACGGAGGGCTCCTGGCCCGCGTTCTGGACGCTCGGCGTGTCCGAGAACTGGCCGTCCTGCGGCGAGATCGACATCTTCGAGTATTATCAGGATATCGTTCTCGCGAATTTCTGCTGGTCCTCGGAGAAAGGCCAGTGGACGCCGGAATGGGGTTCTGTCCGCACTCCGCTCGGAGAATACCGGAAGAACGATCCGGAATGGGCGGACAAATTCCATGTGTACGCGATTGACTGGGACGAGAACCGCATCGTGCTGTCCGTGGACGGCCGCGCCGTGAACGATTCCTCCATCGCCGAGGTCAAAAACGCGCGGTTCCGTTCCGTCGAAAACCCGTTCCATCAGCCGCACTATCTGCTGGTGAACCTCGCGCTCGGCGGCGACAGCGGCGGCGACGTGACCAAGGTGCCGTTCCCGGTCCGCATGTACGTCGACTACATCCGCGTCTACCAGAAAGCCGAATAAAACGGAACAGAACCCCGCTGCATGGAGCGGGCGGAATCAATGACAGATTCCGCCCGAATCCTTATTGTTTACTTTGCCTGTGTCTCGTGCTCCGGCCAGTCCTCCGTCCGCATGACGATCGGCGTGGAGCGGGCGGTCGGTTCGGCGTGGGCGCAGTTCTGGTAGTAGATCACGCGCTTTTTGCCGGGGGCGTTGTTGAACAGCACCGCGACGCCGGAAGGCTGCGCCACGTAATCCCCGAGTCCGGCGCGCACGATGTCGACCAGGCACGTTTCAGGGGCGCGCTTGATGTGGTTCACCGGGTCATAGTAGTCGAGGCCGGGCTGGTAGTCCGGGCAAGTGCCGCGCTGACGGCCCGCCTTGGCGCAGCCGACGTCGGAACACCACGGCATGCCGATTTCTGCGTGGGTGATCTCCGGGACGAGTCCTGCTGCCCATGCCGCCTGAAGTCCGCCCTGGCTGTAGCCGATCACGCAGAGGTCCTTGCCGTTCCACGCCGACACCGTCTTGACGAAGTCGAATGCGCGGATCACGCGTGCGGCCATGTAGCGGAAATACGAGGTGTCGGGCGTCTTGTTTTCCTCGTTGTTGTAGGCGTAATGGCCGAGCTGGGCGCGGATGCCGTCGTAGTAGGATTTCGGCTGGCTCAGCTCGATCCCGTGCGCGTTGACGTCGAAATAGACCATGCCGGGCACGCCGTCCGGGACCGCCTGGTCGCGTACGCCGTACGCCTGGAAATGCACCTTCGCGGGCAGGGATTTCGCCTCCGCGCTGGTCGGGATGATGAGATAGCCCGTCACGGGACGCGGCCCGGCGCACGGGATTTTGACCTCGTAGGCGTCGAAACCGTCCTGTTTTGCCTTGATCTTCTTGAGTTCGGGCGTGGCGGCCACGGCGGCGAGCTGTTCCTTCTGTTTCGTCCAGAACGCGTCAAAATCTTCGGGTTCGGGGACGGCCTGCGTGAGCTTTTCGATCTCCGCGCCCGCGCCGCCGTCGAACTTGCTCTTCAGGTCGTGCCCGGCCTCGTCTTCGAGCGACGCCTCGATGCGGACGAATCCGGGGCGGTCAATGGTCGTGGCGAGCGTAATCGCCTGACCAGCGGATATCTCGTTGCGGCCCTGTTCCACCTTGCCGTCGTCGCCGGAACGCTTCCACTTCATGAAAAGCTTGCCTTCGACGGGATTCTGCGCGAGCTTGTTCACGGAGAATGTGAACTTCATCTCCTCTCCGACCTTGTAGCAGACCGCGGGCGTGGCGTCGTCCGAATCGTCCTCCAGCAGTACAAGTTGAAAATCGCCCGCCTTCACCGGAGTGGCCGCAACGGCAGTTTTCTCCTCGGTCTTCGCCTCGACCGCGGGCTCGACTTTCGTTTCGGGTTCGGCCGGTACGACCACGACTTCCTGCTGCACGACGTCCGGTTCCGTGACGATGACGGTCGAACGCGGGACCACGATCACGCGGCCACGTCTGTAGCCGTAGTAACCGTAGCCGGGCAGCAGCGGATCAAAGAATTCTGGACTGACGACCACCGGGCCGCCTGTCGGGGGAGGGGGCGGCTGCGGCGGATTAAGCGGGCGTCCTGCGGGACGTCCACCTGAAATGACGACAGCGCCGCCGAGATGACGTTCGACAGGGGCGGGACCACCGGGACGGCTTCCAGGCTGATTGGGTGCGCCGCCGGGACGTCCGCCGGGCTGGCGGGAAACAGTTGCTCCGCCACCGGGGCGTCCTCCGCCTCCGCCAGCGGGACGTCCGCCGCCGCGTCCCTGCGCGAGAAGCCCTGTTGCGGGAATGACCAAAACCGCGAGAATGAATGCTGTATAGTTTTTCTTCATAGCCGGGGTTCCTTTCTCTTGTCTGTCTGTCTGTCGTATTGCCGTTGGTATCCGGGCTTCCGGCGGTTTTTTCCGCCGGATCCATGGGGGGCGAGCGATGCCCGGATCGACTCGTACCAATCAAATAACGTTTCGCAAAATCGAAATATTGTATCTTCCGAATAAAAATCTTTTCTTTTTTTCTTTCTTCATTCCGAGGCGGAAAACCGCGGAAAAAAGCCTGTCCCGAACGGTTTGTGGACGGAACAGGCTTGCGTTGTCAGGCTTGTCCGCTCAGAAGCGGATGACAGTCATGGAGTGGGCGGGGAGATTCACGGTGAACTTTTCGCCGAGCTTGATGTAGTTGTCTGTGAGCGTGTATTCCTTTCCGGTGAAGGACGGTCCGGTGAGGACGGTACGCTTCGCGGAGGCGGGGATGCCCTTGCCGTTGTCGAGCGTGACGGTGATGGAGACGGCCTGGTCGAGGGTGTTGATGTACTTCAGGACGGTGTCTCCGTCCCTGGTCTGGACGGCGGAGGCGGCGACTCTGAGCGTCTGGCGGGCGTCGAGGGCGCTGCCGAAGTCGAGCTTGTTCTTCAGGTAGTTGGTGCCCGCGTTCGCGCCGAAAAGCTTCTGAACTTCGTAGGTCGTGGTCTTGTCGATCTTCGTGTTCGAGAAGTAGATCATGTTCGGGGTCCACTGCATGTTGCCGTGCTTGCCGAGGAGCGGCGCGTAGGAGGACATCAGGACGACGTCGCCGTTACGTTCGACGCCGGTCAGGAAGATGGCTTCGTCGAGGGCGGTCTCAATGGTGTTCGGGCGGGGCTGCCCCTGCGCGTGGGCGGCGTATTCGCCGGCGTAGACTTTCGGGCCGGTACGGTCATAGTTGTCATAGCGGTGCTGCGCGCTGTCCACGAACCAGTTCGGGTTCATGTAGAAGTGCTCGTCGACGATCGGGAGTTTCTCCTGGCGGGCGAATTTCCAGCCGCGGTCGTAGTCGCGTCCGGAAGCGCCGGGTCCGACGGTGCCGATCACGACGATCTCGGGATACTTGGCAACGAGGGCGTCGTTGACCATTTTGAAACGCTGTTCGAAGGCGTCGGTGATCTGTTCCTCGTTACCGAGGCCGATATACTTCAGGCCGAATGGCTTCGGATGACCCATTTTGGCACGGAGGGCGCCCCACTTGGTGTCGGTGTCGCCGTTGGCGAATTCGACGAGGTCGAGGGCGTCCTGGACGATGCGGCCCATCTGGTCCATCGGGACGGCCTGCTGGCCGCCGGCGAACTGGCAGTCGACGCCGACGGTGATAATCGGGAGGGCGTACGCGCCGATGTCTTCGCAGAACTGGAAGTATTCGAAGTAGCCGAGGCCGCGGGTCTGGTGGTAGTTCCAGCGGTTCTTGATCGGCTTGCGTTCTTCAAGAGAGCCGACGGAATCCTTCCAGTAGTAGCAGTCGTCCTGCCAGCTGTTGCCGTGCGCCACGCAGCCGCCGGGGAAGCGGACGAACTGCGGCTTCAGGTCGGCGAGCGTCTGGGCGAGGTCCTTGCGGAGACCGTTCTTGCGGCCCTTGAAGGTGTCCTTCGGGAAGAGGGAGACCATGTCGACGGCGACTTCCGCGCCGGCGGTGAGGGGCTTCAGATAGAACTTGCCGCAGGCGTCGGCGGTGGAGTTGCCGTCCTTTGCTGTGAGGGTGAAGTCGACCTTGTCCCAGGTCTTGTCGTCCACGGTGACCGTCTTGGACGCGAGGACCGCGCCGGTATCGGAAAGGAGGCCGACTTCGATCTCGACAGGTTTGCCGCCCTGCTGGCGTGCGAACATGGAGAAGTCGTATTTCGCGCCTTTTTCGTAGCGGAATCCGCCGAAGCCTTCGTTGACGAGGCGGGGACCGACCGCATCGACGGAGATCACGCCGTAGTGCGGATTGTTCGCGTGGATCGGATCGGCCGTGGCGATGTCGAACTTCATGTTGCCGCCGTCGACGGCCCAGAACTTCTTGGCGCTCCAGCCGCGCGTATCGGCCGGGGTGCACTCGAAGTCGCGGTTCGCGACGAGCTCGGCGTAAAGGCCGCCGTCCGCGCCGTAGTTGATATCCTCGAAGAAGATACCGAACATGGTGTCGGAGATTTTGAGCTTGTCGTTCATGTTCACGGTCATGGTGCCCTTGACGGAGGCTTCGGGATCGGCTTCCGGCACAGGGGTTGACTGGCAGGCGGCCGCCCCGATGGTCAGGGCGATCAGGGCGAGGAGCATGCTTCCGGTCGTTTTGCGGTTCATTTTGTGGTTCCTTGGGGGTTGGAGTTGAACTTAACTCGGATTGATTGTTCTATCAAAGGCTAAATATACACAGAAAACGGAAAGAATCAAGCGGAAAAACGTGAAAACCTTAAATATTTTTATGTTTTATTTTCTGTGCGGGACGACAATGGCGCGTACGGACCATGCTGTTTTTTTTATTCATTTCCGCTTGACATTTTCAAAATCAGGTGATAAAGTAAAAGATTATTTTGTATTGAACATTTTAGATAAAAGAGGACGCGCGAAAAACATGGCTGGGGAACGAACGAAGAACGGAACAATCCGCCTCGCTTCCGGGGCTTTCGATGCAGTGTACCGCCACTTGACGGACGGCGTGATCGTCCGCGGGCGGGACGGTGTGATCCTGTACGGGAATCCATCCGCGGAAAAGGCATTTGGTCGAGGTCCCGGCGAGCTTGCCGGACTCTCTCTTGACGACCTGATTCCGGCGGACACTGTGAAATCCGGCGACGGTGAATACCATGTTTCTCTGCCCGGATTCGAGCTTGCGTTCCATGTCTGCGCCGAATCCTCCGGCGCGTGGTATGAATCCGTCATGCAGCCGGTCGTCCTGTCCGACGGCACGGAGGCGGGCATCCTCTTCTTTACGGTGAAGTCCGCGCAGTCCGCCGACAACGATCCTGCCGATGCCGCCAAGAGAGAAAGCCTTCTCCGGACCCTTGCGAACAACATCCCGCTCGGCATGTATGTGCAGGAGGTCGACAACGAGTTCCGTTTCATGCGTGCGAACCGCAGCTTTGCGCAGATTTTCCGTGTCGATCAGATGGCTGTGCGCGGCAGGAAGACCGCCGACTTCATTCCCGCGCCGGTCGCCGCGAAATGGCGTGATTTCTCCGAAAAGACCGTGCAGGAACCGGATAAGACCCAGACGTTCCGTCTTGCCATGCTGGACGACAAAGGGTTCCCGCAGTTCGTCCATATCACGGAAAACCTGTACGTCGATCCGTCCGGACGCCGCCTGATCCTCGGCGCGGTCGAGGACATCACGGCGGAGGCGTTCTTCCACAAGTACGAGTCGGCGAACGCCGAGATCCTGAAGAAGACGCAGCAGGAGACCGACATGAACAAGGTGCTGTCGATCATCACCGAGATCATCTTCCGCGAGTTCGACAGCTGCCGCATGGTCTGGATGGACCGCGACATGGAGGAGCGCACGGAGTTCGTCCGGGAGGATATGAAGGGCAAACTGCCGGACCTCACGCCCGAGCTTCGCGAAAAGTTCATCGGATTCATGCGTCCCATCCTTCTGGAGAAACACGCCTGCGCGATCCCGGAGATCGCCCATGTGCCGGAACTTGCCGAAATCTCCGAAAAGTGCCCCGGCTATCCGCCCTGCCAGCTCGCATTCGAGATCTTCAACCAGCGGCAGTACATTGGCACGATGCTCATCCAGTTCATGAACCGCATGCCGTTCCCGACCTACAACCTCGAACCCCGCCTCATGCTGGTGGACACGTTCGCAGCCATCCTGTACCGCATCCGCGAACAGGAGAACCTGGCGGACTCCAAGCGCCTGCTGGAACAGATCATCGACACGCTGCCCATGTCGTTCTTCGTGAAGGACGCCGGCGACGAGTTCCGCTATACCATGTGCAACCGGAAGTTCTGCCGCATGATCGGCCGCACCCGCGACGAGGTCGTCGGGAAGACGGACTACGACATCTTCCCCGCCGTGATTGCGGACAAGCTGACCGGGGAGCATGCCGGGGCGATGCGGTCGAAGGACCTGATCCACGCCGACGTCGAGGAAGTGGTTCCCGGCATCGGCTGGCACGTTTTCGAGAAATGGCTTCTGCCGTTCCGCACCGACCAGGGCGGGAAAATGCTGGTCGGCATCGCCCACGACGTGACCGAGGAACGCAAGATGCACGGGATCGAGAAGTTCAAGATGAACATTCTCGCCTACTTCAACGACAACCGCGGCGACATCCGCGAATTCTGCGACTACATGGCCGGGCAGATGCTCGACGTCCTGCATTGCGACCGCATCCTCCTGCTGCCGCAGAGCGCTTCGAGCGGAATCCGTCTTACGAACGAATGGACGCGGCCCGGCGTCGAACGCATCGGCAAGCACGATTCGAACTGCCCGATCATGAAGCAGTGCCGCGAAAGACGTAAAGAACCCGTGCTGGCGTTCGAGGACGTGGAAACGCTTTACACGGATTTGCCGGACGTCGTCTGCCACGCCAAATCCGCGCTGATCGCCCGCGTGAGCATCAAGGGACGTTTCTGGGGCGGTCTCGCCGCCCATTACACCGGCTTTAAATTCAAATTCGACGCAGCCGACCTCCAGCTGATGCAGGCCGCCGCGTCGTTGCTCACCATGGCCGTGGAACGCGGCGAGGCGGAGCGCGAACTCCAGCGCCGCGAACGCGAAAACCAGCTGCTCGTCGACAACACCATCATCCCCGTGGCGATGTTTGACGGCTCCGGCCGTCTGCTCCGCTGCAACCAGCCGTACCAGGAGTCGATCGCTACGCTCGAACGCGAGGTGAAGCCGCAGCTTCTCCAGTCGATCATGAACGGTCTGCGCACGTCCTCCGTCCAGCGGAAGATCAACGGCAAGATCTGGCAGATTGATGCCCACGGCGTGACGGACGATTCGAACAAACTTTCCTACATCTTCATGTTTGCCGTGGACATCACCGAATCCGACCGCCGCATCCGCCGCCAGGAAGCGAGTTCGGCCTGCATGGAGGCCATCCTCTCCGAGACCGAAGAGGACAGCCGCGCCTTCCATGAGGTCGTCCGCGTCGTCGCCAATTATTTCTCGGCCGACGGCGGCAATTTCGTCCACTTCAGGCCGGACGGGGTGGAGCTTCTCGCCTCATGGGGCTTCGAGGACGGCAGCCCGTTCTCCCAGTTCATTTCGAAGATCCGCGAGTACACCGATACCGATGAAGAATGGATGTCCAAACTGGATGGCCGCGATGTCACGATCGACAACGACTTTCAGAACATTCCGATCGAGAATCCCGAGCTCGCCCGGGTCGTCCGCGCCACCGGGATGGGGACGCGCTGCTCCTTCCGCCTGATGCACGGCGACCGCGTGTGGGGCGCCATGTCGCTTTACTTCAAAGACCCGTGGCGTTCGTTCTCGCAGACCGACTACGAGATGCTGGGCAATTTCCAGCACACGGCGAACATGATGCTCCTGAAATACGAGCTCACGCAGAACCTGAAGGCCGAACGCGACAAGGCGATCTCCGCCGAGAAGGCCAAGAGTTTCTTCTTCAGCTGCGTTAGCCACGACATCCGCACGCCGCTGAACTCGATCATCGGGTTCTCCGAACTGCTCCAGCAGGGCGGACTCCCGCCGGAAAAGATCACGGAATACCTCGGCAACATCATCTTCAGCGGCAATACCCTGATGCAGCTCATCAACGACGTGCTGGACTTCGCCTCGCTCGACGCGGGCAAGCTCAAGCTCTATCCCGCCATGTGCGATTTCCGCCGCCTCGCCGAAAATGTCCTCACCATCGTCGGCGACGCCGCGCACAACAAGGCGCTCTTCCTGAAGCTCGACGCGCCCGACGAGATCCCGTGGGTGAAGGTCGATTCCCAGCGCATCAGCCAGATCCTCTTCAACCTCATCGGAAACGCCGTCAAGTTCACCGAAAAGGGCGGCGTCACCCTTCATATCCGGTTCG
>Ga0310786_10010936_pt1 | contig 11362 bp, 13 predicted proteins | sample AusTroGonzalo_MG_FD_203881 | JGI IMG/M metagenome (GOLD analysis project Ga0310786, IMG submission 203881) | Bovine rumen microbial communities from tropical cattle in Woodstock, Queensland, Australia - Gonzalo_03 (v2) (version 2) | ecosystem: Host-associated > Mammals > Digestive system >... | reverse complement strand
AAAAAAGAAAATGGTAAAGAATTAATAAAAATATTTGAAAAAAATAAAAAAATGCTATTAAAGCATATTAGTTTAGAACTTTATAATAGAAAAATATCTGAAATGTCAGAAAAATGTTAAAATATTTTTGACAAATAGAATAAGTTGAGTGTAAAATATAATAAAATTTAAAGGTACTATAATGAAAACACAAGAACAAATTGAACAAAAAATCAAAACAATGTTAATTGATTTAGAAGAGTATAAAGCTAACTGGGAAAGAGTTAATCATTTATACCCTAATGGTTTAGCCAAAAAAATTGAAGAAGATGTAATTTATACAACAATTTTAAATCAATTAGAAGTTCTTAAGTGGGTACTAAAGGATTAATTTATGGAAGTGTTGATTTCACCTACAGAAATATTTAATCTTAATCAACCTACGAGTAAGTTGATTGACCAAAAGTTGTGTGTTTATGATTGCTCTGATAAAGATTATCAAGATTTTTTCTTTAAAAAGATTTCAACATTTATTTTATATAGGTATCCATCTGCAACAATTTTAATGGATGGTAAGTATAGAATTGAATTACCGTTAAACTGGAAAATTATGGTTACAAATGACCATGATTATATTTGTAAAATGATTCCAATTGAGGATTTATTGCATTTTGATACAAATCAAATTCCAGTATTTAACCCATTTCATCCAGGATTACCAAAATTAATGAATGCAGAAATATATTCAATTAATCCGAACCCAGTAGAGCACTTCGTTCCAAAACTACCAAAGAAAAACTTATTAGTAATGCCAATTACAAATAATAATTGCGTTACTACTGTCAACTATGAAAACGGAATGGGGTCGGTAGTATATCCAAATTGTGTTTATTGTATGGATGATTTGGATGGCTCTAAAATAGAATTTGATTTATGGACAATGATAGAAGGATAGGAGAAAATATGGCTCAAGATTTACCAAAAATAGATATTATTATACCAGCTTTTAAGGCACAAAATACAATTTTAAGAACACTTTCAAGTATAGCATTACAAGAAATTGTTGATGATATTGAAGTAACAATCGTCAATGATGCTGATGGTATTGGATATAAGAAATTTGTAGATATGTTTAGTCCATATATGAAGATTAAAGAAATATCTCTTGATAAAAATGGTGGCCCAGGTGATGCCAGACAATTTGGTATTGATAATACAGAAAATCCATTGATTACATTTATTGATGCTGATGATACTTTTTCTGGAGCATTTGCTCTTAAAGTATTAAGATTACAATTATTAGCTGAACCATATAATTCTTGCTGTTTCAGCCAATTCCTCGAAGACCAGCAAATTACTTATGTTGGACATCCACAAGATTCAGTTTGGATGTTTGGTAAATTGTATAAGAGAGATTTTATTAAGAAATATAATATCCATTTCTTGCCTGGCTCAAGAGGTAATGAAGATAATGGCTTCAATATGATGTGCAAACTTTGTGCAAATCAAATGGAACAAATCAAGTACATTCCAGACATTACATATTATTGGCATTGGAAGGAAGATTCTATTACAAGAATTAACAATGCTCAATATTCTTATGACAAATCTTATGTTGGTTATACTAATAATATGATTTTTGCTATTAAAGAAGCAGAAAAAGCATGTCCATTTAACGGTGCAATTATGCAACAAAAAGTAGCAATTATGTGTAATTTGTATGAATATTATCTTGAAACAGAAGAAAGAGATAAGAGATTTGTTGAACAGAATTGGAATTGTTGCCGTAAGTATTATGCACAAATTTATCGTGAGATTAAAGATAAAATTAAAGATGAAATCTTTGCTGAGATTTACGCAAGCGTTATGAAAAATAGCTATATGGGTGATAAGATGTTCAAAATCATCCCAAGGTTGGGTATTAAAGAATTCATGGCTAAATTGGAAGAGTTGTATGACCCAAATGAAACAGATTTTCCAATGACCGATGACTCAACTCCATACCCTGAAAAAGAAGAAAAGAAAAAGAAGGACAAGTAAGTCCTTCTTATTTTTTACCTAATAAATAATTCTATATAAGGATTATTGTAGCTATGAGTATTAAGAGAGGGACAAAAACAATTGCTGGTGCTCCATTAGAAGCTGTATGGGGTACAATTTCTGGTGATATTACAGACCAAGCAGATTTACAAAACGCATTATCACAAAAGGTTAGTGCAGATTCTCCTGACCTTACAGGAACCCCTACTGCTCCAACACCTTCATTGGGTGTTTCAACCAATCAAATTGCTACAACAAAATTCGTTAATGATTCTATATCTTCCGCTGGTTTATTACCATCTCAAACAGGGCAAAGCGGAAAGTTTTTAACAACAGATGGAACAAATGCCAGTTGGTCAATAATCCCAGCAGAAATACCATCACAATCTGGGCAATCAGGAAAGTTCTTAACAACAAATGGTAGTTCAGTATCTTGGGCAACAGTTGATGCCTTACCATCACAATCTGGACAATCAGGAAAGTTCTTAACAACAAATGGCTCTTCTGCATCTTGGTCTAGTGTTGATGCATTGCCTTCTCAAACAGGAAATTCAGGAAAATACTTATCAACCAATGGCACTACAGCATCTTGGGTAACTCCAAACATCAACTGGTATGGAACTTGTGACACTGGTAATGCAGTACAAGAAAAAGTTGTAACTTGTAGTGGTTTTACATTATCTGAGGGTGTAACAATTAGAGTTAAATTTACATATGGCAACTCATATATGGGTCAAGCCCAATTAAATGTAAATGGAACAGGAGCAATTGTTATTTCTAATGTATCTGTATCTGGAACTCCCTCTGTATCAAACTCAAGATATTTTTGGCAATCTGGAGAAATTGTTTCATTTACATATGATGGAACTTATTGGATAATGGATGATGGGGCCGCCGCTACAGAATCATATTATGGTATTACAAAATTATCTAATAGCGTTAGTTCATCATCATCAGTAGCGTTAACTCCATATGCCTTATATACATTTACAAATGAAAGCGTTTGTCATAATTATTCATCAAGTTCAACATACAATGTTGGGGATAGAGTACATTATCAATATTATCTTTATGAATGTAATACGCCTATTTCATCAGCAGAAGTATGGGATGCATCTCATTGGACACAAATAGCCCCATTACAAGAACAAGTTGATGCTAAGCAAGACAGATTAGTTTCTGGTACAAATATTAAAACAATTAATAATACATCTATTCTTGGCAGTGGTAATTTGGTAGTAGATGGATTACCAACACAAGCTGGTAATTCTGGTAAATTTTTAACAACAGATGGGACTAATGCTTCATGGGCAGAAGCTGGATCATCTACAATAACATATTGGGATGATGATGAATGAAGTCATATATTTTAAAACATGGAAATGACAGCTATGTATTAAAGAAGAAATCAATTAATTTAGATGAAAATGATTTCTCATATACGGAATCTGGTAATGATATAACAATTACTGCATATAATGGTAGTGATTCTGATGTAACTGTTGTAGATAGAAAAATAGATTTATATATGTTAGCGAGACCAGGTGGTCCAGTTATGAGACACTATACTATAACCTATGATGAGACAGAATATACAGCCACACCAGAAGAAGGTTATGGTTTAGTTATAACTGATACAACAAAGCAAGATGTAGATTTATCTACTGACTTTATAATTTCTCAGGGGTAAAAAATGACAACTACAGTTAATGTAAATGGATTTCAGCCAATTATATTAAATACATTTTATAATGTTGATGCTAAAGGATATACAGCTCTTACCTGTTTTAAAAATTGTGTTAATGTTAATTTAAATAGATATACTGGAAGATTTATATATAATACTCCAGATGGAACAACAATAGAATATAATACTTATAAGTATTTGTTTTATAATTGTACAAATTTAAAAACTGTAACTAATTTTAATACAACAATAAACAATATGGATTCAACATTTTATAATTGCATTGCATTGGAAAATGTCCCGTCTATTCCAAATTCAGTTACATCTATGGTTAGTACATTTTATAATTGTGAAAATTTAGTTAATGCACCAGTATTGCCTAATAGTATTACAAATATGTCTGGAACTTTTCAGGGATGTAAAAAAATAAATAGTATTTCATCTATTCCAAATTCAGTTACAAATATGTATTGTACGTTTACTAATTGTTATGAGTTGAAAAATGTTCCGTCTTTACCAAATACAATAAAATCTATGTACTGTACATTTCTTAATTGTGGGAAATTATCAGAAGCGCCAAATATTCCTAATGGTGTTACTAATATGTATTGCACATTTGCTCAAACAAATATAACAAACGCACCAATTATTCCTGATTCAGTTACAAATTTGTATCAAGCATTTGATACCTGCCCAAATATTAATATTGAAACAATCCATATACCAAGTAATGATAAATTAGATTTAACATATATTATAGAAACACAACCAATATTAGCAAATTTATTAAAAATGGATATATCAAATGCTAAAAGTTTAAGCGGATTTTTTAAGCAATGTAATGATATTACTAATGTTAATATAACTTTTTGGAATAGTATTAATACAAATTTATCAAATATTATTAATTTATGTAATGCATTTTCAAATTGTAAAGCTATTACAGGTGTATCTTCTCTTCCACCAAATGTAAATAATATATCTGGTATATTTAGAGAATGTAATGCTCTTCAAGATGCATCCATGTTAACAATACCATTAACAGTAGTAGGCATGGATGGTACTTTCTATAATTGCCAATCTTTAATTAATACTCCAATTATACCAAATTCTGTAACATCTCTTGATAATACTTTCTATAATTGCCAATCTTTAATTAATGCTCCTATTATACCAAATTCTGTAACATCTTTTAATGGTATTTTCTATCATTGTTCAAATTTAAATATACACACTGTTATAATACCAAACAGCGCTATATATATGGAGCAAACTTTTTTTAATTGTGAAAGTTTAACAGATATGTCAAATTTTACAATTCCAAGTAGAGTTAATGATATGTATGAAACATTTATGCGTTGTAATAATTTAACAAATTCGCCAATAATTCCAAATAGTGTTACTAATATGTATGGTACATTTGGATATTGCCCTTGTTTAACTTTTTCTCCTAATATACCAAATGGTGTCACAAATATGGGTTATACATTTATAAATTGTTCAAATTTATCTGGAGATATTTTTATACAATCTAATAACATAAGTAATGCTTATAATTGTTTTTATGGCACAACATTGGCAAAAAATGTTTATATTCCATTTACTTATTCTAATAATGAATATACTAAAACATATAATTCATTTATTACTGCTGGATATAAAACTGATGGAACAAATTGTGGTGTTTATTTAAAAGATATTAATTTATTAAATTATTCTTTAGTTGTAAATGGTATTGGTTCTGGTGCAATTGGTACAGTAACAGTAAATGATGTTATATATTATAATAGAAGCGGTTATAGTGGTGATACTGGTGATTATAGTGGTGAATTTCCTTATGGGTCACTTGTTACTATTAATTGGGCTGTAGAAATGGCTTCAGGAACACCTATATTAAAAGTAAATAATGTTCCAGAAGAATCTGGAAATCCATTAAGTCATTCATTTACATTAACACAAAATACAGTTGTTAATATATATATTAATAATATAACGCCTAAATAATATTTTAATTATAAAAAGTCTCTATGTCTAATTACTTCTGATGTAGTTTGTTTCCAAATACCATCATATTCTTCTATTGAAGATTCTTTTTTCATAAAATGATGAAGTATTTTATTATTACCAATATAAATTGCCGCATGGCAAGGTACTTCACAACCAATTTTCATTAATATTGCATCACCAATTTGTAATTGTTCATTATCTGATAATTTAGTAAAACCTTCTTCTTCATAATGTTGTCTATATAAATCAAATAACTCTGGATGAGCCCACCAATATTTTTGTCTTTCATAGTCATGAAGAGTTATTCCAAACATTTCATCATAAACACGTTGAATTAAATTATAACAATCAGTAACGCCATGTTCCCATGGAGTTCCTTCATATTTTTTGAAATCATCTACGGAATACTTGCTGAATTCTTCTTTCATATTATATTCCTAATTAATTCTTTTGAATAATTAAACTCTTTTTAAGGCCATTAACAATCAAACGGCATTTTCTTATAACACCATTTGCTTGCTTTATAAGTAAATAACATTTTTTTACGGCCATAATAAATCCTACCAGTAAAGAATTGTTGCAACCATTGGTCTCTTGTTTACCCATGCGCCAGCGCCATTAGCAGCTGATGTGTCCCAAACCAATGATTCATCATTAGCTTTATTTGCAATTACTGTATCTTCCAAATCATCTACTGTGGAAATATCTTTTACAACTCTCCATTCTAATGCTGTACCTGCTTGGTTAACTGCATAACATTTCTTTGCATCGGATGTTGTAAATTGAATTGTATCTTGTTTTAAACTTAAACCATCTGCAACAAATGCTGTTGAAGCGGCTTTGGTTGAATTATCTCCACGAGCTTGTGTAGCAACTGTTACTGTTGCTCCTGTCATATCTTTTGAGCCACTAATTATTTCAGTACCAGTTCTATGAACAACATTTGTTGATTTTGCTGGGTCATTGGTCCATTCAACAGTTGCAACTTTATTATTGCTTGTTGTTGCATTAGATGCGGCAGGGGATGGAGCAAGTGCATATGCTGTTCCATCAGATTCGACAACAGTATGAATTTGAGATGAATAAGTTGTTGAATTTATTGTTCTACTAGATCCAATTGTTGAAATAATTTTATTATCGTTTGTTAATTCACTTTTAATATGACCAGTTTCTACATTATTAGTATCATAAAATCCTAAATGCATAAAACCTGCTGTAGAAGTATTTGTAGAATCAATTGATGTACTTTGAACTTTTAAGTCATTGTTGTTAAATGTTTTAACACCAGTGATTGTTTCAGCATAATTGCCAGTTTTTCTAACAAACTTATTATCTGCTTCATCTTTTGTATAGTATGCTTCAACAGAACCAATATATGTCCAAGTGCCACCTTGTGTATGGTCAGTTGGGTCTGTCCAATTCCATCTATAATATGAAACTGCATCATTGTGTGTTTCGTCAACCAATACTTTAACTACGTCATTATCATATAATGGAGTTGTATTATAGTGCACAATATCGGTTTTTGATGTATCTGATCCACGGTCATAAACTTGAACAATGTCTGCAACGTCAGATTTTGATGTAATAGCATCAATTTGAGATTGTAAATTACTTTCTGCACCAGTTGCACGGCCATATTCTCTATGAATAGCATCTGATAAAGATGTTGAGTTGGCCAAATCTCCATCTGCAGCTAATGCTGTTAAATTACCTTCAACTTTAATAGCACGAGTCATTTCAACAGTAAGATTGTCTGCTAATTGTGCAGGTGTTACTGCAATGTACTTGTCTGGCATATAATTACCAGAGGTTGTAAATACTGTTGGTAAATTTGAAATAGAATAAGATTTATAGTTGTTATATAATGTATTTTTATCAGCAGTAGAAACTGTTACTTCAGCATCTGTACCAAATCTTGTAACACCAAAACTGTCATGATTATTATCATAATCTGTTGCTTTAGTTGATGAGGCAGCAGTTGTAGGTGATTGAGCATTTTGTAATTTAACTTTATAGATGTTTGAAATATCTTGAGTTGTTTCATTACCAGAAATAATTGGAGTATCAAATTCTAAATTTTTAACTGGAGACCATTCATCAACAAATGTTTCAACATTGTTAATAATTCTTGGTACTGATAATTTCATATAAACCTTACCAAAAGGTCTGAAAACTCCTGTACCTATACCATGTTCATCTTCTATTTCAGTTGTATCTTGAATGTAAATATCACCAGGTTTTCCAACTTCTTTGGCTGGCTCAATATTTCCATGATATGTTGTAACACCATCTTCACCAATAGTAAATGAATGACTTGTGGTTCCTGCTAAATTAATTAATTCTGCCATAGTAACGTTCCTATAAACTTATATATGATTATTTATTGGTATGCGAAATATAAATAAGTTGAAAGGACTAATAGGAGAGAATATGCCAAATAAAAACAAAAATAAAGGTAAGGGTTATGAGCGTGAAGTTTGTAAAATAATGGAAGGTTATTTTGGTGGTTCTTGGCAAAGAACTTTTACATCAGGAGCATTTACAGGTGGTATCAATGCTTGGAGAGCAAAAATTTTATCTGAATCTCAATTATTAAACAACTCTAATGATATTGTTCCTCCAGATGAATATCCACATGCTGCTATTGAATGCAAGTTCTATAAAGAATTTTGTTTCCATCATCTTTATAGACCAGAAGGCGTAAATGATTTGAATGATTGGATAGACCAAGTTTATGAATCTGGTATAGATATGGAAAAAGATTTCCCAATCATTTGTATGAAGTTTAATCGTGTAGGTTCATACGCAGTTTGTTGGAAATCTAAAATTGAAGATTTAGATTATAAAAAGTTACAGCATACAGTATATCATTATAAAGATAATGAATATGTAATCTTTGAATTAAATACTTTCTTAAGCACATTTACTAACGAATTAAAGGGAAAGTTTGCATAATGGCTGATGTATTAGATTGTGGTGTAAGATTATATGATGATGATTTTGTTAAATTCAAGTATAAGCAATACTGTAATTTAATCAAAGATAAATTAAAAACACATCAAAAGCCACATGATAAAAGGTATCATCAAGGATTTTTTGTTCCATCTCGTCCTGCTAAATGTATTAATATAATGGAAATGCCTGAACCAACCGCTATTGTTTATAGAAGTGGCTGGGAGCAAACATTTTTTCAAAAGTGCGATGAAACTGATGCAATTATTCGTTGGGGTAGTGAAATAGTAAAAATATTATATCGCAATCCTATTAAAAATAAAATGAGTTTTTATGTTCCTGACATTTATATGGAATATCTTGACAAAAATAAAAAATTAAGGAAAATGCTTATTGAAATAAAACCAATGAACCAAACGAAATTAAAAGAAGCATCAAACGGATATGATAGATTACAATTTGCTATTAATACAATGAAATGGGCATCTTGCATTGAGTTTTGTAAAAAAAGAGGCATAGAGTTTAAAGTAATGGGTGCTAATGAATTGGGTGTTATGTAACCTAATAAATAATTCTATAAGGAGTTTATTATGAGTATTGTACAAGGTCAAGAGTTAACATATCAAGATTTAATTAATGATACATTAAATTATATTATTTCTGTTTGTGATAATATTGTAAACAGCCCAAATGCTACTGTTAATGCTAGATGGGCATCTGTTCCTGCTCAAATTAAATCACCATATACATATACAGCATCTTCAGACAGCGTTGCAAATTTTAAATATGTTTTGAATGACTCTGTATTAACTTCCGTTGATTATTCAAAAGTTGTAAACGATTTAAATGGATTTTTACAAGCAAGAGGTATTTTAGCTAAAGCAAACATGGTTGTTACTACAAAAGGTTTGTTAAACTATTGGAACAATATTTCTTCCTTTACTGCAAAAACAATTATGTTTGTTTGTAGTAACTTAATTTCAGGCACATATACTTTTTATAATGCTGCATCTATTAATCCAAATACAGATTATCAAACAGTTCCATTTGTTGATGATACAGTTGCTCTAACTACAACAAATGTTACAGATTCAATGAATAACTTAATGGAAACATTGAATAAAACAACTCGTTCACACCATGCAAGATATTCCCTTACAATGACATCTTCTTGTTCAAGTAGCTCATCAAGCTCTAGCTCAAGTAGTTCTAGCTCATCAAGTTCTAGCTCAAGTAGCTCATTGTTTATTGCTTATATGAGGATTTAATTAATGACAACTCCAGCATTAACATACCAACAATTAATGACCGCAGCGATTAATAAAATATCTGCTGTGTGTTTGAATGTAAGCAATTTTGCTGGAATTCCTGCTGCTTATAAAAGTGGATATACACATACTACTACACAAAAGGGTGGTGGTACTAGACAAATTACTATGACATTAACAGCAACATTGTCTTCTGGTGCAATATCTCAAGTAACAAGTAGTGTTGTTAGTGACCAATTAAATGCATTCTTTAATGAAAGAGGTATTACAGCAAAAGCATCAAAAGCGATAACTGATAGAGGGTTGGCTAATTTTTATAATAACTTGGCAGCATTTTGCTATGCTAGAATTTTTGTTTATTCAAGTCAAGAAACAACTACAAACGTTATAGCATATTATTCAGGTTCAGTAACATACCCAGCAGTCACAAACATTGATGAAAGCTCAGCATTACCAGAAGATATAAAACAATTAAAAATGATTGTTGCTAACCAAGATGTTACATTGGCATTACAATTGCTTGGTTCATATATTACTGCTAAAGCTAGAGGGAAAGTAACAAAATATACATATGCTTTCTCTCATACAGCAAAAACATAATTTTAATCTAATCCAATATTTGATTTTTTCCACTATAAATATCTTTGATTTCAATCAAGGGGCTTAACTATGGTTAATATTTTAGATAAAGAAAGTTTTAAAAAAGAATTGGAAGGAAAAACAGAATATCGTGTTGATTTTGAAGATTCTGATGATATTGTTAACTCATTAAAAACAATATATGATGTTGAAAATGAACTTGAACCAATTCCAAATATTACAATTAATTTAAAGAATGTTTCTAAGGAGAATTTAATAGCCGCATTAAAGTATTCTTTGGAAAGAGAAGATTTAGTTAATTCAACTATGATTTTGAATATTTTAAATTTAATTAAAGTATATAATACTTTGGATGATAGTTTCTTTGCTAATGAATATGTCTATTTCAAAAACTTGACAGAGTTATTGGATGTTAAGTTGGCGTTGACAAACGAATTAACAACATTTATCACAAATTTGAGTATATGGTACATCTCAATCATCAAATCTATGCACAAAGTTGAGTATTCATACTTAGATAATACAGTTAAATTGCCAAAAGTTTATGCAAGAATTATTTTGACTAGTGACTTTTTAACATTATCTGGTATATTTTCAAGAGCAAAACCATTTTCAACTGGTGACTTGAAATTAGTAGAAAATGCTTACGGATATATGGTTAGTTTAACAAATAAGAGCGCTGTTGCTTCAAAATTTTTAGATTTGTTGGATGATGCCTATGAACAACGTAAAGCCAGTGTATGAGTTTATCCTTTGGGATAATTGTAATAATCATTGCACTTTTTGCCCGCAAAGAGAAAAGTGCAATAATTTAAATATATTCCAA
>Ga0310786_10010935_pt1 | contig 11363 bp, 9 predicted proteins | sample AusTroGonzalo_MG_FD_203881 | JGI IMG/M metagenome (GOLD analysis project Ga0310786, IMG submission 203881) | Bovine rumen microbial communities from tropical cattle in Woodstock, Queensland, Australia - Gonzalo_03 (v2) (version 2) | ecosystem: Host-associated > Mammals > Digestive system >... | reverse complement strand
AGTGTGGACTCTTCATGACTGTTGGGCATTTTCGGGGCATTGTTCGCACTTCATGATTTCAGGGTGTGACAAATGGATAACCGGGTGTTTTTCCTGTCCTCAAAAAAACACATATCCATCAAGCAAGGTTTTTGATCGATCCCAAAAGAACTATATTATCAAAAAAGATTTATTTGCTTCTACTTCGCGGTTGACGATTGTTCCTGTTTCCTCCTGGCTTGATCATCTTGTCGAAGAGTCTTTTTTGAAAGAACATCCTCATATTGTCATTTATAACGGGATTGACACAGATACATTTTCCCCGGTAATCAATAAGGATGAAATCCGGTATAAGCTTGGGATTCAACAGGGTGAAACGATGCTGCTGGGGGTTGCAAGCCCATGGAGCAAACAAAAGGGGTTACAGGATTTTATTGAATTCAGCACTCGTTGTTCGCCTGAAGAAAAAATCGTTCTCATCGGAGTGACGAAAGAACAATTAGAATCTCTTCCACAAAATATAATTGGGATCGAACGAACAGAATCAACAAAACAGCTTGCGGAATACTATTCGGCTGCTGATTTATTTCTGAATTTGACTTATGAAGACAATTATCCTTCCGTAAACCTCGAAGCCATATCCTGCGGGACACCATGCTTGACATATCGTACAGGGGGCAGTCCGGAATCCGTTACCCCGGAAACAGGTTTTGTAGTTCCACGGGGAGATATAAGAGCTGTTTTGCAATGCATAGAAGCAGTTCGAAAGAACGGGAAGGAATCATATTCTTCCGCATGTCGGAGTTATGCTTTGGCTCATTTCCGCCAGGAAGACCGATTCCAGGAATATATTGACTTATACAAAAAAATACTTCACATATAGGTTCATTTATGTTCAAAGACAAAACACTTCTCATCCCCGGGGGAACCGGGTCGTTCGGCAACGCCGTGTTGCGTCGCTTCCTGAATTCCGACGTCAAGGAGATCCGCATATTCTCGCGCGACGAGAAAAAACAGGATGACATGCGGCACGAACTTCAGGATCCAAAGGTTAAGTTCTACATCGGCAACATCCGCGACCGTCAGGCGATTGACAGCGCGATGACCGGTGTGGACTATATCTTCTCGGCGGCAGCTCTGAAACAGGTTCCGAGTTGCGAGTTTTTCCCGCTTGAGGCGGTTCAGACGAACGTGCTGGGCACGAATAACGTGCTGGAATCCGCGATCGCTCATGGCGTAAAAAATGTTGTAGTTCTTTCGACTGACAAAGCGGCGTATCCGATCAACGCAATGGGCATTTCCAAGGCCATGATGGAAAAAGTTGCGATCGCGAAGGGGCGCAACCTCGGACAGGATGCCGCGACGACGATCTGCTGCACGCGCTACGGCAACGTGATGGGCTCGCGCGGTTCGGTGATCCCGTTGTGGGTCGACCAGATCAAGGCCGGCAAGCCGATCACGATCACGAATCCCGAGATGACGCGTTTCATGATGACGCTCGACGATGCGGTCGACCTGGTGATCTATGCCTGGCAACACGGTATGAACGGCGATCTATTCGTCCAGAAGGCTCCCGCGGCAACGCTGGTCACACTCGCGACTGCGCTGAAAGAGCTCTATAACTCCGATGCCGAAGTCAAGATCATCGGCACGCGTCACGGCGAAAAGCTCTATGAGACGCTGGTTACCCGCGAGGAAATGGCGAAGGCCGAAGACATGGGCGATTATTTCCGGATCCCGTGCGACACGCGCGATCTCAATTACGACAAGTATTTCAAGGAAGGATCCGAACGAATCAACGAGGTCGACACGTATCACTCCCATAATACACGCCGCCTGGACGTTGCCGGGATGAAGGAACTCCTGAAGAAACTGAAACTGATCCGTCAGGACCTGGGGCTCGGCGATGACGGATGTTAAGGTCATCGACGGCGAGATCTTCCGCGACCAACGCGGGCAGATCTCAAGCCTGAACGCATTCCGGTTCCCCGGCGTCGAACGCTTCTATTTCATCCATCACCCGGATGTGTCAGTGATCCGCGGTTGGCACGGTCACCAGTACGAAAAGAAATGGTTCTACTGCGTGAAAGGTGCGTTCACCATCGGGCTGGTGGAGATCGACAATTGGGAATCTCCCTCGCCCGACCTGAAAGCGCAGAAATACCATCTGACCGAGCAGGAAAGCAGGATTATCTGCGTGCCGGAAGGGTACGCGAACTGCATCAAGGCGTCCATCCCCGGCTCGGTCCTGCTGGTCTTCTCCGGCAAGACGCTGCCGGAAGCGTATTCGGACAGCTGGCGCTACGACAACAAACTCTGGATTACATGGAGCGAAAACGAATGATTCGCGTTGGAATCACAGGACAGCCCGGCTTCGTCGGGACGCATCTTTACAACACGCTGAGGACGCTCCCGGACGAGTTCATACGCATCCCGTGCGAGGACGCATTTTTCGCGGACGAAACGAAACTCCGCGCGTTCGTGCGAAACTGCGATGCGATCGTACACCTGGCGGCGATGAACCGCGACCCGGATCCGCAGGTCATCTACGACACGAACGTCCGCCTCGTGAAACAGCTGATCGCGGCTATGGAGGCGGAAAATGTCACGCCGCATGTGCTGTTCTCCAGTTCGACGCAGGAGGAACGCAACAATCCGTACGGCGACAGCAAGAAGGAAGGCCGCCGGTTGCTTCAGGACTGGGCGGAACGCACCGGCGGCAAGTTCACCGGCTGCGTGATCCCGAACGTCTTCGGCCCCTACGGACGTCCGAACTACAATTCCGTGGTCGCGACGTTCTGCCACAAGCTCACGCACGGCGAAACGCCGGAAATCCAGGTCGATGGCTGCATCAAACTCATCTATGTCGGCGACCTCTGCATGGAGTTCATCAACCGGATCCGGTCCGGCGAAGGCGTAAATCCCTATCCTGTGCCGTGGGGCGCGGAAAAGAAAGTGTCGGAAATCCTCGCGACTCTGAACCGGTTCAAAACTCTCTATTTCGAGCAGGGGATATTCCCGGAACTGCATGACAGATTTGAAATTCAGCTTTTCAATACGTTCTGCGGATATATCGACCACGAGAATTTCTTCCCGTTCAAACTGAAGAAGAACTCCGATGACCGCGGATCCTTCGTGGAGACCGTGAAATTAGACAATCTCGGCGGACAGGTCTCCTTCTCAACGACTCGGCCAGGCATCACGCGCGGCAACCACTACCACACGCGCAAGATTGAGCGTTTCGCGGTCATCAAAGGTCAGGCGAAAATCGAACTTCGCAAGATCGGGACCGATGAAAAGTTGACATTTGAACTTGACGGAAATGAACCGGCGTTTGTCGATATGCCGGTCTGGTATACACACAATATCACAAACGTCGGCACAGACGATCTTTACACCATTTTCTGGATCAACGAGTTTTACGATCCGTCCGATCCCGACACATTCTTCGAAAAGGTCTAATTCATGGAAAACAAACCCGCTTGGAAAGGCAATGGCAAACTGAAACTTCTGATCATCGTCGGCACACGCCCGGAAATCATCCGGCTTGCCGCCGTAATCAAAAAGTGCCGGAAGTACTTCGACGTCATTCTCGCTCACACCGGGCAGAATTACGACTACACGCTGAACGGCATTTTCTTCCGCGATTTTGAGCTTGCCGAACCGGAAGTCTACCTGAACACAGTCGGCAGCAACCTCGGCGAAACCATGGGAAATATCATTGCGCGTTCCTACGAGCTGATGGTCGAGATCAAGCCAGACGCCGTCCTTGTGCTCGGCGATACCAACAGCTGTCTTTCCGTGATCGGAGCGAAACGCCTGCATATCCCGATCTTCCACATGGAAGCCGGCAATCGCTGCAAAGACGAATGTCTGCCGGAAGAGACCAATCGCCGCATCGTCGATATCATCAGCGATGTCAATCTGGCATACTCCGAACACGCCCGCCGCTACCTCGCCGACTGCGGCCTGCCGAAAGAACGCACCTACGTCACCGGCTCGCCGATGGCGGAGGTCCTGCACATGAACCTTGACAAGATCATCGCTTCCGACATCCATCAGCGGCTCGGCCTCGAAAAAGGCAAATACATTCTGCTTTCCGCACACCGGGAAGAAAACATTGATGACGATAGAAACTTCAAAAGTCTATTCACCGCCATCAATGAAATGGCGGAAAAATACGACATGCCGATCCTGTATTCCTGCCATCCGAGAAGCAGAAAACGCCTCGAATCTTCCGGCTTCCAGCTCGACAACCGCGTGATCCAGCACGAACCGCTCGGATTCCACGATTATAACTGCCTTCAGATGAACGCCGCCTGTGTCGTCTCCGACTCAGGCACGCTCCCGGAAGAATCCTCGTTCTTCACTTCGGTCGGACACCCGTTCCCCGCCGTCTGCATCCGCACCTCCACGGAACGCCCCGAGGCGCTTGACAAAGCATGCTTCATCCTCTCCGGCATCGATGCGAAAGGACTGCTTCAGGCGGTCGATACCGCGATTGAGATGGTCCGTCATGAGAAAAATGGCGGAGCGATCCCCGTCCCGGACTACACCGACGAAAACGTCTCCGACAAAGTCGTGAAGATCATCCAGTCCTACGTCGGTGTCGTCAACAAGATGGTTTGGAGAAAGCAGTAAGCTCTTTTAATTCATGAAAATCCTGATTCTTACAGAACGTTTTTTTCCGGAAGAGTTTTTGATTAATGATCTTGTTTCGGAATTGAAAAACCACGGACATGAAATTGAAGTATTGACTCAGGTCCCAAGCTATCCGAAAGATGCGATTTTTGAAGGCTACAAAAACAAGTTGTTCCAAACGACACGGGAGTATTTGGATATTCCGGTTCATCGCGTACGGACCGTCCTGGGATACAACAGCGGGGGGATGAAACGGAAGATCGTCAACTATGTCAGTTTTGCGTTTTTGACTTCACTTTGGGCGTTCTTCAACGGATGGAAATATGATAGAGTGTTCACCTATCATACCGGTCCGCTTTCCATGGCAAGTGCCGCAATCGTTTTGCATTTTATCTGGTGGCGTAGATGTACGATCTGGACTCAGGACATATGGCCTGACACGGTCTATGGCTACGGGGTGAAGCCGACATGGGGCATGCGAACTTTTTTGGGTTTTGTTGTTCGCACGATCTATTACGCGTTTCAAAGAATATTGGTTTCATGTCCTGCATTTATTGACAAGCTGAAGCCCTATACGCGCAAAGAGGTTGTATTTGTTCCTCAGTGGACAACGGGGATGAAAGAACTCCCGCCGCGTCCCCCTGACGGAAAACGTATTTTTACATTCGCCGGCAATATCGGATCCGTACAGAATCTGGAAAAAGTCGTTCAGGCGTTCGGCAGTCTGAAAACAAATGATGCAGAACTCTGGTTTGTTGGTGGGGGAGTATACCTGGAACGAATCAAAAAGATTGTTGAAGAACACCAGTATATTAATATTTTTATAACAGGAAGACGTCCGCGTCAGGAGATGGAACACTTTTTTTCCAATTCGGATGTCATGATCATTTCCTTGACAGAGAAATTTGATCTGACTATTCCAGCAAAATTCCAAGCCTACATTGCTGCTGGGCGTCCCATTTTTGGGATTATTCGGGGGGATACTGCAAAAATGATTGAAGAGTATGATTTGGGAATAACTGCCGATCCGGCAGATATTAATTCTATCGTCAACGGATTCGAAAGACTGTGTGCCGTGTCGGATCAACAAATGAGTCAGTGGAGAAAACATGCGGTTTCTTTGTCTCAGGAGAAATTCAACAGAACAAATATCATCAACTCTATTTTCGAAGCAATGGCATAAACCTTTGCAACAGCACAGGCTTTCAAAAAGACCAATCCGAATAAAGAAGCATGTATTGCATCACCCCCCCCAAAAAAAAACACTAATACCTTTCAATTAACACAGACATAATTACGGAGGACAACATGAAGAAAAATCACTTGTTGTTAAACGGGTACGGATTCTACAACAAATTTTTAAACAAAAAAAACATGTTGCTGGGATTGTTTCTAATTTCAGCCATAGCCTTTTCCCAAGAAAAAAACACAAATCAGACTGTTTCAGATGAAAGCTTGTTAAATCAGTATGTGAAGGCAAAAGGTGAAGCCATCATCCTTTTTGACTCATCAAATATCAAGCTTTTTTGGACTGACAACTCCGTTACAAGCAGAAATCAGGCGATCAACATTCTGTTGAGGGAAAAAGCACAATCCAACGAGAGTGTTCCGCTACGAATTCAACTTGCCAACACCCGTGAAAACCAGGATTGCAGAATCGATGTTATTTCGGAAGAATCGGTTTTCAGTTTTTCAGTTTTAGACAATAAACTAAAAACGCTTTCCACCTCGAAAAAGGAGGACGGTTTCCTCAACTATTCAATCGCATCCAGTGTTTTTCATCTGGAAGACACTTCTGGGAGCATTTTTAACCTTGTTTTCAATTCAAAATCATCGAACAGCATTTCTATTAAAAAAATTATTCTCTCCTTTTCAGAAAACAAGGCTAGCAGTTTCCTGAGTTCTCCCGGGAGAATCCTCTATTCTTCCAAAGATCTTAATACCTCTGCAAAAGTCTCAAACATTGATACAAATAATTATTCTGTTGCGGGGAAGCGTACAATCCTTTTCTCTTCAAAAAAAATATTAACAACTACTGACAATAATCTTCAAAATTCCGTGAAGATCAAAAATATTGGAGAGAATGCGACAACCATTTATATCGGCTATGCCGTTTATAACCAAAACAGAACCTTACTTGATGGAAAGAACTATCCATACAAACAAAATTGTAACGTTTTGAATGTCGTTTCTTTTTCAGAGAAAGACAATACAATAATCGTTGATGCTTATTCCGATTGGAATAAAGAATGTTATCTTGCTTTAAATGTAAAGAATGATCTATCCGATCTTCCCAACACTATCTTTGCAGGAACAATTGCTGATGTAAAAAAGCTTGATAATGGACAGTCTGAAATCACATTACTTAAGCCGTCCAACGATGTATTTAAGAAAGGAGTTTCAATTAGAGTTCACGGAAAACCTGGCGCATACCTTTATACGCAGATAATAACATTAAAGCCTGGGGAGGAACATTTTTTTTCTTCAAAGATCAAAAGGGATGATGGTTTCTTGGAGTACTCGTCCAAAGCTTTTTCACGAGGAACATATTATGTCATTCCTCTGATTATGTCTTATTCTGTTGATCCAAACAAAGTTAATAAAATTCTTATTAGCGACTTTTCTGTTTCTTTTTAAAACGTCAACTTGTTTTTTCGATTATATTTATCTCAACCCTAAAAAGCAAAAAAAGGAATAGATATCTCTTTTATCTGGGCATGAAAACAATGTCCTATAATTGATAAGGTTGCACAGCTGCCGGAGCTATGGTCGATTAGTTTCGGTTCTGTCCTTACTTACATCCCATCATAACAATCAACCAATTCAAACGTATGCACAATTTCGCATACTATTCTAAAATATGTTCAAAATCTCTCGTGTCCGAAAAATAGTTTTAGTTTGTGTTGTAATTTTTTTTATTGCCGTTATAGAATCGACTCTAACTGCATCTTGGATGGTCGAACAGATGTCTACACGCATCTACTCTTCTGTCAATAGTATTCCATCACGCAAGGCAGGGATTATTCTTGGCGCACCAGAATACTGTCAGGGGCGGCCTAATCCTGTTTTTGCTGGACGCATTCAAGCTGCAACAGAACTCTATCATGCGGGTAAAATACAGACAGTAGTAGTATCGGGCCTTAGCCGCCCGAATGAGTTTTACGATGAGGTTTCTGCTATGAGTAAGGGGTTGATTGCATCTGGGATCCCCAAAGATGCAATTATCGAAGATAATAAAGGTTTTCGAACGCTCGACTCCATTCTACGAATGCACGATGTATTCGGGTATAACGATTTTATCATTATTACCCAACGAGATCATTGTGAACGCGCTTTGTTTTTAGCAAAACATCATAACATCTCTTCTATCGGGTTTGAAGCTAGAATTCTTTCAGGGCAATCTATAGATATAATATTGGAATCTTCAATCCGAGAATCACTTGCACGTGTGAAGGCGATTATTGATATAGCAATTAATCGACATGCTAAATATCCAGTAGAATAACGATAAAAAGTCTTCTGCTTTTTTGCTTCAAATTGCTTCTGTTTTGAGGAAACAAGCAGCACCCTAGTATTAACATCTTGAAGAGTGGCTTACCTAAAATGTGCGCAATTCTCTGTACGTTACCTTCTTCCGCCTGTATTTCCGCTTTCCGGACATATGCTGTCCCATAACTTTCGGGCTCCCCGTCACGGTTCGTTTCCGTTCGATTTCCGCATCTTCCGTCTGCGCATCCACGAGGCTTGCGGCGCTCTTTTCGGACGCATGCTGTCCCATAACTCCGTACACCATGTTCTCCTTCGCCCGTGTCACCCAGAAGACCCCTCGCGAGTTCAGTTTCTCGAGGTGTTTGAAGTCATCGTATGCCTTGTCAAACACCACGACTTCCCCGGACTTCATGTCCGCACAAAGCTCCCAGGCGGTTTTGGGGTCGGAATCCTTTGCGCTCTTCATGATGGGCGGCGAATCTATCCGCGTGAACAGAATCGTCAGGATTGAAGGCGAGCTTTTTGCTGGGGAGTTTTAGCTCTTCTTGCCCCCGCTCTTGCCAAGTTCCAGCATCTTCCGGATCAGTTCGATCGGGAGGGTGTCAATCATGGCATGGAGCTCAGTCCGTTCCGGTTCAATGCTTGCTATTTGTCCGGGAGTTGTTTCCACTGCCTCGACGTCAATGCATTCCGGCATACTGCTTGCCAGCCTTGACAATGCGGCGGTCTTTTCCTCAATGGTGTTGTGCCCGGAATAGTGCATCGTCATGGTGGCGGACGAATGACCGACAAGCTGCTGAATCACCGTCAGCGGGACACCCGCCTGTTCCAGCTTGTGCGCGAATGTGTGGCGCATGGAATGAAGGTCCTTCACGCTGACCGCATGAGTGCGTCCGTTTGGAATGCGCGTGGTCTTGATTCCGCAGTCCGTTTCCAGAAAGTCCTTGATTCGGGACGAGACACCGGACGGATTCGACAAGTACATCTTCGCGTGCTCGGGGAAGCAGAATCTCGGATCCCGGTTCTCATCGTTGAACTTGTCCGCAAGGAAAGCAAAGAGGTCGGGCATAAGCGGGATTTCAACCAGCTTTCCCGTCTTGTTCATGATGCGTCGGATGTATCCGGTTCCGTTGGGGAGAAACCGTATGTCGTCCCATTGCAGGGTGCAGATGTCGCCCTCCCTCATGCCGGTGTTCTCCGCCACGAAAAACAGCGTGTGAAGGAACGGATCCGCTTTTTCGCGGATCAGGCACAGTTCCTCGTTCGTGAATATGTCGCGCACTTCCGCGTCTTTCGAAAGCCGGTCGATGCTGTCGAACGGGTTCTCGAACATTCCCATATCCTTCGACAGCAGGGCGAACACCTCCTTGCAGGTGTCGTGATAATGATTTGCCGTGCGGTTCGAAGGCTTGCAAACGGCGGGACGCGTGATTGTTTTTCCTTTGCGCTGGTAGGTGACGGTTTTCCGATAGCGTCCCTCCGAACGCAGGATGACAAGGTATTCCTCGGCCATTGACTCGGTAACACCGGCCAAGTCGGTTACATCCGGATGTTTGTCGGCCATGAACGCCACGAAGTCAAGCCACATCTCGCGCTTCTCCGAAATGGTTTTTTCGCCTGCGGCTTTCCTGTGTGCTTTGCCGAGAGAAAGATCGAACGCCCCGGCAAGCGGGATTTTGTTGTTTTTCTGCTGGATTCGCCTCAACGCCGATTTATGGAAGGACACCTGTTCAACCGTACTCTTTTCGTCCGGGGAAACGGCGGTGGCCTGATCTTTCATCCGCTTCTCAAAGAACTCCGCATCGCGCCGGGTTTTACAACCTGTACATACGCCCGTGTACCTTTTCCCTTTGCGGATAAAGTCGTAGTAGAAACTGCCGCTGCTCTCGTTGTGTGTGATCATTCCCGCCCCCTGTTCGGCCGATTATCGCTGGTTTTGTGATGTGTGGTGAAATCTCATAATACTCTATGCTCTGTTTTCGGCTTTTTCAAGCGCAAATCCACAAAAAATCCACAAAATCAGCTAATTTTCGCCGTTTTTGAACTAAATCGCTACGGTTTTGTAAACCGTCGGTCCTCGGTTCGAATCCGAGAGCTGGCTCCATATGAAAATAACAGAACCTCAGCAGATTACAAAAATATTGCCGAGGTTCTTTTTTTCGTTTTAAAACGACTCGTTGGGCTTTCGCTCCGATTCGACGTTTCAGTCGGCGGGCGCGGGCGTCTTCTCCCGGTGGATGGCGATGGCGGCGATCAGGCAGACGCCGAGGAGCATCGGATAGAAGAGAGATCCGACGAGGCTCAGGGATGACACGTCCAGGTTCGAGGTCTGCGCCACGCCGGCGGCGATCAGGATTTGCGCGCCGTAGGGGATCATGCCCTGCACCACGCAGGACCCGGTGTCCAGGATACTCGCGATGCGTTTGGCGGAACAGCAGTACTGTTCGGAGAGCTCGCGTGCGATCGGGCCCGCAATCACGATTGCCACGGTGTTGTTCGCCGTGAAGAGGTTGATGACCGCGACGAGGACCAGCACGCCGAACTCGCATCCGCGCGCGGATCGCACATGCTTTTTGATCTTCTCCATCAGGTAGCCGATGCCGCCGTTGCGACGGATGGTCTGAAGCAGGCCGCCCGCGAGGATCGCCACGATGAGCGTCTCCGACATGCCGAGCGTGCCTTTGCCGATCAGATCGAGCATGCCCCAGAGATCGAACGCGCCATTGACGATTCCGGTGATCCCGGCGAGCACGGTCCCGGCGAAGAGCAGGAGCATCACGTTCCAGCCCAGCAGCGCGCAGACGAGGATCAGAAGGTACGGCAGCACCGCGAACGCGTTCGCCCAGGTCACGGCCTGCGCCGCCTCGGCCGGCCGTGCCGTGCCGCCGAAGAAGAGATAAATCGCCGAGGTCACGGCGAACGCCGGTAGGACCAGCAGGATGTTCTGGCGGAATTTGTCGCGCATGGCGATGTTTTGCGTGCGCGTGGCGGCGATGGTCGTGTCCGAGATCATAGAGAGGTTGTCGCCGAACATGGATCCGCCCACGATCGCGCCGAGCAGCATCGCCGGGGAGATGGAGAGTCCGTCCGCGAGCCCCGCCGCGATCGGCGTCAGCGCCGCGATGGTCCCGCAGCTCGTGCCCACGGCCAGAGAGATGAAGCTCGCCACCAGGAACATCCCGAGCAGCATCAGCGAATCCGGCACGACCGCGCGTGCAATCACCACCGCGCCGTCGACCGCCCCCATGCCCTTC
>Ga0310786_10010934_pt1 | contig 11363 bp, 11 predicted proteins | sample AusTroGonzalo_MG_FD_203881 | JGI IMG/M metagenome (GOLD analysis project Ga0310786, IMG submission 203881) | Bovine rumen microbial communities from tropical cattle in Woodstock, Queensland, Australia - Gonzalo_03 (v2) (version 2) | ecosystem: Host-associated > Mammals > Digestive system >... | reverse complement strand
GTCCGCGAGAGAAGATCGTGGCGTTCTTCATGTAGAGCGAGCCGGCGTTCATGGTGCGGTTTGCGGCGGAACCCTGGGTGATGACCTGCTCCATCGCTGCCTTGTAGCCGATACCGTTCGTGGCGCAGAGGAGATTGGCCGCGGTGTTGAGTTTGCCGAAGTCGAGCCGCGTGTAGCCGGCGGCTATGGCCTTCTTCGCGAGCTCGCCGCCCGGGTCGTTGGTCTTGTCAAAGCAGTTTACGCGACCGAGGTCCGCGATTGCGTCCCTGACAGCGATGATGCGGCGCGCGGTGAGCGGCTTGCCGCACCCGTAGTCCTTCATCAGCATCGCTTCCTTGACGGAGTCGGGGATGTTCTGCTCCCCGCCGAACATGTCGGCAATCGTCTTCTTGAAAAGGTCGCGGACTTCGTTGTTGACGGCCTTTGTGTCCCTGCTGCGAAAGAGCACCAGTCCGACCCAGTCTGTCCTGTTTGTAATGGCGATCTTGCGCTCCTCGAGCGTAGTGCCGCCGTTGATCGCCACATCGCCCTTTGTCGCAATGGCCTTGTTCTTGCCCTTTGCAGACTGTTCCTCGGCAAATTGGACGAATTTGCTGAACTGCGCATTGACTGCATCTATCATGGCTTTACTCCTTTTTCTACCGTTTGTCTTCGCCCTGTATACACGCCACGCCGCAAAAAGTTACAACTTTTCTACCGATATTATACCAAATCCACAGTAGACACACCGTCCAAGAACGACTTGTCGACGAAGTCGAGGTTGCTCGAGACCGTCTTGAGCGCATAGTACGACGGATCGAACGGAACGTGCGAAAGCCGCAGCACCGCGGCGATGAATGACGAGAGCCGCCCTATGCAGACCCCAAGCCACATCGGCAGGCACAACGTGCGGAACTTGCGCCCCGGGAAGAGCCGGGCCGCCGTCTCGCGGTAAAACTCCTCAGCCGTTACCCTCCGCGAGTCGATTACCGTCACGCCGTCGCCGTCCCAGCGGCTCGTGGTCGCCGCGAGATACGCGGCCTCCGCCACTCGCCTGACGTCGGCGAGCGGCCAGCGGTTGCGTCCGCGCCACTTGCCGAAGTGGACTATGAACGGCGAAGAGCGGAGGAAGTCCGCGACGCGCCGCTCAAGCGTCTCGTCGCCAGGGCCCCAGACCGCCGCGGGGCGCACGCACGCGAAGCGCTCTGGCGGGAGATTTCCCTTAAGCCACAGCTCCGCCTTTATCTTGTAGCGCGGGTACGGGTTGCGGAGGTTGTCGTCGAACCTGAGGGTCGAAACGTCCTCGCCCGAAAAGTCGCGTATGCCGTAGACGTCGGCCGTTGAAATGAAGACGAACTTCCGCTTCGCCAGCGGCGCAAGCGTGACGACGGGCTCGTAGTTGAGCTTCCTGAAAAGGGAATCCGGACCTACGTCTGAGGCAAGCGCGGCGGCATGCACTATCACGTCGGGAGCAAGCGCCGCGACCAGCCGTCGTAGTCCGCCTGGGTCGGAGATGTCGCCTGTCACATATTCCGCGCCCGGAGTTGGATCCTTGGGCTGGCGGCGATGCACAAGCCCCGTCACCTTCCATCCCGCGGCGGCAAAGCGACGCGCCACATGGCCGCCGATAAAGCCGCCCGCACCTGTCACGAGAACGTGACCAGGGCACTCGCTCACGCAGGGAAGTCCTTCATTACGCCGGCGATCACGTCCATCGCCTCGTCAAGCTGCGCCTCCGTATGGGAAGCCATGTAGCTTGTGCGGAGCAGGGCCTCGCCTTCGGGAGTCGCTGGCGGGAGCACGGGGTTGACGTACACCCCGCGGTTGTACACCTCCCTGACAGCCACAAGCGTCGCCTCAGTCGTGTAGGTGTACAGCGGGATTATCGGCGTCGGCAGCCCGAGCGCGGACTCCCTTATACGGACGCCGCGCTCGGAGAACCCCTTACGCGCATATTCGGACAGCGAGCGCAGTCTCTCGGGGAGTTCCGGATGGGCCTCGAGGTGGCGGAGCGCGGCAAGCGCGACCGCAGCGTTTGCAGGCGGGATCGACGCCGAGAAGATGAACGGGCGCGAGTGGTGGCGCACATAGTCGACCACTTTTGCGTCGCCCGCGAGGTATCCGCCGAGGGACGCAAGCGACTTCGAGAAGGTGCCCATGAAGATATCCACCTCTTTTTCGAGGCCGTAGTGGAACGCCGTCCCGCGGCCGCTCTTCCCGAGCACGCCAAGCCCGTGCGCGTCGTCGACCATGACGCGGGCGCCGCGCGCCTTGGCGAGCCGGACGACCTCCGGCAAGTTGATGACATCGCCGCCCATCGAGAACACGCCGTCGACAACCACGAGCGCCCCGGACTCGTCCGGCACGCGGTCGAGGCAGGCCTTGAGGTCGGACATGTCGTTGTGCTTGAACCTCAGGAGCTTGCCGTAGCTCAGTTGGCAACCCGCGTAGATACTCGCGTGGTTTTCGCGGTCGCAGATCACATAGTCGTGCATGCCGACGAGCGCGCTGATTATGCCGGCGTTCGACTGGAACCCCGTGCCGAAGGTGAGCGCCGCTTCCTTGCCAAGGAACTTTGCGATTTCCTCTTCAAGCTCGATGTGCAGGTCGAGAGTGCCGTTCAGGAAGCGCGAACCGGAGCAGCCGGTGCCGTATTTCTCGATCGCCTTTATGCCGGCCTCCACCACTTCGTCGCATATCGTAAGCCCAAGATAGTTGTTGGATCCAAGCATTATTCGCCGACGGCCCTCCATCATGACTTCCGTATCTTGGCGAGACTCCAGCCGGTGGAAGTAGGGGTAGAGATTTGCGGCGCGAACGTCGTCAGCTTCAGTCCAGTCGTAGCATTTCTTGAATATGTCCATGCAAATGGGGCTCCAGGTTTCTTCGTCACGGGAACTTACAGTCAGGTATAGTATATCATATTGTTCCCGCCCCCAACATCATAATGGTGTAGCCGCCGGGGTCTTAGCGCCGCTGATCCGCCTGCGCCTTGGCGCCGTCCTCGTCGGCAAGTTTGTTGAAACGCTTGATGAGCGCGACTTCATTCGGATCGTAGGGTCTTAGCGACGGACGGTAGAGATCATGGAACCACTTCGTCATGTCGTAGGACTTGCTGGCTTCCGACCCTTTCTCCACCTCCTGCCACATTGCCTCCCACGGCTCATATGTCTGGTACTTGCCCGCGACGAATCCCCAGCACGTGCAGCCGATGTTCTCGATGTAGTAGAGCGGATAGGCGGTAAACACGTCGTTGTGGACGATGCGGGCGAGCCATTCGGTGTTGACCATCGGCCGTCCGTAGTGCCGCCTCAGCTTGCGGATGACGCGGACCTGCGCCTCGTAGTCGCCGTAGCAGTGATAGGAGACGATGTCGGAAAGCTGCCCCGCGACAACCTGCGCCTGGTTCGCCGCCTTTGGGTCCGTGCCGTAGTCGTCGATCCAGAGGTCGGCGGCGAGTGGCTGCTTCGGATTGATCTTCCACGCGAGGGCGAAAAGCTCCTTCAGCGGTTCGACGCTCGCCGTCCAGCGGCGGGAGGCGCCCGGTTCGTTCCAGACGTTCCAGAAGAGAATACGGTCGTCGTCGCGGTATTTCGTCATCAGCTCCTCGCACATGGCGAAGAACTTGGGCTTCAACTCGGGATCGTCCACCTGCGAATACCCCATCTCGCCAGGAAACGATCCATGCTGGCTCAGCCTGCGTCCGCCATGGTAGCCGACGTCGTATTCCTGCGGGCCCGGCTTGGGGAGCTTCCATATCTGCCTTGGCCTCATGCAATCGTTTCCGAGGACGACTATCGCCCGCATCTTGTGCGCGGACATGACCTGTAGCGCCTTCTCGAACCGCTCCATGAATCCGTCGTGTTCCTCAAGCCACACGCCGAAGCCCTGGAGCTCCACGAGGATGCGCAGCGTGTTGAATCCGATGGACTCTGCGACTTCGAGCTCGCGCTCCATTTCCTCGAAGCGCTCCTTGCTGCCGAGTTCCTGCCACTGGTCCACGCGGTTTGCACACGAGGCGGGCATGTAGTTGCATCCGCGAATCCACGGCTGGGCTTTATACCATTCCCACGCCTGTTTCTTCGTCCACGGTCCCGAACGCGGCGCGCTCTGCGCCGCACAGCGCGAAACCGCGGAAACGAGACAGCAAATAATGCAAACAGCTAACGCTTTACCCACGGTATTATCTCCTCTTCCTTTTGAGTTCTGCCTTCCAGGCCTTGATCTGCTCAAGGCGAGTCTTGATGCGCGCCTCGACACCCTCACTCGTGGGAACATAGTACTCGGCGTCCTTCAGCGAGTCTGGAAGACACTGGAGGTCTGCTATCTTGTTCTCCTCGTAGTGCGCGATGCGGTAGCCCTTCCCGTAGCCAAGCTCCTTCATAAGCTTTGTAGGAGCATTGCGGATCGAGAGCGGAACCGGCTCCGCAGTTCGAGAGAGCGCGTCCTTCTTCGCCTTTTCGTAGGCGATGTAGGACGAATTGGACTTCGGCGCTATGGAGAGGTAGATGACTGCTTCTGCAAGATGGACGGAACACTCGGGCATGCCGATAAAATGGCAGGCATGCTGCGCGGCGACCGCGATCTCCAGCGCGCGCGGGTCAGCGAGCCCCACGTCTTCCGCCGCGAAGCGAGTGACGCGCCGGGCGACATAGAGCGGATCCTCTCCCCCTTCCAGCATCCGCGCAAGCCAGTAGACCGCCGCGTCCGGATCGGAGTTTCGCATCGACTTGTGAAGCGCCGAGATGATGTTGTAGTGCTCCTCCCCGTCCTTGTCGTAGAGAAGCGACTTGCGAGACGTGCACTGCTCCAGTACGCCGTCGTCGACGACAAGCTCGCCGCCCTCATCGCCGCAGTTCAGCACGACCATCTCGAGCGACGAAAGCGCCGCGCGTGCGTCGCCATTCGCGAAGACGGCGAGAGCGCGGAGCTGGTCGTCGGATATGCGGACCTTCAACGAACCGAAGCCGCGAGTGTCGGTGACGGCGCGCCTGAGAAGCGTGACAAGATCGTCCTCGCCGAGCCCCTTCAGGACGAACACCTTGCAGCGCGAGAGGAGAGCTCCGTTTACCTCGAAAGAAGGATTCTCGGTCGTCGCGCCGATGAGGATGATGCTGCCGCGCTCGACGAACGGGAGAAACGCATCCTGCTGCGCCTTGTTGAAGCGGTGGATCTCGTCGACGAAGACAATCGTCTTGCGCCCGAAGGCACGGTCCTCGTCCGCCTGGTGCATTACTTCCTTGATTTCCTTGATGCCGCTCGTCACCGCCGAGAAAGTGATGAAGCGCGCGTTCGTCGTCCGGGCGATTACGTTTGCGAGCGTTGTCTTGCCGACGCCCGGCGGTCCCCAGAAAATCATCGAGGGGACGACATCGCGCTCGATCATCCCGCGCAATATCTTCCCCTCGCCTACAAGATGCCCCTGGCCTACGACCTCGTCAAGCGTACGCGGACGAAGGCGTTCCGCAAGCGGGACGCTTTCGTCCGGCTCTCCATCCGTCCGGCCGGAGAAAAGGCTCTGCTCTACTGGCTTCACGCTCATTACGCCAACCCTAAGACGCAGGCCTCCGGCTCTTCAAAGAACTCAGGGCAGAACGTCCTCAAGCACGTGGAAAGACGACGAAGTGCGCATCGGGGCCACCGACGGGCCGAACTTCTTCATGTGAGGCGTTTGGAGGTGCGCCTGGAGTTCCCGAACCGAAAGCCACTTCTCGAGCATCCAGAGAGTGTTTTCGCCGAAGCGCTGGGGCTTGTCCCAGTCCGTCTTGGCGTCGCCAAGGAGGCGATACTCGCAGCAGCCCGGCTCGGCGCGGACGGCCGCCAGCACTTCCTTGGTCTTCGCAAGGTAGTCGGCCTTGTCGGCGTCGGGCTTAAGGTCGAAGCGGCAGAGCACCCAGACCGGTTTCCAGTTCTCCCAGTCGAAGGAAGCGACACGATCCTCCGCCATGCCGAGCGCGCGCAGGACGCCGCGAGCCATCAGGCGGTTGCCTGCGGGGGCCATATGCACTCCGTCGTACGTCAGCCTCTCGGTGGGCTTCTCCGCATGCGCCTTCCACATGTCGGCGTTGAGGTCCGCGACAGGATACCCGCGGCGCTTCGCCTCGTCGCGGAGCCATTCGTTGTAAGGCGCCACCATCACATTGTGCTTGAACTTCTCCATCTCGGGCTTCTCGAACATGGTCGCAGTCAGCACGACAACCTTGCAGCCAGCCGCATCGCACTTGTCGAATATCGCGGAGATGTTCTTCTTGTAGTCATCGAGCGACACGCCCTTGTTCCAGTCATGGTGCCAGACGTCGTTGACGCCGCATGAGAGCGTCATCACGTTCGGCTTCTTGGAAAGCACATGCTTATCTAACCGCGCCAGCATGTCGTTGGACTTGTTCCCGCTGATGCCGGCCTTCACCGGCTTGACGTTCACGCCCTCGCAGGCGAGCGAGCGCAGGACGAGGTTGACGTATCCGTCGGTCTTTTCCTGGCCCTGCTGCGTAATCGAGTCGCCAAGGAACGCAAGCGTGTCGCCGTCCTTGACGATAAGTTCCCCAAACGCCGTCGACGCAGCCACCATGACCGCGGCAAGAGTAGCAATCTTCATCTTAGCACCTTTCATTTCGAGTTTAGGACATTCGTCCGACTAATGGTATTATACCATTTCCACTCTGCCTTGCGTAAACCCTTTGAGAGAGTTTTAACACGTAACCGCGCACCAAATCCGCCACGATACTTCAGATGCTGAATTCCCATTTGCAGCAGCAGCCAGAGTCGGAGACATCGGGATAGCAGCTTAGGCAGCGACATGTTATGCGGTCGTCGATGGTCTTGGCGAAGCCGCTGTATTCTATCTCGCCAACGGGCTTGCAGGGATGGTATGGCATCCCCTTCCTTTCGCGGGCGGACTGCACGCGGCACTTTTTCATCGTGTAAACGAGCTTGCCGCCCTCGCGCTTGAACGTCGCCTCGTTTATGTTGGCATAGAACCGCAGGGACAGCGCCCGTTCCAGCCCGTCAAGACCCGGCCTCTCCCCCAACCCGAGGAAGGACTTGATTCGTTTCGCCTCGATGACGGTAAAGCGTTCCCATGCCCTTGCGTCATGGAACATCGCCGCTTCCATGCCGTCCGCCTGCTCCACGGACTGAAACCACACTCCGTCAAGCGCAAGCCATGTCTTCGAATAGTCGCCTATAAGCCGAATCAGGTCTTCTTTCGAAAACTTGTCCAGCGGACAAGCCGCCGACCTTTCCTCCGAATCCACCTTGTCAGTCAATTGATCCATTGTCGAGCGTTCCTCCCGCTGTGATGCTACTGTGGCAGAGAGGTCTGGTCCTTGAGAAGATCCCTACTTCTCGTGGCGGTGAGTCGGCGAATATATGCAGCTGGCACCGTTCGCCGTCGAGCCGCACCAGATGCACTTGTTCGCGCCGGGACCGTGGCGATGTATCTTGTTTGGGGAATATATGCAGCTATGGCCGTAGCTTGTGCTGCCACACCACTCGCAGTGCTTCTCGTCGTCGCGGTGCTCGTGGATCTTGTTGGGACTGTATATGCAGCTATGGCCGTAGCTCGAGCTGCCGCAATGCCTACATTTGCTTGCCATTTTAGAACTCCTTTGAATCAAAGACCGACTTTGGCCTTTGCTGCGGCGCCGACACCGCCCGCGACATCTGCGCCGCTGTGCGAAATGGCGTTGAGTCCAGGGACCTCGGTCGGGCCAATCCAGCCCGCCTTGACGCCGATAAAACCATAGAGCCACAGCGCGGCAAGCACGACAAGCACCAGGCCAATTGCAGAAGGTATAATGCGCTTCAGGATGATATTCGCCATTTTAGAGTTCCTTTCGTTGTTGATATTCTACCAAATTTCTTGCCTCCCCGCCGCACATTCGCAGCGGAGCCGCTGTGTCAGAACGGCCGAGCCAGAGCTGCATAGATTGGAACCATTGATTATTTGATTGACTATCAGGCTTCAGCCTTATTGTCACCCGCATTTCCCAATGAACGAACCCTGGCAATGTTATTCCGAATCACCAAAGCGACAAGACTGGAGCCCATAAGATGCCAAATAGTGACACAAAGAGACACTATGACCGCGAGCTTAATCGCCGACTCCGCCGCGGAACTAGATGAACGCGAACAGGACATCATGACGGTTGCCACGCTTATCAAGGTCTGAATATCAACGAGCGACACAACCCAATGCGAAATCCAGTCGAAAGGACTATCACTGACAGCCACACTTATGACTGCAACAACGCCAACAACACTCATCAGCCAGCAAAGAAAACTGACAAAACACAAATACGCCGGAGCTGTGCCCGCAACAATCTGCTGTCCACGCAATTTTATCGCACAGGAAATCTGATCCAAAATAAACCTCTCCCAGATAAAACACCCAACAAGTTGCACAATAGCCGCAACTATTAGCTCTTGTATCAAATCAGATTTCCCATTAGCACCACAAGCCAAAATTATTAGCGCAGTACCACAAATCAACCCAAGGACAAAAACACTGTACGCATAACCCGTGCAAAGCTTTTGGGAAAAATTGCATTCTCGAAACTGCGCCATCGGCCCATTGAGCCGAGTGCGGCAACGGACTGCCACTCTTCTAATAAGATTCACGGTAGGCTTCAAAATCTTTTCTTCTTCAGGTTTAAGAATAATCTCTTCGTATATCAAAAGCAATTTTTCAACCTGCAAGTATTTCCGGGAAATAAAACAAGCTGCAAAAACAAGCTGAAATGCCGATATAAATGTCACAATCACCCAATGCAGCAATCCAAAATTAAAGAAAATTAAAAGAAAATGCAAAACACCAAGGTGCACAGCATTAATAAATGTTACCCGGGCAAGTCTCGTTGCCTTAAAATCTAATACGACACCTGAATACATCAAGGCCAGGAGCATCACAACCACTACAAAACGAAACACGCTGGCAGGTCCGTATGTTATCATAACAAAAACACCGCCGCTTCCAGATATCGCGACAGAGATTATCAGAAATAGACCGGCCAATGCAATAACAATCGCACTTTTTACTCTTTCGATCAAAAACCATGCTGGGCCGGCAACCAGCAATGCCAAAGCGACCAGCCATAGCAGATGATGACATCTAAAATTGGAAAGCGCCAATAACGCAAACGCTGACGCTCCCGACACCCAGCTTGCCAGTGTAACTTTATTCTTTATGTCGTCGGTCATCTTTATCCTCCTTGTGCTCAGTTTTTGCTTTATTATTATATCACAGTTATAGCCGCCATACAATGCTGATTTTAGAAAGACACCGCGGTCTCGGAATGCGCAGAATGCACGGAAGTCTGTTGAGCCGTGTAGAACATGTAGATCGTGTAGAATCAAGGCGTGTCACAGGGGCCTGACCCCGAGATGCCCTTTTCGACTTTAACCTTGAGCTTGCGAGCCCCCCAGGCCAAGGCCTCTGCATGGGACGGAAACCATATGTCGATGTGGGCGCCCTTTATAGATCCACCGACATCCTGAACGATCCCCAAGCCATATCCGGGGATTCCGATTCTTGTTCCAAAGGGATAGACCGCCGGATCGGCGGCAATCGTCCCCTTCGCCGCGACCGCACCGGAAGCCGTGACGCCGACTTTCTTGGGCTTGCCTTTCATCTTGCCGTAGTTATAGACTGGCTCCCCGAAGAAGAACCACTTCTTGCGCCAGCCACAACACTTCCCGCAATTGCAGTATCCTGTGACCAGCAGCTCATGTTCGTCACCAACGATTTCGCAATCTTCGACTGCTCTTTCTTCCGCTGCCGCCGCTTTCTCACGCACACTGAAGACATCCACCAACGTGACAACCGTGGAAACACCTAGAAGCAGGCAAATCCACAACAAAGGAGGCCATCTCCTCCAAACCGGCGTTCGCCATCTAGTCTTTACAAGCCCCATACGTTTCCCCTCCGCAAATTGCACTAAATGCCGTGGCAAACCTCAACCGCGCGGCAAATCCGCCGCGGCGCTACTGTGTCACTTTACTGTGTCAGAGGGGTCTGACCCTTTTGAATCCGTCTGCCCTCCGCTAACTATGCCGCTATTATAGCATTTCCAGTCACCTTATTGCAATAACTCATATTACTTAATGCAATAAGAGCGCATCGATTGCAATCTGCGCCATCATAAGTATTGACCCGTCGACCCCGCCTAATGGGACAACGGGCGTCTCACCCGTTGCTCCCGCGGCAAATCCGCCGCGGGAACCACACGCCTTGACAGGTTACGCGCCACATAATATACTACACCCATACACCCATAAATTTTCAACAAATGCTGTAACCTTTCGACGCGCAATGTGTAAACAGAGGGAACAGTACTTTGGGATTGACGATGTGAAGGAAAAACGCATAGAGACGATTGCGGAGCTTGAGAACGCGCTTGAGGAAATCGAGAGCGGGGAAGGCCTTTCGACTTTTGTGGAAGGCCACGGCCTTAATAGCCACCGATTCCGCTTCGAATGGAGCGAACCCCTGCTCCATATATCTTACGATTTGCCCACTGCACGCGTTATATCTCCAGAAGAGAACCAGAAGGCGGACGACGCGGAGGCCGGCGCCGCGATACGGCTGGCAATCGTCCTTCTGCGGGCCTTCGCGCAAGGCAAACCCGAATCGTTCGAGGACGGCTCGCTGAGCGTGTATTGCGATGACGACGGCGCGCGCTACGAGATCCGCGCCGACGACGGCAGCGTAATCGACGAGGAAGAGGGATGGTCCGGGCTGGCATCCCGTCTTGAAGGCGTTTTCGGTAACTTGGCGGAAGAGCTGGTGATCTTCTGGCCGTAAAATCAAGGAGTGTAGCAAACTATGGGCGGACCACAGGGAATTGGATCTGGCAACCAGCCGCAGTTCATAAACTTCCCGGGCACGGGAAATGTCGGCAACGTCGGCAACGTGCAGCCGAGCGGCACACAGCCGAACATCGCGCCGCAGCAGGATATAGCGCCGCAGACGACGACCAAGATGCCGTCTCACGCGGCCGATGTCGTAGGACAGCTGGACGTCCTTCTCATGAAGGCGATGAACGGTGCGTCGGGGGAGATCAATGCCGAAGACGTTGCGAAGGCCGCAACGAAAGCGAAGCTGCCGAAGGAGATCCGCACCACGCTGAAGTCCCTTGCCGAAACCGCCCAGGCCGGCCTGGCTGCTCTCGATAAGTTCACAGGCAAGGACCTTGCCGCGGCGATGCAAAAGAACGCGGACGGCACCGTGGACTGGAAAGAGGACAGCATGGTCGCCAAAGCGTTCAAGGATGCGCAGATCGCACAGCAGGATCTGTCGAGTGCGATCGCGGATGTGCTCGGCCAGATCAAGAACGGGAAGGCCCAGGCGACTTTGGAGGAGCTGATGCTCCAGTGCGACAGACGCG
>Ga0310786_10010933_pt1 | contig 11364 bp, 9 predicted proteins | sample AusTroGonzalo_MG_FD_203881 | JGI IMG/M metagenome (GOLD analysis project Ga0310786, IMG submission 203881) | Bovine rumen microbial communities from tropical cattle in Woodstock, Queensland, Australia - Gonzalo_03 (v2) (version 2) | ecosystem: Host-associated > Mammals > Digestive system >... | reverse complement strand
TTCATATTCAGGAAGCCAATCTTATAGCCTTTGGGGAAGATGGCACTGGCCTGTACTTCGCCCTCATGCGGAGCCTCTTTATAGAAGGGCAACAGAAATTCCTTGGTTCTGAAGAATCTTCCATTATTGGCTTGATCGGAAGAACAAACCCTCTCCACCTGAATGGCCTTGAACTTGGGCAGGGTCTTGACGTATTCCGCCTCAGACATGCCAGCAGGAACGTCCTGAGGTCTGAAGTAATAGTAGAAGATGTGGTTCCACTTGAATTCTGTTGAATTGGCCTGGATGGGAATGAGTGTGATGGGGTTGACACCATCGGGATAGAAATAGTTGTTGTTCTGAGAGAAATAAGCACTTTTACGGATTAGCTTAATGTTGTTTCTCCTTACGTTTTTCTCTAACTTCACGAGGAAGTCATTGACAATCTTCTCGACATTGGCTTGCTCTCCCTCGTCAAATCCGTTAAGGTCGCGATAAATGATACCTTTGTTCTTCTCGGTATCCATCTTCCAACCATTGTCGAAAGTCTGGCCGTCGGCAGGTTCCCACATCAGCTCGTTCTCCCAACCGGAATTGGCCCATTCTGTATATTTTTTTCCACCGATGGTACACTCGGCACCCTGTAAAGTGCGCATGGCGTTGAACGACTTCTGGGGAGCCTTGAGCTTAATGGATGTAATGTTTGGAGCCTCACTTCCGCTTGCCCTGGTTATGCCTCTGGTTGCACGTGTTGTCGAGGCAAAGCTTACTGAAGTCTGGCCGGTCTTGAACACCTGAATGTAGTACACGCCTTTGCTGCTGACACAGGCAGCAACAAGTTCTGTAGTAGCCTTGGGGGCATCGTAGACCAAGGTCACCACATCACCTTTCTTTGCTTGTACCTCATTAAGTACCTTGGCATTCTCGTTGAAGTAGGGAGACTCTGTCAGAATCTGTACTTTTGCAATGTCAGGCAGGTTGGCATCCGCAGTAATAGTCACCGTGTCGGATTGAACGCAAACCCAGTCTTGCTTCGGGTCAACTAATCCGAAGTATTTTTGAGCATTTGCTTCTATAAGTTCTGTTTCGTCGAAGTCATATCCATGATGACAACCCATAACAGCCATTATACTAATGGCAATTAGTGTAAATTTTTTCATAAAACCCGAATTGTTTTGTTTAACGTTACAAAGTTAATAATTTGTTTGGGAAGTTCCATGACAAAAGCGGCGTGGAACTTCAAATATTAAAGTTATTTAACCAAAAGTGTATGGTATAATTGTAATGATCTACAATTCTACGGTAATCTTTCCGTTAATCTGCCGACCGGTCAGGTAGTTGGGAACTGCCCACTGACGCGAAGTGACGTCGGTGACCCAATAGTAGCTGTTGACGTTGGAGATACCGAAAAGGTTCAGACAATCGATGCCGAGCCAGACACGTTGAACGTTGAACGTTGAACGTTGATCGTTTTTGTAAGCAAGCCAGGCCATACCGATATCGGCGCGTTTGTAGGCCGGTGCCCGGAAGTTCTGCTGCTCGATGCCACGGTGTGGTGCTCCAAAGGGCAGTCCGTCGGCGTATGCCAGTCGTAGGGTCATTTTCCAGCGCTCTGTGCCGGGGAAATAGTCGGTGAAGTGTAAGTTGATGGCATAGCGCTGGTCGGTAGGCAGTGGGAAGTAGTCGCCACCACTCATCTTCTGGCCTGTTTTCATGACCGAGAAGGTGAGCCACGAGTCGGTGCCAGGAACGAATTCGCCGTACAGCTTCAAGTCGAGGCCTGTGGTGTAGCCCGAGCAGAGGTTTTCGCCGTAGTAGGTCACCTTTACGTTCTGCACGTTGTAGGGAATGAGGTTCGATAGTGCCTTATAGTAGGCTTCGGCAGTGAAGCGGAAAGGACGTTCTGCCATGCGGAAACGATAGTCGAAGGCGGCAATGAACTGCAGCGAACGCTGGCTCTTGATGTGGTCGTTGAGGGTGACGACGGTGCGTCCTCCGACAGTCGTGGTGTCGCGCATCTCCTTGAAAAACGGTGCCTGGTAATAGAGACCGGTAGCAAAGCGGAAGGTGATGTCGTTGTTGAAGGCGGGGATAACGGCCAGCGAGGCGCGTGGAGAGACGGTTGTCTCGTGGTTCCACGACCAGTTGCTGAAGCGCACACCATAGTTCAGTGTGAAGAATGACTCGTTGGCCGACTGCCAACGGTAGGTATCCTGGATATATCCCTCGATGCGTCGCGACGTCATGTCGTTCTTTGAACTGAGCGTGTAGATGAGGTCCAGACGGTCGCCTGTATGTGGCACGGAGTAGCCACTGGAGTCGCGCATCTCGTATTCACGGCTTTGCTCCTTGATTTTCTCCCACTTCATGGTCAATCCGGCTTCCAGATCGTGACGACGGAACCGCCGGTTGGCCATCAGTTTCAGGCTCTGCACGTCGGCTGTCAGATAGTTGCGCGCGTGTTCCATATAGGTACCTACGCCAAGGTTTTCCGATGACTGCGAGTCGTCGAGCCAGTACTGTCCCTGTATGTCGTAAGTCTCCTGTTCCTTGGTATGGAAAGCTGATGCGATGAGCTTCACCGTGGTGGAGTCGCTGAAGTGTCGGGCGATGGAGAGGGTGCCGAAATAGGTGCGGAACACGTCTTTCTCCTGACCGTCGAAGTAAACCTTGAAGGACTTCACGTCCTGCATCGTGCCGAAGCTGGTCTCGCGGTCCTTGGGTATGAATTCGTACTTGTTCTCAGAAATGTTGCCTATCAGGTCGACGGTCCACCGTTTGCTGGGCGTCCAGCTCATGTAGGTCTGGTAGTCTAGGAAGTTGGGCTTGTATTCACCGGTGGTCTCCAAAGAGCCTAAGAGGTAGCGGTTGGTCTTGTATCGCAGTCCATGGCTCATGGTGAAGTACTTGCCGCTGAGTCCCAAGTAGGCACTGCCTCCGAGTAATGAAGCAGTCAGCGAACCTTCTGTACGCTCTGGCTTGCGGTAGGTGATGTCGAGCACCGACGACATCTTATCGCCATATTTGGCTTCGAAACCGCCACTGCTGAATCCCACCTTCTCGACCATGTCGGAGTTGATGATTGACAGTCCTTCCTGCTGTCCGCTACGGATGAGCAAGGGACGGTAAACCTCAACGTTGTTGATGTAGACGACATTCTCGTCGAACGAACCGCCACGTACATTGTACTGGCTCGACAATTCGTTGTGGGTCGACACACCAGCCTGTTGCTGAATCATCTCCTCAACGGCATTTCCTGTTACCGAAGGGGAGTTCTTAATGTCCTTGATGTCCAACTGTTCTGTTGCCGTAGTCTGTCGACGCCGTTCCGTGACGGTGACCTCCTGCAAGGACTCCTGAGGGTGCATGACGATTTGTACCGTCAGGTTGCCGCGAGGCTTGATAAAGGTTCGGACACGTGGCTGATAACCAATCATTGAGAAGCGAACGTTCACTGTATCAGCCGATTGTAGCGTGATATTAAACTCTCCCTTTAGATTGGTCATAGTCAGCTTTCCTTGTTGCGGACAAGTGACTGACACCAGTTCCATGGCGTTGCCTTCCTCGTCGACCACCTTCCCTTTGAGGGTGAAATCAGCCGCACAAAGGGTGGTGCTTGCTGTCAACAGCAGGCAGAATGTAAGTATGTAATGTCGGAATAATCTTTCCATTTCTTCATAATAACGCACGAAATTCCACTTTATTGCATAAGAATTTCAGCGTTTTCTTTTGATTATTGGTGAAATTGGTGTAACTTTGCAGCCGATTTCGAAGAAAAGTAAGATGAATTCACAAAATACACCCATCCATGTGCGTCTTTGGCATCGTGACTTCTGGCTGATGTCGTTTGCCAATATGCTGTTGGCTATGTCTGTATATATCTTGATACCTTCCTTGCCGATTTGGTTGTTGGAAACCGAGAAGTTTTCACAGGTAGAGGTAGGTTTCTCGATGGGCGCCTTTGCTGTAGGTCTTTATCTGTTGGGCCCCTTCTGTTCATGGCTGGTTCAGCGCTTTCGCCGCAATCGGATTTGCATCTATTCCATTGCTGCCATGATTGGTAGTATCTCCATTTTGTATTATGTGCAGGGTTTACATAGCGATTTTGTCGAGTTTTGGGTGATACTGATGCAGCGCGTGCTGTTCGGTGCTACTTTTGGGCTGGCTCAGATGGTGCTGTCGAGTACGCTGATTATCGATACCAGTGAGTCTGACAAACGCACGGAGGCCAACCATTCGGCAGCGTGGTTCTCGCGCTTTTCCATGTCGTTGGGGCCAATGGTAGGCTTCGTCATGTTCTACTATCAGAATTTCGATGCCGTCTTGCTAACGTCGGTCTTCTGTGCGTCGTGTGCCATCATTCTGATTCTGACGGTGAACTTCCCGTTCCGCACTCCGAGTGAAACGGTTCATGTCTTTAGTTTCGACCGTTTTTTCCTTTCCGGCAGCATGCCCTTATACCTGAACCTTATATTGGTGGGTGTTTCTGTGGGTATGTTGATGTCGTTGGGACTAAGCGACCGTTTCTACGGGGTTATCATGGTGGGTTTCTTCCTGGCACTGCTTGCCCAGCGGTTCGTCTTCCGCGATGCTGAGTTGAAGAGCGAGGTGATTACAGGCTTGATCCTGCTGTTTGCCGCGTTGTTGCTGATTTACACTCGTCCGCTGCCTGTGGTGTGGTATATTGCTCCTGTGCTTTTGGGCTTGTCCATAGGCATTGTCTGTTCGAGGTTCTTGCTGTTCTTCGTCAAACTGAGCCGCCATTGCAAGCGCGGCACGTCACAGAGTACGTACTTCTTAGGGTGGGAGACGGGTATTGCCCTTGGCATTGGTGCTGGGTACATGTTCTTCATGAACGACGACAAAGGCTTGCTCATCACTTCGATGGTGCTGGTTGCCGCTTCCTTGCTCATGTACCATTATTACACCCACCAGTGGTTCATGCTGAACAAGAACCGGTAGGTGTAAAGCAGGATTTTCGTTTTTCTCTTTGGTATTGAGGATGCAGACTACAGCGTTCCCTTTGTGGAGGGCAGCTGGTAGTGGTAGATGTCGCGTCGTACAGCCATCTTAAGGGCTCGCGCCAGCGCCTTGAAGATGCCTTCTATCTTGTGGTGCTCGTTCTGTCCCTCGGCCTTGATGTTCAAGTTCATCTTTGCTGCGTCGCTGAGGCTTTTGAAGAAGTGCAGGAACATCTCCGTAGGCATTTCACCCACCTTCTCGCGTTTGAACTCAGCGTCCCAGACAAGCCAGGGGCGTCCGCCGAAGTCGAGGCAGACAGAACACAGACAGTCGTCCATCGGTAGTGCATAGCCATAGCGCTCGATACCGCGCTTGTCGCCCAGCGCCTTGAGCAGGCATTCGCCCAGGGCCAATGCCGTGTCCTCAATAGTGTGGTGCTCGTCGACCTCCAAGTCGCCGTGTGTGTGGATGGTGAGGTCCATCATGCCGTGCTTGCCGATTTGCTCGAGCATGTGGTCGAAGAATCCCAACCCGGTCTGGATGTCGCAGTGGCCGTTGCCGTCGAGGTTAACCTTGATGTAGATATCCGTTTCCTTGGTGGTGCGCTTCACCTCTGCGGTGCGCTCACCGGCAAACAGCAACTCGGCAATCTTGGCCCAGGTCATGCCGTCGCGCCCTAGAATGAGGGCTTTGCAGCCAATGTTCTCGGCCAGCTTAGCGTCGGTATCTCGGTCACCAATAACGTAAGAGTTCTCAATATCGTACTGAGGGTTGTTCATATACTTTTCGACCATCCCCGTTCCAGGCTTTCGGGTGGGTGCATTGTCTTCGGGGAAGTGGCGGTCGATTAGCTGTTCGTCGAACGTGATGCCCTCGTCCTCGAGTGCTTGTAGAATAAAGTTATGGACAGGCCAGAAGGTGTCTTCGGGGAATGATGGGGTGCCCAGTCCGTCCTGGTTGCTCACCATGACAAAACGGAAGTCGAGATTGCGGCGTATGAAGCCTAAGTGTTGGAACATGCCCTCGGTGAAGCGCAGCTTCTCGAAGGCGTCAATCTGTTCGTCTTCGGGTTCGCGAATGAGCGTCCCGTCGCGGTCGATAAAGAGTATTCTTTGTTGTTTCATGATGCTTTCTGAATGGTGTTTAGTGCTTTCCTGCGCTCGTCTTCACTGGCAACGGCAGCCCCTTGGGCATAACGCATGGGGAAAAAGAAAGCCAGGTAGATATAGGCTTGGAGGAAGCTGGCCAGTGCAAAGACTGCCATCGTGAGCCACTTGATATAGTCGGGCATGCCCCAAGGGTCGCCAAAGAGAATGCCCTTCTGTGCTTCAATGTTGGCAATGCCGAGAATGACAGCCGGTACAGAGGTCAGCGCCCAGGCGACGGCACAGATGAGTAACGAGCCAAAAGCCACGACTGCCAGCAGTCCGAAGTGTCGCATGCAGGTACTGAAGTCGGTTTTCACCTTGGCAAGGAACTTCAATCGCGGGCGTAACAGGAAACGATAGACGAGGCAGAACACCAGCAGCAGTGCCAAAACCACCAACGGATAGATGACCACCAGTAGTGATTCGGCTATTCCGCTGATAAGGGCAAATACCAGAATGGGTAGCCACGTGGCGCGGAAAATGCGTCGGAAGTTACCCGTGTAGAAATGTAGTCCGTCAGCTATGCATGCCCGTGCGCTACGGGTCTTGAAGAGGGTTTCATCTATCTCTTTTTCCATGTTTTTAGTGATTTTTGTGCAAAAGTACGAAATAATTCTGAATTCTCAATTCTGAATTCTCAATTATTTTGTAACTTTGCACCGAATATGTAGAAAATTAAAACATTTTATGAAGATACTGAAGTGGGGATTCATAGGTTGTGGCGAGGTGACCGAACGTAAGAGCGGTCCGGCTTTCAGCGAAGTTGAGGGCTCGGGCGTTGTTGCGGTTATGAGCCGTCGGGAGCATCGTGCCCGTACCTATGCCATCACTCACGGGGTGCCCAAGTGGTATACTGATGCCCAGCAGTTGATCGACGATCCCGACGTGAATGCCGTCTACGTTGCCACGCCGCCGTCGAGCCATGCCACGTTTGCCATCATGGCCATGAAGGCCGGCAAACCGGTGTATGTAGAGAAGCCGTTGGCCGCCTCCTACGAGGACTGTGCCCGCATCAACAGTATCTCAGAACGTACGGGGGTGCCTTGCTTCGTGGCCTACTACCGTCGCTACTTGCCCTACTTCATGCGGGTGAAGAGTATCATCGACGACGGCCTGATAGGACGGGTACTCAACGTGCAGGTGCGTTTTGCCGTACCGCCTCGCGAGCTTGACTACAGCCATCCCGAGAATCTGCCTTGGCGTCTGCAGCCAGAGATTGCGGGGGGCGGTTATTTCTATGACCTTGCTCCCCATCAGCTTGACCTGCTCCAGTATATGTTTGGCGTCATTCTCGACGCTGAGGGTATTAGCACCAACCGCGGCCACTACTATCAGGCTGAGGATACGGTGTCGGCCTGCTTCCGCTTTGAGAACGGACTATCGGGTAGTGGCATGTGGTGCTTCGTGGCCCATGAGTCGGCACGTGAGGACAGCATCGAGATTATCGGTGACCGTGGGAAGCTCATCTTCTCGGTGTTCGACTATGCTCCCATCCAGCTGCATACCAGTGAGGGCGTCCAGCAGATGGTGGTGCCCAATCCTCCTTACGTGCAGTTCCCGCTTATCAAGAATGTGATTGAACACTTGCAGGGACTTGGTGTTTGTACTTGTACCAGTGTGTCGGCAACGCCCGTGAATTGGGCGATGGATCGCATACTCGGTAAAATATGATGATAGCCGGTGATGAGAGCAATGTTGTTGATGCTGGCCATGTTGCTGACCGCTGGAAGGGTAGGGGCCGATAATCCGCCCGAAGTCGTCGACTCGGTCGCTCCCGACGCCAATACGTTGCAGAAGATGCAGGATAAGATAAAATATACCATCCGCGGTTTCGACCGCTTGGAAGACGAATATATTGAACCGCAGCACTACGAGTTCTCGGTGATGGTGCAAGCCACCCGTAACTATGAGGACTTCATTCTGAGCAGCAACGGACAGAGTATTCAGCTCTCGCCCGACCAGCCTATCCGCCTGGGACCGTATTTCGGGTGGCGGTGGATTTTTCTGGGCTATACACTCGACCTGAAGAACCTCAGCCTGTTTGGCCACAACGGCAAGCGCGAGATAAACTTCAGTATCTACTCCTCACAGGTGGGTGTCGACCTCTATTACCGCCGTACGGGTAGTGACTACAAACTGCGGCAGGTGCGCATGGGCTATGGCATCGACGGCACGCGCTTCGAGGATGTGCCCTTCGACGGCCTGAAAGTCGGCATTACGGGTGTCAACGCTTACTATATCTTCAATCATGGGCGTTTCTCCTATCCTGCCGCCTTTAGCCAAAGTACCTGTCAGAAGATTAGCTGTGGCTCGTGGATGGCTGGCGCAGGCTATATGAAGAATACGCTCAACCTCGACTTCGACGACCTACGCGACCTGCTCGAGGAGAAGATGGGAGAGCAGACGGCGCTGCAGCTCGACAGCGGGCTGATGTTCGACCGTATCGAGTACCACGACATAAACCTGTCGGCTGGCTATGCCTACAACTGGGTGTTTGCCAAAAACTGGCTTTTCTGTGCCAGTGCTCAGGCGGCTGTAGCCTATAAGAGTAGCTGGGGTGACACTGCCGACGAGTACGACGGCTTCAGCATCAAGAAGGTGAACCTTGACGGCATCGGCCGTTTTGCGCTTATCTACAACAATACACGCTGGTATGTGGGGGCCACCGCTATCCTGCGCACCAACAACTACCGCACGGAGCGTTTTACCGCCAACAACATCTTTGGTAGTATTAATACCTTTTTAGGATATAACTTTGGACTCAAGAAACGATACAGGAAGAATTGAGATGAAGAGAAGGGCTTATATAATGATAATAGGTGTAGTGTGGTCGCTGACAGCGGTTGCACAGGAGCTCTATACCAAGGCCGACAGTCTGTTTGTTGCCGAGGCGCTTGCCGAGGCGCGCAGCCTGCCACGAACAACCGACTTCCCCCTGCACTTTGCCCGCAAGTTTCTGGGACGTCCCTATGTAGCCCATACGCTTGAGGTGGCCGACCCTGAGCAACTGGTGGTCAACACCCGCGAGCTCGACTGTACGACGCTTGTCGAGAACGTCACCGCCCTGACACTCTGTGTCTATCGTAATCTCTATACGTGGCGCGACTATCTCAACGCTCTCGTCCAGATGCGCTACCGCGGTGGCCTGCTCGATGGCTACACCAGCCGTCTGCACTACTTCAGCGACTGGATCGACGACAACAGTCAGAAGGAGATTGTCAAGGAAATACAGCAACCCGTGCCACCGTTTACGGCCGTGCAGACCGTCCGTGTAGGCTATATGAGCCAGCATCCCGATGCCTATCGGGCACTGAAAGCCCATCCTGAGATGGTGGCCGAGATAACCGCCCAAGAAGATTCGCTCAATGGACGTACCTATCGGTTCATTCCGAAAGCTGAGATTGACGGCTCACGTGCTATGCGCAGCGCTGTGCGCAACGGTGACATCATTGCTATCACCTGTTCGAAGCCTGGTCTCGATATTGCCCATCTGGGATTTGCTGTCTGGCGGAGCGACGGTCTCCACCTGCTTAACGCCTCTCTGCTGCACAAGAAAGTGGTGGAAGAGCCGATGACCCTTCGGCAGTATCTTGCCAAGCATCCGTCGCATACCGGCATCCGAATTATCCGCATCCAAAAATAGATGCTCAATCATAAACAGTTAAAACCAATTAGAAAAAAATACGAATATGGAACTACCCGATTTCATGAGTTATGCCAACAAGTTCTCGCAGAGCGAGTTTGTAGAGAAAATCTCGCGCATAGCTAAACGTGCAGGTGCCAAACTCGTCTATGCGGCACTTATTCTGTTCTACACCTTGCAGAGCGACCGCATCAGTGCCAAGGACAAGGCCATTATCGTGGGGGCTTTGGGCTATATGATCAGTCCGCTCGACGTAGTGCCCGATGCCATTCCCATCGTAGGACTGACCGATGACCTTGCCGTGCTGCTCTATGTCTTGAAAAAGGTGTGGAGCGACATTGACCCCAGCATTCAAGATCGTGCTAAGGAGAAACTGTCGAAATGGTTTGATGAAGACGAAATCAGCGAAATCAACAATCTTTTCGACTGACTTCGATTATCTCATATACGGATTCCAGCGCTTCTCCTGACCGATGGTCGTCGGCTCGCCGTGGCCGGAGTATACTTTCGTGTCGTCGGGTAGTTGTGCCAGCACGTTTTTAAGGCTGTTGGTCATGTCTGTCCAGCTACCGCCATCGAAGTCGGTGCGGCCGATGCTCATGCGGAACAGGGTGTCGCCCGTGAAGGCCGTCTTTTCCTCCTCGCAGTAGAAAGTTACTGAGCCGCGGGTGTGTCCGGGCGTGGGTATCACCTTTAGCTTGTGGCTACCGAAGCTGATGATATCGCCCGCCTTCAGCAGTCGTCCCACTGGGGGTACTGGGTTTTCGTAACCGGTACCTAGCAGTTCCTCTACCTGCTTCTTCAGACTCATCAAGTCTTTGTCCTCTTCTGCCACTTCGGGATTTAGTCCGAAAGCACTGGCGATGGTGTCATTACCGAAGTTGTGGTCAAAGTGGCCGTGTGTCGCGAGCAGGTGTACTGGCGTCAGCTGATTTCGCTTGATATAGTTCACAATGGCAATTCGCTCCTCTGGGTAGAGGGCACCACAGTCGATGACGACAGCCTCCTTGGTCTCGTCGCTAACCACATACGTGTTTTCCGAAAGCAGGTTAAATACAAAGCACTTGACTTCTATCATCTTTTCCTTTTCCTTTCTTCTTTATTCTTTATTTCTTTATACTTTAGCGTAGCGCTTTCTTGTAGCGCTTTCTTTATTCTTTATTTCTTTATACTTTAGCGTAGCGCTTTCTTTATACTTTAGCGTAGCGCATTCTTATACTTTAGCGTAGCGCATTACATCGGCAGATAAACGACGTTTTTCTCATCAAACCATTCCTCTTCGAACCACGTGCTGATGGGGCTTACCTCAATCGTCTTTCGGAAAGGCTGTATCTCAGCCTCCAGGTTGCCGCCTTTCAGGCAGATGACACCGTTGAGCGTGGCATTGCGCTGGGTTTTCGATATGTTCTTGCGTACAATTTTCACTAAGTCGGGTAGGGGCATCACGGCACGGCTTACCACGAAGTCAAACTTGCCCTTCTCGTCCTCGCCGCGCAGATGTTCCGGCTGGCAGTTCTTCAGTCCGATGGCTGTTGCCACCTCCTGAGCCACCCTGATTTTCTTGCCCGTTCCGTCAATCAGCTTGAAGTGACACTCTGGAAACAAGATAGCCAAGGGAATGCCAGGGAAGCC
>Ga0310786_10010931_pt1 | contig 11364 bp, 8 predicted proteins | sample AusTroGonzalo_MG_FD_203881 | JGI IMG/M metagenome (GOLD analysis project Ga0310786, IMG submission 203881) | Bovine rumen microbial communities from tropical cattle in Woodstock, Queensland, Australia - Gonzalo_03 (v2) (version 2) | ecosystem: Host-associated > Mammals > Digestive system >... | reverse complement strand
AGGAAGAGGCCCGGAAATTACAATTGCAGGCCGAAGATTATTTCTATGCGGCCGTCGAATCGCTGCAAGAGGTCCTTTCCAACAACCCTTCGGCCCTCAAATATGCCGAAGCCCTGGCCAATACCTACAACTGCCTGCATGATCCTTACAACTTGGAACGAGTGAACCAGCGCATCCTGGCCTTGGGAGGTACACCCGTTGAAAACGACAACACCCCTACTCTCATCTCCTATCAAACCCCGGTAGTTGCTTCAGGAATTGCCGACAATGCGCCCAAGAAAGTCGAATCCACACCTCTCTATTCCGTCTTTGCCAAGGAATACGTAGAGAAAGAACTGAACAGTTGGCAAGAGAAAGACCCTTACGAGACGTTATCTGAATACCGTTCCCGAGTAACGGCCGAAACCAGAGATGCCAAGATTCAGGAATTGTTGAAAGAGGCCGAAGCCAGATACATCGCCCGCTATTCCAAGGACGTAAACATGAAAGATCTAACCTTGATGCCTTATGACGCTGAGCATAATGCCTTCTTGGTTAAGTCCCCTTACGGTGATCTTGTGGTCCCTGTTCCCCGCCAAAATAACGAGGCCCGCCTCTTTGAGGCCAACTGGGGGCACATGCGCGTAAACAATCCCGAGTTCTATATTTCTGACAACCAGCTGTTGCTGTCATCCCTTACCTTCCTGACCCCCACGGGGAAAACCTACACATATAGGGGGGACAGCCGGCTCAATTACACAGAAACCAAGATTGACCTCAACTTCAATCCTATTACGGAGAACGCCATTGCTTCCACCATGGATTCGGCCCCGTCCGGCCGACCGGTCATAGAGACCGTCCGCACGAGCATTGGAACCTCCGACGTGGATGAGAACATTCCCGACACCGGCATCCTGCAAGAGAACACATTCGCCGTCATCATAGCTAACGAGAACTACTCCATGGTATCCCACGTTCCTTGTGCCTTGAATGACGGAAAGGTATTCAGCCAATACTGCACCCGTACTCTGGGTATTTCAGAGGACCACATCCGCATGTACCCTGATGCCACATACGGCACCATGCTCAGAGCCATCGCCGGCATCCGGGACATCGCAAAAGCCTTTGACGGCAATATCAATATTATCTTCTATTACGCCGGACACGGTATTCCCAACGAATCCACCCGCGATGCTTTCCTGTTACCCATAGACTCCGATGCCCGCCAGACAGAAGGCTGCTATCCGCTTGAGCGTCTGTATAAGGATCTGGCCGAAACCAATGCCGAGTCAACGGTGGTATTTCTGGACGCCTGCTTCAGCGGCGCGGCCCGTGACGATTCCGAACATATGCTGGCATCGGCCCGTGGAGTAGGTTTGTCGGCCGATATGAAGGGGCCCAGTGGCAACATTGTGGTATTCAGTGCGGCAAGCGAAGACCAGACTGCCTATCCGTACAAAGAGAAAAACCACGGCATCTTCACTTATTATCTCCTCAAAAAGTTGCAGGAGACCGAAGGAAACGTAACTCTGGGAGAACTGGCCGACTATATTTCCCGTCAGGTAAGGCAACAATCGGTAATTGTGAACCACAAGTTACAGTCACCCAATGTAATTCCTTCTCCTGGCATTGCATCTTATTGGCAAAATATCGTCTTATAACTTCTAACCATACAACTAATGAAAAAGAAAACGCTACTATTCATCGCAGCTAGCCTGCTTTTGACCGCACTCAACTTCCCCCTGCAAGGTCAGGGAGTGCTGCGCGGAACGGTTTCCGGTGACAACGGAGAAGGTTTGCCCGGTGTTACCGTTATTGTCTCATCTACAGGCAATTCTGCGCTTTCTGACATCATGGGGGACTTCGTCCTGTACAATGTAGCCTCCGGAGAAACCATCCGGTTTGAATATCTGGGTTACAAAACCCAGGAGGTGGTTTGGGATAGAGGTCCGCTTAAAGTTACGCTGAAACAGAAGAATGCGCCCAAATGGGTCGTCGGCCACGAAGTCGGAGCCATTAGGCCCACCGGCAGCGAGTGGCAAACTACCCTGGGTTCCTTTGTAGGCTATTATAATATTAACCATAGCCGCTTTGGAGCCGACCTTCATATCTCCTTCCCTTTCATTGTCATTTCCCCCAACCTGGTCTTCCGGGTCGCCGACCGTTTCTTCTTACGGGCCGGCCCCACGTATAACTGCTACGATAAAATAGGAAAGGGTTTAGGTGTCAACGGAGGTCTTTCCCTTATGGTAGGAAAGTACACTATCATCACATTAGATGGCCAGTATTATGGTTCCTCTTACTTCGCCCCCACAGACCCCAGACAAAAGTGCGTAGCTATCAAGGCCGGTATCGGATGGGCCTTCTAGCATAATCATAAAAACTAATAACCATGTCACATAGATATTTTACCGTCCTTCTTGCTCTGGGTCTTAGCATTACTGCTTTTGCCCAGCTACAGAACGAAGAAACCCGCGTATTCAAACAGACTAAATACCCTGTTGGTCTGGATAATTACCAGTCTATTCTGTACTATTTTAATGGGAATGAAGCCTTAAACATCCGTCACAGTGTTATCTGCTCTGTGAGGGGCGAAATCCAGAATATGAAGGTGAATCCGGCCGCCCATTCCCTTGCCGTCGTCTTTCCCAATAAGGACAAGAGCAGTGTTGAAATTTATTACATGAACAAGCGTGACGAGCGCCTGCACCACTTCCCGGAAAAGGTTATTGGCAAGGCTCAAGCCATCTGCTATACACCAGATGCCAGAAAGCTGATGATTGCCAGTGGCAACAAACTCCTCACATTTGAACTTAATAAATACACCCTGGTTCAGGAAGACTTATTGAGCGCCACACCCGTTTCCCTATGCACAAGCCGTAATGGATATTTCCTGGGTGGTATTACGGAAGATGGTCAAGCGGTAATCTGGAACCTCGAAACCAAGGCCGTGCGCAAAGTATTCAACACCCCGGCCCGTGTAAACGCCATAGCCTTCAGTGCAGACAACAAGCAATTCGGAATCCTCACAGCAAACGGGGAGTTGAAAATCTATGACACCCGCCAGTTCGAAGAGCAGGTTTCCATCGGCCAGCTGAATCAGGCCATCACCTTTGCCTTCCATCCCGACGGAAAGTATGTGGGTGTTGTCACCAATCCCTCCACCATTGAGGTAATCAATACCCTCAAAACAGAAGAACGCGACCCTGTAACCGTTTTGGAAGGTGGAATCTCCTACATTCAGTTTGTATATACTGAAACCACCAACTACATGGCCTTCAATACGGCCAACTCCCTTAGCTACAAGAACGTCACCAGCCTTACCCCGTACTATACCCGACTACTGGAAGAAGAACTGAGCCAGCGTTTTGACGAATGGCAGCAGCGTCTGCCCGGTGAAACGCTGGAAGAGTATCAGCTCCGTGTCAATGACGAAAACCGCAACCGGAAATCCCACGAATGGGAAGAAGAGATTTCTACCCGCCTGGCCTCCGACCTGGTGGCCATGAGCAGCGTAACCCTGGGAAGTTACAACGCCGCCCAGGAACTCCTGGCCTTGAATTTCTCCACCATGCCCACCATCTTCCTCCCGGTTCCCGCAAACGAGGTAAGCGACTTTGATGATACCGGCAACCTTGAATTCCACAACGTAAAATATGGCCTCACCCGCGAGGATACGTTCGAAATGGTATATGCCGATATTTACAACAAGAAGGTCGGCAAAACCTACACCTTTGACAACCGCGAGCGCCGTTCTCTGGACTATCTGCATGATGAAGAGGGCTTTGTACCTCTGGAGTACATCCAGCAAGCCAGCATGGAAGAAGTGATGTTGAAGGAAATCAAGGAAAAGGTTGTAGAAGCAGCCCTTCAGCAAAACGTGATTACGGACCACACCCAGATTGCCGTGAACGCACGCGTCGTGAACGACTACGATGCAGATGGCAAGCAGATCTACAACTACGAAGTTAGCTATAAATACGACGTAGAAGAAGAATTCTCTTCCCGCGATGACTTCCCTTCCGGTCGCTTCCAGGTAGAACAGTCCGCCGCCGCCATGTCTATGCTGGCCATTGTGAAAGAATCCCTGGAAGGCAGTTTGAATCAGTACCTGCGTCCCGGAAAGAAACTCAAAGTTCAAGTTACAGGCTCGGCCGATGCCACCCCGGTTCGCCGCGTCATCCCGTATCAGGGGGTCTATGGAGACTTCACCAATGAGCCCATCTATCAGAATGGCGAACTCACTTCCATCACGGTAACCAAGGCCAGTGGTATTACCACCAATGAACAGCTGGCATTCCTGCGTGCTCTGGGCGTGAAGAACTACATCCAGAACAACGTGGCCGGCATTGACCAGATGAAGGCCGACTTTATTGAGAATGTAGAAGTTTCAAAGGATCGTGGTAGCGCCTTCCGACGCATCTCGGTTGTCTTTACTTTCGTTGATGCCTTCTAATTTATATTAGTATGAAAGCTTTCCGTTACCTTCTGTGCCTATCGCTTTCGGCCCTCCTTCTGGGCGCTCCAGCCCTGGCCCAAAACCAGGATGCCCGCCAGATAAGGAAGGAGCGCAGTGAGGCCAAGCGCAGCGTTTACAAAAAAGCCCGGAAATCGGTACGAAAAGAGGCCAAGAATCTGGAAAAGGAAGGATGGAAAACCTTGGGGCTGCCCATTGAGAAGCAATTGGAGGATACCTGGGAGCGCATGGGAATGATTAACGAGGACAATGGCTATCCCCGCTACATCTATGCCCAGTCCCAGGCTAACGCCCAGAGCTATTCGGCCGCCCAAATGCAGGCCGAAAACCTAGCCAAGGTAACCATTGCCTCCAACATCGCCTCTTCCATCACCAGTATGACGGACATTGCCGTAGCCACACAGGAGCTTTCTCCCTCAGAAAGCATTACGGTTCAGAAGGTAGTACAAAACGCAAAGGTGCAAGTAGCCCAAAAACTAGGGCGTGTCCTCACTACCCAGTGCATTTACAAGCAGGATGACACACACTACACCGTGCGCGTAGTTGCTATGTACGACATGTCGCAAGCCATGGAGATTGCCCATGATGCCTTAATCCAGGAACTCCAGCAAGAGGTGAAGGAAAACCGTGAGAAACTGGAGCAGCTTATGTCGACTGACCGCATAGCCGACGCCTATATGGAAAAAGAAGAAGAATAACCATGAAGCAAGGACTCTTATTACTCCTGGCCGGGCTAGTGAGCCTAGCTGCCGGTGCACAAGACACAAAAGATCAGGAAAAAATCCTGAACCAAAAATGGCAGTCGTTTACTGTAAACGAAGCCAAGCAGGCCCCTGTCCGGCCGGAGCCTAAGAGTATCCCCGTAGCACCCAAGGGAGCCACTCCCAAAACCATGGAACTACCCGTATCGTCGGCCGGGGCCGATCTGGAGGCCGCCTTCCGGGAAGACGCCTTGGGACATCTGAGAGACCTCTTTGACACGCCCGAAGCCCCGCTTTCCACCCCCGCCTATATGGAGATTGGGGAGGGGGCCGAAGATGAACGATTCCAGTTTTTCAACATTCCCGTCAAGATGCTGGCCCCTTCGGCCACACAGGATTCCCGACTGCACAAGAACATAGGGTTGTCCGAAAAGGATATCTCGGGGTTCTGGGCGGCTTTGGAAAAACCGGGCAAGAAAACGGCCTCCTTTAAAGACCAGGTCGTTCCGTTGTTCGTTTCTTGCAGGGACACCTACGACCTTAGCGACTGGACGCTCTACCGCCTCATCGAGGCTTATGCCGCTTCTGAGTGGAGCCATCCTACTCACCGCATCGTGGCGCGGGTCTTTCTGCTCAACAACCTGGGCATCGAGGCCAAAATGGCCCGCGTGGGAGACCATATAGCCATATTAATGCCTGCCAAGCAGACGGTCTTCGGCCATTCCTACATTACCCTGAGCGGAATGCCCTACTACCTGATGGAGGAAGGCTTCCCGCCCCAGATTCTCACTTATCCTCAACGCGGATCTTATAAGACCGAGCCCATTGATCTGGCCCTGGCCCACAACGACCTTGTATTTGATACCCAACCTCCCATTCAGGTAGAAAAGGACCTGACCCGCGTAAAGTTAAAGATAAACGTGCCCATCAGTCGTGCGCGCTGCGAATTCTACGAGAGCTATCCGGCCGTATCCGTTAAGCATTACGCCCATTCCCACGCCGACCCTACCTTCTGCAGTGCCCTGCTCAAACAACTCGCTCCCCTACGTAAAAAGGGGACCGTAGCAGGAGTACAAGCCCTTCTGGACTGCATCCAGTTGGATTTTGATTACGCCACAGACCACGAACAGTTTGGCAAAGAGAAGCCTTTCTTCCTGGAAGAGAATTTCCTATATCCTTACAACGACTGTGAAGACCGCGCCATCCTCTTTGTATTTCTGGTGAAACGGCTGTTCAAGCTGGATGCCGTGCTTTTGGAATATCCCAACCATGTGGCTGCGGCCGTTTGTTTTAACACCTCCGTCCCCGGAGCCTACATCCAACACAACGGACGCAACTACGTCATTTGTGACCCCACCTATCTGGGGGCCGATATAGGAATGGTGATTCCTCACCTGAAGGACACCCCGGCAGAGGTGATTACAATGCCTTGATGACCGGGCGGATAGGGTAACCGTTCTCCCGGAGCTCGGCACCTTCGCTCACTTGTCCCGAACTGAAAAACAGATTACTAGCGGTCTTGGCAAAGTCACTGACCGAGGTCCAGTAATAGCCCAAGTCGTCCTCGAACACCAACATAGAGCCACTCATCTGGCCCGTAGCAGGCAGGAAGATACTATTTCCTGTAACCTTGCTGGTTACCTTATAACCATTCTTCCCACCCTGCGTGGTCCAGGTCCATTTACACTTCTCACGCAGTTCCGTCATTTCTTTGGCGGTGGGCATACGCCAAGTCCCGCCCCAGTTTTTGGCCGCAGCATCATCAGTCAGGCTCAATTTGGACTTGGAGGCCGATACGTTATAGGTATTCTTGCTGAAGTTTTCCTTGGTGTCCGTTTCACCCCATGCATAATAGGCCCCCACCTCTGACGGGGAAGAGGCACCCAGATTACAGGAAGCCCATTGCACGCTCAAACCCAGGTCCACCCATTCATGGCCGCTGACCTTTCCTTTGGTAGGCGGGGCCGCGGGCTCCGGTTCGGGTTCCGGTTGGGTCTTAGCTTGAGGCTGAGACACAGGTTCGGCCGTCTTGGCCACGGCTTCCTGTACCGGCTGTTCCTGTACCTGCGGAGCCTGATTCTCCTTGGGCGTCTCCTTGGGAGTTTCCTTGACGGTCTCTTTAGGAGTGGCCTTGGGCTTCTTCTCCGGAGCCGGGGTCTGGACAACCGGCGCGGGAGCAGGATTCTCTACCTGAACACTGTCTTGTAAAACAACCGACAGGTCTTCTGACGGGGTATCCGGATGGCGGAAGAGCAGAATACCCAGCACAGCCGCTGCAACTACGGCTCCGCCAACCAAGCCGGCCACCAGTCCCTTCCTGTTGGCACGATGACGCTCCTTCACCACAGGAGCAGGGGCAGGAGTAGGGGCATGAACCGGCTCGGGAGTTTTGGCAACCATCGGTTCCTTCACCGGGGCCGTTGTTTGAAGAAGCACCGTTCCCTCTTCCTCCTCACCACCGTCCAAAAGGGCCAGGAAAGCCTGCATACTTTGGGGACGGTCCTTGCGACGGGGCTGCATAGCCTGCCGAATGGCATTCCAGCAACGGTCACTGATACCCTGGGGCTGTTCCAGACCGTCTTCGTTCACAATCGAAGCCTCCGGCGGGGGGAACCCCGTAACCAGATGGTAGAAGGTAGCACCCAGAGAATAAACGTCGGTAGAGGGTTTGAACTGACTTACATCTCCGCCGCGTCCCTGTTCCAGCGGAGCATACCCTTTGCTCACGCCAATAGGCGTGCTACTGGTCTGTTCGCCGGTCTTATCATAATGCTTGGAAATGCCAAAATCAATCAGAACAGCCTCTCCCTTGGCGTTGAGCAGGATATTAGCCGGCTTCACATCCAAGTGCACCATATTCTTGGAGTGCACATAGGCCAGGGCATCGGCTATCTGGCGGACGAAGGCTTCGGCCCGGTCCTCAGAAAAAGGCCCGACTTTCTTCATGCGGTCGGCCAACGAACCACCAGGTAGATAATCCATGACATAGTAGGCGGTTTCGTTTTCCTCAAAGACATCTGTAACCCTCACGATGTGCGGGTGGTCCAGATTGGCCAGGATGCGGGCCTCCTTGATAAACTTGGTCAGGAACTGGGCAGCCAATTCCGGGCTGCACACCTCTTTCATGAAAAACTCCTTCACCGCCACTTTGCGGCCAAAGAGCTTGTGCTCGGCCTCATAGGTGATACCGAAACCTCCTTGGCCCAGGGCCTGGAGTATCTCATATTTCCCTCCTTGAAGAAGGGTTCCCGGTTGTAAACTCATCTGTCTATTTTTAGGACGTCCCTATTCCAGGCTGCTGGTATCGGCGTCGTTGGTATAATCTGGCATATCGGGGTACAGATCGCCCTGGTTGGCATCGGCCTGCACCGAAGCTTGCATATCTTCTACGGAAAGATGGGGATTCTCGAGTTCAATGATTTCCCCCTCATCCACCTGGCCATTCCCATTCAGGTCCACCATCACCGTGTCAATAAGGCCGTCCTTATCCGTATCGGCAAACACGGCATTCTGACCATTCATTTCTCCAATACCCACCGGTATCAGCGAGCCATCTTCGGCCTCTATATGCTCGACACTCACAATATGCACATCTATTTCGGATCCTTCCGACTCTTCCCCTGAAGCCTCCTGTTCCGATACAGTCTCCTGCTCCGATACGGTCTCTACCTCTATCAGGGCATCGGCCTCTGAGGTATCGGCCTCTCCCGGTTCTTCCAGCACCTCAATTTCAGGTTCATCCTCCGTGGGCGTATAAGGAGGGCGGCTTACATGGGCCATCACGTTCTGACTAAAGGCCGCCCGCTCTTCGGAGCTCATTTCCTGCCACTCGGGGTCATCGGCGCGATACGTGCCGTACACGTTGCCATGCCAGACAAAAGCACCGCCAGGGCCCACTTCCCCGCGGGCGGCGGCAAAAGCCTCGCTGTAACTCATCTCATTGCTCACCGACGTGGCCACCATAGGGACGGAAGGCGCCTGGTGGGAGGTTTCCATCATGGGGATCTCATTGGGAGCCGACACATCCTCAACGGGCAGATCCACTCCCGCAAACAAGTCTTTGAGTCTGGCCATATCGGCCACCGAAGAGATGGCCGAAGAGGCAAACGTACTACCAGCGCCTAGCAGGATGCCAGGGACACCCCCTACCAGCACGCTTTGCCAAAGGGTCATTTCCTTCTTTTCCTTCTTAGGGGTTTCCTTGGTCTTCTGGGAGAACACCATGGTTTCCTCCTCGGTAAAGAGATTCTTATTGTCCTTCGTCTTCATACGCCAATCATTTAAGGACGGCTTCTACCCGTATCAGGTGGGCAGAATGGTTGTCTTTGCTATCTTGGGCTGCCCTCCTAAGCAGGGCCACTTTTTCCGTGTCCGCGCAGGGGGACGATACAATCTCAAGCAGTTGATCCTCATCCATCTGTTCCAGCATCCCGTCACTGCAGAGGAAGAAGTAGTCTCCCTCCTGTATATCTTCCAAAAGCCGGCAGGTGGCTTTGGAACGGACGTCCTGGTGCGGCTGCATAGCCCGTGTGAGTACATTCTTCTCCGGCGCGGTACGAGCCTCTTCGGGGGTCATTTCCCCCACCTTTACCAGATCATTCACCAGGGAATGGTCTTGGGTGACAAAGAGGATTTGCTTTTGAGAAGGCCGAATCTGGTATACCCGGCTGTCACCAATGTGGGCTACCCAACACCCGTCCTCGTAAAAATAGGCCAGGGTAAGTGTAGTCCCCATGGTACGAAGGCCGTCAGAACCGCTATCACGAAGGTCCAACGCATCGTATGCGGCATCCAGCGAAGCCGAGAAAACGGCCTCTGTAAATGGCTGGTGAGACAAGATATAACTGCTCATGGCATCGCAAACGGTTTGGGATGCTACTTCCCCTGCCATATGTCCCCCCATCCCGTCACACAGGATAAAGAGAGGCCCGTCCAAAGGGGCTCCGTCCAGCGTAATGGCAGGATAAAGGCAGTCTTCTTGCTTCTCCCGCTTGCCAGTTTCGCAAATGCTATATGCTATGAGTTTGTAGTTCATTCTAAAACAGTCTGATCTTCCACCGGCGTACCCACATAACGCAGATGGGTATTGCAAAGGGTCAGAACATCTCCATGAGAGATACCAATCTTGTCTCCCGACTCCAGCGGATGGCCGTTGATGAGGGTAGGATTCTGATTCTTGGCATTGCTGGCATATACATGGAAGCGTCCATCACGGGCTTTCACTACCTCCAGGAACAGATGTTCTCTGCTCATACCGGGGTCCTCGGTAACAATCAAGACATCGGCTTTAGGGGCTGTCTTGTAAGTCATTCGGCCCACCAACTGGCGTCCCTCCTGCAAAGGGTAAACCTTTTGCGTAAGCAAATCCAGTAAGTATCCCGCACTCTCTGCCTTTCCGCGTGGCACAATGTGGGTGCGGTCGTCGGAAGGGGCCGGCGCTGCAGGCTTAGGGGCAGGAGCGGGCACCACCCGTTTGAAATCCTCAAAACGGTTCTTGACCTTGCAAGAAGGACAGACCACAAACTTTCCGGCATTGGCCGGATTGTCAACGGCTTCCAAGATAACCCCGCACGAAGGGCATTTGATTCTGATCTTCTCCATTATTTCCAAACCATTACCGGCATTGTATCTTTAAAATTGCCCCACATCACCGGGTGCTGCCTGTCATCTGACAGGGTTTTCACCCCACGACTCACCGCCACAAACAGTTCCCGTGCCGTAATCACGCGGTTTCGGTCTTCATCGGCCCCACCTTTGAGGCACCGCGTAAGACATGTGGTAAAGTATCCGTTGCTCATGGACGGATCCTCATACGACACCTCGTTGGAGCGGCATGAGAGAAAGAGCATGATATTGCCATCCTGCGCTATGCGGTGACCTTCCGAGCCTCCTTGCCGGATGTTGCCGGCATAGCAGGCATCGGCAAAAATCATTTTATTTCGGGCCGGACAACCCTGAAAGAACTGTCGGATGCGGGTATAAGAAAGGAGTGTATCCTGTGCCGCAAAGCCTCCGGAATAGCCGTGCCCGGAGAAAAAAAGAACCACGATATCATCGGCCGTAGCCTGGGAAAACAGGTCCTCTGCAGCAGAGGCGATTCCTTCGGCCGTGGCTTTCTGATTGGTCAAGAGTACAGCCGAAGCCGCCGCATTCCGGCGATACAGCTGGTACATGGCGCGGGCATCATCGGCCGGGAGTCGCAGATCC
>Ga0310786_10010930_pt1 | contig 11365 bp, 6 predicted proteins | sample AusTroGonzalo_MG_FD_203881 | JGI IMG/M metagenome (GOLD analysis project Ga0310786, IMG submission 203881) | Bovine rumen microbial communities from tropical cattle in Woodstock, Queensland, Australia - Gonzalo_03 (v2) (version 2) | ecosystem: Host-associated > Mammals > Digestive system >... | reverse complement strand
GAGAATACAACGGGATCAGGGAAATGGAAAGTTGTATGAAGGCACTCCATGCTGTTGGCGTGGAGAAGATCAACCTGGATCTGATGTATGCAATGCCTGACCAAACGGATGATGCGATCCTAGCAACGCTGGATGCGATCGAAATGCTTTTGCCCGAGCAGGTTACGATTTATGAAATGCGATATAACCGCATGAAAACAAGGCCGGAGAACATTGACCGTGAGTTGCAATATCGGCAGTATGGCCTTTTGTATCAGGGGCTTATTCGCATGGGATATCAGGGAGAGTTTGGCAGAAATACATTTACGAGGTCCAGGGATCGTGGTGTATCGTCTTATATCAGGTATCGAATGGAACAAGGATTTCCCTATAAGGGGTTTGGTATTTCGGCGCAGTCCATGGGACTTATCGGAATATCTTACGGTAGTCTGAAAAATACGGATTTATGTATGATACCGGAAATGGATTCTATTGAGACATCCTCCAATTATCGTCTGCCAAAGGAGGAGATGGCTGCAAAATATGTTTCCATCGCTATGTACGGAGGGAGTTTTCGACTGGATGCGCTTTCGAGAATACTGGGTGCGGATGCAAAGACGTATTTCTCAGAGGAGATGGAATACCTGCTGCAAAACGGATATGTATCGGTTGTTGATGACTATGTGGCAGTGACGGAGAAAGGCTTTCGGTATTATGGCGCCATTGCGGCTTTGTTCTGGTCGGACACCCAGAAGGCGGAGCTATTGAAACAGGTGAAAGGAGAATAGAAATGGAATATCGGTACCCGTGCACGAGACATATTGAAATGAAAGGGTTTGGGAGTTTTCTTGAGGAAGAATCCGTTAGCTCCAGGCATAATATAAATGAATTTACCAGGGAACTGAAGGAGCGCTTCCGCGTACCTTATCTTTCTTTGGTAAATTCCGGTTCTTCTGCCAACCTGGTGGCAGCCCTTGCGATGGCAGAAAAGATTCAAAAGCTTGGACTTCCCATGAAGGCTGCAGTTTCTGCCTTCACTTTTCCAACGACGATCAGTGCCCTGATCCTGGCAGGATTTGAGGTGAGTATCGTTGATATCGAGCCGGGTGGTTTTAACATATCTCTGGAAGCATTGCGGGAGCTGGCAAAGAAAGGGGAACTGCCGACACTGGTTGCCGCGACGCATTTCCTTGGATTTCCATTTCAAGTAAAGGAAATTGCCGAACTGGTACATGAAAACGGGGGCTTTCTTTTGCAGGACGGTTGTGAAACCCTTGGTATGGAGATAGAGGGTACTCCGGCCTTTGCATTCGGCGATATTTTTACATGGTCATTTTATCACCCGCATCATATGTCATCTTATGGGGGCGGGGGCATCATTACATTGAATCTGGACGATTATCTGCTAGTCGACAGTATTGCCCATTGGGGACGTTCCTGCAAGTGCCATGTTGACAAGAGCCTATGTCAGGTACCAAAGGGGCCGGCTCACCAGTTTACCTATGAGAGGCTTGGCGTCAATGTTGAAATGTCTGAGCTGAATGCCTGCTTTGGCAGATGGCAGTTTAAGGATTGGGATGCCATTGAGGTCAAGAGATTAAGGAACTATCGCATTTTGTATGAGGAGCTCAAAGATGTGAAGAATCTGAAGGTGTGGGAGGAGCCGCAGATCAATTCCTCCGCATTTGTATTTCCCATCAGATTATTGGATGGGAGGACCATCTATGATGCTTATGAGCTTTTGTCTGCAGAAGGAATTGAGATCCGCACTCTGATGGGTGGTGTCTCCAATGAACAAAAGGCGTTTTGCGAGATATTGGGAATTGAGATTCAGAGGAACGCGCATAAGGTAGCGGAGACTACATTTTTCGTGGGAATCCATCAGACACTGCCCGAGGAAGATGTAAGGGCGGTGGCAGGGAAGCTGAAGGAATTGTTTTGCGTTTGACGGCATAGGGAATGAGAACAATATATGCCGGGTCTGAGTTGATTTCCGCCAATCTGATATTTTGAGGATGGGTTTTGGAATAATGATCTTGGGACATTAAGGCTGCTGATAATGTGTACCGATCTTCCTCTTTGAGAGGGGCGGAAAAGTAGCCTTGATATTGACAGAAACATGAAAAAAATATATGATATGTGGATAGTGATTTAGAGAAAGTGGGTGGACTTTATGGCGCTGAGCAAAAAGCCTGTTACGGGAATGAAGGATATTCTCCCGGATGAGATGCAGATCCGTGATTATGTGATCTCTGTGATAAAGCAGACCTATGGTAAGTTTGGATTTACCTCCATCGAGACTCCCTGTATGGAGAACATTGCCAACCTGACCAATAAGCAGGGTGGTGATAATGAGAAGCTGATCTTTAAGGTGTTAAAGCGCGGTGAGAAGCTGAACGTTGCCGAAGCAACTACCGAGGAAGAGGTTGTGGACTGCGGGTTGCGTTACGATCTGACCGTTCCGCTGGTTCGTTATTATTCCAATAATGCTGCAAATCTGCCGTCTCCTTTTAAGGCATTGCAGATGGGAAATGTGTGGAGAGCTGACAGACCTCAGAAAGGACGTTATCGTCAGTTTATGCAGTGCGATATTGACATTCTCGGTGAGCCGAGCAATCTTGCAGAGATTGAACTGATCCTTGCAACAACTACCACGATCAGTAATTTGGGTTTTCGCGATTTCCAGATCAGGATCAATGACCGTCGGATCTTAAAGGCGATGGCAAGCTTTGCAGGTTTTCGCGAGGAGGATTATGACGGCGTATTTATCACTCTCGATAAGATGGACAAGATCGGAGAGGAAGGTGTACTTGCGGAGCTTTTGGAAAAAGGTTATGGTAACGAGGAGCAGTGTAAAAAGTATTTGGATCTGTTTACAACGATCAAAGGAGCAGACGACGGCATCACCTGTCTGACGCAGATGCTGGGTTCTTATCTCGATGAGGATGTGCTGACTTCCTTCCGCGAGATCGTTGATAGCGTGAAGGCAACGCAGACAGATACCTTTACACTGGTTTTTGATCCTACGCTGGTACGCGGTATGAGCTATTATACGGGAACGATTTTTGAGATCGCAATGCCACAGTTCGGCGGAGCATGCGGAGGCGGCGGACGCTATGATAAGATGGTAGGCAAGTTTACCGGAAATGATGTGCCTGCGTGTGGGTTCTCGATTGGTTTCGAGCGTATCGTAATGCTTCTTATGGACAATGGTTTTAAGGTGCCGACAGCACCTGTAAAGGTGGCGTACCTGGTTGAAAAGGGCATCGCCGGCGAGAGACTCTGTGATGTGATCCGCAAGGCTCAGGCTGCAAGAGCGGAAGGAAAGCAGGTCTTGGTTGCCAGAATGAACAAGAACAAGAAATTCCAGAAGGAACAGCTGACTGCCGAGGGGTATGCGGAGTTCGAAGAGTTCTATGTGGAAGAGCTGAAGAGATAAAATACGCTAAATAAAAAACATGCGGTCAACATATGACCGGAAGAACGGAAATTTAAATATCAGGCTGCCTTAAGTGGGCAGACAGGAAAATTCGAGGATAGAAACATGGCTGAGTCAATGAAGGGATTAAAGAGAACCTGCCGTTGCGGGGAGCTTTCCGTGGCAAATGTAGGCGAGACCGTTACTGTGATGGGATGGGTACAAAAGCAGAGAAATAAGGGTGGTCTGATTTTTGTAGATTTGAGAGACCGTTCCGGGATCCTTCAGGTACTCTTTGAGGAAGAAGTATGTGGAAGCGAAGCATTTGAAAAAGCGGCAAGGCTTCGTAGCGAGTTTGTGATCGCCGCAGTTGGTGAAGTGGTTCACAGAAATGCGGATGTCAACGAGAAGCTGGCAACCGGCGCGATTGAAGTGCGGGCAAAGGAGATTCGGATCCTTTCCGAAGCACAGACGCCTCCTTTCCCCATCGAGGCAGATTCCAAAACTAAGGAAGAACTGAGATTAAAGTATCGTTATCTCGATCTGAGAAGGCCGGATATCCAAAAGAACCTGATCCTTCGTAGCAAGATAGCAACGACAATGCGTACTTTTTTGGCAGGAGAGGGATTTTTGGAGATTGAGACACCGATCTTGAATAAGTCAACCCCCGAGGGTGCGCGAGATTATCTGGTACCAAGCCGAGTGCATCCCGGAACTTTTTATGCGCTACCGCAGTCGCCTCAGATCTTTAAGCAGCTTCTGATGTGTTCCGGTTATGACCGTTACTTCCAAATCGCGAAGTGTTTCCGGGACGAGGATCTTCGCGCAGACCGTCAGCCGGAGTTTACACAGGTTGACTTGGAGATGAGCTTTGTGACAGAAGAGGATGTTATGGATGCCACTGAGCGAATGGTTGCAAAGGTTTGCAAAGAGACGATCGGTCTCGAGGTTCAACTCCCATTAAAGCGCATGACATGGAATGAAGCAATGAACCGTTTCGGTTCCGATAAGCCTGATACCCGCTTTGGCATGGAACTGACTGATGTTTCTGAGCTTGTAAAGAATTGCGGCTTTGGTGTATTCTCCGGCGCAGTCGCGAATGGTGGAAGTGTTCGTGGCATCAATGTAAAGGGCCAGGCGGAGATGCCGCGAAAGAAGATCGATGCCCTGGTAGAATTCGCTAAGGGTTACGGAGTGAAAGGACTTGCTTATCTGTCTGTTATGCCGGATGGTACCTATAAATCATCCTTTGCAAAATTCATGACAGAGGACGAATTGAAGGCGCTTGTGCAGGCGATGGATGGTCAGCCCGGAGATTTGCTATTATTTGCGGCAGATCGCTTAAAGATCGTATGGAATGTGCTCGGAGCACTTCGCTGTGAGCTTGCAAAACAGCTCGAGCTGATCGACAATGATCAGTTCAATTTCCTGTGGATCACGGAATTCCCTCAGTTCGAGTGGAGTGATGAGGAGGAGCGTTTTGTGGCAATGCATCATCCCTTTACCATGCCGATGGAAGAGGATCTGCCGCTACTTGAGAGTGATCCCGGTGCGGTTCGTGCGAGAGCCTACGATATCGTGTTAAACGGTGTAGAGCTTGGCGGCGGAAGCGTGCGTATCTTTCAGGATGATGTACAGGAGAGAATGTTTAAGGCCCTTGGCTTTACAAAGGAAAAAGCATATGAGCAATTTGGATTCCTGCTCGATGCATTTAAATACGGTGTTCCGCCGCATGCCGGTCTTGCGATCGGTCTTGACCGTTTCGTGATGCTTCTGGTGAAAGCAGAAAGCATCAGAGAAGTGATCGCCTTCCCGAAGGTGAAGGATGCATCCTGCCTGATGAGCGACTGCCCGAATGTGGTAGATCCGTTACAGTTAAAGGAGCTTGGGCTTTCCATTGTTTCCGAAAACGAGGAATAGATTGTTGAGAGCAGAAAGAACCGGAGGCGCTTCCTGACAGGGAGCGCTTTTCTATACTAGCATTCGGTCCGGTTATTTAAGAATCAATGCACTGGTACATACAGGTGGGATTTACAACGGATGATATCGGATCTGGTTATTCGATCTGCCGGTATCCATCGAGAGAAGAATGAGGAACAGGATATGAAAAGGTTATTGATCTATCTGAAAGAATACAGGAAAGAGAGCGTTCTCGCACCCCTGTTCAAACTTTTGGAGGCGTGCTTTGAACTGATGGTCCCGATCGTGATAAGAAAAATCATCGATGTTGGGATTGAAAATCAGGACGGACCTTATGTGATCAAAATGGGGATATACCTGATCGTGCTTGCTCTGGTGGGACTTCTGTCCGCTGTGACAGCACAATACTTTGCCGCAAGGGCGGCAGTCGGATTTTCAACAAAGCTCAGGGCCGCTCTTTTCGGCCACATTGAGGACCTGAGCTTTAGTCAGATTGACAAGGCGGGTACATCCACATTGATCACACGCCTGACAAGCGATGTCAACCAGGTACAGTCAGGTGTTAATATGACGCTTCGCCTGTTCCTCAGATCTCCGATCATCGTGTTTGGTGCCATGATCATGGCATTCACGGTAGATACTCAGATGGCGCTTCTCTTTGTGGTGGCAATCCCGCTGTTGGCGATCGTAGTATTCGGGATCATGCTGATCACCATGCCGTTATATAAAAAGGTGCAAAACGGCCTTGAACGGGTGCTTGGGATCACCAGAGAGAATCTTACGGGTGTACGTGTAATCCGGGCTTTTCATCAGGAGGAGACAGAGAGAAGCCGATTTGGTGAGCGGAATGAGTCGCTTACGACTGCACAGATATTTGTCGGCAAGATCAGCTCCTGCATGAATCCTGTCACCTATGTGATCGTAAATCTGACCATGATCGCGCTGATCTATCAGGGTGGCGTGAAGGTAAATATCGGCGATCTCACTAAGGGGCAGGTATATCAGATCCTGAATTATATGTCGCAGATCCTCGTTGAACTTGTGAAACTGGCAAATCTGATCATTCTGATGACAAAGGCAATGGCATGTGCAGGACGCGTGGCTGCCGTGTTAGAGACTGAAAACGAGGAGGAAGCTTCCAGAGTGCTATCAGAAGAAAGCGAATCAGATGCGGATCAGCCGGTTAGGGAACCCTTTATCGGCGATTCAGTAAAAGAACGTACGGATGCAGATTATCTGGTATTTGAGGATGTTTCACTCAGATATCCCGGAGCAGGCGGGGAGACATTGAATCATATCAGTTTCCGGGTACGAAGAGGAGATACCGTTGGCGTGATCGGCGGAACCGGGTCCGGCAAGACTTCTCTTGTGAATTTGATCCCGGGTTTTTATCCGACCACGGAAGGCCGGATTCTCATAGAGGGGAAGGATCTGAAGGAATATGGTGAGGATACGCTCCGAAACCGTATGGGTGTTGTGCCGCAGAAGGCAGCACTCTTCCAGGGCACTATCCGTTCCAACCTGCTTTGGGGAAAGCCGGATGCCTCCGAAGGAGAAATGTGGGAGGCGCTTGAGCTTGCACAGGCGAAGGAGGTCGTGGAAGGAAAGGAAGGAAAGCTGGACGAAAAAGTGGCCCAGAGCGGACGCAATTTTTCCGGGGGACAGAAGCAACGGTTGACGATTGCAAGAGCGCTGATCCGAAAGCCGGAGATCCTGATCCTTGATGATAGCGCATCGGCACTGGACTATGCAACAGATGCAAAGCTCAGACAATCGCTTCGAAACATCCGGGAGAATACAACGACTTTTATTGTTTCCCAGAGGGCATCCAGTATCCGGCATGCGGACGAAATTCTTGTGCTTGAGGACGGTCACCTTGCAGGCGTGGGAACGCATGAGGAGCTTCTTGCAAATTGTGAGGTTTACCAGGAAATCTATTATTCCCAGTATCCTGAGGAGAGAAAGGGGGTAGCGGTAAATGGCTAAGGAGTCAAAAAATGTGACGCATTTGGACAGAAAAGCCACATGGAAAAAGGTTTTTCACTACATCGGAGCATATAAGCTACAAGTAGTCGTTTCGCTTCTATTTGCGGCTGTTACCGTTGCACTGAGTCTTTATGTACCCATCCTCACCGGTAATGCGCTGGATCTGATGATCGATAAAGGATTGGTGGATATCAAAGGGATTCTCGTGATCATTAAAAAGATCGCTGTTGCTACGGGCATCACGGCGATCGCACAGTGGATCATGACCATATGCAATAATCATGTATGTTATCATGTGGTGCAGGACATACGAAAGGACGCATTTGCGAAGATAGAGATCCTGCCACTGGCGTATCTGGATGCACATGCTTCCGGTGATATGGTGAGCCGCGTGATTACCGATGTCGATACCTTTGCGGACGGACTTCTGATGGGCTTTACACAGCTTTTTACGGGTGTGCTCACCATATGCGGTACACTGGCAATCATGCTGTACTTCAATGTGCCGATCGCCCTTGTGGTTGTCTGCCTGACGCCGGTATCCTTCCTTGTTGCAAAATTTATTGCAACACATACTCATGATATGTTTCAGGAACAGAGTAAGACGAGGGGTGAACAGACGGCGTTGATCGAAGAGATGGTCGGGAATCAGAAGGTGGTACGGACCTTCTCGAGAGAGGAAGCCGTAAAAGAACAGTTTGGCGAGATCAATGAACGATTGAAAAACTGCTCCTTAAAGGCGACTTTTTATTCTTCACTTGTTAATCCTTGTACAAGGTTTGTCAACAGTCTTGTATTTGCCGGTGTTGGGATCTTTGGTGGGTTTCTTGCTATCAGAGGCGGGATCACGCCCGGAAGACTTTTCAGCTTTTTGAGCTATGCCAATCAGTATACAAAGCCTTTTAATGAGATTTCCGGTGTGGTTACGGAGCTGCAGAATGCCTTTACTTGTGCCTCGAGAGTTTTTGCACTGATCGATGCAGTGCCGCAGGTTCCGGAGGATGCAGATGCGGTGGAGCTCGCTGTGGCAAAGGGCGATGTTGTGCTTGAGCAGGTTGAATTCAGTTATGTTCCGGAGCGTAAGCTGATCGAGGGCTTTAACCTGAAGGTGACACCCGGTCAGAGAGTGGCGATCGTTGGACCTACCGGTTGCGGCAAGACGACAGTGATCAATCTTCTGATGCGTTTTTATGATGTGGACAGTGGAAAGATCTCTGTGGATGGTACGGACATCCGCCATCTGACAAGAGGGAGCCTTCGTACAAATTACGGGATGGTACTTCAGGATACATGGCTGCGAGCGGGTACCATCATGGATAATATCCGTATGGGAAAACCGGATGCAACTAGAGATGAAGTCAAAGCGGCTGCGAAGGCGGCGCATGCACACAGTTTTATTAAAAGACTGCCGAATGGCTACGATACCGTGATCAGCGAAGACGGCGCAGGATTGTCGCAGGGACAAAAGCAGCTTCTATGTATCGCAAGAGTAATGCTGTGCCTGCCGCCTATGCTTATTTTAGATGAAGCGACTTCCTCCATCGATACGAGAACCGAGATTAAGATTCAGAATGCGTTTGCAAAGATGATGGAAGGCAGAACCAGTTTTATCGTTGCGCACCGCTTGTCCACGATCCGTGAGGCGGATGTGATCCTTGTGATGAGGGACGGAAATGTGATCGAACAGGGAAATCACACGGAGTTATTGGCAAGCGGCGGTTTTTATGCGCAGCTTTATAACAGTCAATTCGCTGTCTGAACCGGGAACTCCTGATGCAGGGCGACCCGATAGTGGAAAATCGATCCCTGCGCGCTGAAAAAAGGAAGATATGAGGAATGAAAACATATACAGCTTATTTTGAAGAAAAGCAGCTTGTAATAGAAACTCATACATTAGGCTTTTTATCTTATGATGTGAAAAAGAAAAAGATCCCGTATGAGAAGATAGAGAGGATTGAAGTTCCGCAGGGTGAGTATGTTATCTTTTATATGAAAAATGGTAAAGAGATAAAGTTTAGGGATCCTGATATAGCATCTTTTTATACAGGTTTTGGCGAGATGCTGAAAAAGTACGGAATTCCATATAAATACTTATTGGTAGGCGAAGGAGAGGTAACCATTGAAAATGTGAGAGAGGAAGCTGATCGTGTAAAAGAATCGGCGCGTACATATGTAAATCATTTTTTGAAAGAAAAACTCGGATCGGAATATGAACTTGATGCAAAGCTCGTTGAGCGAATAGGAAATACAACTATTGAGTTTCGCGTGCGTAAAAACGGATTTGTCTTGCTAGAAGCGAATCAGAATGAAAGCGTAGATGGTGATCGAGTGGTTGATGAAATAGTACTGGCATATTTATGCGAGTGGGATCCTGTGCGTGAAGAGGGAAAATATGCTTTTACAGAAGCAGTATATGATAAGCAGGAGTGTGAAAAATATTTTGATGAAATAGTTCTCGAGATTGTAAACCATTTTCGGTAATAATGCCTTGTGTAAGAGTTGTTATAAGAAAAGAACGATCGTCTGTGTTGGGGAAATGACCTGTCCCCGGGATTTTACCGAATGAGGAGAGAGATTTATGGATGAGCATAGCAAAAAGCTTTCAAATGTAGATGAAGAAGCGTATAAGAAAAACACTGTTGATGGTAGTAATACTGCTACTGAAACAGAGCAAAAAAGATGGATTCCTGAACATAGACTTAATCAGATACCCGAAGATGCTTTCAAAAAAGCGATCGAATTAGCTGATTCCGGCCTTATTCATAGTGTTTCTATTATAAACAACGATAAAGGTGAAGCAAAGGTAAAAGTCACATATTATTTTGATGCCTGTCGATATGGGATATACAACAACATACAAGCAATAAAAAGAGAATCGCAAAAGCGATCTGTTACAGTATCATTGACTGACAGCCTAGGAACTTGTACAGGTTGTTCGAAGTGTTGTTGCCACGAAAAACGCTGCATTCCTTTAGTAGCCGGATACATTAAATATTCAAAAGATCATGGGACGTACGACGTCATCATGGAAGAACGAAATAGGTATAGAAGAGAACATAATGACGAAGATGAAAACCTTCTCTTTACATGGGAACCACGTGATAAGGATAAATTAAAAAACCTTCCCGCATATATATTTAACCTTGCGGAAGATCTGATAGCAAAGGGATTTGTTGCATTACGACCATATCCAAATGAGGACGGCAAGTTTTATGCTGATTTTAAAAAGATAGGTAACTGCACTGACCAAAATAGTGAAAAGGCCATCGTCGGAAGTATATGGGCCGGCCCTCACGATATCAAGCGAAATTTGTCGTTTATAAATGAATACGCAAGTGACTTAAAAAACGGATGGCTACATAGCAAAACTGCTCCATTTGCGACAGCTCCGATTGCAAACTGCGAATGCAAAGCTCCCATGTGTCCGTATTCCGTGGCGCAATACATATTATACTTGCGACTTACCGGGCAGGAAGATGTTATTGCTGAAGCCAAACAATATAGTGCCACACACCCGGACGAAATATATTACGGTACGAATAACTTTGCCTTTTCATTTAGTGATGCAGATATGCAAAAGATTAAACAAAGCATAGCGTCAGCCCCTCTTGACATTCTCAAAGAAGCATTTCGGTTACTGGATGACGGAGATGTGTCCCTAATAACGGAAAAGGTGAAAGATGAGAATACATATTATTATACATTAAATTCATCCAGAGCTTTTATGGATGGTCAGACAGTATCAGAATGTGTTGAGGTTGAATATCAAAAAGGAAGTAGAAGGTTTTGGCAAGGTAGTGCAGGATTAGATGATTATACGGGAATATCTATAAGATATAGACTTGTAAGGCTTATTACAGCGATTGATTACTGTCGTCGTACCGGTGTGGATCTTAGCGAAGTCGTCAACAAAAGAGAACAGGACATAGCAAACCTTCGGAAACTGTCTGATGATATATTGGGACTTGACCGTGTATACTCCTTTATCAAAAGTGATAAAACGTCTTCTTTATCATGCATCATACAGGGAGATATCGGAAGTGGAAAAGGGCCAATCATTGA
>Ga0310786_10010929_pt1 | contig 11366 bp, 8 predicted proteins | sample AusTroGonzalo_MG_FD_203881 | JGI IMG/M metagenome (GOLD analysis project Ga0310786, IMG submission 203881) | Bovine rumen microbial communities from tropical cattle in Woodstock, Queensland, Australia - Gonzalo_03 (v2) (version 2) | ecosystem: Host-associated > Mammals > Digestive system >... | reverse complement strand
TACTTTAATATCAAATGAGCACAGCAATGGAAGTAAACGATATAATCAAACCTGAGAATCTGGTCTATCAGAAAAGCCGTCTGATGGCTGAGAAGCAGTTCAACTTCTGCCCCGGCTGCGGCCACGGTGTAGTGGTACGTACCATTGCCGAGGTTATTGAGGAGATGGGCATAGAGCATGACGTAATAGGCATCTCACCTGTGGGCTGCTCAGTGTTCCTCTATGATTTCTATAAGTTCGATGTAGTTGAGGCCGCTCACGGCCGTGCCTGCGCTGTTGCCACCGGTATCAAGCGCGTTCAGCCCGATAAGTTCGTCTTCACCTATCAGGGTGACGGTGACCTGGCTGCCATCGGTACAGGTGAGACTATGCACGCCTGCAACCGCGGTGAGAACATCGTGATAGTATTCATCAACAACGGTATCTACGGTATGACCGGCGGTCAGATGGCCCCCACCACTCTTGAGGGTATGAAAACCACCACCTGCCCCCGCGGTCGTGACGTCAAGACCATGGGTTACCCCCTCAATATCACTCCGCTGCTGGCTCAGTTGGACGGTGTATGCTACGTGACTCGTCACTCAGTTCACACCCCTGCTAATGTACGCAAGCTCAAGAAAGCTTTGCGTCAGGCATTTGAGAATCAGCGTGACAAGAAGGGAACATCAATCGTTGAAGTTGTATCAAACTGCAACTCAGGCTGGGGTCTCACACCTAAGGCTGCCAACGACTGGATGGTAGAGAACATGTTCAAGAAATATCCTCTGGGAGACATCAAGGTCGATGGCAAGATTGTCATGGATATGAACGCACCCAGATAATAAAGGAGGAGAAATCATGACAGAAGAGATAATCATAGCCGGATTCGGAGGACAGGGAGTCCTCTCAATGGGTAAGATAATAGCATACTCAGGCCTCATGCAGGGTCTGGAGGTTTCATGGATGCCGTCATACGGTCCTGAAATCCGTGGAGGTACAGCAAACGTTACGGTTATCCTGAGTGATAGCCGTATCAGCTCACCTATCCTGCAGAAATTCAGCACAGCTATCATCCTGAACCAGCAGTCAATGGACAAGTTTGAGCCTATGGTAAAGCCCGGTGGCGTACTCATCTACACCCCCAGCACTATTACCCGCAAGCCCACACGCACTGACATTACCATCTACCCCATCAAGGCCATCGAGGAGGCCGCTAAGATCAACGCCGCCAAGGTAGCCAACATGTTCCTGCTTGGAGCGTTCATGAAGATACGCCCCATCCTGGATGTGGAGTACGTTATGGAAGGCATCAAGCACTCTGTATCAGAGCGTAACTGGAAGTATCTGCCTCTGAATGAGAAGGCCATCAAGGCCGGAATGGAACTGGTGAAATAAAACATCATCCGGATGAAACATCTTGGGATAACAACTGTTCTGGCAGCTGTATTGTCAATAGGCAATCTGGCTGCCAGGACTTTTGTCTTTGACCCGGATCTCAAGATTGGGTTCGATGCCGGAACCACAGGCGTAGGTTTCACTATTGAGTCCAGGATCAATGACATGCTTGGCGTCAGAACCGGATTTAACTGGATACCACACTTTGAGATGCCATTGTATTTCCGCATGGAGCTGGGTGATAATAAGAACCCCGTTTATGAAAACGGTCGTTCCCGTTTTGACCAAATGGCAGAGAAACTGGAAGAAGTAACAGGTTTCAAGATTGACCAGAAGGTTAAGATGATAGGTGAGCCCAATATGTACAACTTCAAGTTGCTTATTGATATTTACCCTCTTGAAGACAAAAGATGGTATTTCACCACAGGTTTCTATTCAGGCTCTTCTGTAATAGGCCGTGCCAGCAACTGTACTGAGGATATGACCAAGCTCGTTATCGCAGCCTTCTACAACAACATATATGAAAATGTATATGATTTGGAGTATAATGATGATGGTGAACCTCACGGTGTAATAATGGGGCTTGAACTAACAAAGGAACTGACTGACAAGATATTTGAGTACGGCCGTATGGGAATGCATGTAGGTGACTATAAGAACCGAACTGACCAGAATGGCAAACCGCTCAGATACACGATGGGGCCTGGAGCCGACAACATGGTTAAGGCAGAAATGAGAGTCAACTCTTTCAAACCATATCTGGGTGTTGGATTCAATGGCCAACTCGATAAGAAAAATGACCGTTTTAATATTATCTTTGACTGCGGGGTTATGTTCTGGGGCGGTCACCCAAGAGTTTATACCCATGACGGCACGGAGATAGTGGATGATCTTATAAACATCAACGGGCAGATAGCACATTACGTAGATTATGTAAGGCCTCTGGAAGTCTTTCCAGTGCTCAATCTAAGCCTCGCCTACAGATTATTCAAATAATAAGAAAGCCCTCTCAAACGAAAGGGCTTTCTTATTAATAAGGATTATTCTACCGTAACTTTCCTACGGCCTATGATGTAAATACCTGGTGACAACTTCTTGATCTCATCTGTTGTCAACTTTCCGATAAACCTACCTGATATGGAATAAACCTCTTTAGGTGTTGTATATGAAGCTATGTGAACCGCAGCATCACCACGATTAGCCAATATCTCCTCATATTCAGCCTCAGTTATGACAGGTATCTCTGAAGGACAATCTGATCCCACTACAAGATAAGACTGGTTAGCAGCCAGATACTGCTCGCCTTTGTAAGGAGTTTCCTTGGACAGGATATACCCCAGACGACCATCCTGCGTCACGCCAAGCACTCTCATGGTTGACTTATCGAACTCAGTAGCAGCATCTGTTGATGACTGCTTTCGTTTAGGATTATTGAAATATACTCCCTTTAATTTATTATCGGCAGGAGCAGATTCTTTATAATACTTCAAATCCAGTTTGTTCTGTTCCGGATCATCGGATGTACATTCTATGAAAACAGGCATATTGGCAGGAACCACATCACCTGTAAATTCCTTAAGCACAGCACCGGCCGTATCCACAACAGATATATACCAAACTTTCATATCTTCTGAAACCGGAGTAAAGCCGAAATCAGCATAGAATGGGTGATAGAACTTGCCATCAACCTCAATTGAAGGATTTATGCCAAACCATTCATCAGCAATATCCACTTTAGTTACTACCCATTTTCCGTATTCTCCTGAACCGTCTGTTCCCAACTTGCCTTTATCTGGCCAGATGCTACTATTAGAATCATATAAAGATTTTGTTATACCATCCTTGGTCACAGAAAATGAATAGTAACCGCTTCCTTTCTGAAGAGTGACATATTGTTTAAACATCTTATATAAACCCATTCCCTGACACTGGAAATCAAATTGGGATCCATGCTGCTCCATATACACTACAGTTGCCGGATCTGAGAACCTATTATGCTCTTCACAGTCTCTCCACAACTCTATTGCACCCAGCTCGGCATCAAGAGCTGTCATGTTAATTTTACCAGAATTATCAAAGATATAGAAATATCTTCCGGTTTTCTTGTTACAAGCCCTATAGTAACCGTCACCGGAAAAAAGCTGGGCTTGAATGGAAACCGCTATGAAAGAGAGGGCAATAGTAAGAAGATGTTTCATAAACATAACAAAAAGGATTTGCCTGCAAACCTGTCAAAAAGGCCTGTCACAGGCAAATCCTATTTAGAATAATCAGTTAATTACTTTGCTACGCAGATGCAGACACGGTTAAGATTCATCTCATCACCAGAGTAGATGTTCTGTGATGAACCGTATGCTGCAGTAGAGATACGTGACTCAGCAACACCGGCATCAACAAGAGCCTTCTTGACTGTCTCAGCACGACGCTCAGACAGTTTCTGGTTATAAGCGGATGTACCGGTAGCCCTATCAGCATGAGCAGATATCTCAATCTTGGCATCAGGATTCTCCTTGAGGAAATCAACGATGCGGCGAACCTTATACCTCTCTGACTGCTGTATATCAGACTTGTTGATTACAAAGTAAATCTCCTCATAGAGCTGGTTCTTAACAACCTCAACAGGACGATCCACAACCTTCTCAACAACCTTCTCTGCAGGCTCCGGGCAATTTACATAATTGCCGGCATCTGACAGAGGAATCATCTTCTGAGCAGGCTTCTTGGTATAAGTCTTGCCGAAGGAGTACTTTATGCCAACAAGACCGTTGAAATACCAGTCCCAGTTATTGGCATCCTTTGAGTTGTATTTATCAGACAGGGTATTTGCCTGTAACTCCAGTCCGAGAGCCAGATTGTCTGTGATATTCCAATCAACATAGACACCTGCACGACCCACTACGTACGGACCTTTGTCATCAGCCCAAGGCATAACCTCGTTCTTGATATAGTTGGGATCATTGTTGTTTGCGTACTGATAAGCAGCACCCTGTTCTGCAACTATATCATCCCTTGTATCCGTAACTTTATTCTTGCCGAACGGAATGTTCAATCCGATACCGGCAAACACGCCGGTGCTTACCTTACGTGGTTTGAATCCGCCAAAAAGATTTGAGAGATCAAACATAGCGTCAAGTGCCGGAGTGACATAATTCCAACTCCAGAGATACTTCTCATTGTTGGGTGAGTACTTACCCTCAACACCGCCCTTACTCTGCCATGCATTGATAGCAAGACGACCTGCTATAACAGGAGTGAACTTATATCCCACAGCAAGTTGTGCGTCAAGACTCAGAAGATCCTTAAAGGATACCTCGCCAAGAGTGTATTGACCGCCAAACTGGCCCTGTATGAACCAATGAGGATTGAATTCATACTCGAACTGCTCATCTGCATCATTCTGTGCCCTAAGCGGAAGCACAGCCATAAGTGCAGCAGCTACGATTATATATAACTTTTTCATCGCTCTTTACTGTTTTAGGATTACTGAACATTCACATAGAACTTGCGGTTAAATACATAACCGTCATAGTCAATGGTTGAGAGCAGAAGCTCATATATACCCTTCTGGGGAGCATTGAATGTTACTGTCTTTGTGCTACCGTCCAGAACTACACCAATCTCACCATTTCCGTTGATATTGTCAATGATTGCCTTAATATCAGCATCCTTGTCATTCTGATAATCCTTAAGGGTTGAAGGATCAATGTAGTTGGTTACTGCTATGAACTTCTTGTAAGCAGGAGTAACAATCTCATTTGTGAGCGAGGTCATGATGAGATCAATACTATTGGTGGTGTACAGAGTAGGAACAGTCACGGATCTACTCATCGGGTGCAGGTTTCCGCTGTCATCCAGATAGAGCAGTACAGGCTGTACAAAATAACTGCCAAATCCATCTGAGAATCTGTTATAGATACTGCTCATCTGAGAAGCAAGTGACTCAAGTTTCTGTACGTACTTGTTGTTACCAGCCTCAGTAGCAAGCTCACCTATAGCCTTCTTGATGCTGGATTTAACAGTACCCTGGATAGACTTGATAAGATCGTTGGCTTGCTTGTTGATATCCTTGCGCATCTCATTTATGACAGAATCCATATTGAAGTTGAGAATGCCAATAATATCTTCTATATCTTCCAAAGCTTCAATAATAGGCTGTCTAACACTCATATAAGCAGTTTCAAACGGCACGATAACAGTATCCTTAACGGTCATGCCATTGCCTGAAGCTTCAATATAAATCTTGATTGGTTTATCAGGATCGTCATCAAATGCTTTAAATGTAACATCTGGCAAAACGAATGATACATTCTGGATATTGATCTTCTTAAATTTCAAGGTAATCTTGTCAGTCTCAGATTTAGCCTTCTGTGCTGCTCTGTTAATCAGATACTGAATAGGATTCTTGGGGATATTAATCTCAGGCAGTGACAATGAATTGAATGTATGGTATGAAAGCGGTTTTACAGCAAAAGCGGCGAGATTATAATCTGAAGTAGCGCTATGCTTGCCGTAAACATCTTCCCATGATACATACAATGCGTTGGCGTCAAGTATGCCGTCAGTAGATTTAAGAACTGTATTGATAAGTGTAGAGGCCATTCCCTTAAGATCAACACCATCCTTAAAGTTCTTGACATCTGATACAACGGCCTTAAGTTCCTCCTTATCCACATCAAGATGCGGTCTGAGATCATAAGCATCAGCAGCCTCTATCTTGGCATCGGCCTGATAGAAACCGTTGTCCGTATTGATATCATCTTCAACAACCTGACCGTTTACAAACAGACCTGTTGACAAGCCAAATGTGAGTTTCTCTGTTGACTTGCGGATATTGCTGAGAGCAACAGGAGTCTTTTTATTGTCACTGGTCATGAGATAGAACTCATATGTATCATCAATCTTTACATCGTTAGGATTGAGAGTAAAGTAGAGTTTACCAGCATTATCTGATGATTCACCTACAACTCTACCGGCATCAATTGTTTCCATAGCGCTCTTGATTAAAATCCAGTCATTTGGTGATATCGTATCAGAGCCCTTAAGAGTAACAGATGAGCATGTCGGGAATTCAGTATCTTCTGAGAAATCACTGTAGTAAGTCATAAGGATATTTGACCTCAGATTTACCGGCAGAGCGAATGATCCGAATACGTCATTCCTAGTACCATTAATTCTGATATTACTGATGTTCTTCTCCTTGGCATCCTTCAAGCTGTCAACTACAAGCTCAAGAGAATCCATACGGGCACTTAACTCAGCAATGCTGTCAAATATGTCATTGAAGAGTTTTCTGTGGTCAGCGATACTGTCAAATATGTCATCAAAGAGTTGTCTGTGTGCAGCGATACTGTCAGACAGTGAATTAATAGCTGTTCTGTGTATAGCTATGCTGTCATAAGCATGAGTGATAGAATCATAAATCTTTGATATTTCTGTCCAAATCTGAGCATCGGCAGCCTGATAAGCCTTTACTACCTTATCAATACTGTCATAAAGTTCAGCTCTGATGGTGTCACCTATAGAATCTGCATAAGCCAAAGCCTTATCAAAATACTCCTTGGTTCTGATTGAATCCCTATAAGTAACCTGTGCAAGGCTGTCTATACGCTTATTCTGAGCAGCATCGCTGGCAATGAGTTCCTGAATTCTTACGGAATCTCTATATGTAACTCCTGCAAGGCTATCTACAAGTCTGTTCAACTTGACATCTTCCTGCTCAAGTCCCAGTGTAACTTGTGAGAGACTGTCTATTTTCTTAACATTATCTCTAATGGAATCCCATGCAAGAGCAAGAGAATCAGTCAGAATCTTCTCTCTATTCTTAAGAGTAGCTATATCACTCTTATTCTCCTTAGCCCAAACATATGCCATTGCAGCGGTATCCATGGCGTTCTTTATAGAATCACCTATACCGAATCTGTTATTTCTCAGTGAATCAGCAACCCATTTTGCATCATCATAAGACGGCTTGATAGAATCCTTATACAACGAGTCTATTCTGGCTTTCAGATTATCAAGATCGGCTTCAGCTGCCATAAGGGTCAACTGCTTATTCAAGTAATTTATTATCTTACCGATTCCCTTAACTGACTGACCCGGTGCGGTGTCTATGGAGCAAGTATCACCGAGGACATCGCCCAAGTAATTATAAAGAGAATCTATCTTTCTTTTCAAAGTAGGATCGCAATTGCACTGTTTGATTTTTCCCAATGCCTGTCTGATTGCGGCAAGAGAATCATACATAAGAGCACGAGTACTGTCACCTTTGATCTCAAGATTCTGTACCCTGATGTCTAAAGCAAAATCATCGTAATCCTTACAGGAGCCGACGAACACCAAACCAATTATAAAACTGGAAAGGATTAAAAAGCAAATTAGTCTTTTTTTCATTTTGTATAACGTTATAAATAAATTACTTACGCATTAACTCAAAGCATTTGGAATGACTCCGGCTTTTTGAGCAAGGCTAGAAATCATCGTGCAAATATAGACAAAAAAACTATATTTTTTTAAAAAACATAAAAAAATCAATCATTTAGCCCATTTTTTTTGAAGCATCCTTATCGCGAATCTCAACTCTGCGTATCTTTCCGCTTATGGTTTTGGGCAGTTCATCCACGAATTCCACTACGCGCGGATATTTATAAGGTGCAGATACCTTCTTAACATGGTTCTGAATCTCCTTTATCAGAGCCTCCTTGTCAGGGTAGTCACGATACTCCTTGGCAAGTATAATGGTAGCCTTTACCACCTGACCGCGGACATCATCGGGAACACCGGTAACTGCACACTCCACAACTGCAGGGTGTGTCATCAGGGCACTCTCCACCTCAAACGGTCCTATACGGTAACCAGAGCTCTTGATGACATCATCCGTACGGCCCACAAACCAGTAGTAACCGTCACCGTCACGCCAAGCCACATCACCCGTATGGTAAATGCCGTTGTTATGGACAGTCTTGGTAAGCTCCGGATCATGATAATACTCCTCAAACAGTCCCAGCGGGATACGTTTGTCAGTATGAAGTATTATCTCTCCGCTTTCACCGTCCTCTGCCGAGCGGCCGTCATTAGTGAGCAGATCCATATCGTATGCAGGATTAGGTACTCCCAATGAGCCAGGTTTGGGTTTCATCCAAGGGAATGTGCCTATGGTCATGGCCGTCTCAGTCTGGCCGAATCCCTCATGAATATCAAGCCCTGTGTGCTCCTTCCAGAAGTCAAACACGCTGGGGTTGAGCGGCTCACCTGCTGTCGTACAGTACTTAAGCGCACTCAAATCATATTGTGACAGATCCTCACGTATCAGATAACGATATATTGTGGGAGGTGCACAGAATGATGTAACCTTGTATTTGGCCATTGCATCCAGAATGTTGGCAGGAGTGAATTTCTCATGATCATATACAAACACAGCAGCGCCTGACAGCCATTGTCCGTAGAGCTTGCCCCATACAGCCTTGCCCCAACCGGTATCGGCTACGGTAAGATGCAGGCTGTTCTCATTAACATTGTGCCAGTACTTTGCGGTTACGATATGACCAAGCGGATAAAGGAAGTTGTGGGCTACCATCTTGGGGTTTCCGCTTGAACCTGATGTAAAGTACAGCAGTGATATATCACGATTGTCATTGACATGAGCCGGACGCACAAACTCAGGAGCGTTCTTCATACCCTCATCCATACTGTGCCAGTTACCCTCACAGTAAGAACCGGTAGCCACCAGCACCTTGACTGTAGGAGAGTCCTTGAGGCAGTCATTAACATGCTGTATCATGATAGGCTCATCGGCAGAGACTATCATCTTTATCTTTGCCGAGTTGGCTCTATAAATAAGGTCTTTGGGAGTAAGCAGATGAGTAGCCGGAATAGCCACGGCACCCAGCTTGTGCAGAGCCACGATTGAGAACCAGAACTCGGCACGGCGCTTGAGCATCATCATCACGCAGTCACCCTTGCCAATGCCAAGCGTCTGGTAGAATGATGCCACCTGGTCTGACTTGCGCTTTATATCGGCAAATGTATAACGCTGCTCTGCACCCTCATCATTGGTCCAAAGCAGAGCCAGTTTATCAGGATTTGTCCTGGCCCATTCATCAACCACATCGTAGCCGAAATTGAAATTGTCAGGTACTATTATCTTGAAATTCTCCCTGAAATCCTCAAGAGAGTCAAACTCAACTTTCTGTAAATATTTTTCAAGCATTGCAAAAATCAGAATATGATAGCAAGGAATCTGGCAGGCTCACCGTTGAGTGCCCTCATTCCGTGCGGTTGTGTTGAATCAAAGTATATGCTGTCACCAGGGTTCAGGATAAGGTCCTTGCCTCCTATGCTCAAGAAGAGCGTGCCCTTAAGTACCAGATTGAATTCCTGGCCTTCATGTGAATTAAGATGCATCTCACTCTCCATCTTGGGATCAACGGTCACTATGAAGGGTGATGCCTTGGCATGTTTGAATCCCATGGCAAGAGCCTGATATTTGTAGGCTTTCTGTCTCTCGATAACGGGACCCTTACCCTTACGTACCAGCCAGTAGCTGCTCATATTGGGAGCATCTCCCGCAAACAGTTCCAAAGGTTCAACGCCAAGCACGTTTGCGGCATTGCACAGGAAGTTCATGGGGATATCTGACTCTCCTGACTCATATTGTTTCAACTCATCGGGAGTGATGCCGCACTTTGAAGCAACCTCCTCAATGGTCATGTCAAGGTCTTCACGCAACCCGCGAAGACGCATGGCCATCTGTTTTATTTGTTCGTTTATTTCCATATCAGACCACTTCTATTCCCTTTTCCTCGCAAAGTTTAAGGCTCAACTCGCGAAGCTTGAATTTCTGAATCTTTCCGCTACCGGTAAGCGGGTATTCCTTTACAAAGAATACATATTTTGGAATCTTGTAACGGGCTATCTTGCCACGGCACCAGTCACGAACCTCCTCCTCAGTGAGTTTTGCGCCCTCATCCAGAATGATGAAAGCACCCACCTCCTCACCATATTTCTTGGAGGGTACGCCTGCCACCTGAACGTCACGTACGCCGGGCAGATGATAGAGGAACTCCTCTATCTCACGCGGGTAGATATTCTCACCGCCACGTATAATCATATCCTTGATACGACCTGTAATACGGTAGTTACCGTTCTCATCCATTATACCCAGGTCACCTGAGTGCAGATAACCGTTCTCGTCAATGACCTCAGCGGTAGCAGTGGGATTCTTGTAGTAACCCTTCATCACGTTGAAGCCCTTGCAGCACATCTCGCCCTGAGTACCTACAGGGACCTCCTTGTTGGTCTCGGGATCGAGCACCTTGACATCAACGAACTCATAGTCACGGCCCACGGTGGTGTAACGCACCTCATCAGGATCGTCAATACGGGTCTGGCTCATGCCGGGTGATGACTCCGTAAGGCCATATACACTTGTAACGTGCAGATACATCTTCTCCTCAACCTTACGCATCAGCTCAATCGGGCAGAGTGAACCAGCCATGATACCTGTACGCAGACATGAAAGGTCAAACATATCAAACATGGGGTGGTTCAGCTCAGCTATGAACATGGTAGGCACACCGTACAGGGCTGTGCAACGCTCCTTGTGGACCGATGCCAACGTAACCAACGGGTCAAAACGCTCCACCAGGACCTCTGTACATCCGTGTGTAAGGCAGTTCATGGTAGCCAGCACTACGCCGAAGCAGTGGAACAGGGGTACGCATACGCAGAGTTTGTCATCCTGGGTGAATTTCATGTGCTCACCTGTCAAGAAACCGTCATTGGCAATATTGTAGTGGGTAAGCATGACACCCTTAGGAAATCCTGTTGTACCCGATGTGTATTGCATATTCACAACGTCGTGGCAGTTCACTGACTTGCGCAAACGCATGAACTCGTCATCATCAGTATTTTCACCCAGCAGCAATATCTCTGCAGTATTGTACATACCGCGATACTTCTCCTGGCCTATATATACCACATTCTTGAGTTTGGGG
>Ga0310786_10010928_pt1 | contig 11367 bp, 8 predicted proteins | sample AusTroGonzalo_MG_FD_203881 | JGI IMG/M metagenome (GOLD analysis project Ga0310786, IMG submission 203881) | Bovine rumen microbial communities from tropical cattle in Woodstock, Queensland, Australia - Gonzalo_03 (v2) (version 2) | ecosystem: Host-associated > Mammals > Digestive system >... | reverse complement strand
CCATAGCCTCTGTAAACGGAGAGCCTGGTGTCTATGTCTCTATCCAGAGAGCCACAGGTGCCAACATAGTCCAGGTTGCCGACGGGCTTTATAAGAAAATCGAAGAGCTCAAAGACTACCTTCCCGAGGACATAAACCTGATTATCATCAGAGACGACAGTACCGAAATCCGTGACACCCTTTCCGAGCTCAAGACCACTATGCTCCAAGGTCTCTGTCTTGTAATCTGTGTCCTCTTTGTATTCCTCCGGAGCATCCGGAGTACAGTAATAATCAGCATTTCGCTGCCGGTGGCAGTTCTTATAACTATCTTTGCCATGTATCTATGCGGCTTCACTCTGAATATGATGTCCATGACCGGTCTTATCCTGGGCCTTGGTATGATCCTGGATGCATCTATAGTTGTACTTGAGAATGTCTACCAGCATCTGGACCGGGGCGAAGTTGGGAAAGAGGCTGTAATAGAGGGTGCCCACGAGATGATTGCGGCCATCACCGCATCCACCATGACCACAGTAGTAGTATTCCTGCCGTTCATCTTCTATAAGAACCAGCTGGAGATGGTGGGACAGATTCTTACCGACGTCATCTTCACTATCATCATTTCTGTCAGCATAAGCTTGTTTGTAGCTATCTTCCTGGTGCCTGTTCTGGCCACCAAGTATTTCCCTGTGAAGACCAAGCGTAAGGCAGTCAAGGTCGAAGAAGGCAAGAAAGCCAAAGTTCCTTTTGTGGAGCGGTTCAGAAACGGCTACAGAGGCACCATGCGTTTTGCCATCAAATTCAGATACCTTATCATTCTCCTTATAATCGCTGCATTCTGCGGCGGTCTATATATGCTGTCAAAGACCCGTATCATCTACATGCCGGGAATGGTGACCAACAACATCACACTCTCTGCCACACTGGCACCTGGAACCAAGCTTGAAGAGACTGAGCGCTTCATGCTGGAGCTTGAGGAGATAGTCAAGCAGGAAGTAAAGGATTATAAGTATATCATCACAACTTCTGGATCCGGTACAGCATCTTATTCTGGAGAAATATCAATAGAGCTGCTGAGTGCAAGCGAGCGTACCGAAACCCCCGACCAGGTCAAGGACAAGCTGCGAAAATACTTCAACAGGTATCCTCAGGCAAAGCTCAACTTCAGCTCACGCCGGGGCGGTTTCTCTTCCACTCCTACAATCAAGGTGCAGCTGGCCTATGAGGATATAAACAATGTCCGATCTGCCGCTGATGAAATAATGAATCTTATCAGGCTGAACATGGCTGATTCGGTTACAAACACTGTGCTGGATCTTACCGATGGACTTCCACAGGTTGAGGTTGTAATTGACAGACAGCGGGCATATGACTTCGGCCTTTCTGTTTCTGAAATAGCACAGGAGGTCAGAAACTCCATAGAGGGCACCAATGCCACCACCTACCGGGAATCGGGAAACGAGTATGATGTTATTCTTAGGCTTCAGAAATCAGACCGCCTGCAGATACCAGACTTGAACAAGATATTCCTTATCTCCAGTTCCGGCAAAAAGATTTATCTTTCCAATGTGGCATCCCTCAAGAAGGGAGTAGGCCCTATGACCATAAGCCGGGACAACAAGCGGCGTCAGGCGACAATCAGCGTGGAATGTTCTGCAACTGCCAAGATGAACGAGGTGCAGAACAATATCAAGGTTCTTATGGACGAGAACATGGTGTTCCCGGATGATGTTACTTATACTTTCGATGGAGACTGGGTTGATGCCCAGGAGAAGGGAAAGTATGTAATCATAATCCTGACCATGGCTATCATCCTGATCTTTGCGGTAATGGCAGGGCAGTATGAATCTTTCAAGAACCCGTTCATCAACATGTTCACTATTCCGCTACTGGTTATCGGTGTTGCCGGAATATACTACATAACAGGCCAGTCCTTAAGCCTTTTCAGCGCTATCGGTGTTGTAATGCTTACAGGTATTGTAGTAAACAACGGTATTGTACTGGTGGACTACACCAACCAGCTGCGTGCCAAAGGAATGAGTGTTTACGATGCCTGTATCGAGGCTGCTGCGGCAAGAATCAGACCTATCCTTATGACCAGCACCACTACAATCTTTGCTATGCTGCCTATGGCTTTCTCCCACAAGGAAGGGCCTAACATGACACAGCCTATCGCCCTTACTGTACTGGGCGGTCTTATGAGTGCCACACTTATAACCTTGTTCTTTATCCCGATTATGTACTACATCTTCAACAAGCGGGCTGATAAGAAGAAGCAGCGGTGAATTCTGCTGTTCCGCTCGAAGTCGAAAGGAATTGATTCCTGAGTTATATCCTTTATCTCAAACTGCCGGCTTAGGCTTTCATCCAGCTGGAACTTCTTGAAGTTGGTTGAGAATATGATTGTTCCGCCCTTGGCAAGGCAGCCCGAGGCAAGTATAAGAAGAATACGGTGATCCCGCTGCACATCAAAGATGTCATCCCTGCTCTTGGAGTTTGAGAAGGTAGGGGGATCTATGAATATAAGGTCATATTTCTGTTTTGTGCTCTGCAGGAATTTGATGCAGTCCTCTTTCACAAATGAGTGATTCTTGATGTCGAGCCCGTTGAGCTGGAAGTTTTTCTTTCCCCAGTCCTGGTATGTGGAAGATGTATCCACGCTGGTGGTGCTTTCTGCTTCGCCGGCTGCGGCATAGACGCTGGCAGTGCAGGTGTAGGCGAAGAGGTTGAGCATTTTTTTACCTGCGCTCATCTCTCCTATAAGCTTGCGTACCGGCCTATGGTCTAGGAAGATACCGGTGTCCAGATAATCATAGAAGTTCACATAGAACTTAAGGCCGTTCTCCTGCATTATTTCCAGGTGTTCTGATTCACTATTCTTGGTGTACTGGTTTGAGCCTTTCTGTTTTTCCCGTCTGCGGATAAAGATGTTTTCCTTTGGAACATACTGCTCCAGCACCTGAGCCATCTCCCTGACCCGCCGCTTTGTCTTTGCCGGGTCTATGTAGGCCGGGGCGGCATACTCCTGGAGGTACATCCATTTTCCTTCGTAGAAGTCGATGGCAGCAGAGTAGTCTGGCAGGTCTGCATCATAGATACGGTAGCTGGTCACACCCTGGCGGCGGGCCAGTTTGCCGAACTGCTTTATGTTTTTCGCCAGCCGGTTTGCAAACATCTGGGCGCTCTCTGAAAGTTCATGAGTATGCTCTTCTCTGTATGCTGAATTGATGGCAAAGGCGGCAGAGATGCATTCTATAGGGCCGTTGTATATTTTGTTGACTTTGTGGGCTTTAAGACCGGTTTTCCGGGCCAGCTCCTCGTCCCCGGTGATGAAGATTCCTTTCCAGCCGTCGAACCGTTCCTTGAAAATGTTGCCCATGTCGGCGTAGAGTACACGGAGCGCCTCTATCTCGCCCAGCCGCTCTCCATAGGGTGGGTTCAAAGCGATAAACCCCGGTTTATCACCGGCTTCCGCCGGTATGGAGAGCTTGTGGAGTTCTTTCTTTGCTATATGAACTTTCTCAAGAAGCTCCGGGTACATGGAGAAAGCTTTGGATACATTCTTCCGGGCAGCGGTGACTGCGTCGGTGCTGTAATCGTAGCCGAAAAAGTGGGGTACAGAGGCGATGTTTGCCTTTATGGTCTCAAGGGCATCCTGACGCAGTTCTTCCCACAGGTCGCCCCGGAATTTCTTCCAGTATTTGAAGCAGAAATAGTTTCTGTCAAAGGCGCTTGGAATCTTGGCCGCCATCATGGCTGCCTCTATGACCAGGGTGCCGGAGCCGCACATGGGGTCAATAAAGCTGCCCCCCGCCTTTGCCACCTGCTCCCAGCCGCCCCGGTACAGGAGTGCAGCTGCAGCGTTCTCCTTGAGAGGTGCCTCCACATGGGCTATCCGGTAGCCCCGGCGGTGCAGGGAATCCCCTGCCATATCCAGGCTTACGACTGCGTGGTTCCGTTCTATGTATAAGTTTATACGAATATCGGGCTGACTGGTCTCTATGTCGGGGCGGCTTCCTGTCTTTTCCCGGAAGCTGTCCACTATCGCATCTTTAAGGACCAGAGAAAGATACGATGAATTCTTGAAGCTGCCTGTGGAAAGCACTGTATCCACCGCAATGGTGCGCCTTACATCAAAAAGGGCTGGCCAGTCAAACTTGCGGGCATTCCGGTATACATCCTTCTCCTGCTGGATATCGAATTCAAAGAGTTTTAAAAGAACTTTGGAGGCCACCCGGGACCATAGGCATACCTTGAGTCCTTCGGCCTGAGTGCCGGAGAAGGTGACATTCCCTTTTCCTATTGAGTATCTGGCAATGCCCAGGGCTTCCAGTTCTTTTGCTACCAGGCTTTCGTATCCGTTTGCAGATGTTACGGAGAATGTATAGAATTCCATGCTTTTACGATACCTTTTTTTAGGCGTATAAACAATAGGCAGTTGTATTTCGGTTTAAATTCTTTTATGCTGATGATATGGATAGGAGAAAGACTGAACTGCTTGCCCCCGCCGGGGACTATGACTGCGCAAAAGCGGCCATACTGGCCGGAGCAGATGCTGTTTACATGGGATTAAAAAAGTTCAACGCCCGGGAACGTGCCTCAAACCTGGGTTTGGAGGAACTTAAGGAAATTGTCTCCATAGCCCACAGCCATGGGACAAAAATCTATGTCACCATGAACACCCTCCTTACCGACACAGAACTTTACGAGGCAGTCCAGTGTGCCTCTGACATTCTGAATGCAGGAGCGGATGCCCTTATTGTTCAGGATGCAGGCCTTGCCTATGTGCTCCACCATTACCTTCCTGATTTTGAACTCCATGCCTCCACCCAGATGACTACCCACAACTCTCTGCAGGTGGACTTCCTAAAAGAACTGGGAATCAAAAATATAAACTTTGCCCGGGAGCTTTCTGCTGAAGAACTGGAAACCATAATAGCCTACACAAAAGAGAAGGGGATTAAGACCGAAATTTTTGTCCACGGTGCCTACTGCATCTCCTGTTCCGGCATCTGCTACATGAGCTCCTTTATCTCATCCCAGGCGGGGAACCGGGGCAAGTGCCTCCAGCCCTGCCGGCGGCGGTACAGCCTGACACCACATGGAGAGAAAAGCTATTTTTTCAGCCTCAAGGACAACAATGCACTGCCCAATCTGGAACGGATCAAAGAGATCGGGGCTGATGCTTTAAAGATAGAGGGAAGGATAAAAAATTACGGCTATGTCTATACCACAGTTTCGGCTTATCGCCATGCCCTGGACCATGAGGGGCAGAAAGCAGATGATGATGTGAGCCAGGTGTTCAACCGGGGCTTTACCACCGGCTATTTCGACAGCTGCATCAGCCCAGACATGTTTGTGGAGTCCCCATTGGATCAGTCCATGGTACAGGCCGGCACAGTCCTTTCCTACACCGCCGACCGGCAGGAGCTGGTTGTGGAACTGGCCGGGGTCAGCATAGAAGAGGGAAGCCGCATAAGTATCTACACCCCTGAGAACAGCTTTATATGCAGTGCCATAGTAAAACAGGTGCTGGGGCAGGGCAAGTTCAGAATAGAGATAGAGAACCTGTTACATGGTAAAATATTGAAAGGGCAGATTGCGGCTCTCCTGCCCCAGCCCCAGAGGATGCAAAAGCTGGCAAAGCAGCTGGCAGAGCTTGAGGGCGTACCGGCTGTGTTCGATGCCGAAGTTTTTGCCGAAGAGGGGAAGCCCTTTAGAGCAGTGTTCCAGTACCAGAGCCGCCGGGCCGAAGTAAAAAGCTCAGCGCCGCTGGAGAGGGCCCAGAACAGGGGCCTCTCGGAAGAGGGGATCCGAGCCCAGTTCCAGAAAACCGGCGATATGCTTCTCTCCTTGGGAAAGCTGACCTGTCATGGCCTTGAGGAGCCCCTGTTCCTGCCGGTTAAGGAACTTAACCAGATGCGGCGCTCTGCGCTGGAGGCCTTGTTTGCCCCTGCCCCGGCGCCTCAGGTGCTCCACCTCTCATACCAGCCCCACACAGAGAAGGAACTGGCAGTGCTGGTATCGACAGAGGAGGATGCGCAGCTATTTGCCACACGGTGCGGCAATGTATTTGTAGAATGGTTCCCTGGCTGCAAGGTCAAACTTGGAAAGAACATATACCCGTGGATTCCTGCTTTTGTGGAGGATTCTGCTGTGCCGGACTACCTGGCACTCCTGGATGCAAAGCCCGGCCTGGTGGTATCGGACAATGTGGGGCTGGGGCTTGAGGCTTCCCGCCGTGGCATAGCGTGGATTGCAGGTCCTATGCTTAACAGCTCCAACAGCTATACCCTCAAGGCCTACCAGGAGCTGGGGCATGTCTGCGGCGCCTTCCTCTCTCCCGAGCTGAACCGGGACCAGCTGGCGCAGGTCTCAGCCCCTGCCGGGTTCAAGCTTTTCCTGCAGGTGTTCGGCCCTATAACCATGATGACCACCCGGCAGTGCCTTCTGGCCTCCGCTGGCCGTTGCCGCAGCGGCCGGAACCGGTTCAGCGCCCTTTGCAAAGGTTGCAGTGGGTACGAGACCTTCTACGACGAAAAAGAAATACCATTCCACATAGTAAAAAGCCCAGGATATATAAACCGGGTCTTCAACGACGCCCTCCTCTATATACCCGAAGCTGTGAACCAGGTGGCAGCCGACTGCTTCCTCCTGGATTTCCGGGCACTTCCATTCATCCACATGAGCCAGGAGGCCAAGCTGACCATCTTCAACTGCTTCAACGGCGACCGCACCTTGGCAGAAAAGGCCAAGGCTGCAGCCGGCTCTGTCACCCGGGGCAACTGGCAGCGCGGCTTCTGACCACCCCCGCCTCCTTCGACACCGGGGGCTATATTATAAAACACTAACTAAGCCCACAGCAAAAGGCACCCCTGTCGGTATTTTAGGCCGTAGGCCGCTTACCGAGCAGGGGTGTCTTCTTGCTGTGGTGATATGGTTTATTGTGTATTTTTTATTTTTATATTATAGTCCCTGTAGGAGAGCGTATGCAAAAGGTAATTTTCCCGGGATCCTTCGATCCTGTAACAAATGGACATCTCAATGTAATTGACCGGGCCACCAAGCTTTTTGACAAGGTGGAGGTAGTTATCTCTGTCAATCCCCAGAAAAAATATATGTTCTCGGTGGAGGAGCGCTTTGACATGATGGAGAAGCTTACAGCTCACTACAACAATGTCCATATTTCTGTATGGGATAAGCTTATTGTAGACTTTGCCAAGAAGATAAACACATTCCTGATTATCCGTGGTGTCCGCTCTCTTAACGACTTTGCCTATGAGTTCGAACTCTCCCTGATGAACCGGGGCTTGGACCACCGGATCGAGACCCTTTTTATGCCTACCGACTCCAAATATTCCCTCCTTAAGTCGTCGGCTATAAAAGATCTGGCATACTTTGGCGGAAATATTTCAAAAATGGTGCCTCCGCTGGTGGAAGAGGCCCTGAAGGCAAAATTTAACAGGGGTTCTTGACAATATATCCCTATTTGTCTTAAAGTATACTCTGCATAATTATTATTATGGAATTAATATTTTTTGATTATAAGAGGTAAATGAAATGGCTGTACCTAAAAGAAAGCCTTCAAAAGCAAGAAGTAGAAGAAGAGAAGCAATAAACATGCGGCTGGAAAGCCCAGCTTTGACAGAATGTCCAACCTGTGGAAACAAGGTTGCACGGCATCAGGTTTGTCCAAAATGTGGCTTCTACAAAGGCAAACAGTATATTGATGTAGAAGAGATGGCATAAGGAGAACCGCATGGACGAAGTATTTGAAAAAGTAAAGAAAATCATTGCTGAAAAGCTTGATATTGAAGAGGATAAGATTACAATGGAAGCTTCCTTCCGCCAGGATCTGGGAGCTGACAGCCTTGACACCTACGAACTCATCTATGCCCTCGAGGAGGAGATGGGAATCCAGATTCCAGACGAGAAAGCCAACGAATTTGAGACAGTAGGCAACGCTGTAGAATTCATTAAATCAGTAGCAAAATAAGTTTCCGTGTTTAATTTTCAAAAGAAAATTGCTGTAAAAGCTCCCCGGATCGATTCCAAAAGAAAAAGGGAGCTTTTGTTATTTCAAAGCCAGGTAGGACTTGATTTCATCAACCTGGATTTACTCAACCTTGCATTCTGCCACCGTTCCTATGTGAATGAAAGCTCAGAGGATATAGAGAACAACGAAAAGCTGGAATTTCTGGGGGATTCTGTGCTGGGGCTCATCACCAGCGAATATCTTTATCTGAACCTTAAGGATAAGGCAGAAGGAGATATGGCCCGGATCAAATCCTTTGTGGTAAGCGAGAACTCTTTAAGCAAGATTGCAAAAGCTATCCGCATAGACAACTTCATCCTTATCGGAAAAGGGGAAGAGTATTCCGGCGGCCGCACCAAGAAGGCAATCCTGGCCGACTGCATGGAGGCTCTTATCGGAGCCTACTATCTGGATTCCGGATTCAAGCCGGTGCAGGACTTTGTCCTAAGCTATCTTGTTCCGGAGATCATGAATGTTCTGGAAAACAAGCACGAGCAGGATTATAAGACACTGCTTCAGGAGCTTGTTCAGAAGGCATATAAGACTTGCCCTAAGTATAAGCTGGTTAAAAAGACTGGTCCCGACCACGACAAGACTTTCCTGGTTGAGGTTGTGATCAAGGACGAAGTGTTCGGCCCCGGTGAAGGCAAGAATAAAAAAACTGCAGAGCAGCATGCGGCTCACATTGCATACGAGGAATTTAAGAAGAGGGGAATGGAATAATTATTTCTGTTCGAAATTCCGTGTCTGAGGCATCCGCCTCTCAAGCTCTGCCATCTGTCCGGCCACTTTCTTTATCTCATCTCTAAGAATGAAGATACAGTCTGTCTTCTGAGCCTTGCCGGTGACAATATCCTCGGCCAGGGAATGGCATGTGGGGGCACCGCAGGAGCCGCAGTCAAGACCTGGAAGTTCATCATTGATCTTCTCAATCTCATCCATCATCTTGATTGCCTCGGACATATTCTCGCTGAGTTTGAGCACAGGATGTGAATAAATCTCCTTGGTCCATGCGATATCGAATTCTGTAAGCTGATCCGAGCCCTTTATTCCGCGGTTTTCGCAGGCCATGCTATACCGTTTGAGCCTTGATCGGGCAATGAACGGATTCTCTACAGTAAGAGTGCCGCCTACGCAACCACCGGGGCAAGCCATTGCCTCAATAAACTCAATATGATGGAAGTCCTCGCTCTCTATCTGTTCCAGAACTCTGATTACATGGTCAATACCATCAACGGAAATACTCTTTTTGGAGTTTACAGCCTCGCTCTCGCCGTCGCTGTGTCCCCATTTTATTCCCAGGCTGGAGGCCTTGGAAAGGTGCTCCGGCTTGTCGATAGTCTTTATGATTTTGCGCAGTGCAGGATAGATATCCTTCTGGGCTATTACGCCGTCCACCTCGGACTTCTCGTTTCCAAGGGGAACCCGCACGCTGGTGACCTTTGCAGGACATGGGGAGATGAAGAATACTCCCAGGCCACGCTTGTCTGGATAAATCTGGTTCTTTACAATGCGGGCCGCAATCTCCATAGGGGTCTGAATCTTTATGACATGCTCTATCAGGCTTGGGAACCGCACCTGGATAAGGCGCACCACTGCAGGGCAGGATGAGGATATCATAGGACGCGGTGACTTAACTTTCTCAAGGAGTTCAGCTGTTGCAAGGGATGCTATCTCGGCTGCGCTGGCAACCTCGTACACATCATCAAAGCCCAGCTTCTTTAGGGCTGTGAGCACTGTATCTATAGGAACATTCTTGAACTGGGCATAGAAGCTTGGGGCTGGCAGGGCCACCTTGAATGTGAACTTGTTTAGCATGTCCAGAGGGTCGCTGACAGCTTTCTTTGCGTGGGATGGGCAGGTTCTTATGCACTGGCCGCAGTCGATGCACCGGTTGGAGATTATCATGGCTTTGCCGTCCCGCACACGGATAGCTTCGGTAGGACAGTGGGAGATGCAGTTTGTGCATCCTTTGCAGAGATCTTTATCCAATGTTACGGAATGTAAATACTCTTCGCTCATCCTGTCATCCTATCTTTATCATTATCTTGACTGTGGTTCCCTCGCCAGGGACAGTGTGGATCTCCATATGGTCGGAGTTCCGCTGGATGTTAGGCAGTCCCATGCCGGCTCCAAATCCCATCTCCCTGATAGCATCGGTTGCAGTGGAATAACCCTCCTGCATAGCCAGGTTTACATCTGCAATACCTGGACCGTGGTCAACCAGCTCGCACTGTATCTCGGTAGGGGTGACATTTATGGTTATATCGCCTCCGCCGCCATGGATGACCATGTTGATCTCGGCCTCGTAAAGAGCTACTACTGTACGCTTTATGACAGAGTTGTCAACGCCGATCTGCTGGAGTTTTTTCTTAAGGGTGCTGGACGCGATTCCAGCCATGTCCATATCATCGCCAGGTATAGAAAAATTAAGCTGCATAAATCACCAATATTAAAATTATAACAGTAATTGGGATAAAATACAACAATAATTGTATATGAAGCGGTTTTTTAAGGCAGAGAGGCCTGAAAACAGTGGGTTTTGCTTTTCCTACACCCCTTATTTCCAGTGCCATGGCCAGGGTAGGGATATTCTTTACAGCCTGGATAAGAACAGATGCAAGAACCGGGAGCATTGAACGGAACCGGGCTATGAAATTCCACCTGTTTACAGCAGGGCAGCTTTCGGTGTAGCGCAGCTTGTGGGCTGCATCTGCATCGTGGTAGGTGTCAAGAAGCAGCGGGATATAGCTGATAGATATGGAGATGATCAGGGCCAGCCGGTAGGGCATGCCGAAGAACCGCAGGGTCTGGATGAATTCATCCGGATCGGTGGTCTTGAAATATAAGAAGAAGAGGGCTGTTATTCCGATGAAACGGAGAATTATGCGCACTGTCTCGTGGAGCCCTGAGAAGAATGGGGTGACTAAAGCTGTAAGAATAAGGAGAGGCAGTATAAGCTTGAACACCGAGAGGAAGGGCTTGAAGCCGCAGGTGATAAAGCCGGCCAGCACCACGGGAACCAGAAGAAGTCCGTATCGGACAGCAGAGACAGGACAGAAGAAAGCAGCTGTGTAAATAAGCATGAGGATAAGCTTTAAGCGGGGGTCGGCCTGGTAGAGGAATGATTTTCTCATAGAGCCCCCATCCTGAATATGTTGTCTGCTTCCAGGGCCGCCAGCTGTATGTCGTGGGTGATTATGAGTATGGCCGGGTCTGCCGGGGACTGCCTGAAGGCATCTATGATCTGGCGGTATTCCTTGGAGGAGATGCCTGAGTCGGCCTCGTCTATGATTACTATTTTCTTTTCCAGGAGCCAGTAGATGGCGGCCTGCAGCTTTTTACGCTGG
>Ga0310786_10010925_pt1 | contig 11368 bp, 8 predicted proteins | sample AusTroGonzalo_MG_FD_203881 | JGI IMG/M metagenome (GOLD analysis project Ga0310786, IMG submission 203881) | Bovine rumen microbial communities from tropical cattle in Woodstock, Queensland, Australia - Gonzalo_03 (v2) (version 2) | ecosystem: Host-associated > Mammals > Digestive system >... | reverse complement strand
TGTTCTCCATTTTTACGCGGAGCCAGTCAACATAGCCGCCCTCAAGATTATATGCATCAAAGCCCCTTTCGCAGAGCTTATCGGCGATATCTCTGCTTATGATACCGCTTCGGCAGCATATTATGAGCTTTTTGTCCGCAGGGAGCTCCGCATCGAGCACATCACTCTGCGCAATATTCACAGCCCCGTCTATATGTCCGTATTCAAATGCGGAGCCGTCACGTATGTCTATTATCTTATATTCCGAAATATCCAGCTTTTCAAGCTCTGCGGCAGTAATGCCATTATTCATTGAAACACCTCATTGTTTTTTCTCTATGGGCAGCTCAACTGTGAAAACAGTTCCTTTTCCAGACTCGCTTTCCACTCGTACAGTACCGTTATGATACATAACACCGTGCTTAACGATAGAAAGTCCAAGACCTGTGCCCTTTATCTTCCGCGAGCGGCTTTTGTCAACGCGGTAAAAACGCTCGAAAATACGTCCTATATGCTGCTGCGGTATTCCCATACCCGTATCGCTTACAGTGATTATAGCCCTCTGTGGTATATGAGATATCTTAACACTCAGCTTTCCGCCGCTTACGTTGTACTTTATAGCGTTATCGCATAGATTGTACAGCACCTCACTGAGTATAGTGCGGCTGCCCATAAGTGACACCTTTTCGCCCGTAAGCTCGGAGGTAACACCCTTTTCCTCTGCACTGAGCCTCAGTCTGTCAAGCACCTCCTCGGCAAGACTGTAAAGCTCAACGCTCTCATTCTCACGGGGAGCTGAGTCCTCGTCCAGCTTTGAAAGCGAAACTATGTCATTGATAAGGTTTATAAGTCTTTCAGCTTCACTCCTTATATTCCCGCCGAACTGAACAACGTCCTCCTGCTTGACCATACCGTTTGCAAGCATATCGGATATGCCGTAGATAGTAGTCAGAGGAGTTTTCAGCTCGTGAGATACATTTGACGTAAATTCGCGGCGCATGGTTTCAAGCTCCTGCTTTTCCGTAACGTCCATGATAAATACCACAAGTCCGCAGACCATGTCTATACTGTTTGCAGGACTGGCGATTATCTCTCTCTGACCGCCGCCTGTACGCAGTATACATTCCGATCGTCTGCCGCCGAGCGCATTCATAAGACATCTTCTGAACACTTCGGAATTATTGAGGGAATAAATGCTCTGTCCCTCCGAAAACGCACCTGCACCGAGGAGCTTTTTCGCACTTGTATTGCAGGTGAGCACATTTAGCTTTGGATCTGTGATGATAAGTCCCTCGTCCATAGACTCTGTCATAAGTCCGAACTGTTCACGGCTGCGCTGTATCTCGTCCATCTGACGGCTTACCTTATTGTTCTGGCTGCGAAGCCTTTCCAGCAGAGGAGCAAGCTCCTTATAGCTCTTTTTCGTGTCAGGATGAGCAAGGTCGATATTATTGATCGGCTTCACGATATTACGTGCTACCCTTGTAGCAGCAAGCACCGAGAACACAACAACTGCCGCAAGAATGAGCAGCATAGGATTTATTACCTTGAGAAGCTGAGCCTCAAAGGATATATGTACGCTGGAAACTCTTATAACAGAGCCGTCATTCAGTCTTACAGCGTAATTTATGGTCTTTTGCATTATGGTCTTTGAATAGCGTGAGGAGCTTCCCTCTCCATTTATACGGGCTTCCGATATCTCTTTTCTGTCGGAATGATTTTCCAGAGCTTCGGGAGCTTCCTCTGTATCATAAACCACCCTGCCGCGCTCATCTATCCATGTTATACGGATATCATCTCCGAGATTGCTGGTGTCGAGAAATTCTCTGCCCATTCTTTCAACAGCCTTTGAGATGATATGAGCATTTGTCTTTACTTCCTTTTCAGCCGACTCCACAGACTTGTCGTACATGAGGGCAGTAACGAGAATTATTGCCGATATTACAGCAACAGTGCATATCGTTATTATACCGATGAAGATCTTTTTAGTCAATAGTCTCGTCACCTGCCTTATAGCCAACACCGCGTATGGTCTGTATGAGATCGCCGCAGTCTCCCAGCTTCTGGCGAAGAGTCCTTATATGGACATCGACCGTTCTGCTCTCGCCTGCGAAATCATAGCCCCATATATTTTTGAGAAGGTCATCACGTGAAAAGACCTCTCCTCTGTGCTTCATAAGCATAATAAGCAGGTCGTACTCTTTAAGGGTCAGTGTCACTCTGCTGCCGTCCGCAATGACCTCATGCTTTGACGGATATACGATGATCTTTCCTAATTCCAGCTTTTCAGCGATATTATCATTGGTACGGCGGAGAAGTGCCTTTATTCTCGAAATAAGTTCCAGTGTACCGAAGGGCTTTGCGATATAGTCATCTGCACCGCTGTCAAGTCCCTCCACCTTATCAAGCTCCGAATCCTTTGCCGTCAGCATAATAACGGGCAGCTTCTGTGTATCGGGATCACTGCGCAGTTTTTTGAGCACCGAAAGGCCGTCCTCCTCGGGAAGCATACGGTCAAGCAGCAGCAGGTCGGGAATCTCCTGTGCCATGGCCTCTCTCAGGGCAGAAGGCGTTTCAAAGCCCTTAGCAGTCATACCAGAGCTTTCAAGGGCGTATATAACGAAATTTCTTATTCCTGCCTCATCTTCAAGCATATATATCATATTTATCGCCTTCCCTTCATTTATAGCCGTCAGCCATCAGTCTTCAGACTTCAGGAAGCGGCTTATAGCTTTGCGGCAATGCCCTGCGGGCGGCGTAACGCCGCCCCAACACTTTTACTCACTAAATATATTATACGTCTGTTCGGAAAAAAATTCAAGTCCCTGTTAAAATATCCGAAAATCCGCAGAAATGCGTCATAAATTTTTTGTGTATTTTTTAAAAAATAGTTGAATTTCTCCGCTGTTTATGTTATACTGTAATGTGCAGACTTTTGCAAATTTATAAATTCCGCCGATAACCAGATATAGTAAATAAGGCGGAGGTCAGGAGATAATATGAACCTTACAAATATGATTACTTATTTAGCTCAGATATCAGATGCTGAAAACCCTACTATATTCCCGTTCCCATTCGAGATGCATATCGCTCTTGCAGTGATTTCCGTGATCTTTTTCAGCTACAGATTTGCCGTACAGAAAAAGCCGTTCCAGCTCATTTTCGCAATAGCTGTACCGCTTTCTCTTCTTTTATGGATATCAAATAATAAGACCTTATTCTACACTGTCGGTATAGTTGAGCTCATACTCATACTCATCGCATTCTTTACTTCTATATTCGTAAAGCCCAAAACAGCCGGCGAGAATACCTCCTCCGACAAAAAGGACAAGGAGGACTGAGCTGTGAAAATTGCAGTCCTTGACTGGTATACCGTAAATATCAGCGGTGATATCCCCACCTCTCAGCTTGAAGAGCTTGGTGAGGTAAGGATCATCCCACTTACTCCTCCCGAGGATACAGCTAAAAATATCGGCGATGCAGATATAGTTCTATGCAACAAGGTGCTAATTACCAAAGAAGTCATGGACGCTTGTCCGAATATCAAGTATGTAGGACTTTTCGCCACAGGCTATAACAATGTGGATACAGCCTATGCCGCAGAAAAAGGCATAGTTGTCTGCAATGCAGGTCAGTACTCCACTGATGCCGTTGCACAGCAGACCTTCGCTTATATACTCGACCGCTACAGCCGTATCAGAGATTACGATATTGCCGTAAAGAACGGCGAATGGGAGCGTTCTCCCGCTTTTTCATACTTTCCCGTTCCTACTGCGGAGCTTGCAGGAAAGACTCTTTCCATTGTCGGCTTCGGCTCTATAGGACGCAAGGTAGCTGAGATAGGCTCTGCCTTCGGCATGAATATAGTCGTAAGCACAAGGACTCAGCCCAAGGACTGTCCGTATGAAGTCACAGACCTTTATACAGCCGCAGAAAAGGCTGATGTACTCACCTTCCACTGTCCGCTTACCGACAAGACAGCAGGCATTATCAACAGTGAACTCATATCGCATATGAAGCCCGCTGCTATGCTGATAAATACCTCCCGCGGAGGAGTTGTCAGTGAAAAAGACCTTGCTGACGCTCTTAACAGCGGAAAAATAGCTGCTGCTTACCTTGATGTACTTGTAAAGGAGCCGATGTCTCCCGATACACCTCTCAAGGGCGCAAAAAACTGCGTTATAACTCCACATACCGCATGGGCTCCTCTTGAAACAAGAGAACGCCTTGTAGACATAGTATGCAGCAACATAAAGGCGTGGCAGAACGGATGCCCGCAGAATAAAGTCAACTAAAGGAAGCTGATCCTATGAGAAATATATCAGAAAAAAAGCGTATCGTCATAAAGCTGGGTACTTCCACCCTTGCCCATAAGACAGGCAAGCTGAATATCCGCAGAATGACAAACCTTGTGCGCGTTATTTCCGATCTTCACAACTCAGGCCGTGAGATAATCATGGTCTCGTCGGGAGCTGTAGGTCTCGGAGCCGGAAAGCTCGGACTTCCCGAAAAGCCCAAGGATACCAAGACGAAGCAGGCTGTAGCCGCTATCGGACAGTGCGAGCTCATGCACGTATACGATGATATGTTCGCAAAATACAGCGTGACAGTGGCACAGATACTCCTTACAAAGACTATCATCAATAACCCCAATCACTGCGAGAATTTCATGAATACCGTAGAAAAGCTTGTGGGTATGGACGTTATCCCTATAGTAAACGAAAATGACACTATCGCCATAGATGAGCTGGAGCTTGAAATAGGCGAAAACGACTCTCTTTCGGCTCTGGTCGCAGAGCTTTCAAGAGCCGATCTGCTCCTGATACTTTCGGATATAGACGCTCTCTACGACGACGATCCCCGTTCAAATCCCGATGCTAAGCCTATCCCAGTTGTGGAGAAAATAACTCCCGAAATAGAAGCAGTTGCAGGAGGCGCAGGTACGAGTCTGGGCACAGGCGGTATGTCAACCAAGATAAATGCCGCTAAAATAGCCACAAATGCAGGCATCGACATGATAATTATGAACGGAAAAGACCCCGAAAAGCTCTATGACCTCTTCGAGGACAAGGAGATCGGTACTCTTTTCAAGGCGCAGTAAGCTACAAGAGGTGTAATTATGGTCATATCCAAGGGTAAGGACAGGGTATCGAAAACAGATACCTACCTCAACTGTGCCGAGGTATTCGCATACCGAAGCACCTGTCTCAAGCGAAAGTACGGCGCAGTCATCGTGAAAAACGATGCTGTCATCTCCACGGGCTACAACGGTTCACCAAGAGGTATGGAGAACTGCTGCGACAAGGGAGAGTGTCCGAGGATAGTCCGTAATATGCATCAGGGCGACGGTTACGCCATGTGCAAGGCTGTACACGCAGAGGCAAACGCCCTGCTTAACTGCTCCCGTGAGCAGACCGTTGGTGCAGACCTTTACCTTACAGGTATAAATCCCGAGGACGGCTCGGTACACAAAGCAAAGCCCTGCCCCATATGTGCAAGGCACATCATACAGGCAGGCATAAGAAACGTTTATCTGCGTCAGAGCGATAATGAAAACGACTATACAGTTATTCCGGCTACCGAGCTGGAATGGTGCAAGGCTGAATAATACAAAACATAAATACAAGAGGTGTAATTATGAGTTATACAGAGGAACTGGGCAAAAGAGCAAAGGCTGCGGAGGCTGCTGCGGCAGGTGCTTCAACATCACTGAAGAATAATGCTCTTGCAGCTATATCAAAAGCTCTTTTGGCAAACAAGGATCTTATAATCGCTGAAAATGCAAAGGATATCGCCAATGCAAAGGCTAACGGCATGACCGAGGCAAAGCAGGACAGACTCCTGCTCGATGCAAAACGCATCGAGGGCATTGCAAAGGGCGTTGACGAGATAATCAATCTTGCAGACCCTATCGGTGAGGTCATCGGCGGCGGAAACCGTCCGAACGGCTTACAGATCATCAAGACCCGTGTACCGCTGGGCGTTATCGGCATCATCTTCGAGTCAAGACCGAATGTGACCGTTGATGCTGCTGCACTTTGTCTCAAAACAGGAAACGTGGTTATCCTGAAGGGCGGCAAAGAGGCTATAAACTCCAATGTATGCCTTGGCAATATTATGAGAAAGGCTATTGAAGAAGCAGGACTCCCTGCCGATATGATACAGGTCGTAGAGAAGACCGACCGTGAAACAACTACCGAGCTTATGCGTCTTAACGGTTACGTTGACGTTATCATACCACGAGGCGGCGCAAACCTCATACAGGCTGTAGTAAAGAACGCTACCGTTCCTGTTATCGAAACAGGTGCAGGAAACTGTCACGTTTACGTTGACGCTTCCGCTGACCTTGATATGGCTGTGGAGATAACAGACAACGCAAAAACTCAGCGTCCTTCCGTTTGCAACGCTATCGAGAGCCTTCTCGTTCACAAGGATATCGCAGACAAGTTCCTGCCACTTATCGCTGAACGCTTCAAGGCACATGATGTAAAGATATACGGCTGTGACAAAACCATTGCTATCCTCGGTAATACCGTAGAAAAGGCTACCGAAACAGAGTATGCTACAGAATTCAATGATTTCATCATTGCTGTAAAGGTAGTTGATACCATAGATGAGGCTATCGCTCATATAAGAAAGTACAGCACAAGGCACTCAGAGTGCATCGTTACAAGCTCGCTTGAAAGCGCGCAGAAATTCCAGAAGCAGGTAGACGCTGCTGCTGTTTACGTAAACGCTTCCACACGTTTCACAGACGGCGGAGAATTTGGCTTCGGCGCAGAAATAGGCATTTCGACACAGAAGCTCCACGCAAGAGGTCCTATGGGACTTACAGAACTTACAACAGTAAAATATCTGATAAACGGAAACGGTCAGATAAGATAACTGCCTTAGTTATATATCCAGTTTTTATTTGATTTTTGGAGGTCGAAATGGCTATTAGAAAAGATCTTGACGATATGCTCAACAGTCTTATGGACGGCGGCGGCGGTGGGAGCACTCCTGCTCGCAGTCATAATACTCCGCGTTCCGTAAGAAAGAGCAAATTCGATGATATGTCGGTCGATGATCTGCTCCATGCACTGGAGGACGAGAAAAGACATTCTCTTGAAGATACAGCTCCCGATGAGGAGTACCATGAGGATACACCGCCCTCTGTATGGGAGTTTGCACCGCCGACAGAAAACGCTTCCGAGCCTGAGCCGCAGGAGGAAGAGGAAGTACCGAATATCATTTCCGAGGTCATGCACACCGAGGCTTCGGCTGAAATGACAAGGGTATTCGATACTATCCCAATGGATCAGGAGATCCCTAAGCCTGCGAAGAAAAAGAAAATAGTCATCACAGGAGAGCTTCCCGATTATGAAGCACTCCGCCGCGAGGAAGCAGAAAGAGAAAGACAGGCACAGCTTGCAAATGAAGCTGCTGCCGAAGAAGCAAGAGCTGCCGAAAGAGCAAGAAGAGCTGCCGAGGCTGCTGCCGAAAGACAGCGTTTAATGGAGGAAGCCGAGCAGCGCAGGCTTGCAAGAGAAGAGGCAGAGCGTCAGAGACTTGCAGAAGAAGCCGAAAGACAGCGTATAGCTGAGGAGGCTGAACGCTCACGCAAGATCGCAGAGGCTGCCGCAGAAAAAAGACGTCTTGCCGAAGAGGCTGCCGAAAGAAGAAGGCTGGAAGAAGAAGCCGAACAGCGCAGACTCGCTGAGGAAGCTGAGAGACAGCGCATTGCCGAGGAAGAAGAGGCTGAACGCCGCAGACTTGCCGAGGAGGCTGAAAGACAGCGCATCGCCGAGGAGGAAGAGGCAGAGCGTCAGAGACTTGCCGAGGAGGCTGAAAGACAGCGTATTGCCGAAGAAGCAGAACAGCGCAGAATCGCTCTTGAGGAAGAAAAACTCCGTCAGATTGAGGAAATGAAGCGTCTTGCCGCAGAAGCCGAAAACACATCAGATGCTGCTGCATTTAATGAGGAATTGATAGTCAATTCTTCGGCAGAAAATGAAGTTGACAGAGCTATAGAGTCTCTGGGCGAAGCTGCGGAAGAAACTATTGCAGAAGCAGCCCCCGAAATACAGGCGGAAGAACCCGAAAAGCCAAAGAAGCTGGGATTCTTTAAAAAGCTCATAAACAAGGGCAAGGACGAACCCAAGCCCGATACAGATACAGAGCCGGCTCCCGAGGAGGGACTCTTTGAAGAGGATAATTCCCCGTCAGCAACAGAGCTTATAGATGCTGCTATCGCTGCTATAAATCACCCCGAGGACAGCGAGTCTGCTGCCGAAAGTGATCCCGTTGGCGATATACTTGACAATATCCGTGAGGGCGCAGCAGAAGCCATTGCTGATATAAATACTCCAAAGGAAGAAGCCTCAGAAGCTACAGGTGAGCCCCTGATACTCTCGGACGAGGATATCATAGCAGGTCTTTCTCCCGAATTAAAGGAGCGTTTCGACGAGCTTTCTGCTGATAAACAGCAGCAGGTCATCGAAATGAGAAGAGCTCAGATGGGCGCAGTTGCACCGGCTGCCGCAGTATCCGATGATGAGCCCGAAGACGAGAGCTATACAGAAGATAATGAGCCTGTAACAGATACAGAGGCTGCAAACGAAAATGCAGCAGAAGCTGCAGAGGAAGAAACAGAAAAGCCGGCGGCTGAAGCCGAAAAAACTGACGAAGCAACCGAAGCTGACGAGAAAAAGCCTAAGGGCAGGATAACCTCTGCTCTCGGACGTATACTTGACGAGGATCCCGATGAGCTTATTGCTCAGCGCAAGGAAAATGTGGAGCCTGATGACATCACAGCAGGAGATCCGTATAAGAAAAAACGCCTTTATACCGTTCTCGGCGTTATATTTACCATATTCGCAGTTATCGGTATCGTTGCTACAATAATAAAATGTGTGGGATTTTTCCGCAGCTTTACCTCGGGCGAGGCAAAGAAGGACAGCTTCACACAGATGATATACCCTGCTGCTATCATGGATATAGAGCCGTTCTCAGACCCGTCACAGCTCACCTCCGAGCAGATAATAACGGCTACTATATGGTCGATCATCATGGACGACAGCAAGATATCAAAGTATGAGCCTACTCTTGATACCGTTTCTATCCCCGATGTTGACGTAGAAAAGTATGCAGTCGAGCTTTTCGGTGAAAATCTCCCTGCCTTCGAGCACGCTACCGTAGGTCCGCTCGAATCGCGCTTCTACTATGCAGACGGCGTATATAACGTCAGACTGAAGCCCATAACTCATACATATTCGCCTGAGATAAAGTCTATAGTCAAGAACGGCAAGACCTATACCCTCAACGTTGATTATGTTGACGAGCTTCCTCAGTGGATGGACAAGAACGTATCAAAGAAGGTAGAATTCCGCCTTACAGAAAAGGACAACGGTACTTTCAAATTCAGCTCTATGAAGATCATTTCTGTAAATAACGGAAATATATAAAGATAATGAGGTTCGGGATCATTTCCGAGCCTCTTTGTTTTAATTCAATTATTACAATTAAGAAAAAAACTCCGTGAAATTATTACAAAAAAAATACAAATTCACAAGAATTGGCATTATAAGGCTCTAAATGGTTGACATTTTGCTTTTTTACTGATAAAATAGATATGATGCCTTTATTATGCATCGATTAAATTTAGGAGGAGGAGCTGCTTTGGGAGACAGTAAATTTTGCTACAGATGCATGGAACAGTACGATGCATCGCTTCACGTATGTCCCGCCTGCGGATTTGTTGAAAGCGACACCCACGAACCCATGTATGTCCCACCCGGTACAATACTCCACGGCAAGTACCTCTGCGGTATTCTTCTGGAATACAACGGTGAGGGTGCTACATATATAGGCACTGATATTTCTACAGGAAAGAAAGTGCATATAAGGGAATATGTCCCCATAAACCTCTGCACCCGTGTAAAAAACAAACCAACTATAAGCGTAAACTATAACAACCTTGCTAAGTACAAGGCTTTTATGGCGGAATACACCGAGCTGAACAAGTCTCTTGCAAGACTCAGGAACAATACCAATATCCCGCCTATCCTTGATATGTTTGCCGAAAATAATACCACCTACACTATCTTTGAGTATATCGAAGGCGTTAAAATGCTGGATTATCTCAAGGAAAATGCAGGAGAACTGAGCTGGGAGCAGGTATCAAAGATATTCCCTCCCCTCTTCACTACTATCGGCATACTCCACAACGCAGGTATAATCCACCGCGCTGTAAGCCCTGATACCGTGTATATCACGGACAAAGGCGAGCTGAAGCTCTCGGGCTTCTGCGTATCAGCTGTAAGAACTGCAAATGCAGGTCTGGAATATGAGCTTTTCAAGGGCTATGCAGCCCCCGAGCAGTATTCCGCAAACAGCAGCAGCCGTCAGGGTTCATGGACTGATGTTTACGGAGTCTGCGCTCTTCTATACAGAGCACTTACAGGCTGTATGCCCGTTGACTCACTCAGCCGCTTAAAGCACGATGACCTGCACGAGCCCCATGAGCTTGATTCACGCATACCGCGCCATGTATCAAGAGTTATCATGGAGGGTATGAATTTAAACGGCAGAGACCGTATACAGACTATCACAGAGCTTGTCACAAGACTTTTCGAGCAGCCTGCCGAGGAGGAGGAAGAGCTTGAGAGCACAACTGTGCTTCCCGAGCCTGTTCAGCCATCATATGAGCAGCAGCAGTATCAGCAGCCTGCTTACGATCAGCCTGCGTATGATCAGTCTGCATATGAACAGCCGCAATATCAGCAGCCTGAGCCGCAGCCTCAGAATGTTATCCACCAGCGCAGTCCGCGCAGAAATGACAGCTATGAATACGAAAAGGTCAATACCGTTGACCGTATCAAGGTGCCGATAATCATTGGTCTGCTGCTTCTTGCTATACTTATGACACTTGCTGTCATAATAATCCATATATTCTCAAATCCTGAAGAGGAGGAGAATACGGCATTAAAGCCAAAGCGTCCTTCTGTGACCGAAAATGTGGTAGACGAGCCAGAAACTACTAAGGCTGCGGATACCGAAATGCCTGATCTCGTTGGAAAGTTCTATGAACATTCAAAGGAGCTGTGGAAGGAACATTTCGTACTTGATGCGGATTATGCTTACAATGACGATTATGAAAATGATATGATCTATGAGCAGAGCATCAAGGCAGGTGAAATGATCGCACAGGGTCAGGTAGTAAAGGTAAAAGTCAGCAAGGGCAAATCCTCGGCTTATATCCCTGATTATTCAGGTCTGACCGTTGAACAGTACAAGAACGCTCTTGATAAAGCCGGTATCTCTGATTTCAATTATCAGTTTGTTGAGTCAAAGAACTCCTACGGTAAGGCAAATACTGTAGTTGAGCTTCAGGTTGACGGCAAGGTCG
>Ga0310786_10010924_pt1 | contig 11371 bp, 9 predicted proteins | sample AusTroGonzalo_MG_FD_203881 | JGI IMG/M metagenome (GOLD analysis project Ga0310786, IMG submission 203881) | Bovine rumen microbial communities from tropical cattle in Woodstock, Queensland, Australia - Gonzalo_03 (v2) (version 2) | ecosystem: Host-associated > Mammals > Digestive system >... | reverse complement strand
CACAAACGCAATTGGGTAATGCAGTTGCACTACGGTTGTAAGCGCGACAACAATGCGCTGATGTATAAACAACTGGGACCGGACACCGGTTATGATTGCATTAACAACTATGCTCCGTCCATGCAAATGGCCGATTTTTTAAATGCGTTGCAGACAAATGCGGTTCTGCCTAAAACGATTATTTACAGTCTCAACCCCAACGACAATGCGGCTATCGGCACCATTTTGGGGTGCTTTCAAGATAGTTCTGCCGTCGGCAAAATACAACAAGGTTCCGCCTGGTGGTTTAACGACCATAAAGTCGGCATGACCGATCAAATGATCTCCCTGGCCAATTTGGGTTTACTTGGCAATTTTATCGGTATGTTGACCGATTCGCGCAGTTTTCTCTCCTATGCCCGCCACGAATATTTCCGCCGCATTTTGTGCGATTTAATCGGCCGCTGGGTAGAAAACGGCGAATATCCTAATGATGAAAAGGGCCTCGGGCATTTAGTGGAAAACATTTCCTATTACAATGCTGTGCGCTATTTCGGCTTTAAGTTATAAATGATTCGGAGATAAAAAACACCACCGTATCAACCGGTGGTGTTTTTTGTTGTGAAAAAATGTTTTACATTCCTGCAAATTCATCAATCATTTCTGTCAAACGGCGAATACTATTTTCATGTTCTTCTTTATTTTGAACATTCGGGAATGAGTTATCCGCGTACCAACCCGAATATCCTCTATACCACACAACCCCTTCATTAATAAAACGCACACCGGGGACGGCTTTTACGCCCATGCGGCAACGATCTTCAATCGGATATTCTTTGGAGTTATAATAGGCCGACACGTTTTGCAAATCTTGTATCCAAGGAGACAAGCCTAACGTTTCTTTCATATCCTCGTTCTCGAAAAACAAGATGGCAAAATCGATGTTTTTATCCCGATATTTCCCCGCCAGTTTATCTATATCCACGGCTAAATATTTACAGGCTTCACAATCGGTCTCTATCGTAGCCAGCACCACTTTCCGGCCGGTACCGTCGGAAGCACTATCATATGCACTTTGCGAATAATACTGCGGCAAGCAACGGTTAATGAGACTTAATTTTAACGGCGGTTCATTTTTTTTCACGGCAGAGAATGTCAGCATCACTGCATCTCCGTTTAACTCAATATCCTCCGGTTCACACGCACAGCAGATCAAACAAGTAAGAAAGAGGAGGAGTGCTAGTTTTTTCATGTATTCCTCCTTAATCATTACAAAAAAGGGACTCCCGCATTTGTTATAAGCAAGGAGTCCACTAATTTAATTATAACTGTTTTTGAGCCGTTGTCAATCCGTTTTAACAGAGTAAAAAACTCCGCCTGATTGGCGGAGTTTAAAATTACTCTTCTTCTTCGGCTTCGTTGGCCCGTTCGGTGCGTTTGCGCACTAAGTGGGACAATATTTTCTTGCGTAAGCGGATAGATGTAGGCGTAATTTCGGCCAGTTCATCCGGCGCAATATATTCAACGGCCTGTTCCAAACTCATTTGGCGCGGCGGTGTGAGGACATACGATTCGTCACTGGCTTTACTGCGCATATTGCTTAAATGCTTGGCTTTGCACGGATTCACAACCAAATCGTTGGAGCGAGAATTTTGTCCGACGATTTCGCCCGCGTACACTTTCACGCCGGGGCCCAAAAATAACTCGCCGTTATTTTCCAATGCATAAAGGGCATACGGTGTTGTTTCGCCGTCTTCCTTGGCAATCAATACCCCGTTGCGGCGTAAATCGGGCAGGTTTACTTTGGGATAATATCCGTGGAAACTGTGGTGCATGATACCCGTTCCGCGCGTGTTGGTTAAAAACTCGTTTTTAAAACCGATTAAAGCGCGCGACGGTATCAGATACTCTAAACGCAAGCGATCTTCCCCTTCCGAAACCATATTTTCTAATTTGGCTGCACGCGTGCCCACCAAGGTAAAAACGGCCCCTTGGAATTCGGAACGGATATCTAAAATCAAATACTCCATCGGTTCTAATAATTGTCCGTTTTCTTCTTTATAAATTACTTCGGGGGAAGAAACGGCTAATTCAAAACCTTCACGGCGCATATTTTCAATTAAAATCGTTAAGTGCAGTTCTCCGCGTCCATACACTTTAAATTTGCCTTCGCCTTCCAACTGTTCCACTTTCAGTCCGACGTTCGTTTGGGCTTCTTTTTCCAAGCGGTTCTTTAAGTGGCGGCTGGTGACAAATTTACCTTCGCGACCGGAGAACGGGCTGTCGTTGACCATAAAGTCCATCGACATCGTAGGTTCGTCAATCGTCAGCGGCGGCAACGCATTGAGCGCGTCCGGCGGGCAAATCGTGTCTCCTACGTCCACTCCTTCCAAACCGGCTATGGCCACAATATCCCCCGCTTTGGCAGATTCCACTTCCACTTTACCTAACCCCAAAAAGCGTTCTATTTTGGCGGCTTTGGCTTGTGTGACCGTTCCGTTGTGATGCATGAGCGCCACTGTCTGGCCTTTGGTAATGCTACCGGCCAAAATACGGCCGATACCCACATGCCCTAAGAAATTGTTGTAATCAAGCATGGTTACCTGCATTTGAAGCGGCGCATTGGGCAAAGCCTGCGGGGCGGGCACATGGGATAAAATGGTATCCAAAATAGGAGCAATGTCGTGTCCTTGTTCTTCCATTTTTAAGCTGGCCCAGCCGGCACGGCCGGAAGCGTAAATAATCGGGAAATCCAACTGTTCGTCTGTCGCACCCAGTTCCATAAACAAATTAAATACTTCGTCCACTACTTCGCTGGGGCGGATATGGTCGCGGTCCATTTTGTTAATCACCACAATCGGGCGCAATCCCAATGCAAGTGCTTTGCGCAACACAAAGCGGGTTTGGGGCATCGGTCCTTCCACCGCATCTACCATCAAGATAGCACCGTCCACCATGCGCAATACCCGTTCCACTTCGCTACCGAAATCGGCGTGGCCGGGCGTATCAACAATATTAATGGTATGGCCTTTGTAACCGATAGAAGTACATTTGGCCAAAATCGTAATACCGCGTTCGCGCTCCAAAGGGTTAGAGTCTAAGACGGTATCTTGTGCCTGATCTTCTTTAACTTTAAATTCTCCCGCAAATTTGAGCAAAGCATCCACTACGGTGGTCTTGCCATGGTCTACGTGGGCAATAATGGCCACGTTGCGTACATCTTGACGAGTCGTTGTCATAATTTCATTTCCTGATATTCACAAAATATCCCGCTTCCGCGGGAATATACAAAAGGTATATTTATTATATTTTAGTATTTTTTGAGCTGTACCGCCACTATCTCATTTTCAGGAAAATAGTATAATACCTGTTATGACACGTTTACTGCAAATGCTGGGAGCTTTAGCCGTTGTGTATGTGGGATATGCACTTACCCTGAAACAATGGGGCTATTCTTCCCAAGCCGAATTTCACAAACGCCGCGAAGTACTTAAACAGGAAGGCGTTTCCTCTTCCTTTTATTTTATTCACCCCACTACATTGTGGATCTTGACGTTCCTCAGCGGCGGTTTATTTGCCTTTTATTGGTATTATCAACAATGGCGCGCTGTTCTTCACGGCATTACCGGAGAAATAAAATTAACATACGGCCCGTTGGTACAAACGTTATTTTTTGCACTCTCTGTGTTTACTTTATGTCCTATTATAGACCGCACGTGCGAATACTTGAAAAAGAAGTCCAATTACCCCTCTTCTTTATTAAGCCTATTATGGCTATATGGGTTTATTGCTGTGTTTTTACCGGTGGCACCTGTGTATCGCTTGGCCGGGTTTGCGGTGTTTTGCTCAGTACCTTCGCTAATACAACGACGCTTAAACCGCTTACCTAAAACTCAACCGCCCATGAAACCGCGTCCTGCGGAGATGATAGCAACTTTTGTTGGTGCCGCGTGTGTAGTAGGCACGATTGCCGCATTGCGTTCAGCAGGTGTATTTTAGTACGGTTTTTAATAACATAAAAAACAGGCCGGTGCAAAAAAGCATCGGCCTGTTTTATCGTTTTTTGTTTATTTCAACAAATTCACCAAACTGAACGATTCCACTTCTTCTTTCATTTTGGCAATCACTTCATCTACCGGTATGGGTTGTGTATTGGTGCCGTCTTTTAAGCGCAAGGTTAAATTGCCGGCAGCCGCTTCGTTTTTACCCAAAATAGCCGTGTACGGAATCCGTTCTAAATGTGCCTCGCGGATTTTTAAACCCAGTTTTTCGGGGCGGGTATCCAGTTCGGGGCGCAAGCCGGCGGCGCGCATTTTGGCGGCCACTTCCTGCGCGAACGGAATTTGCTCGTCGGTCAGCGTGAGCAATTTTACTTGCACCGGTGCCAACCACAACGGGAACCAACCCGCATAGTGTTCAATTAGCACACCGGTAAACCGTTCGATACTGCCGAACATCGCGCGGTGAACCATAATCGGACGTTGGCGGCCTTCGGGCGCGACAAATTCCAAGTCAAAGCGGTTAGGCAAATTGAAATCAAACTGAATGGTGGACAACTGCCACAAACGTCCGATGGCATCCATCACCTTGATATCAATTTTCGGCCCGTAGAAAGCCGCTTCTCCGGCGTGGGTGGTGTAGGGAATATGGTTTTCGTCCAGCACTTTTTTCAGTGCACTTTCAGCCCGGTCCCAATCAGCCACGTCACCGGTGAAATGTTCCGGATGTTCCGGATCACGGGTGGAAAGTTCCACGGCATATTTTTCAAAACCAAACGTTTTGAAAATGTGCATGGCATATTCAAAAGCCTGTTTTACTTCGTCTTCCACCTGTTCGGGACGGCAGAAAATGTGGGCATCATCTTGTGTAAACCCGCGCACGCGCAACAATCCGTGCAACGCACCGGAGCGTTCATAGCGGTACACCGTTCCTAATTCGGAAAAGCGCAACGGCAAGTCGCGATAACTGCGCAAATGCGTTTTATAAATTTCCACATGGAAAGGACAGTTCATCGGTTTAATTTGATATTTTTCTCCGTCCACTTCCATCGGGTGGAACATACTGTCGGAATAGAAACCGGCATGTCCGCTTACTTCAAACAAATGTAAGCGCGCGATATGCGGGCTGACTACCAAATCATAGCCGCGTTTTAAGTTTTGGTCTTTAATCCAATCTTCCAAAATTTTGCGTAACATACCGCCTTTGGGATGCATCAAAATCAGCCCGGGACCGATGTTATCATTAATGCTGAACAAATCGAGTTCCTGTCCCAGTTTGCGGTGGTCGCGCTTGGCGGCTTCTTCCTGCTGTTTAACGTAGGCATTGAGTTCATCTTTGGTATCAAAACACAAGCCGTAAATGCGTTGGAGCATAGGGCGTTTTTCGTCGCCGCGCCAATAAGCACCGGCAATTGCCGTCAATTTAAAACTGTTCACCTTACCAGTGTGTTCTACGTGCGGGCCGCGGCACAAATCGGCATAGTCGCCGTTGATATAAACACTAATCGTGCCGTCTTCCAGTTCTTCCAACAATTCCAATTTATATGTTTCGCCCCGTTTTTCAAAGAAAGCACGCGCTTCAGCTTTGGGCATGTCTTTGCGTTCAAAGGGTTGGCGCGCTTTGATGATTTCTTTCATCTTAGTTTCAATGGCTTTCAGGTCTTCGGGAGTGAACTGCTTGGGGCAGTCAAAATCGTAATAAAAGCCATTATCTATGGCGGGGCCGATACCGAGTTTCGTACCGGGGAATAACTGCTGCACCGCTTGTGCCATGATGTGTGCGCACGAGTGGCGTTTGGTTTGTAAGTCTTGATTTTCCATGTATTGTACGCTATGGCTCCGCCGGCCACAACGACCGGGCCGGACACCAAAGGTCCTCTAATTAAGATATAATAATTATATCAAATTCACACACAGGGTTGTCCGTATGCAACGCTTAAAAAATAGCTTGATTACCCCTTTTGCCGATTCTTGGAAATTACTGTTGGTTTTATCTTTGCCGGCGTTAGTGCTGTGCGTATTCGGGTTACACCAGTTAAACCAATTAACATGGGCCAACGCAGCATTAGCATTACCGATTAAATTAGTATGTGAATTTTGCTTTTTGGGACTTTGTTTGGCCGGAGTAAATCTGCTGGGCCTGAAAAACAAGTGGTTGCTGGCGGCTGGATTGTACCTCTATTATATAAGTCTGTCGGCCGACATTACCTTATTATGGTATTTTAAAGAACGTTTCGGTGCCAAATATCTCAACACATTAGCCGGTGGCGATTACACATTTTTGACCGATTGGCGCGTCTCTTCTTATTTGTTATCTGTGGCCTTGTTTAGCGTGTGTGCAGTCCGCCGTTATTTTACACCGACTTCCGCTTCATCCGCTTTCAAACGGCTTGTCACGTGTGCAGTAGTGCTGGCGGGAATGTGTTGGTGGACGCCACTACAATTACTGTCCGCACCGGCCGATTTTTACACCACCTATCTCTTACCGCCGTCTATTGTCTACACCACGCGGGCCGTAGTAAGACCGACGGAAAAACCGCTGACCACACTCACTCCGCAAACAGAAAAACTGGCCGAAAAATACAATATTTTTACCGCAAAAAATACGGGCATCGGCAAATCGTACAAACGCGTGATTTTGATTGCCAGCGAATCACTTTCCAACAAATACCTGCACCGCTTTAATTCCAACATCCCCCCCGCCGCCAGCGAGCCGCTGGATAATTTGATGGCCGCCTATCCGTCCGCTTCTTTGCGTCATGTCAGTTTGTCCACTTTGTTTGGGTTATCGGTCATTTTTACCTCGCATCCGTTTGTCCAAATCGCTTACGAGAACGATTATCCCGTTTCTATGGTCCGCTTGTTGAAAGAGAATGGTTTTCACACGGCGTTTTTACGCGGGGCTAATGAAACATACATGGATGAAAATATCCTTTTCGAAAAAGCCGGCTTTGAAAAAGTAATCGGTGCCACCTATTTCCAAACGCGTGATGATTACAAAAAATACGTTAACTGGTGGGGTTTACTGGACCGCAAGCTGTTTGATTATGCCATTGAATACATGCAAGAACATAAAGACAAACCACTTTTTCTCACCTTGCTTACGCTGGACTCACACGTTCCGCTGGGACGCCCCGATTATTTAGACCAAACCTACGAAGAAATTGACAACCCCTTTTACCAAATGCCCACTATGCCCCGTGCTTTTGCCCGCTTTGGGCAGGACGTGGAACGCTTTTTGACCCGCTTGAAAGAAACCGGATTATTGGATAAGGATACCCTCGTGCTGATTACACCGGATCATCCGTCATATTCCAACACACCAACTAATGCGCTGTTTGAGCCGTACCAACCGGAATTTGATAATTTGCCGTTTATCATTGTCACCAAAAATCCGCTATCACAAAAATTGACGGATAATCCGTTAGCCTCACAACTTGATATTGCCCCAACGGTGCTGGACCTACTCAACATCACACCGCCCAAAGCATTTTTCGGGCACAGCTTGTTTGACCATTCTGCCCAACGCTCCGTATTTGACATCAAAGAAGATTACGCTGTCATTACGACGACCGACGGGAAACAGATTGTGCCGCTCTACACAAAAAAAGAGCAAAATAAAGACCTCCTGGACCTAATGCGTACCTTTGTGCATTAACCACCTTTTTTCCGCTTCAAGCGGCTCTTGAAAAATTCCAACACCACGCGACGGGAAATATGCTAAAATAATGGGTGTATTTCTAGTTTTAATCGGAGGAAGATATGGAAGCATCAGCCCAGAGTATGATTTGGTGGCTGCTTTTTATGGCGATTATGTTCGTTTTTCTGATTGTGGTGCCTACACGCACGCAAAAGAAACGCGAACAAGAATTGATGAGTAAAGTAAACGCCCTCAAAAAAGGTGATCAAATCATTCTTGCTAACGGCATTATCGGCACGGTGGCCGGTTTCAAAGACACCGCACTGGAAGTGAAAGTAGCAGAAGGAGTCAAATTAACGGTATTAAAAACAGCTGTTATGGGGCTCGTCAGCGATTTACAAATAACAACGCAACAAGGAGGTTCTAAGTAATGTCACATAAGTTAGCCGTAAAATGGGGGTTGATTATCGCCATTTTACTCGGTTCTCTGTACCTGATTTATCCCAACTATAAATGGTACTCTAAGCCGCTCGCAGAACGCGAAAAATTAGATACCCTCGGCGAACGCCCTAAACGCATGCTCAACCTGGGCTTAGATTTAAGAGGCGGCTCCAGCTTATTACTGGAATTGGAAGTGGCCAAATTAAGCGCAAAAGAACCGCTCAACGAAGCCATGGCCCGCGCCATTGAAATCATCCGCAACCGCATTGACCAATACGGTCTGGCCGAAACATCTATCACCAAACAAGGTGATAAATGGATTATGGTACAGTTGCCCGGCGTTTCCAATCCACAACGTGCCGAAGAATTAATCGGCAAAACGGCTATGTTGGAGTTCCGCATCGTAAAGAACGATGTTTCCGCCGTACAACCTGCTATTGAAAAATTGGAAAACACCGAAAAACCGTTTAACGAAGACGGCGTCCTACTCCCCGAAATTGCCAAATTAGTGCCGGCCGGTTATCAAATCATGCGCCACAAAGAAAGCAGTTATATCGTCGTAACCGATACTGCCGAAGTAACCGGGGCCGATTTGGAAAATGCCCGCGTTGTTATGATGGGCGAAAACGGTTATCCCGAAGTCGCTTTCAGTTTTAACGCAGAAGGCAGCAAAAAATTCGGTAAATTAACCGGTGCCAACATCGGGAAACAACTGGCCATCGTGCTGGACAACACCGTGCAAACCGCGCCTGTAATTAACTCGCGCATTACGCAAAACGGTGTGATCACCGGCACATTCACTCCCGAAGAAGCCCGCGCGCTGGCCATTGTGTTAAAAGCCGGTGCGTTGCCTGCTCCTGTTAAAGTGATTGAAAAGAAAACCATCGGCCCGACCTTGGGTGAAGACTCCATTAAGTCCGGCTTGTCTGCTTCGTTATATGCATTTATTATCATCTTGCTCTTTATGTTTGTCTACTATAAAGCAGCCGGATTTATTGCAGATATTGCCTTAGTACTTAACTTCATTTTAACTGTCGCGATTATGAGTTATTTCTCCGCCACGCTCACCTTGCCCGGTATCGCGGGTATGATTCTGTCGCTGGCAATGGCCATTGATGCCAACGTGCTGATTATCGAACGTATGCGCGAAGAAAAACTCTTAGGCAAACCGATATACGAAATTATCAACTTGGGTTACGATAAAGCATGGTCTGCTATTTTTGACTCAAACATCACCACGATTATCGTCGGTGCCTGTTTGTTACAGTTCGGCACGGGCCCTGTTAAGGGTTTTGCCGTTACGCTGATCATCGGTCTGTTGGTCAGTTTGTTCACGGCCGTGTTTGTCACGCGTGCGATGTACGAACTTGTCTTAACTTCTAACACCAAGGAGATCAGTCTATGATGCATTTATTACCTAAAACACACATTGATTTCCTGAAATACAGAAAAGTATACTTCGCGCTGTTTGCTGCTTTGCTCATCGGCGGAACGGTCTGCTTTTTTGTAAAAGGTTTTAACATGGGTATTGATTTCACCGGCGGCACTATGGTACAGGTGAAATTCAACGCCCCCGTAGAAATGGCGCAAATCCGCACAGCTTTGTCCGCTACGGGTACTAATTCCGAATTGCAATCGTATGGTGACAACTCGTATGCCATCAGCGAAAAAAGCACGGAAGATGAAGTCGGCGCCGTACAAAAACGCATTGAAAAAGCGTTGGACACGTTGAATGTACCGTACACCGTGCAGCAAACCAACTCCGTAGGGCCGGCCGTCGGCGAAAGCATGACAGAACGCGCCTTGTGGGCCATTTTGCTGTCCATGGTGTTCATCATCATTTACGTAGCTTTCCGTTTCAGCAACATTTTGTGGGGCGTTTCGGGCGTGGTAGCCTTGTTCCATGACTTGTTCTTAATGGCAGTTGCTTTCTCGATTACCGGTAGAGAAATTGACCTCGTTGTCGTGGCGGCCTTCTTAACCGTCGCCGGTTTCTCTATTAACGATACGATCGTTATTTTCGACCGCATGCGTGAAAATATCCGCCTGCACCCCAAAATGACGTTCGGCGAGTTAATTAACTTATCCATTAACGAAACGTTGTCCCGCACCATTATCACCACATTAACGGTGCTGTTTGCCCTGTTCATCTTGTATTTCTTGGGTGGTGAAGTTATCAACTCGTTTGCTTTTGCCATGTTGATCGGTTGTGTATCCGGCGTATACAGCACTATCGCGCTGACGACTCCGCTGGTGTACACTTGGAGCCATGGTGAATTAACAGTGGATGCTAACCCCAACAAAACGGAAAAGCCCGCCACCAAAGAAAATGTAGATGCTTTTGTGAAAGCGCAACAAGCAAAAAGAATGCAAGGAAAAACTTCTATTAAGCGCTCTCGCAAACAAAAAAGACACTAACTGTTTTGACAGCGCCCCCGATAAGGGGGCGCTGTTCAGAGCGTTCACAAGAACGCCTTTATAAAGGGCCTTGTTGCGAACGTAGTAAAAGAAGAATCTATGCGTAAAATAAAACGTTTTAAAATTGCCCCCCGCCAAAAAGAAATCCTGCGCAAACTGATGCGCGGAGGCAGTTTGTTACGTCAGGCCGGTTTCACAACCGCCGGAGAAGTAGCCGCATATATTCTCCATGCTTTTTCACAGTTAAATGCCGGTGTAGTATATGAATTTAACCAAGATGCACATTGGGAATTAGATGACAAAAACACCGTGCATAAAGAAATGTTCACCGCCGCAGCGGTTACCTTGGGCACGGACATTGTTACCTGGTTTGACCAAGAACAAGCGCTCGGGCCCCAACGAGCCATTGTAGCAGGAACAATTGTTTTGGAATTTTTGAAAAATGCTATTTTATTTGTCGGTGATTTAATTCACGAACAAGCAGAGAAAGAAGAATACGACACGGCCGATTTGCAATTTGTGTATTTACCACCATTTGGGACGGCAGCCGTTCCTAAATTATTGCGCGAGAGTGTCCTGCTGGAAAAGGAACTGGCAGATAAAACACTTCCTTTGTTATTGGAAAAATTAAATAGCAGCAAAATTGATGTTGCTTTCCGGCAAGAGGGAACTGATACATTATTATCCCCCCGCTATACGGTGGTTTTTTTAGTTCCCTGGCAAAAAATGCGGAAGAAAGGTAAAAAATAATATGCCCAAACAATCCACCCAATATAACGATTGGAAACATTTTCTCGGCTCCACCCTGGCCTATTGGTATACTTTATTACTGGGGTGGACTACCCGCGTTTATTGGTTCAAAACACCGGAAAGTGAAGCGCTGGAAAAGGGCGGA
>Ga0310786_10010923_pt1 | contig 11371 bp, 10 predicted proteins | sample AusTroGonzalo_MG_FD_203881 | JGI IMG/M metagenome (GOLD analysis project Ga0310786, IMG submission 203881) | Bovine rumen microbial communities from tropical cattle in Woodstock, Queensland, Australia - Gonzalo_03 (v2) (version 2) | ecosystem: Host-associated > Mammals > Digestive system >... | reverse complement strand
CTTCCTGAGCATCATCAGCGGCAAGAAATTCTAATCCCCGACGACGATGGCGACAAGACCCGATCAGACCTGCTGGTTCGCAGCGCACACGCGCTGCGGCGCGGAGCTGGGCGTACGCGAGCGCCTCGGCCGCCTGGGGACGGAACACTTTCTCCCGACCGAACTGCGTTCGCGTACGCGCGGGCGCGCGAAATACGAGAAGCCGCTCATTCCGGGCCTGATTTTTGTCCGGACTACCAAGCGGCAGGCCTGCGCCCTCGCCAACGAACAGGGGGTGCCGGTGCGCTACCTGATCGACCCCGCCACGAAGACCCTGCTGGTCGTGCCTGACAAGCAGATGGAAGACTTCCAGCGGGTGCTGAACCTCTCCACCGAGGAGGGCGGCTTGCTCGACCGGCCCCTCGCCCTGGGCGACCGCGTCCGCGTGACGAAGGGCGTGCTGAGCGGCGTCGAGGGGCGCGTGCTGGAATTCCACGGCCGCACCTACGTGGTCGTTGAACTGCTGGGCAGCTGGTTCGCCCGCGCCGACGTCCCCCGCGCCTGGCTGGAACTGATATAACCCCATCGTCATTCCGGGCTTGACCCGGAATCTCGAACAAGAATGAAACTTTTAAGTATAAGGAAACGTATATAACTGTATGAGCAACAAGAAACTGAACTACACTGCGCCGGTCATCCTTGAAGACCTTGCGCTGGAACTCGAAGCTGAGATTCTTGGCGCATCCAGCCAAGGGGAAATCGACCCCAACATCGAGAAAGTAGAGACCACCGGTCAAGAGATCGGCGGCGAAGTCGCCGCATCCCAGTGGACCCAGGAGTGGCAGTAGTCTAACCCCCATTTCACATAGACATGAGATTCAGCAAATTACTTCTTGCTGGCATATCCCTGCTTGCCCTTGCTTCCTGCGAGAAACTTTTCGTATCTGATCGCGCGGGCAAAGCGATTATGTTCAGCGCCTCCTCGGAGATCGGCCCTCTCACGAAGACCGAGTATTCCGGCGTCGTCATCGATGGCAAGGAGCGCATCAATTGGGTGGAAGGAGATCCGGTCAAAATCTATATGTACACCCACAGCGGACCCGATCAAGATGCCGCCTTTAACAAGAACTATCAAGTTGTCGATATCACGACGAACGGAGTCAAGAGCTCCGGCAAGGTTGCATCCCAAACCGGTATACTCACCTGGCAGGAAGGCATGGTGCACGATTTCTTCAGCGCCTACCCAGCCTATTTCGGTAATGCCTTTGGCACCAACTACGACCAACCTTGGTGGTGGGCTGGTGACGGCACTTTAAACTTCACGCTCCCGAACTCGCAGAATGGTGTCTTGATCAACAACATGCAGTATGCCTATATGGCAGCTGTCAGCAAAGGCCACAGATCGACAGATAGCAATCCGCGTGTCTCGCTGGACTACTATCCGATGGTCACCACGCTTTACTTTACCCTGCGAAACCCTAGTGACAAACCCATCGTCCTGAAGACCGCGACACTTTCTTCCACTGACGGCACGACGATTGTCGGAACTTACGCCGCCAAGGTCCAGGGAGACCGTTATGTCCCCAATCTGGACAACGTGATGTATGGTTCCAAACGAATCACTTTTGGTTTTTCCGACCAAACGCTTCAGCCGGGCGAAGACCTCACTTTCGCCGCCTTCCTCCTGCCGCGCGCTTCCTACAATCCGGCCAATTTGAAGCTTTCCCTGCTGACAGAAAAAGGCGGTTCCTCCATCTCGCTGGAGAATCGTGCAGTCCAATCTTTTGACTCTTGCAAGAAATACAACTTGTTCTTGAATATCCAGGAGGGCGAGCTCAATCCTGATGATATCAGCGTTGTATCCAATCTGCTGGTCGCCTTGTCCGGTATCGCCCTTTTACAGTATTTCGACTTCCGGGAATGGGGTGAACATCCAGGACTGTACTACAAGAATCCCCAGCCGGAAGGATCTCCATTCCCGGCATCTCTGGCTGGCCAGCGTATCAGTGATGAGGATTTGCTTGAGGCCCTCGCTCAAGTCCAGACAATCGACAACACTTCAAACCCCGATTACCTCAACTACCTGCTGACCGACCTGACCCCGGAAGATTTCGCCATCTTCCCCAACTTGGAGGTCATCAATCTGATTCGCCTGGGACAGTCTCCAAACATCAGCATCGCCGGTCTGGACGGCCTGTCATACATTGAGTTGACAGGGAACTCGCCAACCGTCATGATCAAGGACTGCTCATACAAGCCGGATTCCAACGGCAATTTGACCATCGCCTCCAGCAGCGGATCCACGGATGTCGTCATTTCCAACGTGAAGGGGCTAAAAGAGGTCACGCTCAAAGCCGGTGATGTCATGCCCTGGGGTGGCGGCGGTAATATCGGCACCGTCACAATTGAGCATTGCCCGGATCTGAAGACCATTCGCATTTTGAAGACAGATCCCGCCCAGATTATCATGCCCACCGGAACCTTCCTAGACTTGCCTAGCCTTGAGACGATTTACATCGAAGATGCCAATATGACGCAGTCCATTGAGGTCACCAATTGCCAATCGTTGATTCGTTTCATCGTATGTAAGCAGAACAACTGGAAACTGCAGAACATCTTCTTAAAAAACTGCGCATTGCTTGGCGACGCCGCAGCCGACAACTCTGAATTCGGGAAACGCGGGTTCAACGTGGAACGTGTGTCCGAGGAATTCGAGGCGCGTGCGGTCAACTGTCCTGCCCTGGGCCCGACATTTAGCACGTCCAACAAGTACGGGGCAATAACGGTTACTTTCCAGGAGTAAACAGATTGCCCAGCGTCAACTCCCAGATGTAGGTAAAAGTCTCTCTGGGACAGTATGATAAAGAGAACGGCAGCCGCCGCAGGAAAGCCCCTGCGGTGGCTGCTTTCGTTGGGGCGTGGTGGGCGAAGTGGCCGGTGCGCCGGACGATGCGACGCAAGCGCTCCGGATCCACGGGCTGGAAGTCCGGAAGACAACAGGCCGGATCAAGTCCGAAATCGTCCACCAGCAGCGAACAAAGCAGCTTATGCCAGCGCAGCAGACCGGCGCGTTTCAGCGCCGCACGTAGCTCTGACTCGTCGTATTTTCCCTCGAGACGGGCCAGCGCGACCGCCAGGTCGCAGAGCTGTTTGCAGCCCAGGCCATGCCCAATCACATGCTTGAAGATATGGGCCGACAGTAGGAGGATTTCCCCGCAGGGAGAACCCGGTGCCGGCAACTTTCCAGCCGGGCGGTGAATGTCGTAATAACGCGGATGCAACTCGATAGAAACCAGATCCTGGGTCAGCACCAGTGCGCCGTCCGAGGCCATTTTGGCCGACGGAAAGAGCGCCCACGCGCGCTGGAGTTCCCCTTCCGGAAGGAAGACATCGATGTCGCCGACCTGGCGGGCAGACGGGTCCGCATAATACTTCGCCGCTTCGCGCCCTTTCTGGACGACGGGATGCAGTCCGGCGTCAGCCAGCTGTTGCAGCAGCTCTGCCTGTACGTGCGCATAGCGCGCATTCGCCCGGGCGAACGCCCCCTCCACAGTCAGCAGGATCGGCTGGAGTTCCTCCGGCGGCCGCTGCTCGGTCGGAAGGTGTGCAATCCCCTTCAGGAGCAGGCCCATCACGGCCTGTTCGCGGCTCAGGGCCAGCAGTTGCTCCCACCCGGCCGTGTCCGGCACGGACGGCAGCCGCAGGTCCTGCTCCCACAGGCCCGCGCGGAGTAACGCCAGAAAAGTATCCCAACAAGCGTCCGGCATAACAAAAAGAATTGTCGAAGTAAAGATAGGGATTTTTCATTGGAACACAAATTCGGCCCCCAGCGGGCCTGGAGGCTTGTTTTTTCAGCAGAAAAAAAATATATTTGTTTTTGAGATGGCCTGCCATTTCATATCTCCATCCCGGATCTGCCCCTGCAGGCCCGACGGCGAAGCCGTAAAATCCTGACACACAAAAACTTCCAAATTATGACGCGCAAGATTGCGCTGCTGCTCGCAGCTTTTCTTCTGAGTGTGACCGCTTTAGCACGGCCGCACCCTGATCGTTATTCCCCCTATCAGTACGGCTATCGCTGGTATATCTCCTTCCAGGCTGGCCCGGCGCTCTCCGGTGCCGAATACCTAGGGACTTACAGCGAAAACGGAAAATTTTTCAACGCTCTTTCCTGGCACAGCGCTTTTTCCTTTGGCTATAACTTCACGGACGCCTGGGATCTGCGCGTTTCCGCCGACTACGGCTACAAGGCGGGCGCTCTGGCGCCATACTACAGTTTCCGCCCCTATCACTTCCACGCCGCCCACTTATTCGCCGACATGATTCTCAATTACAATGCCCTGGGCGAGTACAATACGCCATTTAATTTCAAGACCTACGCCGGCATCGGAGCCGCCTGCACCTTCGGATTCACGGACATTGTCCACCCTTTCCAGACACTAGAATCTCCCAACTATGTCCCGGGATTCCGCCTCGGCGCCATCTTCGAATATGACTACGCCAGCGGCTTCGGCTGGTTCTTTGATTTAGGCGCTACCGCCTTCACAGAATGGTACAACGGCCAGGAGCCCGAGGGCTTCCCCCTGGATGTTGACTTAAAACTCTCGTTCGGCCTCATCTATCACTTCCCGCTTGCCCGATAAATGGCTGACGACCTGAAGAATAAAACCGTCAAAGGCGTATCCTGGAGCTTCGTCGAGCAGATTCTGACGAGAGGCGCCAATTTCGTCATCGGAATCATTCTCGCGCGCCTGCTGACGCCGACGGATTATGGCCTAGTTGGCATGCTTGCAATTTTCATTGCCATTGCGCAACTATTCATTGACGGCGGGCTCACCAGCGCTTTGATTCGTCAAAAGAATCCCAGCAATGAGGATTTCTCTACTGTCTATATCGTTAACATGACGCTCAGCGTCGTTTTCTACTTTCTTCTCTTTTTTTCTGCGCCATTCATCGCCGGGTTTTATGAACAACCATTACTAAAACCTTTAATGAGGGTGGTGGCTATTTCTCTAGTCATCGGCCCACTAGCCTCGATACAGAACACGTTGTTGACTATCCGAGTTGATTTCAAAACCAAGACTATCATTTCCATAATCAACGCTTTAGTTTCTGGAGCAGTAGGGATATATTGCGCATTTAATGGGATGGGGCCTTGGGCCTTGATTGCACAAACACTCTCCTCTACGATTGTTTCCACCATCCTTGCCTTAGTATTCGTTCATTGGATGCCTCGGCTTATTTTTTCAATTAGTTCCTTCAAAAGGCTCTTCTCATATAGTTCCAAGCTACTCGCCGCCAATATCATTAGCACGGTGTATGACAATGCTTATCCCATGGTTATCGGGAAAAGATATCTTGCCAGTGATGTAGGATTATATACACGGGCAAACCAGTTCCCTGGCATTGTAAACTCCACCTTCACTAGTGCAATGAACCGCGTAGCTTTTCCTATTCTAAGCCAGATTCAAGACGATGACGAAAGGCTCCTTAGTGTTTATGAGAAATATATTCAGGTTTTTTGTTTCCTTACATTTCCCATATTAATGGTTCTCTGCGGCTGCGCGAGACCGCTTGTGTCCCTTTTACTAACCGATAAATGGATCGCCTGCGTTCCATTGATGCAGATTATTTGTTTTAGTTTGATTCCCAACGGGATGATTCAAATCAACCTAAATCTCCTCTACGTCAAAGGACGCTCAGACCTCGTTCTACGGATGGAAGTCATTAAAAAACTGATTATGTTCTCTGTTCTTCTCGTTTCTATGTTCTTCGGACTGAGAGCAATTTGTTATGCGATGATTTTCAACGCGTTGATTGATCTATACTTCAGTTCCTACTATACCAAACGGATTTTAGGATACAGTCTTTTGCAACAACTAAAAGCAGTTTACCCTTATTTCCTTCTTTCTTTGGTTTTGTTGGCGGAGGCGCTGCTCGCTACCCATTTTATCCAGAATCGATGGATAGCTATCATCGTACCCATGATTGTTTGCCCACTCACATACTGGGGGCTCAACCATCTTCTGAACCTTTATGCTTACCGAGAAGGTATAAACATGATAAAGGCGCGTTTTAGAAGAGTTTCTCAAGTTGACTCACGATAGAATCCCCGCACAACTAGGCATTGATGAGCACTAACTGGAAAGAACTGCAATCGAAGGCCATTGACGCCCTGCGTTTCCCGATGGCAGTAGCCGTCGTGATGTTGCACCACGGCGTTACGCTGATGGAAGGCGCTACTGGGCCGCTCCGGGTTTCTCTGATCATTTTTCAGGAGGGCCTTTGCCGTCTTGCTGTCCCTTGCTTCTTCTTCATCTCCGGATACCTGTTCTTCAACAAGTTACAGGATTGGTCCTGGGGAGAATGGACGCGCAAGATCAAGAATCGGGGCAGTACATTGCTGGTGCCCTATCTATTATGGAACTTAATAGCATTCTTTGCCTATTGGGGATTCGCAAGGCTCCAGGGGAACGGAATCAGCCTGCACCAGCATTTTCTCAACAATGGTGGACTCCGATTGTTCTGGGGCGTCAACGGAGATCTTCCTCTTGGCGTGCGCTCCGCACCGTGCGACCAGCCTCTCTGGTTTATCCGCGACCTAATGTTGTTCACGCTGTTCACGCCTTTGATTCATCTGTTTTTACGTTGGATCAAAGGATTCGGTGCCCTGGCTATTGCTGTTTTCTTTCTGATTGTGCCGGGCATTATTCCAGAAGGATTTGTCTTCTACATCACAGGCTCGGCATTCCAACTGCAGCGTAAGAATGTCGCAGAAACACTTTGGCCCAGAAGAACAGCATTTTACTTACTATCAGCGGCTTTCCTAGTTGCATTGTTTATCCTGTTTGACAACGAATACTGGCGGCGTCTAGTTAAGAATGCATTCTTGTTTTGTGGTATCGCGGCAGCTTTCTGTGCAACATCGCAACTTCTTCAGCGAGATCGGATACGCATCCATCCTTTCCTTGCCAGGAGCAGCTTCTTTATTTTCGCGACGCACGAAATCTTGATTCTGCACGACTTCGCCCGACCGCTGGTCAACGCCGTCCTACCTAATAGCGGAGCGTTCTGGCCCTGCCTAGAGTTTTTCCTGACACCGGCGATGGCAGTCGGGATCTGCCTGGGGTTGCTCTTCCTAATGGAACGGCTGATTCCCCGCACCACGGCCCTACTGACTGGTAGTCGAAAGATAAAGCCTTCATATTCTTAAGCCGATGACCCTGAAAGAAAGACTCCTCGAATGGTGGATCCGTCCCGAGATGTATTACATCAAGCGGTACCTTCGTTTCCTGCGCAAGGAGGAGAAATACACCTTTACCACACCGAACAAACTGCTTTGCTTCTGGTATCGCGGGCGGAAGAATCGCCTTGGTTCCCGGCTGGGATTCATCATCAGCGCAGGGTGCTTTGGCGAGGATCTGCATCTGGAGCATTTCGGTTCCGTCATTGTCAATCCAAAAGCGCGCATCGGCAAGGGGTGTATCATCCACGGCAATTGCTGCATCGGCAGTGACGGCGGCTATCCTGACGACTCTCCCAACATCGGCGACAATGTCGATATCGGCCAGAACGCGCAGATTATTGGCGGCATCCGGATTGCGGACCATGTGCGAATCGGAGCCGGAGCCGTGGTTGTCAAGGATGTTTTGACGCCCGGCGTGACCGTCGTGGGAGTCCCTGGTAGAATCGTTTCTAAAACATTAGAAGCCTGATATTGACTCTGAATGGATTTTAACCTTGTATATTTAACGCCAACACTCTCCAGTCCGGCAGGAATGGAGAGGGTTCTTCACAACAAAGTTTGTTGGTTAACGGAACACCGCGACTATCAGATAACCATCGTTACAACAGACCAGGGAGATGCCCCCATTTACTTTCATTTCCCACCACAAGTTCGCATTATTGATTTGGGTATCAACTATTCCGCAGACTACTCGCGGAATCCTTTAACGCGATCTATTTTTCTTCTAAAAAAAAGAAGACTTCATAAAAAGAAGCTCGAGTTATTACTTAACAAGATTCATCCCGACATCACTATAGCATTATATCCTTCAGAAGCAACTGTGGTCCCCAAAATTAAGGATGGCAGCAAAAAATTACTAGAATTCCATTCGCACCGTTTTTTTCGATTAAATCAGGGATACCACGGAATTCACCTTCTGGTCGCGAAGTACAGGACATGGGCTGATAAAAGATTAGCGACTCTATTTGACCGATGTGTCGTGCTTACTCATGAAGGAGCTGAACAATGGGGCAAGATGTCCAATATCGAGGTGATTCCTAATGCAATTACTAATGTTCCTATAGTCTCGCACAATCTTCAATCCCACCGCGTTATTGCCGTTGGGAGGTTGATCTACGAAAAAGGTTTTGATCGGCTTCTTAGAGCTTGGGCTCTTCTTCCGAAGGATATTCGTAATGACTGGCAGTTAGACATCTTTGGCCAGGGAGAGTTGGGTGATTCTTTGCACATGATGATTAATGTTTTAGGGATCAGTTCATCAGCCGCCATTCACCCACCAACTAATAAGATTTTTGACGAATATGCGAATAGCTCATTTCTCGTTATGTCATCTAGATCTGAAGGGTTCGGAATGGTTATGCTTGAGGCCATGTCATGTGGGGTCCCAGTTGTGAGTTTCGACTTCAAATGCGGCCCTAAGGAGATTATCCAAGATGGGATTAATGGCATCTTAGTCCCGGAGGGGGACATAGAAAAGCTCGCTAACAGCATATTACGTCTCATCCAGGATTCCACGCTTCGAAACGAGCTGGGAATCAACGCAAAGAACGTTCTAACCACTTTCTCACAAGATCGAATTATGGGCATGTGGGAGCAGTGCTTCACGCACCTATTATCATGAGAATCGCCCAAATGCATAGAAACCTGGGGACCGGGGGCATCGAAGCGATGATCTGCGGCCTTTCCAACGAATTGTCAAAGGAGCATGACATAACCGTCTGTACGATTGTGCAACCCTCCCCGGAGGACAAATTCTACCGGGAATTGGCTTCGACGGTCAAACGAGACACAATCGGCAGGATCGGTGAAGGAAAACCCTTCAAAGAAATGGTCAGGATTGCAGAGTTCGTCAAGAACGGCCATTTTGACATTGTCCACATCCACGGCTTCTTCTATTACTACGCTCTGGCCATTTTGCTGTACCATCGCAAGACCTGCTTCTGCTACACGATCCACAGCAACGCCCTGAAAGAAAACAACCCTTGGGATTTGAGAATCCTTTTCTTCAAACGTTTTTGCTTTAAAAAAGGGTGGCTGCATCCCATCACTATTTCACCGACATCCCAACAATCCTTTACTGAATTGTATGGCTGTCCGAGTAAGATGATCCCCAACGGAGTAATCCACCCGGAGCCCATCAAAGGCAGTTCACTCGACTCGTATCGCGTCACACCGAATTCTCGGGTATTCCTGCACGCATCACGTATTTGCCCGGAGAAGAATCAGGTAATGCTTTGTAAGGTGTTTGACAAATTAATTCGCGAAGGAGAAGACGTCGTCTTGACAATTGCCGGTCCTATACACCACCACGAGATATTCGAGGAGATGAAGCCTTTCTTCTCAGACAGAATCCAGTATATTGGAGAACGATCCGACATTCCTTCTCTATTGTGCTCCGCAGACGGCATGTGTCTCTCTTCTTTTTATGAGGGGCTTCCCGTCATCCTTCTTGAATCCCTTGCCGCCGGTTGCGTTCCCATCTGTACCCCAGTCGGAGGCATTTTGGATGTCATCAAGAGTGGGAGAAACGGATTACTCTCCAAAGATCTGTCCGAAGAAGCCTACTATTCCGCCGTCAAAGAATTCCTGGCCCTTCCGGAAGATGCGTTCAAACAACTGAAGACTTCCTGCCTGCACACCAGCAAGGACTATGATATCCAAGCGACCAGTCGCATGTATCAAGATTACTATACCGAACTCCTCACCTCACGATGATTAAAATCAAGGATCAGGACTCCTTCCTTGCAGAAGCTCACCAATCCGAGCTTATCAAGGCGATGCGCTTCCCGTTAATCTGCCTGGTAGTCATCGCGCATTCCGCCGGAGCATTCCCAACCCCGACTGTCGAATGGTCGCTGGACGGCTTGAATGTGTTCCACTATGTGGCGGAGATGATTTCCCGGCATTTCTGTGGAATAGGCACCTGCTGGTTCTTTGTCTTTAGTGGATTCCTGCTCTTCTACTATCTGAAGGATGGAGAGTTTTCATTAGAATGGGTTGGAGCGAAATGGAAGAAACGGATACGAAGTCTGCTAATACCTTACCTGTTATGGAATTTACTGGCAGTCTTGATCATCGTTTTTAAAAACCATTTTTTCCAGTTTTTATCACTGTCGGTCCAGAATGAAGAACTCGAGATGGTCCGGAAAGGACCTCTCTACTGGTTTTTCACTGGGCCTGCGGATTTCCCGTTATGGTTTCTTCGGGATTTGATGCTCTTAACCTTGCTGGCCCCACTGATGTATCTGTTCTTCAAGCGATTCCGCTGGCTGTCCCTTTCTCTGTTAGTACTCGTGTATCTGTCCCCGTTGGAACCCTTCATCCCGACAATGCGTTCAGTTTTCTTCTTTTTTATCGGCGTCTGGCTGGGAACGCACAGAATCAATTTGCTTACGCTTTGCCAACGGGTAAAGATTCCTGCAACTATCATAGCCCTGATTCTCCTGCCAATTGCCGCATCACAAATTGGTCGCCCGCCGCACACTTTTTTGCTGCGCCTGTTCTATCCTTTCGGGATGGTCGTATTTATGAATATTTGCAACAAGATCATCGAAAACAAGAAAAAACGCGATCGGTTATGCACCCTTTCCAACAGTGTATTCTTCATCTATGCGGCGCATGAGATCTATATTCTGGGCTGGTCCAAAGGAATCTGCTTGCGACTGTTCGGAACCTCACTTGCGGGCATCTGGCTAAGATATCTACTCGTGCCTGTCATGGTTGTTATGATCTGCCTCACACTATATAGGATTCTTGATAAACTGATGCCACGGGCCCTCTCTTTCGCCTGTGGTGGACGTTCCAAAAAGTAATCAGGCATGATCCCTCTCGCCATAGCTTTCACGCCCAACTACTTCGTCCAGGCAGCCACCCTGCTCCGCTCGGTGCTGGATGCCAGCCCGAACGGACGATTCCGTGTGGTGTGTTTGCTGTCGGAAGAGATTCCCGACCGGATGAAAGACAAACTGGCCTGGCTGGACGAGGAGCGGCTTTCACTGGAATATATTCCGCTGAAAGGACGTTTGCAGGGCATCTATATCGATCCGCGCTACACCGAAGCCGCTTCGCTGCGTCTGCTCTTGCCGGAACTGCTTCCGGAGCTGGACCGCATTATCTACCTTGATTGCGATATCATCGTACGACAAG
>Ga0310786_10010922_pt1 | contig 11373 bp, 6 predicted proteins | sample AusTroGonzalo_MG_FD_203881 | JGI IMG/M metagenome (GOLD analysis project Ga0310786, IMG submission 203881) | Bovine rumen microbial communities from tropical cattle in Woodstock, Queensland, Australia - Gonzalo_03 (v2) (version 2) | ecosystem: Host-associated > Mammals > Digestive system >... | reverse complement strand
ATATCCATGCTCTTTAATGACTACTTTGTTGCATACACTCATACAAAATGAAAACTCTTTTTTCTCTAGATATACATAAAGCCTGATTGCACATGAATAGTCTTCCTTCTCTAAATAGAAATAGTCTATCAATACTGGTGTACGATATTCATCTGGAACTATTTCCCTATTATCTATTCTCTTTTTGGCCTCAGGAATGGTAAAATCTACTGCCATCCTTGTTGTTCCCTCTTCTCTTCTAGAAAATGTGTACTTGTCATCAATGACAAAATTTGAAGTCATCCAATCCTGTGCAAATTTCCTAAAATCATACGGTCTTAATGTGCTGATGTTGTCAACAGCATCTTTCTCTGAATGTTTCTTCTGTATCTTCTTGCTCAATCCTAGTTCAGACTCGTTGACTAATATTCTTTCTTTTATATCTTTCTTGTGATCATGAACGAACTTCTTGATGAAATCAATGACTTTATGAAGATTTGATGCTTTGAGTGGAAGTTCATAATCTCCTGATTCATCAGAGAAATCTGCATGTGTCTGGAGTCTAATACTGTCTTCATATTTGAGGAACATCCAAAAAGTGAACAGAATCTCTCCAGAGTCTTCATCTACAAGGAAGTTCAAGATTCCACAACGTAATATCTCAGATTGATTAATCAATCCGCTGTCATTGTAAAAAGTCAGCACATATGTTCCTGAATACTCAGACTCTCTTTCCTCTACTTTGATTTTTAATCCAGGAATGTCTGAGAATTCTAGAGAAGACACGTCATCTATGAACAGTTTCTCAAATGCATCAAGTGATAGAATATCTAGCTCTTCTGAAACTTCAGTTGTTGATTTCTTGCTATAAGACTTCTTGACTTTGCTATTTAGACCTAATGAAACATTGCTCTCTCCAAGAGTTAGAGCTTCAGCCAAGTTATAAGAGAACCACTTGACAAAGCTTTTGATGCTATTTTCTGTAAGCTCATTACAGACAAATCTTCCTCCTTCTAATATGATAGAGTCCTCTCCACGGAGTATTGGTTTAGTTCTGCTAGTGTTCCTACCCCAACTAGCAATGAATAAGTCTTGCTCTTTGTAAATTCGGAACCCCAATGTGCAGAATATGAACTTCTTATCTTCAAAACTGACATATGTCTGCTTTTCTGTTGGCTTGTCTGATATACGATGATATATTCCTCTAGACTTGGATATGTCAAGACTCTCAACTTTGTCTACAAGCCTACTTATGAAATCCTCTCTGTCATAGAAAGCATTTCCTAAATCCTCAACAAACTCACTTTTATCTGTTTTCTCAAACTTAGACTTGACTTTGTTGTTCAATCCTAAGTTCTTTGACTCTTTGACAACCTTTTTTTCACTGCTAGGAGAAGTCTTCTTCATTGTATTCTATTGATAGATCTATATAGTTGACATATTTATCGGTCCTAGGACTTTTCACTAAATCCACTACTTTTCGCATTTTTGTAATTATATTGTTTTTTGCCATGATAAATAGAAGTGATCGCATCAAGTGAGCTAGCATGCCTAGAGCCACCTGGCTGATAAAAGACAAGCAATGGCATTTGCAGCAAGCACCTTACAAAACAAAGATGTATATTTGCATGAAGAGGCAAGAAGACTGGACACTGAGCATCAACAACTTTAAAAAACAAATTCTTAAGATAAGAAATGAGAAATCTTAAAACAAACGCAAAGAACATCAATGAGGCTTGGACTTCTATGATCAAGTCTACTACTGGTATCAAGGACGAGGGCAAGCTCCAGGTCCTTGCTGAGATGGCTCATGCGCACACACAGGCTCTTGCTGGCAATGCACAGGCTAATGCACAGCTCGCACAGCACTTCGCTGGCTTCGGAGCACTGAATGAGGCTACTATGCCTGGTTCAACTTCTACATCAGGTGGTGCTTACTTCGCATCAGCTCCTGGCACTGTAGGTGGAGTATATGCTCCTTATCAGACTCTGTACAACACTCTGGGTATTGGCAACGCTGTTCCAGCTGGTAAAGCTGCTCTGACAGGTGCTGACTACGCAGATGGCACACAGATGGGTTCTGGTGACAAGTGGTCTCCAATCGTTCCTCTGGCACTCAAGGTAGCTGCTAAGACTATTGGCTATGACCTCGTCAACCACACACAGCTGAATGGTCCTACAGGTGTACTGCCTTACATGGACTATGTATACAGTGGCACAAAGCAGCCTTATGGTGCAACTCCTGCTTATGATCCTAACACAGCTAACGTAGATCACTTTGGTGACAGCGACACTCCTTACTCTCTGTATGGTCTGCCACACGCATTCAAGGCTTCTATTGCTGATGTAGGCACAGCTGGCTCTGTTGTAGCTCTGAAAGCTGCTCTCCGTGAGAACAAGCTCGTTCCAGGTGCTGCTGCTACTATCACCGCTGCTGGTGGTTCTGTAGACGTTGAGTTCATTGGCTGGTCTCGTATCGATGGTGATCCAATGTTCAAGGTTGTGAAAGGTACTGCTGATCTCGGCTCTATCTTCAATGGAACAGCTCAGGACATCACTCTCGCAGGTCAGGCATTCAAAGTTGCTCAGCCACGTAACGTATCACTTCTCGAAGACCAGATCCAGGGCTTCACAGGTAGTGGTGTGAATGACAGAGATCCTTGGTATGGTACATATCAGGATGGTACAGTCCTCTATGAGCCAATGAGCCGTGGTACAGGTGAGATGTCTTATGCTCGTCAGCTCTCTCTGCAGGTGTTCACTAAGAACATCACAGTAGGTACAATCATGGTATCTGTAGCTGTCACTCAGGAGCAGGTTACTGACCTCCAGAAGCAGTGGGGTATTGATGTGCTGAAGATGATTGAGAACGCTGGTGTGAATGAGCTCTCTAGCACAATCAACCGTCACATCCTCTCTCGTCTGTTCGCTCTTGGTTGGAAGAACCACGTGAAGCTTGCTGAGGTAGAAGGCAACTGCGCTAACCTGAACATCACATTCGCTGAGAACAGTGCAACAGCTGGTATCTACAAGAATGGTATGACTCCTGCATTCGCTATCCCACAGGGAGATGCTACACAGGTAGGTCCTGACGGAACATACCGTAAGTGGACTAATGTCTCAATGCCATATCGTCCTCTGTACCTCAACAGCAAGGCTATCTTCGAGAACCAGGCTACTCTGCTTCAGAGACTGCAGATGAACTTCCTGACAGCTTCTAACTGGATCCTCCAGAGAGGTCGTTACGGTGCAGCTACATTCGCAGTTACTAACATCACAGTAGCTACAGCTCTCCAGAGCAACGCTCAGAACATGTGGGCTCCTATCGCTAACAATGTATCACAGAATGGCAACAGCCTGTATCCTGTAGGAACACTCGCTGGTATCACCATCTATGTTGATCCACTGATGGCAGGTAACGACACACGTGTACTCGTTGGACGTAAAGGTGGCAAGGATGAGCCAGGTACACACTTCTGCCCTTATCTTATTGCAGAGTCAGTTAAGATGATTGCTGAAGGAACTGCTGCTCCTAAGATTGTTATCAAGTCTAGATATGCCCTTGTAGATATTGGGTTCTATCCAGAGACACAGTATCTTACATTCCATGTAGACTTCGCCGGGATGTTTTAAATAACTCGGTGAAAATAACACAGTTATAAAGAGCTTAGTAAATAAACTAAGCTCTTTATTTTTTATTTACTATTTTACTTAATAGGGCTTCTTTATTTCCTAATGCAACTAAATTCCAAGTATCTCTCCAAATCTCAATATAGTTCAAGTTATTGTCTCTTGCTATTTTCCTCTTGTGAGGGTCCCTGATAACCCAAGTGTCATATTTGTCTTCATACCCAGCATCTAGTATGTTCTTAGCAACTCTTATGTCTTCTTCATTGGTCTCATCATATGGATGATCTCCATGTGTCCAGAATCCTTGGTATTCTATGAACAAGTCTAAGCTTGGTATGTAATAGTCACAGTTGAATGGATACCTGTCACACTTGTATGAGTGTATAGCATCTGGGTATTTTTCTTTTATTATGTCAAATAAGATGTTCTCTTCTGATGAAGTCTTGTAAGATCCTCTCTCTTTCTTAGTTACATCTGACTTGTCCTGGAACTGCTTGAGCTTCATGACATTGTCTACTCCATATTTGTCTATCCATGTCTCAACTCGGTGTCTGTTCATCTCTTCAGACTTAGCTTTCAATGATGTGGAGATCTTCTTCTTGACTTCTGGACTCAATGATGGGCTCTCATATCCCCATCTTTGCATTGACAGAGACTTCCTGAGGCTCTGATTAGCTGGATCTAGGTTTGCACATGACTTAGAGCAATACTTTCTAAACTTTAGAGAAGGCTTCCCAACATACTCTACAGGCTTCCCACAGTATGGGCATAGAGGCAAGACATCTATATGGTCAATTATCCTTTTCACTATCATTTTTATTGGTGTGACCTCATTATTCTCTTTGTATCTTTCTAGTAAGTATTTCTTTATTGCAGGTCTGTATTTGAGCCATGACTCTTTTGTAGAGTTTTGATTTACTCTACCATTATCAGACATCATGTATTTTTTAACTATATCATCTCCTTCTTGTGATGGGCCTTTTTCTAGTACTGATGTCTCTTCTAAGGACAAAGATTTATTCCGTATATAAGAGATAAGCCTTTTTTCTGACAGTTCTGAAAGTTTGTACATATTACTTACTTATTATTTAGATTTTGGTATTTATCCTTTCAAAATCTAAAAGAAATTTCAAATTTACGAAAAAATTCATAAATAAATATAGCATAATTAAATCTAATTTTATATAAGTTATATGAAAGACTTAATACAAGACTACAAGAATGGGAAATTGTCACTGAGGCAAGTCATATACAATTGCAAGAACTACAAAGAGTATACTCAAGAGCTTGTTGAAAATACAAAGTTCTTAGACTTATACAAAAATACAAGAGACATCTCTGTTGAAGAACGACTTTACTATGTGATAAATGACATAAAAGAGCCAATAATTTGTGAGAGTTGTGGTAAACTAAAGACTTTCTCTGGCAGGATAAGAGATGGATACAGGAATTCTTGCTCTTCTAGCGAGTGCAAGTCTAAGATGTTCTCAAAGGTTGTATCAGAAAGGCCTAAGAACATATTGAGCAATAGGATAAAGTCTTTCATAGAGTGGCAAGAAAGCATTAATTCTGACACAAAAATAGATGACAACACTATAAAGAACTTTGTCAAATTCAGTAATCTAGACATTTATGTTAAGAACAAGTGGCTACTTGAATACCTGAATAACAGGTTCAAAGACTCTGCAAGTCTGTATGAAACTATAGATCGTATCAAAAAGGGAATAGAAGAAAAGCCTAAATGTCCAGTTTGTGGTCGTCCTGTCAACTATGTTGGGAAGAAGTCTAAGATGTTCACTACATATTGTTCAAACACTTGTGCTGGGAAGTCAGAAGAAGTTATTAAGAAAAAAGCAATGACCGACATGGCTAAGAATGGCGGCGTGAGAGGATGGACTCTTTCAAATTCATCTAAAGAAAAAATTGAAAAGAGAAAAAAGACAATGATAGAAAGATATGGTACTCTTAATCCAACATTGATTCCAGGAGTATCTGATAAAATCCATGATACATGTAAGAAGAAGTTTGGGTATGAATGTGTAATGCAAAATCCAGAAATTAGAATCAAGAAAAACAATACAGAAAAATTAAATGGATATTCAAAAATCTCAAAATATGAAAATCATTTTAAAAATGTATTAGAAGAAGTTTTTAATACTGAAGTAAATATACAATATCTTGATGAAAGATATCCATACAAATGTGATTTTTATATTAAAAACTTTGATCTTTTCATAGAACTTAATTGTAGTCAGTATCATCATTTCCATCCCTTTGATTTTAAGAATCAAGAAGATTTAGATGAATTAAAAAGACTTAATGAAAAAGCAGAAGAAATAAGGAAAAATGGAAAAAGAAATCAATATGACCAAATAATTTATGTTTGGACCATCTTAGACCCAATGAAAAGAAAGAATGCAGAATTAAATAATGTTAAATTGTTAGAATTGTGGGCCGAAGATGATAATAAAAATATAAAAGCAATAAAAGAATATCTTGAATTATATGAGCAAATTTGACATATTCCCAAAGCCTTCAGCTAGAGAAGCTGGCTTAGAAGACAATCCAGAGTGGCACCAGTACATACCACTCTACAATGAGCTTTTAGATGACATCAAGAACAACCTCCCTGGAAAGCCATATGTAGGAAACTGCACGAAAGAGTTCTGTGAGAAGATCATAGACCTCTACATTGACAAGGAGTTTGAGAGAATCCAGAGTATCCATTTCCCAAGCTCTAGAGAATATCCTATCACTATAGAGCAGTGTGACAGAGAGCTCTTGAAGCTTGCTTCTGATGATGATATGTCAAAGAAGAACTCATGGAACACCATCAGGTACTTCCACAAGAGCATCATTGAGGCAAACAGAGAAGGGTGCTTGAGCCCAGTTGAAGGATGGGAGACAATCAAGAGAGACAAGGCTAAGTTCAGGGTGTTCTACCACAACAGGCTCCGTTGCTCAGACTGGTACAAAGAGAAGAAGTGGCAGAACTTGAAGTACTTAGTGATGGGATATGTTCCAGAGTTCATATATGGGATTGGGTTGTCAACTAGCAGGAAGTTTCCAGAAGTGTCATACTTCAAGCCAGGGTTAGCTAAGTACTTGATAGAGAAGTATTTAGGAGAGTTTGACTACATATTTGATCCATTCAGTGGATACTCTGGAAGGCTCCTTGGGGCTCTAGCTGCAGGGAAAGGATACACAGGACAAGACTTGTGTGAGAAGAGCATTGAAGAAGGGAAAGCGCTTGCAAGCCACTACTTTGATCTCTTGGTTAAGAACGACAAGCTCAATAAGGTCAAGAGAGAGAGTGAAGATGGCAAGCTCTTGCTAGGACAGCACTGGAGCTTGAGGGTCAAAGACTCAGAGAATGATCATGGAGATTATCAGTGCTTGTTCACTTGCAGCCCATACAAGAACATTGAGAACTGGCCTGGAGTGCCTAGCAGAGGATATTCAAGTGATGAGTGGATCCACATATGCTTGAAGAACTTCAAGTGCAAGAAGTATGTCTTTGTAGTTGATGGAGACATAATGGATTACAAGAGCTATGTTGTAGAGACTATTGAGAACACTAGTCACTTTGGCAAGAACTTTGAGTATGTTGTTGTCATTGATGGAGACAATCTGCCATTTGGTGACAGGAAATGTGTAGTGAATGACCTAGGACATAAAGGCAGCTTCTTATGATTCTGAAGAATGAAACAGGCAAGATAGACTTGCCAATCAGCAAATGTGTGTTCTCTGAGATCATGTTTGACCTGTACAGGGACTTCAACTTGCAAGAGTTCCCTAGAGAAGTGAGTGTTCCAGCTTCTTTAGGGCAATTTGTCAATGAGGTGTACAAGAAATACAACCAAGAGGCTCCAATGCTCAAGGAGACAAAGCTTGTGGTTCCTGAAGAGCATAGAGAGCTTGATCATGACAAAGTCTTGCTAGGATTCAGTGGAGGGCTTGACAGCACATTCCAGCTGTGCAACCTCTTGAATCATGGATGGAAAGTCACTCTGTTTGTAGTGAAGAACATCAACACATATGAGAATGGACAAGGGGTGAAGGCCTGCAGAGATATCTATGACATGTTGAAAGAGCAAGGATACAAAATTGGGTATGTAGAAGCTTCTATAGCTAAAGACTGGAAGAAAGACAACAAGTGGAGACAGTCTTGGCCTGAGAACCCAATAAAGAATCAGCTAATCCTTGCAATGATGGCAGACTATTGCCTTGAGAATGGAATTGGGAACATGTCACTTGGTGATGACTTTGAGCTTGATGTAGAAGACAGTGTATGTGGCATCAACACTACTGATGCTAGACAGTTCACCAACACATTCTTAGATGGAGTTGAAAGAGGGATGAGGAACAATGACTTGCCTCTTGTCTTCTTCATCCAGGTAGATCCAACAAAAGACAAGCTGACTCGTCTTGTGACTTTGGACAAGTGTGGGCTTACAGACAAATACTACAGCTGTGTCCAGGCAGGAAGATTCAACAGGAAACTGCATCTCATGGCGCAGACCAAGTATGGAGTGAAGCTTCCAGAACACAACTGTGGATGCTATTGCAGGAAGTGTGCTATGCACTGTCTGATGATCTACTACTGGTGGAGAGGTGGAAGAGGAGATGAGAAGAGCTTGCTAGAAGACAAGGCTACTAAAGCTTTGTATGACAAGTTTGCTTCTACTTTCACTGAAGAGTTCATAGAGAGATGCTGGCAAGTGATGTGGAAGAACTCCCACTCAGCAGACTACAAGTTCTTCAGTCCAGAAATCCCTCTAGAGAAGAGGATCCATAACCTCTATCATTATTAGTGCCTCTTTATTGTTCTCACAGAGAATCTCACTAGATAGAGCTCAACATCATTGACTATACAGATGTGGAAATCTATCTTGTCATTGACAAGTGTTGTAAGTCCAACGACCCATCCTTTAGAGTCATTGATGAGGTATTCTCCTTGTATGCCTACGAATCTTGTATCTCCATTAGTGTGTACCTCTCCACCTGAAGGGAAGAATACTCTCTTGGTTGAGTCTGCTCTTGAGACAGCTTCTATTCCATTCACATCTCCATAGGAAGCAAAGCGAAGGTCACAGTTGTCTCTAAGCTCTCTCCAGTCATCTTCAGTTGGAGTCATTTCCTGGAGATTGTGATCTATCATCTCATCATAAGTAAGGTATTCTCCATATTCTGTTTTCTCTCTTGCTTCATAGTTGTGGGTACACCACAGATTTCCAGAAGGCAATCCAAGATCTACATACTCAGAGATGTTGTCTATAGCATCTACTTTGTCAAACTTCTTCTTGATTTTGCTGTTGAGCCCTAAATCTGATTCGCTTATGTTCTTTTTTCTGTTGATTACAGTCCTTATACTGAATGCGTTAGTCTTTAAATATGAATTTATACCAGTTCCAACACTATTGAAAGGAGATACTTGGAGAGCATAGGCCAAAGTATTTGAAGAATCTGGAGGAGTGGAAGAGCTCCAATAATGATCTATCCCAATTTGAGGCAATTGGAAATACAATGTATTCTGGTTTATAAGAGATTTGAACCTAACTGTCCTTTTCCCATTGACATTATCAATGAATAAATCACAATGGTTCAGCAGCTCTGAGAACTGGTCCTTTGTCGGTAAATCTTCTTTCTTGTAATGCTTTAGTGCTTCGCTATAAGTATATTCATGCCCAAGATATTCATCAATATCTTCTTGCCCCTCATTATAAGCTTTCCATAAAGTTCCAGATGGAAGACCTAAGTCAACATAGTCAGAAAACACATTCTCTACAGCATCTACTTTGTCAAACTTCTTCTTGACTTTGCTGTTGAGACCAAGGTTCATGTTCTCATTAGTCTTCTTTGATATTGTCCTGACACAAAACTTCAAATGCTTGTCTCTTTTTCCAGCAGGATCAAAAGCATGCCCAAAGAAGCACATGGCAGTTGAATAAGTAGAAGACCAGTAAAATCCATTCTCATTGAAGGACCTGATTGTATTAGGATCTTCGCCAGGCCAATAGTATCCAAGAGCTGGAAAGAATATAGATTTCCCATTGATCTTTGATGTGAACAGCTTCCCACATGTGTCTCCTATTTTAGCAGTCTCTACATTACAGTATCTATAAAGCTCTTTGAAGTGAGACGCATCAGGGACATGGTTTATGATCACATCACAGTTCAAGTCTCTGACTTCATTCCAGTTGAAGTATCCTTCTTGTTCGTCATAGTTGTGCTTGCACCAGAGAGTACCACTAGGAAGACCTAAGTCTACATAGTCATTTATATTGTCTACTGCATCAACTTTGTCAAACTTCTTCTGTACTTTGTTGTTGAGACCTAAATTACTCTCATCTATAGAGATGAACTTCCTCTTCAGCTTTGCCCTATTGCTATCATTCACAAGAGTGAAATATTTTCGATAAGTCATCAAGAAGGAATCAAACATTGGATTCTTTCCTCTATCTATGAAATCATCAACATACTCTTTGACTGCACTTGTCAAGTTGTCTAAGATATCTCTGTTCTTATATTTGTCATCAGACAAGACATAGCTTATTTTCTCATCTTCAGATCTCAAGCTTATTGATGGAAGCTCAACATAGTCAAATGTGATTACCCCAAGTGGTTCATGATGACGCTTTCTATCATATGAAGGACTTATTACTTGCAAGTAATCATTTTCCTTATTTGTCCAGACATACCATCCATCTGGAATCAAGTCTATGATATTAAGAGAAATTGCATTAATTGCTTCTTCTGGTGTCTCTAGAGGTCTTGTTATTTCTTCTGCAATAGTTTTCACATCTTTAGATGAATAACGTCCCTGGACGTGTTTGTTCAACCCAAGACTGGTACTCTCATTGACTTCATTAGGATCAACTAGCTTAGTTGTTCCATATCCATAGAAGAAGCTTCTGAGTGGATGATCCAAAGAGATGTATATAGTCTCTAGTTTAGGACAATTAGATATAATCTGCTCTTTTAGGCTAATGACTTTGTCAGGAATGTTGATTGACTTGAGTGACTTGCAATATTCAAAAGCACCTGGACCTATGCTATAGACATTATTAGGTATCTTGACTTCTTGCAAGCTCTCACAATCCCAGAAAGCACTGTTTCCTATGCTAGTGACTTTATCCGGAATTTCTATTGCTTTCAGTGGCCTGCAATAGGCTAATGCGAGATCTTCTATACTAGTTACATTGTCTGGTAAAGTAATCTCAGATAGATTCAAACAGAATAAAAAAGCTCCATTCTCTATTTTCTTCAATCCTTTGAAGAGCTTCAGTTCATTGAATGTCTTTATTGAGTCGTTTTTAGTGAACCATCTTTTGATGCTATCAACTTTTGCAGCATCATCTACAGTGTACACACCATGTTCATGACATATTCGCTCTACTTCTGGGTCTTCAAATGGGATCTGTGACACATTGTCTACCGCATCTACTTTGTCAAACTTCTTCTTGACTTTGCTGTTGAGACCAAGTTTTGACTCATTGATTGACTTGTCAACTAGCTGTATACCATTCTTCTTAGCAAATGCTTTGAATCTCTTGATGAACTTGTTACTTTTGCTGATGTATATTGTCTTCAAAGAAGTGCATTCACAGAAGAGGTCTTTAAGATATCCAGCTAGCTCTTGAAGACCATCTGGTATGTTGACTGATTGAAGAGAACTACATCTACTAAAAACAAAGTTTCCTATGCTAATGACATTATCTGGTATGTTGATCGATTGAAGAGACTCACAACGGTTAAAAGCAT
>Ga0310786_10010920_pt1 | contig 11374 bp, 7 predicted proteins | sample AusTroGonzalo_MG_FD_203881 | JGI IMG/M metagenome (GOLD analysis project Ga0310786, IMG submission 203881) | Bovine rumen microbial communities from tropical cattle in Woodstock, Queensland, Australia - Gonzalo_03 (v2) (version 2) | ecosystem: Host-associated > Mammals > Digestive system >... | reverse complement strand
GGGAAGACCTATTTATATAAAATTTCCTGAAAGCAACGCAAAAATAGTGCTTTGCAGTATAAAAGACAAGAATTATATAAAAGAGGCTGATGATTTAATTTTGGAAAGTACCGTAAAAAGTCTTGCTTTGGGAGATTATATAAATTTCGGCGGGATTATAACGCGCGAACATAGGCGCAGTATTGAAAACGGCAGAATAGGAAAGGCGTCAAAAAGAATTTTTGAACTTGCGGATAGCTTAAAAGACGCGTGCGGATACGGTTTTTTAGAAAACGGCGGTATTTTTGCAATAGTTATAAATTCAAGGGTTAATGCGTTTGTGCAGAATTTAAAAAAGGATTATGAAACATACTGCGGGGCAGCACCTGATTTTTATATTACGCGCACAGAAAACAGCGGAATAAATGCTGTTGTATGCAAAAAGGACTCATAACGGTTTGACCGTCATAAGCCCTTTTTTTAATTTCTTGTAAGCCTTTCCAGACTGTCGCTGTCATAAGTATTATCGCCAAAGGCGGTATCCTTTGCACGCACTCTGCGCTTAAATTTTTTGTTGTCCGCCTCCGCCTGTGCGACGTTGGTTATGCCCTCCGCATTCCAGCGCGTTATTATTTTGTCCATATACGGGAATGAGAGCTTTGCCGTCTGAATAATGCAGTATTCATAAGCGAGTGCAATCATTTCCTCGCTCATCATAAAATCGTTATGCCATTTTGTTAAATACTGTTCCTCAATCTGACTTAGGTTTCTGTCCGCAATTCCCATAAGTCTGCGAGCAGAGTACAAAAATCCGGTCTTTTGCTCTTCGCTTTTCAAATAATTCGTTACAGCCTCTACATTATTAAGCCCCATTTCGTTCCAGGAAACGGCAACCTTTTCTATATAGCTCATACGGTTTTTGCCCTTTGAAACGCAATACTCGAGGAGCATCAAAATAACCTCCGCAGGCATTTTGAGGTCTGAAAAAAACCAGTAAATTGTCTGCATATCCTTTTCGGTTATGGTTTTTCCGAAAATCTCCTGCGCAAGCATAAACATATCGGCAAGCTCGCTGTTTGAGCTGATTATTTCTGCAATATTTTCTGTACTCTTTTGCGCATATTCCAATTCCTGCGCGCTCTCGGACGGACTACAATCGCTTTTAAAATTCCCAAAGGAAACAGACTCTCCGTCTGAAGTCAAAAGTCCTTTATTTTTCCAGTAATCTACTGCATTTACCAAATCGCTTTCCAAAATGCCGAGAGTTTTCGCAATTTCAGAGAAAGACTCGCTGGTTTTGCAAACGGCAAGCATAAGCAGGTATATGTATATCTTCACAAACGTTGCATTTGCCTCGGGCAGATGATTTTTCACAAAATCAAAAGACACAGGCACAAAGCCGTTTTCAGTTGTAAATTGCGGCATTATTCACACTCCTTAAAAATTTATAAAAAAAATCAATATACCCGTTGACATATTGGAAAAAATATGATAACATTGTATATTGTACTAAGATGATAATATGGGATTATTGTCCGCTACCAAACTCTTCGGTTTTCATTATAACATACTGAAAACCAAAAATCAATAGCATATTTAAAAAATCCCATAAAAGAAATTTGACGAGGTGATAAGTTGATGGTACACGAAGTTCAACTTGGGAAAAACACCAGACTCAGCTATTCCAAAATCCACGAGGTTTTGGATATGCCGAACCTTATAGAGGTTCAGAAAAAATCCTATCAATGGTTTATTGAAGAGGGACTTAAGGAAGTTTTCCACGATATTTCCCCTATAACAGACCATTCGGGGCATTTTTGCCTGGAGTTTTTCGATTATACGCTGGACTATAACCCCAAATACTCAGTTGAGGAGTGCAAGGAAAGGGACGCAAAATATGCCGCACCGCTGAAGGTCAGCGTACGGCTTATTAACCGTGAAACGGGCGAAATCAAGGAACAGGATATATTTATGGGCGACTTTCCGCTGATGACCGAGCAGGGTACCTTTATTATAAACGGTGCAGAGCGTGTCATAGTAAGTCAGCTTGTAAGGTCTCCCGGAATGTATTATGAATTCACAAGGGATAAGACGGGTAAACCGCTTTACGCTACTACCGTAATTCCTTACAGGGGCGCGTGGCTTGAGTACGAAACCGACTCAAACGACGTTTTTTCGGTGCGCATAGACCGTACGAGAAAAATACCCGTAACGGTGCTTATCCGTGCGATGGGCATTGAAAAGAATTCCGAAATTCTTGAAAAATTCGGCGATGATGCACGTCTTACAGCGACCTTTGAAAAGGACCCGACAGATAACCGCGACGATGCACTTTTGGAAATTTATAAAAAGCTACGTCCGGGCGAGCCGTTAAACGTAGAAAACGCAGAAAGTCTTATAACAAATATGTTCTTTGACCCCAAGCGTTACGATTTGGCGCACGTAGGACGCTATAAGTATGATAAAAAGATGGCTCTTTCGTCAAGAATTAACGGAAAGGTGCTTGCAGATAACGTAGCCGACCCGAGAACGGGCGAAATTATTGCTATGGCAGGCGACGAGATTTCAGCAGAGCTTGCCGAAAAGATAGAAAGAGCAGGCGTGAACAGTCTTGACCTTATGGTTGATGAGCAAAAGGTAAGGGTTATATCGAATGATATGGTATATATTGATGAGTATGTAACCTTTGACGTAAGCGATGTTCACTATAAAAAGGTAAGAAGAAGCGTTTTGCAGGAAATTCTTGATAATGCAGAGAATGACGAGGACGCAAAAGAGCAGATTTTGGCGAGAATTGATGATTTGTCGCCAAAGCATATCACGGTAGACGATATGTTTGCATCAATCAATTATGTTATGTGTCTGGCAAACGGCATAGGCGAGATTGATGATATCGACCATCTGGGAAACCGCCGTGTAAGAAGCGTAGGCGAGCTTTTGCAGAACCAGTTCAGAATAGGTCTTTCAAGAATGGAAAGAGTTGTCCGCGAGAGAATGACTATTCAGGACCAGGATATTATAACTCCGCAGACACTTATAAATACAAGGCCTATAATGGCTACAATAAACGAATTTTTCGGTTCTTCACAGCTTTCGCAGTTTATGGACCAGCCCAACCCGCTTGCAGAGCTAAGACATAAAAGACGTATTTCCGCGCTCGGTCCCGGCGGTCTTTCAAGAGAACGCGCAGGCTTTGAGGTGCGTGACGTACACTATTCGCATTACGGAAGAATGTGTCCTATAGAAACGCCTGAAGGCCCGAACATAGGACTTATAACCTCGCTTGCAACCTTTGCAAGAATAAACGAATACGGATTTATCGAAGCACCTTACAGGAAAGTTGACAAGAAAAAAGGCGTTGTTACCGATGAAATCGTCTATATGACGGCGGATATGGAAGATGACTTTGTAATCGCTCAGGCAAATGAGCCTTTGGACAGCAAGGGAAAATTCCTTGATAAGAGAGTTTCCGCCCGTTACCGCGATGAAATAATTGAGGCAGAGCCGAGCCGTATAGATTATATGGACGTTTCGCCAAGACAGCTTGTATCGGTTGTTACGGCTTGTATTCCGTTCCTTGAGAATGATGACGCAAACCGTGCGCTGATGGGTTCAAATATGCAATGTCAGGCAGTTCCTCTTCTTACGACAGATTCGCCTATCGTAGGAACGGGTATGGAATACAAGGTTGCAAAGGATTCAGGAAGCGCTGTAGTAGCTAAGGAGTCGGGAAAAGTTATAAAAGTTTCCGCAGACGAAATAGTTATAAAGGGCGAACATACGGGTACAAAGCATACACAGAAGCTCATAAAATTTGCGCGTTCAAACCAGTCGACCTGTATCAATCAAAGACCGATTGTTTCGGTTGGCGATACCGTAAAACAGGGTGACATAATTGCCGACGGTCCCGCTATGGATAACGGAGAGCTTGCGCTCGGTAAAAACGTACTGATAGGCTTTATGACCTGGGAGGGCTACAATTACGAGGACGCTGTCCTGATTTCTGAAGAGCTTGTAAAAGAGGATATGTTCACCTCAATTCATATTGAAGAATATGAGTGCGAGGCAAGAGATACAAAACTCGGTCCCGAGGAAATAACAAGGGAAATCCCGAATGTTTCGGACGACGCTTTAAAAGACCTTGATGAAAATGGTATTATACGCGTCGGCGCTGAAGTAAGAGCGGGAGATATCCTTGTGGGCAAGGTAACGCCTAAGGGCGAAACCGAGCTTACGCCTGAGGAGAGGCTTTTGCGTGCAATTTTCGGCGAAAAGGCAAGAGAAGTGCGCGATACATCGCTTCGCGTACCTCACGGCGAGAACGGAATTATTGTAGATGTAAAGGTATTTACCCGTGAAAACTGCGATGAGCTTGGAGCGGGCGTAAATAAATCTGTAAGATGCTATATTGCGCAGAAGAGAAAAATCTCTGTCGGCGATAAGATGGCAGGACGTCACGGAAATAAGGGTGTTGTATCGCGCGTTCTTCCGCAGGAGGATATGCCGTTCTTGGAGGACGGAACACCGCTTCAGATAGTTTTAAATCCTCTTGGCGTTCCGTCGCGTATGAATATCGGACAGGTACTTGAAATGCACCTGGGGTATGCTTATAGGACACTCAGCTTAAAGACACGCGAAGAGCTTGAGAAGATGAATGTGGACGAGGCTTATAAGAAGGTAATTTTAGACGCAAAGGATAAGCAGGAAAAAGAGGGTAATAAGTATATTAAAATTGCAACACCTGTATTTGACGGCGCAAGAAATGACGACCTGAAACAGGCGTTTGAAATGGCAGACCTGCCTGGTACATTCAAATCGGTAGTTTATGACGGAAGAACAGGCGACAAGTTTGACAATCCTGTTACTGTCGGCGTGATGTACTACTTAAAACTTGACCACTTGGTTGACGATAAAATCCACGCACGTTCAACAGGTCCTTACTCTCTTGTAACTCAGCAGCCGCTGGGCGGTAAGGCTCAGTTCGGAGGTCAGCGTTTCGGAGAGATGGAAGTGTGGGCGCTGGAGGCATACGGCGCAGCGTACACTCTTCAGGAAATTCTTACTGTAAAATCGGACGATATTGTAGGCCGTGTAAGGACTTACGAGGCGATTGTAAAGGGTGAGAATATCCCGAGGTCGGGCGTACCTGAGTCGTTCCGCGTACTTGTAAAAGAGCTTCAGGCGCTGGCACTTGACGTAAGAATTTTGGACGGCGAGGGCGAAGAAATTGATATAGATGCATCGCTTGATGATGAAGATACCGTGCCGAGAGACAGCGAGCTTGTCAGAACTATGGAAGAGGGCGATGCTCCGATAGACTTTGACGAGGACTTAGAGGACGACATGCTGGTAGAGGGCGAAGACATTGATTATATCGATGACTTTGAAGAGGACGAAGATGTAGACCGTGATATACTCACGCCTGATGATTTTTAAGGAGGGGTTTTGATATGTTGGAATTTAATAGCTTTGAAGCAATAAAAATCGGCTTGGCCTCTCCCGAAACTATAAGAAGCTGGTCGCACGGCGAGGTAAAAAAGCCTGAAACGATTAACTACCGTACCTTAAAACCTGAAAAGGACGGACTTTTCTGCGAGAGAATTTTCGGACCTACAAAGGACTGGGAATGTCATTGCGGAAAGTATAAAAAGATAAGATATAAAGGCGTTGTATGCGACCGATGCGGTGTGGAAGTCACAAAAGCAAAGGTAAGACGCGAGAGAATGGGGCATATTGAGCTTGCAACTCCCGTATCGCATATATGGTATTTTAAAGGCGTTCCGTCGGCAATGGGACTTTGCCTTGATATCTCTCCGAAAAGCCTTGAAAAGGTACTGTATTTTGCGACATATATAGTTACCGACCCTGGCAAGACCGAGCTTAAAGAAAGACAAATCCTGTCCGAAAAGGAATACCGCGACGCGTATGAAAAATACGGAGATAAATTCAAGGCAGGTATGGGCGCTGAGGCGATTTTAGAGCTTTTGCAGAAAATTGATATTGATGCACTTTCTAAAGAGCTTAAAGAAGAGCTTGAAAAATCGCAGGGACAGGGACAAAAGCGTACAAAGATAATAAAAAGACTTGAGGTAATAGAAGCGTTCCGCACATCGGGAAACCGTCCCGAGTGGATGATTTTGACGGTCATTCCCGTAATTCCGCCTGACCTTAGACCTATGGTACAGCTTGACGGCGGAAGATTTGCAACCTCCGACTTAAACGACCTTTACAGACGTGTTATTAACCGAAATAACCGTTTGAACAGGCTTTTGGAGCTTGGCGCACCTGACATAATTATAAGAAACGAAAAGCGTATGCTTCAGGAGGCGGTTGACGCGCTTATCAATAACGGCAGACGCGGACGTACGGTTACAGGTCCGTCAAACAGACCTTTAAAATCGCTTTCCGACCTCTTAAAAGGTAAGCAGGGACGTTTCCGTCAAAATCTTTTGGGTAAACGTGTTGACTATTCGGGACGTTCTGTTATCGTTGTAGGTCCTGAAATGAAGATTTATCAGTGCGGTGTGCCGAAGGAAATGGCAATCGAGCTGTTTAAGCCGTTTGTAATGAATGAGCTTGTTGCAAGAGGCATTGCCCACAATATCAAGAGTGCAAAACGCAAGGTTGAGCACGTTGACCCTGCAATCTGGGACGTTTTGGAGGACGTTATAAAGGAACACCCCGTTCTTTTGAACCGTGCGCCAACACTTCACAGACTCGGTATTCAGGCATTTGAGCCAAAGCTTGTTGACGGTCACGCATTAAAGCTTCATCCGCTCGTTTGTACAGCATACAACGCGGACTTTGACGGCGACCAGATGGCTATACACGTGCCGTTATCGCCTGAGGCTCAGGCTGAGGCAAGATTTTTGATGCTGTCTGCAAATAACCTCTTAAAACCTCAGGACGGACACCCCGTTACCGTTCCGACACAGGATATGATTTTAGGTTCTTACTATCTGACAATAGAGAAGGACGATGAAATCGGCGGTAAGGATTATGCGCTGAGGAATAAAGATGAAGAGTGGCATCCGCATTATTACACATCGGAAGATGAAGCACTTTTGGCATACTATAACGGTGCTGTAGGTCTTCATACGCCGATTAAGGTAAGGCGGGAAAAGACCGTTCACGGCGTTTCTTATCAAAGAATAGTTGACGCAACGGTCGGAAGAATAATATTCAATATGAATATTCCTCAGGATTTGGGTTATGTTGACAGAACAGAGGGCTCTGACACGATACTTGACCTTGAGGTTACAGGAATTGTAGGCAAAAAACAGCTTGGCAACATCATTGACAGATGTATTCGAGTACACGATACTACCAAAACAGCAGAAGTACTTGATTTAATCAAGGCGACAGGCTACAAGTATTCAACGCTCGGCGCTTTGACAGTCGCTGTCAGCGATATCGAAGTGCCTGAAAAGAAACAGGAGCTTCTTGATGTTGCAGAAAAGCAAATTGATGCAATTTCAAAGCAGTACAGAAGAGGTATGCTCACAAATGAAGAGCGTTACAATGAAGTTATAAAGGTCTGGAGCTCGACTACCGATAAGGTTACCGACGCGATGATGGAGAATATGGATAAATTCAATCCTATCTTTATGATGGCGGATTCAGGAGCCCGAGGCAGTGTAAACCAGATAAGACAGCTTGCAGGTATGCGCGGACTTATGGCGGATACCAAAGGCCGTGCGGTAGAAATTCCTATCCGTGCGAACTTCCGTGAAGGTCTTAATGTTTTGGAATATTTCGTATCTTCGCACGGTGCGCGTAAAGGTCTTACCGATACGGCGCTCAGAACGGCGGACTCAGGATATCTTACAAGACGTTTGGTTGACGTATCTCAGGACGTTATAATACGTGAAAAGGATTGCTGTGCAACAGAGGGCGAGGTTGTCCGCGCTATAAAGGACGGAAATGAAGTAATTGAGCCTTTGAAAGACCGTATTGTAGGCCGTACAGCGCTTCACGATGTTATAAACCCGAAAACGGGCGAGGTTCTGGCGCTTGCCGACCACCTGATAACAGATGATGCGGCGGACAAGATAATTGCCGCAGGCATTGAAGAGGTCGAAATAAGAAGTGTCCTTACCTGCCGTACCAAAAACGGCGTATGCTCGAAGTGTTACGGTGTAAACCTTGCAACAGGAAAACTTGTAAATGTGGGCGAGGCGGTTGGAATTATTGCCGCTCAGTCTATCGGCGAGCCGGGTACACAGCTCACGATGAGAAACTTCCACGCAGGCGGTGTAGCAGGCGGAGCGGACGTTACGCAAGGTCTTCCGCGTGTTGAGGAATTGTTTGAGGCAAGAAAGCCTAAGGGTATTGCAATCCTCACCGAAATTGCCGGCAAAGTCACCGTTTCGGAGAGTAAGAGAAGACGTGAGGTTACCGTTTCAAATGATGAGACAGGCGAGGCAAAAACCTATGTTATTCCGTATGGCTCAACAATCAGGGTAGAAACGGGCGATACGGTTGAAAAGGGTGAGGAAATCACCTTAGGTTCTGCATATCCGGGCGATATTTTGAGAATTAACGGGCCAAAGGCAGTACAGGTTTATATCACAAGAGAAGTTCAGAGAACTTACCGTATGCAGGGTGTTGACATCAATGATAAGCACGTTGAGATTATCACAAAGCAAATGCTCCGCAAGGTAAGGATTGACGACGCAGGCGATTCCGACCTTTTAATCGGCTCTATGGTAGACAGATTTGAGGTTGAAGAAGAGAACGAGAGATTAAAAGAACAGGGAAGCGAAAATCTTGTATCCTATTCAAGCGTCCTTTTGGGTATAACAAAAGCATCTCTTGCAACTAACTCATTTATGTCGGCGGCATCTTTCCAGGAAACGACCAAGGTTCTGACAGATGCGGCAATAAAGGGTAAGGTTGACCCGCTTTTGGGACTCAAGGAAAACGTAATTATAGGTAAACTTATTCCTGCAGGAACAGGTATGTCGGCATATAAAGATGTCAATATAACTGTTGACGGTCTGGAAATAGACGAGTAAAAAAATAAGGCTTGAATTTTCAAGCCTTATTTTAATACAATAATGTTATTTCAGTAAATCAATCAAAAATATAACGCTTAAAGCTATAAGAATAATGTGCATATATAAAAACAGATTTATATTGCGGAACTTTTCTTCCTCCTGCAGTCTTTTTACCGTTTTTATTATTATAAGCGCCGCGCCTGCGATTATTGCGGGGGAAAAGAAAAATGCAATCAAACCCCCTTGCGCAGTGGTTTTTAAAATAAATGAAAGAATTATAATAAAATACGCAGTACCGCAAAACAGAGAGAATATGAGACCGCCGTATTTTGTATTAAAAATTTTTCCTATCCCGTACATAACAATCCCCCTTTTTAAAATACCACAGACAGTATAGCATACAAAAGGGGAAAAATCAATAATATGGCTGTGTTTTGGGATAATCACTTTAAAATAAGGCACGATTTTGTCGAAAAACCATAAAAAATATCGAAATTTTTGTGAATTAGTTAGTAAAATCATATAATTTTTGTCTTGACAAAGCGGTAAATAAATGCTATAATTTTCCTAAGTCTGTGTAAAGTGTTTTATACAGATGCGAGAAATTTTTTATTATTCAAAGTGAGGGAACTTATAATGTACGAAGACAAAACTCTAATCTGTAAGGACTGCGGCAAGGAATTCATTTTTTCTGCAGGCGAACAGGAATTTTATGCTGAAAAAGGCTTCCAGAATGAGCCTATAAGATGCAAAGAGTGCAGAATTGCAAGAAAAAACAGCATAAGGCAAAACAGAGAAATGCACGAAATCACATGTGCTGACTGCGGAAAGATTGACAAGGTTCCGTTCCTGCCTAAGGACGACCGACCTGTTTACTGCAGCGAATGCTTTGAAAAGCATAAAGAGGAATCTCTTACTTTGTGATTAAGTCAAAATCGGGGACGCGGTTACGCGTCCCTTTTGTTGTGCATAAATAAAGTCACAAAATATATCAGTAAAACGGCGCAAGCCGAGAATATAACATACATACTGCTAAAATAGAAACCTCCCGATAAAGCTGCACCCCTCATCTTAAATACGCTGACTGTCTGCGGAAATAACCGAAGAAAGAAATAGGTTAATACGGCGGAAAAAATGCCGTGCAAAAATTTTCCGAAAATATACGGCTTAAGGCTAAGTCCGTAACGCGCAGTTACAGCCATTACCTGAATGTGCACACAAAGGCCTGCAAAACCCACACAAAAGGAAGAAATAATAACGCGCAGGTTAAGAGAAAGCGGTAGCAGGCTTATTCTTTTTATACCGCCCGTAAACTCCAAAAGTGCTGAAAAAAAGGCATTTAAAGGCGGAGAAAAGGGCATTATTCCTATAACTATGCCCGATACCGTAAAGAAGAAAATAATTGCACCGCATACTGTTAAAATACTGTTTATGGAATTTGCAAGAACCTTTGAAAAAATCTCCGACGGACTGCCGTCAACATTTGTTATTCTGCTTTTGGGCGCGCAAAATTTGTCTTTTTGGTAAAATCCCGCCAAAATTCCCACCAAAACGGCAGAAATTATATGTGATATGTAAAGAATAATGCCGATTTTGGGATTTTTGAACATTGCCGTACCGACAGCGCCCAAAATAAATAAAGGCCCTGAATTGTTGCAGAATGCCAAAAGCCTTTCCGCCTCGCTTTTTGAAAGATATGCACCCTCATACAGCTGGCAGGCGGTAACAGCCCCCAAAGGATAACCGCTTATAATCCCCAAAACAAATGCCGACGCACCGTTTTCGCTGACGTTAAAAAGCGGTTTCATAACGGGACGGAAGAGCGTAGACAGCGTCTTAGCAAAGCCTGAATATACCAAAATTCCCGAGCATACGAAAAACGGAAAAAGCGAAGGAATTATTATTTCATAGCATATACCGAGCGCCTGTTTTGAGTAGAGTATTGATTTTTCGGGGAAAAAAATCATAAAAGCGGTTATAATAACCGTCAAAACATTTAAAGCAGTCTTTTTCACCAAAGCACCTCCTATAAATGAATATGACATTTACCCAAAAAATATAGCATATAATTTTTGCAAGAGGTGAGTTTTTTGGAGGGTTTAAAAGCAGTATGCGATATTTTCGATATTGCCTATGACGCGGTCGGCGATATTCCCAGAATAACCATATTGGGAGAGAAAGAGGCGTATATCGAAAATTTTATAACGCTCGAGGAGTATAAGAAGGACGCTGTAAAGCTGAAATGTAAGAACAGCGTTATAGCGATTTCGGGGAAGGATTTTAATATAAAGGCAATAAAAGAGAACTGTATTTTAATCCGCGGAAGAATAGAAGAAGTTAAATTTGTATAATTCGGAGGTTTTCAAAATTGTTTTTCGCAAAAATCTTCCATTTTT